>OOCB01000036.1_pt1 | contig 186062 bp, 143 predicted proteins | sample 1671351 | NCBI WGS metagenome assembly OOCB01 (sample SAMN06348148, study PRJEB24527) | human gut metagenome | biome: human gut; feature: ankylosing spondylitis patient; material: feces | host: Homo sapiens | place: China | collected 2015-10 | reverse complement strand
CGGCGACCACCGAGATCTACACTCTTTCCCTACACGACGCTCTTCCGATCTTCGCGGTCGCGGCCGGGGACAACCCGGGCAGGCTGCGCTCCGAGGCGTCGTTCGCGGCGATATGCGGCGCCTGCCCCATCCCCGCCTCGAGCGGCAAGACCGTGAGGCACAGGCTCAACAGGGGCGGCGACCGGCAGGCGAACAGCGCGCTGCACGAGATCGCGAGGCAGAGGGTCATGCGCGACCCCGAGACCGCCGAGTACGCCGAGAGGGCCAGGGCGCGGGGGAAGAGCGACAGGGAGGTCATGAGGTGCCTCAAGCGCTACGTGGCCAGGGAGGCGTACCGGGCGCTGATGCACCCGCACGAGATCAGGAGGCCCGAGGACGCCTCGGAGCTCGTGGCGGCCAGGCGCGCGGCGAAGGTCAGCCAGGTGAGGGCGGCGTCCATATTGGGAACCAGCGAGAAGTACATCTCGATGCTGGAGAGGGGCCAAAGGGAGCTCAAGCCCATAAGGAGGGCCTACGAGGCATGGGTCGAGGCCGGACTTCCGCTCGATTGGGACAGGCAAGCCTTCGAGGCCGAGCGCAAAATGGATTCTAAAAAACACCTTGCCAAATAGGAGCGTCAGGACGCAAAGAGGCTCCGCCGCGCGAAGCGCGCAGCGGAGCCTCTTTGCATGTCCGAGGACGTTTTCAGAGCTTTGCCCTGCAGGGTCCCGAGGGGATATGTAAGCTATTCAGCCATCTGAGCCTGGACGGCGGTGATGGCTACGACACCCACGATGTCGTCGGCAGAGCAGCCGCGCGACAGGTCGTTAACCGGCTTGGCGATGCCCTGCAGGATGGGGCCGTAGGCGTCGGCGCCGGCGAAGCGCTGGACCAGCTTGTAGCCGATGTTGCCTGCCTCGAGGTCGGGGAACACGAGCACGTTGGCCTTACCGGCGACGGAGGAGCCGGGAGCCTTGAGCCGGGCGACGGTGGGGACGATAGCAGCATCGAGCTGCAGGTCGCCGTCGATGGCGAGCTCGGGAGCCTTCTCCTTGCAGAACTTCACGGCCTCCTGGACCTTCTTGGCGACCTCGCCACCGGCGGAGCCCATGGTGGAGTAGGAGAGCATGGCCACGTGCGGCTCAACATTGCCCATGAAGGTGGACCAGGAGTGGGCCGAGGCGATGGCGATCTCGGAGAGCTCGTCGGAGGACGGGTTGATGTTGAGGCCGCAGTCGGCGAAGATCAGCGTGCCGTCGGTACCGAACTGCGGGGTGTCGGTGCACATCACGAAGAAGGCCGAGACCAGCTTGGTGCCCGGAGCGGTCTTGAGGATCTGCAGCGCGGGGCGCAGGGTGTCGGCGGTGGAGTGACAGGCACCGGAGACCAGGCCGTCGGCGTCCCCCATCTTGACCATCATGGTGCCAAAGTAGGTGGCGTCCATCACCTGGGCGCGAGCCTGCTCGATGGTAACGCCCTTCTTGGCGCGGAGCTCGGCAAACTTCTGTGCGTACTCCTCGTGCTTCTCGGCATTGCGCGGGTCGATGACGGTGGCGCCGGGAACGTTGATCTCGTTGGGATCGCCCAGGATGACGATGTTGGCCAGGCCTTCCTCGATGATCTTGTTGGCCGCGACGATGGTGCGCGGATCCTCGCCCTCGGGCAGGACGATGGTCTTAAGGTCGGCCTTGGCGGCAGACTTCATACGGTTTAGGAAATCGCTCATGTTACTCCTTACAAGCGTTTCGCTAAGCTCCAGGCGCCCGGCTGTTCACGAATAAACCCGCTGCTAGCGGGTCTACCTTTCAATTATGTTCGCCGCTGTGCTTGAGCTTTCCTTGTGTGGCAAGCTCATTATAGGACGCATTAGCGCTATAATCGCTCTGATAAATATGTCTCGAAGAATGTTCGAGAAAAGCCCAGCTAACGAGCCCGTGGCTTTTGACAAGGAGTATCGATGCAGATTACCTCAGGCCTGCCTGAAGGCTTTAACGCCGGCGCGTACGACATGATTGTCGTCGGTGCTGGATATGCCGGTGCCGTTTGCGCCCGCCGTCTTGCCGAGACTATCGGCTATCGCGTTGCCGTTTTGGAGCGCCGTAGCCACATTGCGGGCAATGCCTATGACTGCACTGACGAGGCCGGAATCCTGATCCACGAGTACGGTCCGCATATCTATCACACCTTTAACGAGCGTGTGCATAATTTCCTGTCGCGCTTTACCAAGTGGACGGATTATCAGCACAAGGTGCTCGCCAACATCAACGGTACCCTTATGCCCGTGCCCTTCAACCATGCGAGTCTCAAGCTCGCCTTTGGTGATGAGCGCGGCGAGGAGCTGTATCAGAAGCTCGTGGAGACCTTTGGCAAGGATGTCAAAGTGCCCATCATGGAGCTGCGTAAGAAGAACGACCCCGACTTGGCCGAGGTCGCCGATTACGTCTACGAGAACGTCTTTTTGCATTACACCATGAAGCAGTGGGGCCAGACGCCCGACCAGATCGATCCCTCGATCACCGGCCGCGTTCCCGTCTTTGTGGGCGACGATGACCGCTACTTCCCGCAGGCCCCCTTCCAGGGTATGCCGCAGGATGGCTACACGGCGCTGTTTGAGCACATGCTCGACCACGACCTGATTGATGTGTTCTGCGACGTGGATGCTCGCGATCTCTTCGAGATCGACGAGACAACCGTCAAGGTCGACGGCAAGGTCTACGGCGGCGAGATCGTCTATACCGGTCCGCTCGATGAGCTGTTCAACCTCGACCTGGGCGCGCTGCCGTACCGCACGCTCGACATGAAGTTCGAGACGCTCGATATGGATCAGTTCCAGCCCGTGGGCACCGTCAACTACACCACGAGCGAGGACTACACCCGCATTACCGAGTTCAAGAACATGACTGGTCAGGTCCTGCCCGGCAAGACCACCATCATGAAGGAGTACTCCAAGGCCTATACGCCCGGCTCGGGCGAGACGCCGTATTACGCCATTCTTGAGCCCGAGAACCGTGAGCTCTATGAGCGCTATCTTGAGCGCGTCCAGAACCTGACAAACTTCCACCCGGTGGGTCGTCTGGCCGAGTATCGTTACTACGATATGGATGCCGTGACCAATTCCGCCCTCGATCTTTCGGATGAGATTATCGCCTGCCATGCATAAAGTCATAACATTCGGTATTCCCTCGTATAACGCCGCCAAGGACATGGACCATTGCATCACCTCCATCTTGGAGGGGAGCAATTACGCCACCGATATCGAGATTATCGTGGTGGACGACGGCTCCAAGGACGAGACGGCCGCCAAGGCCGACGAGTGGGAGGCCCGTTATCCTGGAATCATCCGCGCGGTGCACCAGGAGAATGGCGGCCACGGTATTGCCGTCCTTTCGGGTCTGCGCGAGGCGCAGGGCACCTACTACAAGGTCGTCGACTCGGACGACTGGCTTGACGGCGCTGCCCTTTCGACCATGCTGTCGATTCTGCGCGGCTTTGAAGAGCGCGACCAGCGCGTTGACCTGTTTATCTCGAACTACGTGTACGAGAAGGTTTACGAGGGTACGCATACGGCCATTGGTTACAAGTTTGCCCTGCCTCGAAAAAAGATCTTTACCTGGGACCAGATCGGCCATTTCCGTTTGGACCAGAATCTGCTCATGCACAGCCTGTGCTATCGCACGGATGTGCTGCGCGAGTCCAACCTGCCCATGCCGCCGCACACGTTCTATGTGGACAACATCTACGCCTACGTGCCGCTGCCGCGTTGCAAGACCATGTACTACGCCGACATCGACCTCTATCGCTACTTTATCGGTCGCGAGGGCCAGAGTGTCAACGAGGCCACGATGGTCAAGCGTCTGGACCAGCAGTTCCGTGTTACGCGTATCATGATGGAGTCGTACCACCTGTACAGCGATGTCGAGTCGTCGCGTCTGCGTTCGTACATGATGGGCTACTTCACCATGATGATGGCGATCTGCTCGGTGCTCACCAAGCTTTCCGAGGAAGATTGCGCCGACGAGCGCCTAAAGACGCTGTGGAATGATTTGAAGGCCTACGACGAGCGCATGTATCGTCGTGCTCGCTACGGCGTGGTCGGCTTCTTTACCAATCTGCGTGGCCGCGCTGGCGACAAAACCACACTCGGCCTATACCGTCTTGCCTCAAAGATCTTCAAATTCAACTAGCTGCTGAGTAATCGCTGCTGATAGGTTGACTGGGCCCCTTGGCCTTTAGTTTGCTACTGCGAACAGTCCTGCTCGCACGGAAAGCACATTAAGTGCTTTCCGGCTCGTGCGGAACTTGTATCAAACTAAAGGCCAAGGGGCCTCTGCTATAAGAATCGATTGTCAGATTGTCTGAATTTGAAGATCTTAGACGCGCGGTACACAGGGGCCTGGGCTGAAAAGAATAAGGTTGGAAGTCGGTCGGAGACGGGCGGGCGTTACGTTTGTCGCGAGTTCCGCATGCAAAGAAGGCCACTTAATGTGGCCTTCGTCTTGCATAGGACTGTAGAGCAACAAACGTAACGCCCGCCCGTCTCCGACCGACGGTCGAGTGAGATTACTTTGCGGCGCCGGGTATGCCGTGGGAGGTTTTGGCGTTTTTGGCTCCGTTTACGATGGCGGTCTGTAGGGCCCTTACGGCGAGCATGCCCAGCAGGTCTAGGGGAACGGCAGCGCTTGCCTGGGCGCCCAGTTTGCCGCTGGCAAGGGTGTAGATGGTGTCGCCGTCGTTGGTGGTATGCGTGGGGCGAATGGCGTGCGCGTAGGCGTCTGCTGCCATCTGGGAGACCTTGGTGGCCTGGGCCTTAGTGAGCTTCACGTTGGTGACGATGCAGCTGATGGTGGTGTTGGTGCGGTCGAGCGGCATCTGCATAGAGCCGGCGGCGGCAAAAGCGGCGAGCTCCATGTCGACGATCTGGTTGCTATCGGCTGCGGCGCGCATGCCGGCTACCCACTCGCCCGTGGTCGGGTCGACGACGTTGCCGCAGGCGTTGACCGAGACCACGGCACCCACCTTGACAGGGCCGAGCGCCACGGCGGCAGCGCCAAGGCCGGCCTTCATGCAGGTGGTGGGGCCCATGAGCTTTCCTACGGTAGCACCGGTGCCGGCGCCCACATTGCCTTGCTCGAGCATGGTGGGGGTGTTGTCGAGCGCCTCGCGCACGGCGGCGATGCCGGCCTCAATGTCGGGGCGAACGGTGGGGTCGCCAAAGGCAAGGTCGAAGATACAGCTGGAGCACACGATGGGCACCTGCGTGGGGCCGACGGGCAGACCAATGCCGCGGCTCTCGAGTTCGCGGGCCACGCCGCTTGCAGCCTCGAGGCCAAAGGCCGATCCGCCCGAAAGGCAGACGGCGTGGACCTTATCGACGGTGTTTTCGGGACGCAGCAGGTCGGTCTCACGCGAAGCGGGGGCGCCACCACGTACGTCAACGCCACCGGTGGCACCCTCGGGCGCCACGATTACGGTGCAGCCGGTGCCAGCCTCCTCGTCCGTATAGTTGCCAAAGCAAAAGCCATCGACATTGCAAACATCGATGGCTTCGAGCAGTGTGTCCATGTTTTCTCCTATCGGTTTTCCGCCGGGCCTTATGCCCGGTCGGGATCCGTACGGTACGGCAAAATTGTAGGCGCTGGGGGATAACCAGCGCCAGATGCAATTACGAGAGTTTTTGAATCGCGCGTGCGACGCGAGCGATGGGCAAGCCCACCACGTTGTAGAAGTCACCCGAAATATCGTGCACGAGCATGCGTCCTCCTGTGCCCTGAATGCCGTAGGCGCCGGCCTTGTCCATGGGCTCACGCGAGGCGACGTAGTGCTCGATCTGCTCGTCGGTGAGCTCGTAGAACGTCACGTCGGTCACATCGACAAAGGACAGGCTCTCGGCGGCATGTGGGGCGGCCGTATCGCCTGCCTTAACGATGCAGACGCCGGTTGCGACCTGGTGCGTGCGGCCCGAAAGCTCACGGAGCATGGTACGCGCCTCGTCCTCGGTTGCCGGCTTGCCCAGAATCTTGCCGTCAAAGGTGACGATGGTGTCGGCCGCGACCGTCAGCTCATTGGGCTCGGCATGCTCGGCGGCAACGGCGGCGGCTTTGGCGCGTGCTAAGCGTTCAACGAGCGTAAGCGGGGCCTCGCCATCAAACGGCGTTTCGTCGATATCGGCAGGAATGATGCGAATGTCATAGCCCGCCTCGCGCATCAACTCGATGCGGCGCGGTGATTGCGAAGCCAAAATCATAGCTGAATGCCCTCGGCGACCTTCTCGACGGCCTTGTCGCCGGCGAGTGTGCGCAGCAGCTCAAGCGCAAAGGGGAGCGACTGGGCCATGCCGCTGGCGGTGATGATGTTGCCGTCTTGCGTAACCTTCTCGCCGGTATAGGCGCCTTCGGGGAAGCTTTTCTCAAAGCCAGGGAAGCACGTGGCCTGGCGCCCCTCGAGTAGGTCGAGCTCGCCCAGGATAAACGGGGCGGCGCAGATGGCGGCAACGTGCTTGGTCGCGGCGAACTCGCAGACTACGTCGCAGACGCGCTGATCGGCGCGCAGGTTGGTGGCACCGGGCAGGCCGCCGGGCAGCACGACGCAGTCGTACTCGTCAAAGTTGATCTCATCAAAGAGCGCATCGCAGGTCACGGGGATCTGCAGCGAGCTTACGACCTCACGCGTGGGCATGATCGAGACGAGCGTGGCACGCACGCCGCCGCGACGCATGACATCGACCATGGTCAAGCATTCAATAGTTTCAAAGCCATCGGCGGCGAGAACGGCAACGCTGGGCATGAGGGCTCCTTTCATGGGCGGCATACAATTAGCCGTCTTATACCCCGAAGACCTCCGCTTGCCACGCTCGATTTTCCATTGTTTAAAAAGGGACGGGGCTATTTTAGCTACCCCACTTGCAGGGTAGCTAAAATAGCCCCGTCCGAATTAGCTACCCTCACCCATCCTCAACAATCTCAATCTGTAACATCTAGACCCACTTTTGACCCCTAACTGTTACAGATCAAGACAAACGGAAACCGCCCCGACAAAACGTCTAAATCTGTAACATCTACGGACCAAAACCGGGTCTTACTGTTACAGATCGAGACAGCCCCCAACAGCACCGCCCCGTTCGGGGAAACGACCGCTACAGGTACGGCGGGCAGAGGCTCACTTTTTTCTTCGGTTTTTCTTGACGGAATCTCACCTGTTGTAGTACTTTGTCCCAGTCTAAAAACGCGTGGACTTTTCTGGGCGCTAGCCACCTTTTTGCCACGCAACCGAGCAGTCGGTTGCGTGGCTTTTTTCGTCTTGGCAGCAGGTACCACATGCACCGCCAGAAGACCGCACGAGCCCACCTTCCGACTGCAGGGAACAGACGCACGAGACGTGCATCTGCAAGACAGCAGACGGAAGGGAGCCTAATGGCAGAAACAAACACAATCAAGCAACAGACCGCCGAGGCGGGAGCCGCGGGCGCGGGGCAGGTCAAGGCGGCGCTCCAGGTCTTTGCGGGCGGCGCCTGCTACGGCGCGATGGCCACGACCTACAAGCTCGCCTACGCCGCGGGCTTCACCTCAGCGCAGGTGGTGGCGAGCCAGGCGTGGTTCGGCTGCCTCTTCTTCGCCCTCGCCACGCTCGCAGGGCACGCACTCGGGCACCGCTGGCAGCGCGTGGGCTGGAAGCTCGCCCTCAAGCTCATGGGCCTGGGAGCCCTCACCTGCCTCACCTCAATCCTCTACTGCTACGCCATGAGCGTGCTGCCCGCCCCGGTGGCACTCACGCTCCTCTTCCAGTTCACGTGGCTGGGGCTCGTGTGGCAGACCGTCATGACGCGCCGGCCGCCGAGGCTCCTCCAAGTGGCCTCCGCCCTGGTCATCGTCTTCGGAACGGTGTTCGCGAGCGGCGTCTACAAGACCGGCATCACCGGGTACGACCCCGTGGCCCTGCTCTGCGCGCTGGGGGCGGCCGTGTCCTGCTCCCTCTTTGTCACCCTCTCCGGCAAGGTCGAGGCCCCCTGCTCGTCCGAGCAGCGTGGCGTCATCGTATGCGCGGGCTCCGTGGTCATGTCGCTCACGGTGTGTCCGGACTACGTCGTCTCGGGCGTCCTCGCCCAGGGCATCCTGCCCTTTGCCGTCATCGCCGGCTTCTTTGGCATGCTCTGCCCGGTCCTGCTCTTCGGCATGGGCTCTCCGCACCTGCCCGCGGGCCTGTCCACCGTCATGGCCGCCGCGGAACTCCCCGCCGGCCTGCTCATCGCCATGATCGTCCTCGGCGAGCCGCTCGGCGTCGTCGAGTGGCTGGGCGTCGCCATCATCCTCGCCGGCGTGTGCCTGGCACAGGTCCCCTCCCTGCTTGGAGGCCGGGAGGCACGTCGCGCCGCCGCAGGACAAGCCGTCAGCTAGTCACCCCTTCACAGGCGGCCCGCGCGCATCAGGGAAAGGGCCACGGGCCAGGCGCGCGAGGCCGCAAGGACGTTATAAAGCGTCCCCCGCAGAGATGGGGGCGCCAGAGAGAAGGAGGCACCATGCCATTTCCAAAAGGGTTCCTTTGGGGAGGAGCCACCGCCGCCAACCAATGCGAGGGAGGTTATGACGAGGGCGGCCGCGGCCTTGCCAACGTCGACGTCATCCCACACGGGCCGGAGCGCAACGACGTAAGCCGCGGCCTGAGGCGCATGCTCGACTTCGAGCCCGGGTACTACTACCCGGCCCAGACGGGCATCGACTTCTACCACCACTACCGCGAGGACATAGCCCTCTTCGCGGAGATGGGCTTTAAGGTCTTTCGCCTCTCCATCGCCTGGAGCCGCATCTTCCCCAATGGCGACGAGGAGGAGCCCAACGAGGCCGGGCTCGCTTTCTACGAGGATGTGTTCCGCTGCTGCCGCGAGCACGGGATCGAGCCCCTCGTGACCATCACGCACTTCGACTGCCCCATCCACCTCGTCAAGAAGTACGGCGCCTGGCGAAACCGCACCCTTATCGAGCTCTACAAGCGGCTTGTGACGGTGCTCTTCAACCGCTACCGCGGCCTCGTGCGCTGGTGGATCACGTTCAACGAGATGAACATGATCTTGCACCGTCCCTTCATGGGTGCCGGCATCGTCCTCGAGCCCGGGGAGAATGCCCGCGAGGCCGAGTACCGCGCCGCGCACAACGAGCTCGTGGCGAGCGCCTGGGCCACCAAGATCGCCCACGAGGTCGATCCGGAGAACAAGGTGGGCTGCATGCTCGCCGCGGGAAGCTACTACCCCTACTCCTGTCGTCCCGAGGACGTTCGCGCGGCGCAGGTCAAGAACCAGGAGGACCTCTTCTTCGTGGACGTGCAGGCGCGCGGTCGCTACCCCGGCTACGCGCTCAAGATGCTCGAGCGCGAGGGCATCGACGTGGGCATGACCGCCGAGGACGAGCGCATCCTTGCGGAGAACACCGTCGACTTCATCTCGTTTAGCTACTACTCCTCGCGCTGCACCGCGGGCGACCCCGACTCCGTGGGCGGCGTCGCCGAGGGCAACGCCTTCGCCGGCGTGGAGAACCCCTACGTGCGCACGAGCGACTGGGGCTGGGTCATCGACCCGCTGGGATTCCGCATCACGATCAACGACCTCTGGGACCGCTACCAGAAGCCGCTCTTTGTGGTGGAGAACGGCCTCGGCGCCTATGACGAGGTGCTTCCCGACGGCACGATCGAGGACGACTACCGCATCGCCTACCTGCGCGAGCACATCGAGGCCATGCGTGACGCCATCGAGCAGGACGGCGTCGAGATGCTCGGCTACACCACCTGGGGGCCGATCGACCTCGTGAGCGCGGGCTCCGGCGAGATGGAGAAGCGCTACGGCTTCATCTACGTGGACCGCGACAACCTGGGCAACGGCACGCTCGAGCGCAGGCGCAAGAAGAGCTTCTACTGGTATCAACAGGCCATCGCCACCAACGGAGGCGACCTGGGCTAGCCGCCCGGGCAATATCACTAAGGAGAAAATAATGGCTGAAAAATACGACGATCTGGCCAGATCCATACTCGAGAACGTAGGCGGCACAGAGAACGTCGCCAGCGTCGCGCACTGCATCACGCGCGTGCGCTTCAAACTCAAGGACGAGTCCCGCGCCAACACTGCCAAGATCGAGGCCCTCAAGGGCGTCATCCAGGTCATCCAGGCCAACGGCCAGTACCAGGTGGTCGTGGGTAACATCGTCGAGGACGTCTACGACGCGGTCCTGGAGGCCGGCAACTTCTCGGGCGGCGCAAGCGCCGACGACGAGCCCCAGGGCGATAAGACCGTTGCCTCCGTCGTCATCGACCTCATCTCTGGCATCTTCCAGCCCATCCTGGGACCGCTTGCCGCCGCAGGCATCATGAAGGGACTGCTTGCCCTCATCACCTACTTCGTCCCGGCCTTTGCAAACGACGGCCTCTACACGCTGCTCTACACCGTGGCTGACGGCTTCTTCTACTTCCTTCCCGTCGCCCTGGCGTTCAGTGCCGCGCGCAAGTTCCGCATGAACGAGTTCACCGGCGTGGCAATCGGCGTGGCGCTTCTCTACCCGACGATGGTCGCCCTGACCTCGGGCGAGGCGCTCGGCAGCATCGACCTCGGCGTGGCCGGCACGTTCTCGTGGTACGCCACCGCCCTCGGGCTCCCCATCATCATGCCCGTGTCCGGCTACGTGAGCTCGGTGATCCCCGTCCTTCTCATGGTGTGGTTCGGCTCTATCCTTGAGCGCTGGCTCAAGAGCTGGATGCCGGCTGCGCTCAAGATGTTCCTTGTCCCGCTCGCCACGATGACGGTCTCCATCGTCTTGGGCTACCTCATCATCGGCCCGGTGGCCACCCTCATCACCAACCTGCTGAGCGCGGCATTCTCGTTCATCTTCCAGCTCCCCGTGGTTGGTTCCGTCCTGGGCAGCGCCCTGGTTGGCGGACTGTGGATGTGCCTCGTCATCTTTGGCTTCCACTGGAGCCTCATCCCCATCTCCATCATGAATCTGAACACCCTCGGCCACGACAGCGTGCTCGCCGCCACCATCGGCCACGGGTTCGCGCTCGGAGCGGTCATCTTTGCCATGTACCTCAGAAACAAGGACGAGCGCTTCCGCGGCATCGCCCTTCCCGCGATGATCTCCGCCTTCTTCTTCGGCGTCACCGAGCCGGGCATCTACGGCATCGCCCTCCCCAACAAGCGCGCGTTCGTCGTGGCATGCCTGAGCTCCGCCGTGGGCGGCGCCATCGTGGGAATGACTGGCGCTCTCATGTACATCTCGGGCGGCCTCGGCGTCTTCAACCTGCTCAACTTTATCGACGGGACCCCTGGTGGCGCCGGGATCTCCCACATGATCTTCGCGATCATCGCCTCGCTCGTCTCTGCCGTCCTGGCCTTTGTTATCGAGTTCATCACCTACCGGCCCAACGACGATGAGGAAGGCACCCGCTAGCCTGCGCCCTCCTCAATCAGCTCTATGTAATTGAGGGGCAGTTGAGGTGGGTGAGGGCCGAGGGCGATCAAGGTGGCCGCCCTCGGCCCGGGACAACCTGCCAGAAGGCGTTTAGCTTTCTCGGGCGGCGCTGAAATGAACTGCGCCCCGATACTTGGACGGGTCAATTAGCGGCCTATGCCGCACATGGGGACTGATTTCGGAACTCCTCCGGGGTCAGTCCCTTTTGCTTAACCCGCCTCCTCTTGTTCCAGTGAACGGTATAGGCTTCGAGGTCCCGCTTGAACTCCTCGAAGCTCCGCCACGTCCGGCTCCTGTAGAATTCGTCCTTCAGGCGCCCGGGCAGCAGCTCCGTCGCATGAGCTTGCCCTCGCACGCCGCCGGCCCCGGCCGGGTCCGGGCACCCTTCGGCCTCCCGCTGGCCTTCGGCGCGCCCGCACCCCCTGTCGCAAAGCTCTGCTGCAAGAGTCCTCAGCGTGGCGTCGTGCCTGACTCTCCCGTCCATAAAGAAGCCCCCATTTCTAATGTTCAAGAAATGAGGGGCGGTTCAATTTCGGGACGGGGATTAAATAATCATTCGGAGCAAATCTATTTTTATCCCCGTGCCAGAAAAATCATCGGGCGTGGTCTGGGGCAAACAGTCTAGTTGCGCTTGAGGTGGACGACGGTTTCGCAGTGGAAGGTTTGCGGGAACAGATCGACCGGCGTGATCTTGACGGGGGAGAAGGTACCTTCCTCGACAAAGCGCTTAAGGTCGCGTGCCAGGGTGGCGGGGTCGCAGCTCACGTAGACGACATCGCGAGCGCTCGTGCTGGCGATAAGGTCGATCGCCTCGGGGGCGAGGCCTGCGCGCGGCGGGTCGACCACCAAGACGTCGGCATCCTGGTCGGGGAACTCGCGCACCGCGTCTCCGCCAATGACGTCGACGTTATCAAGCTTGTTGATTTCCAGGTTACGGCGCAGGTCGCGCACGGCCGGGCCGTAGGCCTCGACGGCGGCGACGAAGTCGCAGCGGCGGGCGAGCGGCAGGGTAAAGGTTCCGGCGCCGCAGTACAGGTCCACGGCAAGCTCGTCTTCTTGCGGGTCGAGCGCTTCCATGACAAGCTCGATCAAAATCTCAGCACCCTTGGTGTTGACTTGGAAAAAAGACGGGGCAGACAAGCGCATCTGACCCTCGGCGATATTCTCGGTCCATGAGCCCTCTCCGGCGAGCATTTCGACCTTGGAGACACGGCGGGCCTTCTTTTCGCCCTTGCTCATCACACGCACGATGCTCGTGGGATGAGCGGCGACCGCCAGCACGCGGGAGACTTGCGAGCGCGGAAAAGAGCCCGTGGGCGTCCAGAGTGCAACCTCGAGCGCCTTGGTGCGGCGCGATGCGCGAATGCCCACGCGTTCGAGCCCTAAGTCATGGCTGCCGCTTAGATAGTTGAGTGCGCCGACGACCGATTTGAGCGCCTTGGGAAAACGTTTATCGAACAGCGGACACGCATCGACGGTCACGATTTTGCTGGGGTCGACACCGTGCATGCCAAGGCGCACGCGACCGTTGACGACGGTCGGTTCGAGCTCGATTTTATTGCGGTAGCCCCAGTCGTCCTTGGTGTGGCAGATGGGCTGCACCAACTCATCGACCTGCTCAGGAGCGAACTTGCCGATGCGCTCGAGCGTGGAGCGCAGGTTTTGCTCCTTGGCGGCGAGTTGTGCCGTGCGTGAGAGATTGCCCCACGAGCAGCCGCCGCAGATGCCCACGTAGGGGCAGGGGGGCTGAATGCGATCGGGGCTCGGCTCCAGAATCTCGGTGGTGCGGGCGCGCATGAACGACTTGCCGTCCTGTACGACCTCGGCCTCGACGGTGTCGCCTGCCACGGCACCCTGCACAAAGACGGCTTTGCCGTTGTCGGCGTGCGCCAGCCCGTCGGCGCCGTAGGTCATCGATTCTATAGTGAGCTTCATATCCCTGCCTGTCATTCGTGTTGTTGCTCGCACCATGGTAGCAGGGAAAAGCGCCCCGCATCCGAGGCTTTCCTCAAATGCGGGGCGCTTCTACAAACTGCTTCTACAAACGACTATTTCGTCTTGCCGGTAATGAGCGTCTTAAGACCCAGGCCGATCAGGCCCAGGCCCATGCGCACACGACCGGGGCGATGGCGCTCGATGGCCTTGGTCTTGCCGGCGGGCTTATCGCGACGGGCGCTCGTCTCGGGTGCGGGCTTAGCTGCCTGCGGCTCGGGCTGAGGTGCAGGTGCGGGCTCGGGCTCAATGACGGTCGCCTGGACCTTCTGAACCTCGGGTGTGGCCGGCTGCGGCTTAGGAGCAGGGGCGGGCTTTGCCTCAATGACGGGTTCGGGCGCGGCCTCGGCGTTGCGGTAGGCACGCTCCAGCAGGGCTTCCTGCGAGTTGAAGGGTTTCTCACCCTCTGCGCGCTCCACGGGGACCCAGGTGCCGTCGCTCGTGAGGCTGCGGGCCTTCACGTTGTCGCGCAGCTGCATGCTCATGTACTCGTGCACCAGGGCGCGGCAGGTGGGGTCGAGCACGGGGAAGGCGATCTCCACGCGGTGCTCGGTGTTGCGTGTCATCATGTCGGCCGAGCTCAGATAGATCATGTCCGAGTCCACGCCAAAGGCGTAAACGCGCGCATGCTCCAAAAAGCGTCCGACGATAGAACGGACATGCACGTTCTCGGTCTTGCCAGGAACGCCCGGCTTGAGGCACGAGATGCCGCGGATGATCATGTCCACGCGGACTCCTGCGCACGATGCCTCGGCGATCTTGTCGATGACCTCGCGGTCGGTGAGCGAGTTGAGTTTAAAGAACACGCGGGCGGGCTCGCCGGCGAGGGCGCGCTGGATCTCGCGGTCAAGCCCGCGCATGATGAGCGGTTTCAGTCCGACGGGCGCCACACCCAGGAAGCGGTAATCGCCGCGCAGGTTGCCCAGCGACAGGTTGCGGAAGAACAGGTTGGCGTCCTCGCCGATGCCGGGGTGAGCGGTCATGAGCATAAAGTCGCTGTAGAGTTTGGCCGTCTTCTCGTTAAAGTTGCCGGTGCCCAGCAGCGTCAGGCGCGTTAGCGCCATGCCCTCGCGATAGGTGAGCTGGCAGATCTTGGAGTGGCACTTAAAGCCCTCGGAGCCGTAGATGACGGTGCAGCCGGCCTCTTCCAGGCGCTCGGCCCACTCGATGTTGTTCTGCTCGTCAAAGCGCGCGCGGAGCTCCATGAGCACCGTGACCTCTTTGCCGTTCTCGGCGGCATCGATCAGTGACTCGCACAGGCGGCTCTGCTTGGCCACGCGGTAGAGCGTGATGCGCAGTGAGATGCACTCGGGGTCGTAGGCGGCCTCGTGCACCAGATCCAGGAAGGGGTTCATGGCCTCATAGGGATAAAAGAGCAGCTTGTCGTGCTGAAGTACCTGCTCGCGGATGGAGCGGGTCATATCGATGGTGGGGTTGGGCTGCGGCTTAAACGGTGTAAAGAGCAGCTCGTTGCGCAGGTGCTCGGGAATCTTGCCCTCAATGCCAAAGACGTAGCCTAGGTCGAGCGGGATATCGCAGGTAAAGACAGAGCGGCGCGAAAGCTCGAGCGCCTTGCGGATGGTCTTGAGCGTCGCCTTCTCGAGCGACCCCGAGACCGCGAGCACCACCGGCTGCAGGCGCAAGCGTTTCTTGAGGATGCGCTTCATGTGCTGACGGTAATCCTCTTCCTCCTCGACGCCCTCGCCGTCCGGGTCGATGTCGGCGTTGCGGGTGACGCGGATGAGCGCGCGGTCGAGCGGCTTATAGGAGCCAAAGCAGCTGTCCAGGCAGGCGAGGATGACGTCCTCGAGCAAGATGTAGGAGTAGATGCCGGTGGGCGAGGGGATCTCGACCACGCGGTTCATCGAGGTGGGAATCTCGATAAGGCCCAGCAGACTCTCCTCGTCGGTGACGCCGTCCAGGCCGCAGGCCAGGTAGAGTGCGCCGTTGCGCAGGTTGGGGAAGGGGTGGCGCGGGTCAATCACCAGCGGTGAGATGACCGGCGACACGTAGGCCTGGAAGTAACGGGTTACAAAGGTGCGCTCCTCGGGCGTAAGCGAATCGATGCGGGCGCGGTGAACGCCCAGGGTGTCGAGCTTGCCCTCGATGCTCTTAAAGATGGACTCCCATCGGGTAAGGAGCCCGGGCATTTCGGCCATGACAGCATCGACTTGTTCGGAGGCGGTCATATTGCTCTTGTTGTCGACAGGCTGTTTTTTGAGCTCTGCCAGATCGGACAGGCCGCCCACGCGCACCATGAGAAACTCATCGAGGTTAGACTCGAAAATCGACACGAACTTTAGCCGCTCGAACAGCGGAACGGTCTCGTCGAAGGCTTCGTCAAGCACACGGTTGTCAAAGCGCAGCCAGCTGAGCTCTCGGTTCTGCGTGTACGAGAAGTCGCGCGGCGGCTTACGCAGCTTTGCAGCGGCTTGCTTTTTTTCGATTTTGCTCGGCATATGCATCTGTCCGTTCAGTCCCCGTGGGGGACGGTTGCCTAACACTATTCACTATTGTCTCAATTTAGTCGGCCTATGGCACGGACGTATCGCGTGAACGGTATCTTTACCTACTTCTTACGCTGACAAGCCATAGAGCTGACGCCCTTCGCGTTGTGAAAAACGGTCTATATCCTCACTCAACTGGTGAGTATGTGTGAATAAGAATGATAGGTAGCTGAATATCATCGAATACAGACAGAAACACGAACAAGCGTCATTTATATACATAAAACCGTTTTAGATATGCAATTCTTAATCGAAAGATTGGAGTTGTAATTGCGAATGATTTTTAAGAAAAAAGAGCATTTACCTTAGAAAAGCTACTTTAGAACGCCGAAGTGCATTATGGGAGAATCATATTCGATATACCGTTCATCGAACTTTGTTGACCGTTCGGGGGCGAGGTGGAATTGCGGTTGGAATTTGGATATAACTAGAGCTGTCAGCAAGCAGCACCCGTTACGGAAGGGTGCTGAGAGATTCGGCCGAAAGGCCCGAAAGAAAGGTAGGAGGCCATGACGAAAGGTCTGCACGTGCCTTCCGAGATCGGCAAGCTCAGGAAGGTCTGCCTGCACCGTCCCGGCGACGAGCTCCTCAACCTGCCGCCCGACGAGCTCGAGCGACTCCTGTTCGACGACGTCCCGTTCCTGGAGGTCGCGCAGCAGGAGCACGACACCTTCGCCCAGATCCTTAAGGACCAGGGCGTGGAGGTGCTCTACCTCGAGAACCTCGTCGCAGAGGTGTTCGACCAGGTCCCCGGCGCCCGCGCCGAGTTCACCGACCAGTACATCGCCGAGGCAGGCATCCGCGGCCAGCAGATGCCGCAGATCGTCCGCGAGAAGCTGGACTCCATCGAGGACAACCTCGAGTTCGTCAAGAAGACCATGGCCGGCATGACCAAGGCCGAGATCGACATGCCCCTCACGGCGTCCACGACCCTCGACTCCCTGGTCAACTCCGAGTCCGAGTCCGACCTGATCATCGACCCGATGCCCAACCTCTACTTCACCCGCGACCCGTTCGCGGTCGTCGGCGAGGGCGTCAACCTCAACCGCATGTACTCGGTCACCCGCAACCGCGAGACCCTGTACGGCAAGTACGTCTTCAAGTACCACCCCGACTACAAGGACGTCTCCCTGTACTTCCGCCGCGACTGCCAGTTCCACACCGAGGGCGGCGACGTGCTGAACATCAACGAGAAGACCCTCGCCGTCGGCATCTCCCAGCGCACCCAGGCGGCCGCCATCGACGTCATGGCCCAGAACATCTTCTGGAACTCCGACTCCAAGGTCGAGCGCATCCTGGCCTTCGACATCCCGGTCTCCCGCGCCTTCATGCACCTCGACACGGTCTTCACCCAGATCGACGTCGATAAGTTCACGATCCACCCCGCCATCATGGGCACCCTGCGCGTCTACGAGCTGACCGCCGGCAAGAACCCGGGCGACGTGAACATCCGCCTGATCGAGGACACCCTCGAGCACGTCCTGGAGGACGCCACCGGCGTCGACCAGGTCAAGCTGATCCCCTGCGGCGGCGGCGACCCGATCGCGGCCTCCCGCGAGCAGTGGAACGACGGCTCCAACACCCTGTGCGTCGAGCCCGGCAAGATCTGCGTCTACGCGCGCAACACCGTCACCAACGACGTGCTGTACAAGGAGGGCCTGGACCTTCTCGTCGTGCCCTCCGCCGAGCTCTCCCGCGGCCGCGGCGGCCCGCGCTGCATGAGCATGCCCTTCTGGCGCGAGGACCTCTAAGGTTTTCAAAGACCCGTACAGGTCTTACTACAAACATCTAGCTGCCATTAGATGTCTCCCATTGGGGCGGTGCGGATCTTTCGCACCGCCCCATTCATGTTTAATGACGCTAAATGAAGATCAGATAAGGTGGCCATGGATATCAAGACAATCGGTGTTGAGGAATGGCTCAACGTTTGGGAGAAGAGTGCTACCTGGGATATCGCTCAGTCGACGATCTCGTCGCTGACCATGGGCGAGCTTCGCGCACTGGACGAGCAGGACGGCGCCACGTTCTACGAGCGCCTGGATCGCGAGAAGATGAACTACGGCTGGATCGAGGGATCGCCGGAATTTAAGGCCGAGGTCGCCAAGCTGTATCGTCGCGATGTCAATCCCGATCACATTTTGCAGACCAATGGCTGCACGGGCGCCAACCTCAACGCCATCATGGCCGTTGTGGAGCCCGGCGATCACGTGATTGCCGAGTGGCCTACCTATGCGCCGCTCTACGAGATTCCGCGTACGCTGGGTGCCGAGGTCGAGTATTGGGAGCTCCGCGAGGAGCTCGGCTGGAAGCCCGATATCGATGAGCTCAAGCGCTTGGTGCGCCCCAACACCAAGCTCATCTGCATCAATAACGCATCGAACCCCATCGGTACGGTGCTCGATGCCGATATGCTCGGCCAGATTGCCGAGATCGCCCGTTCGGCTGGCGCCTATGTGCTGTGCGACGAGGTGTACCTGCCGCTTGAGAACACCAAGGCCTTTATGTCGATGGCCGACATGTACGAGAAGGCCATTGTCACCAACTCGGTGTCCAAGACCTATTCGACGCCTGCGGCCCGCGTGGGCTGGGTCGTGGCCGACGAAGAGGTGTCCAACCGCATCCGCACCTACCGCGACTACACCATGATCTGCGGCGGCGTGTTCAACGATGCCCTGGCGACATACGTGCTCGAGCACAAGGACAAGATTCTCGAGCGCAATCGCAAGATCGTGTTTGGCAACCGCGATATCGCGCAGGCTTGGATCGATACGCAGCATCGCGTTTCCTGGACGGCCCCGCAGGGAATATCCACCTCGTTTATCCAGCTGGATATTCCCGAGGATGACGAGGAATTCTGTAAGCGCCTGTTGGCCGAGAGGGGAGTGCTGCTGGTCCCCGGTAGCCGCTTTGAGCTTCCCTGCGGCGCACGCCTGGGCTACTGCGCGAGCGAAGACGTTCTTCGCGAGGGCCTGAGGCTTTTGGGCGAGGCACTGACGGAGTTCGATCGCTAGGGTTCCGACGATCTTCGAGGGCCTTATCCAAATTGGCCGAAGATAATCGAAAACGGACCCGTTTCCCTAGGGGAAGCGGGTTCGTTTTTCTATACCGAGAAGTCAAGTTGTTACAAATGGGGCCGTAAAGCGAGCCGGTATCCGCTGGGCCTTATACTGAGCTTCCGGTGAACGGTATCAAGCGTCTGGTAAACGGTAATTTGTTTATCAGAAATGAATAGGACAAACTTTTTTCTGAATAAAAATGAAAATGGTTGGGACGCGGCATGAATCGCTGATTCTATTCATAGCTATATTAGAAATATGCAATTTGAGGGTGGTTTAATAAAGTTAAGTTCCATTTGCTATTTGGATTGAAAACGCGTTTTAGCACGTAAATAAACTTTATTAAATCAAAGTGTGCCATGCGTGAAGTATATGTGTATGCCGTTCACCCCTCATATAAAACCGTTCGGGGGCGAGGTGGAAGTATGGACTGATTTTGGATATAAATATGTCGTCAGCAATAACGCCTCACACGGAGGGGCGCTAACGAATCGGCCCTGACAGGGGCCCGAAAGAAAGGTAGGAGGCCATGACGAAAGGTCTGCACGTGCCTTCCGAGATCGGCAAGCTCAGGAAGGTCTGCCTGCACCGTCCCGGCGACGAGCTCCTCAACCTGCCGCCCGACGAGCTCGAGCGACTCCTGTTCGACGACGTCCCGTTCCTGGAGGTCGCGCAGCAGGAGCACGACACCTTCGCCCAGATCCTTAAGGACCAGGGCGTGGAGGTGCTCTACCTCGAGAACCTCGTCGCAGAGGTGTTCGACCAGGTCCCCGGCGCCCGCGCCGAGTTCACCGACCAGTACATCGCCGAGGCAGGCATCCGCGGCCAGCAGATGCCGCAGATCGTCCGCGAGAAGCTGGACTCCATCGAGGACAACCTCGAGTTCGTCAAGAAGACCATGGCCGGCATGACCAAGGCCGAGATCGACATGCCCCTCACGGCGTCCACGACCCTCGACTCCCTGGTCAACTCCGAGTCCGAGTCCGACCTGATCATCGACCCGATGCCCAACCTCTACTTCACCCGCGACCCGTTCGCGGTCGTCGGCGAGGGCGTCAACCTCAACCGCATGTACTCGGTCACCCGCAACCGCGAGACCCTGTACGGCAAGTACGTCTTCAAGTACCACCCCGACTACAAGGACGTCTCCCTGTACTTCCGCCGCGACTGCCAGTTCCACACCGAGGGCGGCGACGTGCTGAACATCAACGAGAAGACCCTCGCCGTCGGCATCTCCCAGCGCACCCAGGCGGCCGCCATCGACGTCATGGCCCAGAACATCTTCTGGAACTCCGACTCCAAGGTCGAGCGCATCCTGGCCTTCGACATCCCGGTCTCCCGCGCCTTCATGCACCTCGACACGGTCTTCACCCAGATCGACGTCGATAAGTTCACGATCCACCCCGCCATCATGGGCACCCTGCGCGTCTACGAGCTGACCGCCGGCAAGAACCCGGGCGACGTGAACATCCGCCTGATCGAGGACACCCTCGAGCACGTCCTGGAGGACGCCACCGGCGTCGACCAGGTCAAGCTGATCCCCTGCGGCGGCGGCGACCCGATCGCGGCCTCCCGCGAGCAGTGGAACGACGGCTCCAACACCCTGTGCGTCGAGCCCGGCAAGATCTGCGTCTACGCGCGCAACACCGTCACCAACGACGTGCTGTACAAGGAGGGCCTGGACCTTCTCGTCGTGCCCTCCGCCGAGCTCTCCCGCGGCCGCGGCGGCCCGCGCTGCATGAGCATGCCCTTCTGGCGCGAGGACCTCTAAGTCTTTCCGTTTCCGGTGCGGTCCCCCTACAACCGCACCGGTTTCGCCCGTCAAACGGGCAACACTAATACTTACGTAATTCATTTCTTCGAAAGGATTTGAACCATGGGTGTTAACCTCTCCGGCCGTAGCTTCCTCAAGCTCCTCGACCTCACCACCGAGGAGATCGAGTACCTGCTCAAGCTCTCCAAGAACTTCAAGGACATGAAGCGCGCCGGCGTTCCTCACCGCTATCTCGAGGGCAAGAACATCGTTCTGCTCTTCCAGAAGACCTCCACTCGTACCCGCTGCGCCTTCGAGGTCGGCGGCATGGATCTTGGCATGGGCGTCACCTACCTCGATCCCGGTTCGTCCCAGATGGGCAAGAAGGAGTCCATCGAGGACACCGCCCGCGTTCTCGGCCGCATGTATGACGGCATCGAGTTCCGTGGCTTTGCCCAGGACGACGTCGAGGAGCTCGCTGCTAAGTCTGGCGTGCCCGTATGGAATGGCCTGACCACCGAGTGGCACCCCACCCAGATGCTCGCCGATATCCTGACCGTCCAGGAGAACTTCAACTACGACATCAAGGGCAAGACCCTCGTCTTCATGGGCGACTGCAAGAACAACGTCGCTCGCTCCCTCATGGTCGTCTGCTCCAAGCTCGGCATGAACTTCGTGGCCTGCGGCCCCGAGGAGTGCATGCCCGCTGACGACGTCATCGAGGCCTGCAAGCCCATCGCTGAGGCTAACGGCTGCACCATCAAGCTGACCACCGACGTCAAGGACGGCGTCACCGGTGCCGACGTTCTCTACACCGACGTGTGGGTCTCCATGGGCGAGCCCGACGAGGTCTGGGCCGAGCGCATCGCTCAGCTCACTCCGTATCGCGTTACCTCCGAGGTCATGGCTATGGCCAACCCGGGTGCCATCTTCCTGCACTGCCTGCCCAGCTTCCACGACACCAACACCACGATTGGCGCCGAGAAGTGCGAGCAGTTCGGCATCACCGAGCAGGAGGTCACCGACGAGGTCTTCGAGAGCCCCGCTTCCAAGGTCTTCGACGAGGCCGAGAACCGCATGCACACCATCAAGGCTGTCATGTACGCTACGCTCAAGTAAGAGCATCTAGCATCTCGCTCGGGGTGCATTGCTGCGCACCCCGAGCGCTTTTGTCTGGTAAAAATCTCGCACCGAGCGACATGCACGGCACGGAAGAGCCGCTTCGGGCGAGATCAGTAAATGATTTATGAAGGGGGGATGAGAACTATGACTGAGACCGCTAAGAAAAAGCGCGGTATGCCTTCATCGTTCACCATTCTTCTTGCTCTGCTGGCAATCGTCGCGGTTGTTACCGTTATCGTCTCCGGTACGTCCGGTGGCGCGGTTACCGCTGCCCGCTTGAGCGATTTCTGCACCGCCCCGGTCAAGGGCTTCGCTGACGCTCTGCCCGTCTGCCTCTTCGTTATGATCCTCGGCGGCTTCCTCGGCATGATGACCGAGACCGGCGCCCTGGACAACGGCATTGCTGTTCTGGTGCAGAAGCTTAAGGGCAATGAGATCATGCTCATTCCCGTGCTGATGTTCATCTTCTCCCTCGGTGGTACCACCTATGGTATGTGCGAGGAGACCGTTCCCTTCTACGCCCTGCTCGCCGCCACCATGATGGCTGCTGGCTTCGACCCCATGGTCGGCGCTGCCACCGTCCTGCTCGGCGCTGGCTGCGGCTGCCTCGGCTCCACGGTTAACCCGTTTGCCGTCGGTGCTGCCGTTGACGCTCTGACTGGCGTTGGCATTGAGGTCAACCAGTCCATCATCATCGGCCTCGGTGCCGTCCTGTGGATTGTTACCACTGTTATGTCCATCCTCTTCGTCATGAGCTATGCCAAGAAGGTCAAGGCTGACAAGGGTTCCACCATCCTTTCGATGCAGGAGCTCAAGGACGCCGAAGAGGCTCACGGCAAGGCTGCTTCCGAGGTTCACAAGGAGGTCAAGCTCACCGGTCGTCAGAAGGGTGTTCTGATCGCCTTTGCCTTCACCTTCGTCGTCATGATCGTCGGCTTCATCCCGCTGGCCGACCTTAACGAGGGCGTCGCCAACTTCTTCGATGCTGGCGCTGTCTATGACGCCGACGGTAACGCCATCGTTCAGGGCTGGTCTGCCCTGATCACCGGCCTGCCCATTGGTCAGTGGTACTTCGACGAGGCTTCCACCTGGTTCTTCCTCATGGCTGTCCTGATCGGTATTATCGGCGGCCTGTCCGAGAAGCAGATCGTCAACACCTTCATCACCGGCGCTGCCGACATGATGTCCGTTGTCCTCGTCATCGCCCTCGCCCGTGGTATCTCCGTCCTCATGGCTAGCACCGGCCTCGACGTCTACGTCCTCGACGCTGCCGCCAATGCTCTGGCTGGCCTGTCCGGCGTGATCTTCGCTCCCATGAGCTTCCTGGTCTACTTCGGCCTGTCCTTCCTGATCCCCTCGACCTCCGGTATGGCTACTGTCTCCATGCCCATCATGGGACCGCTGGCTGTTAAGCTCGGCTTCTCGCCCGAGGTCATGGTCATGATCTTCTCCGCCGCCATCGGTGTCGTGAACCTGTTCACCCCGACCTCCGGCGCCATCATGGGCGGTCTTGCTCTGGCCAAGATCGAGTGGACGACCTGGCTCAAGTTTGCTCTTAAGCTCATCGTCGCTCTCTCCGTCGTCTGCGCCATCATCCTGACCGTCGCTTGCGTGATGCTCTAAGTACCCCTTGGGTACCCCACGGAAACCATGACGATCCTGTAAAGGATCACCTGGTCATCGTCTGTCCGGTGGGGTAACCCCACCGGTAGACTCCTACCTTTAGCCTCCTCCCGTTCCGTGCGCGGGAGGGGGCGACTTGCGTTCCGGCGTTTTACCAAACGCCGGAACCGGTCGACGCTGCGCGCCGCCCAGGACGACAATTTGTCATTCAAAAGGCAAGGCATGACCAAAAGGTCTATGCCTTGCCTTTTTCATGCCAACTTGTACGTCCTGGACGGCGCTCGCTGACTTATGCTCATCCTGCGGCGCTGCCTTTGTTGGTGTAAAGGTGTCAGATTGCTTTGCGCCATGCCCTCCTCTTTCACGTCACCTTGCTCGCTCTGGTGGGCTTTCGCTGACTTATGCTCAACCTGCGGCGCTGCCATTGTTGGCGCAGGGGGCGGCTTGCTCGCTCTGGTGCCTGTTCGCTGTCCGTTCTCTGCCCGCGACGTTTCTGCTGTTGGTGCAAAGGGGTCAGGTTACTTTGCGCCAAAAGGGGAAGTTGCGGTGGAATAGTTCCCGTTTGGCCGTCTTGAGGGGTTAAACAGGAGCTATTCCACCGCAACTTATCGATGGCGTGTTTGGTTGGTGCCTGTTGATGGCCTGGGCATCGGGGAGGGCAGGCTCCGTTATAATCGCCTAAGACATTAAATGGAAACGGGACGGGAGCCATATATGCGCCAGGGTTTCGACAACGCGAAGTATATCGAGCTGCAGGCCGCTCATATTAAGGAGCGCATCTCGCAGTTTGGCGGCAAGCTGTATTTGGAGTTTGGCGGCAAGCTGTTTGACGACTATCACGCGAGCCGCGTGCTGCCGGGTTTTGAGCCGGACAGCAAGTTTCGCATGCTCAAGAGCATAGCCGACGACGTCGAGGTCATCATCGCCATTAACGCGAACCACATCGAGAAGAACAAGGCTCGTGGTGACCTTGGCATTACCTATGACGAGGATGTGCTGCGCCTGGTTGACCTGTTCCGCGGCAACGGCTTTGCTGTCGCGGCCGTGGTCATCACCCAGTACGCCGGCCAGCCCGCTGCCGATGTGTTCCGCAACCGCCTGAACGCGCTCGGCATTCCCGCCAAGCTCCACTATCCCATCGAGGGCTATCCGCACGACGTCGACCTGATCGTGTCCGACGACGGCTATGGCAAGAACGAGTTTGTCGAGACCACCCGTCCGCTCGTCGTCGTGACGGCGCCCGGTCCTGGCTCGGGCAAGCTCGCCACTTGCCTCTCGCAGCTGTATCACGAGCATAAGCACGGTACCGCCGCCGGCTATGCCAAATTCGAGACCTTCCCGGTCTGGAATCTTCCTCTGACGCATCCGGTCAATATTGCCTACGAGGCCGCCACGGCTGACCTCGACGACGCCAATATCATCGATTCGTTCCACCTTGAGGCCTACAACAAGACCACGGTCAACTACAACCGCGACGTCGAGGCCTTCCCGGTAGTTCGTGCCCTGATGGAAAAGATCCTGGGCAAGAGCCCCTACCAGAGCCCTACGGACATGGGCGTCAATATGGTCGGCTTTGCCATCACCGATGACGATGCCTGCCGCGACGCTTCCAAGATGGAGATCGTCCGCCGCTACTTTACCGCGGTCGAAAATGTGCGCCGTACCGGCGTGGGCGATGAGCAAGTCGACCGTCTCAAGATTATTATGAAGAAAGCCGGCATCGATAAGAACTACTCACCGGCGCGCTCGGCGGCCCTCACCAGGGAGCAGCTGACGGGTGGTCCCGTGGGTGCCATGGTCATGCCCGATGGCTCCGTGGTGACCGGTAAGACCTCCACGCGCCTGGGCGCCGCAAGTTCGCTCATTATGAACGCCCTCAAGCATGTCTCGAGCGTCGACCTTGAGCTCGAGGTCATTAGCGATGAGGCGATCGAGCCCATCAGCAAGCTCAAGACGCATTTCCTGGGCAGCAAAAACCCGCGCCTCCACACCGACGAGACGCTTATGGCGCTGTCGATCACCTCGGCCACGAGTGAGACGGCCGCTCGCGTCCTTTCGGGCCTGGAGCAGCTGCGCGGTTGCGATGCCTTCTTTAGCGTGATTATCTCGCCGACGGACGAGACGGTACTGCGCAAACTGGGTATCAACGTGTGCTGCGAGCCCAAGTTTGAGCGCCGCGGTTTCTTCCATCGCTAAGTTTGAAGCACCGCGGTAATTGCATTGCATTTTGGCCGTATCGGGTTAGCGCCCGGTACGGCTTTTTGATCAATAAAGCGTCTATTTCGGCGAAAAATAGCTGTTTACCTGCCTAGAAACAATTTGAGCGGTATACAATAACCGTAACTGTTTCATCCTTAGCGGGATGCCGCATGATGGATATTACCTGCCATCGTGAGGTGTGTCGGTCGCGCACGGCGCGTTAGATGCTCGTGCTCGGTTTGAGGAGGCTGCTATGGCGGGCAAGGGTCGTGCGAGTGTCAACGATATGAAGCGTGTCGAGGTGCTGGTGTTGATGGAGATCGACCAGCAAACCGAAGACAATGGCGGGCCGTATGGTTTCTCGCGCAAAACGCTTGCCGAGCGCGTGGGGGTTTCGCCGTATCGTGCCCGCGCGGCAATCGATCGCTTGGATTCCGAAGGCATGATTGATGTCGTCTCGCGTTATAGCGACGACGGCGGTCAGCTTGCAAATGGCATTTGCCTCACCGAACGTGGCGAGTGGTATCTTGAGGGCGTCCGTACCGGCATGCTCGTTCAAGAAATGCTTGAGGACGAGGTTGCTGATCGATAGCAGCATGTAACCCTTGCCATAGCGACGCCGCCTGGGAAACCGGGCGGCGTTTTGTTTCAAGATTGAGAAATGCAATCGCACGCGAGAAAAATTGCGGACGGTCCGCGGCGCGAGTATTACAATGAAGACCCGTAAGATGTGGATAAACAACTTCTACGGGAAGCGCAGGTAACTCAATATGACCAAGCATGTGTTCGTAACCGGTGGCGTGGTTTCGTCCCTGGGCAAGGGTATCACCGCGGCCTCGCTGGGCCGTCTGCTCAAGTCGCGTGGCTACAAAGTAACGATGCAGAAGGCCGACCCGTATCTGAACGTCGACCCCGGTACCATGAGCCCGTTCCAGCATGGTGAGGTCTTTGTAACCGAGGATGGTTACGAGTCCGACCTGGACCTGGGTCATTACGAGCGCTTTATTGATGAGAACCTGACCCGCGATTCCAACTTTACGACCGGTGCCATCTACAAAAGCCTAATCGCCCGCGAGCGTCGCGGCGACTTTTTGGGCGGTACCGTGCAGGTGATTCCTCACGTCACCAATGCCATTAAGGACAAGTTTCGCCGCATCGAGGAGCAGACCGGCTCCGATGTAGTCATCACCGAGCTGGGCGGCACGATCGGCGACATCGAGTCCCAACCGTTTGTCGAGGCCATCCGTCAGTACCGCAAGGAGGCCGGCTCCGAGAACGTCTGCTACATCCACGTGTCGCTCGTTCCCTATATTGCCGCCGCCCACGAGGTCAAGACCAAGCCCACGCAGCATTCCGTCAAGGAGCTCCGCAGCTTTGGCATCCAGCCCGATATCATCGTGCTGCGCTCCGACCACCATATCGATGACGCTATCCGCGGAAAGATCGCAAGCTTCTGCGACGTCGACACCGATTGCGTCTTTACCAATGAGGACTGCGCGAGCATCTACGACGTGCCGCAGCTGCTTGCCGAGCAGGACTTTGACCTGCGTATTTGCGAGCGCCTGGGCCTGGACCCGCGTGAGCGCGACATGAGCGAGTGGAATGAGTTCCTGCGTAAGCAGAACCATGCCAACCATCACGCCGATAAGGTTAAGATTGCCGTCGTGGGTAAGTACACGCAGCTGCCCGATGCGTACCTGTCGGTTATCGAGGCCCTGCACCATGCGGGCGTCTTCTACGATCGCCATGTGGACGTCCAGCTGGTCGACGGCGAGAGCCTCGACGAGCAGAATGTCTCCGAGGTTCTGGGCGACGCCTCGGGCATCCTGGTCCCCGGCGGCTTTGGCAAGCGCGCCCTGGAGGGCAAGATCCTCGCGGCCGAGTTTGCCCGTGAGCACAAGATTCCGTATCTGGGCATTTGCCTGGGTATGCAGGTGGCCGTGTGCGAGTTCGCCCGCAACGTCGTCGGCCTTGCCGGCGCCAGCTCCTCCGAGTTCGATCCGGACGGCCCGTTTAGCGTCATCGATCTGATGAGCTCGCAGGAGGACGTGACCGAGAAGGGCGGCACCATGCGTCTGGGCGCCTATCCGTGCAAGCTCGCCGCCGATACCCTCGCTCGCGAGGCATATGGCGAGGATCTCGTCTACGAGCGTCACCGTCACCGCTTTGAGTTTAACAACGCCTTCCGCGACCAGCTTGAGGACGCCGGTTTGGTTATCTCGGGTCTGTCGCCCGACGAGCGCCTGGTCGAGATGGTCGAGCTGCCGCGCGACGTGCATCCTTGGTATGTGGCAACCCAGGCTCACCCCGAGTTCAAGAGCCGTCCGACCAACCCGCAGCCGCTGTTCCGAGAGTTCGTGCGTGCCTCGATCGGTCAGCACGAGGGTGTCGATCGCCTGCAGGTGACGCCCATGAACCTCGCTACGGACTAAGGGTGCCGGCGAACAAAGAACATACCGAAGCTACTCCCTCGTCGCTCGCCGTGGCGGCGGGGGAGTATCTCGATTACCTCGCGGTCGAGCGGGGTTTGGCGCGCAACACGATTGCGGCCTATCGTCGTGACCTGACGACGTACTGCGCGTATCTGGAGCGGGCGGGCATCATGTCTTTTGATGAGGTGACTCGTCAGGTCGTGGAGGGCTTTGTCGCCGACCGTCGCGATGGGGGCTATTCCGATGCCTCGGTGGAGCGTGCGCTTGCGGCCGTGAAGGGCCTGCATGCCTTTTTGGTGCGCGATGGGATTGTGGCCCAAAATCCAACGGCGGCGTTGCGCCTGCCTAAAAAGGCTGAGCGTTTGCCGGAGTATCTATCGGTGGAGGATGTCTCGGCGCTGCTCGATCAAGACTTCCCCGAGGGCGAGATGGGCTTGCGCGACCATGCCATCTTGGAAGTGCTCTACGGATGCGGCTTGCGTGTGAGTGAGTTGGTGGGGCTCGATGTGGGCGATATCCATATCGACGATGGCTTTGTGCTCGTTCGCGGTAAGGGCTCAAAGGAACGCCTGTCCCCGTTGGTGGGAAGCGCGGCGCGAGCTCTGACGCGCTATATAACTAAGGGGCGTTCTCGCTTGGCGGCCCATGCCCACGGAACCGAGACCTCGGCGGTCTTTTTAAATAAGAACGGCCGCCGTCTGTCGCGCCAGGGCATCCATGCCATCTGTGAGCGCTACGGGCGCCAGGTGGGGCTGGTGGGACTCCATCCCCATACGCTGCGTCACTCCTTTGCCACCCATATGCTTGCGGGCGGTGCGGACCTCCGTGTGCTACAGGAGATCTTGGGACATGCCGATATATCGACCACGCAGGTCTACACGCATGTCGATCGTACGCAACTGACCGAGGTCTATCTGGCGGCGCACCCGCTGGCACATCGTTAACACATCGCTGGCCTGCATATCTATAGGTATTTGGGGACGGGCCCCAGATTGCCGCGGCGTGCTTTTGCGCGCGCATGGGCAATCTGGGGCTCGTCCCATTTTTCGCTAGACACCGACGCGGCGGTGGGCCGTGTGTACCGTGGGTGGGGGAGTTTGGGGGCGATGTGAACGGCGTGTAAAGGGACGTAAAAATCGCCTCAAGGTCAACTTGAAGGTTGAGGTTCGCGGGCGTGGTTCTACAGGTGGCATCCCGCCTTTGCTGCAAACACAACATATTGTGTTTTCGAACATATGCTCGGGGGTGTTTTACAACATATTGGGGGTGGAATGGTGGGGAGGGGTGGGGGAAGGGGTGGGGAAAGGTGTTGAAAAATGGGGCGGTTCCCCATATTATTGATGACGTCGACAGGCGGGGTGGTTCCCCGCGTACGTGCCATCTGAGTAACCGAGGGGAGGGCGCACATGGGAATGACTGGTGCATATGAGCGCAATCTCGATGCAAAAGGTCGTCTGTCCCTGCCTGCACCCCTTCGCGAGGAGCTTGGAGAGCACGTTCGCGTGTTCAAAGCCCTGGATGTCGATGCTCTGTACGTGTTCTCTGCCGAGGCCTTCGATAAGTGGGTCGAAGGACTCTTCGCGGGTCGTGAGGGCCACGAGGGTTTTAACCCGCGCGACATCAACGACCAGAAGCTCATGAGGGCGATCAACAAGCGCACCACGTCGATGGACGTGGACAGCGCCGGTCGTATCGGTCTTTCTGAGTCTCTCCGCAAGCAGGCGAACCTCGACCGCGAGGTCACGGTTGTGGGCAACTACGACCACCTTGAGGTTTGGGATCGCGCCGCGGCCGATGAGGACGATGACGATGAGGCCCTGCTGGACCTCTTCTTCTCGTAAGGGCAAGGCACGGGTAACGGATGGAGCGTGGGATCTTGACACAAGAATATCGGCATGAACCTGTCATGCTCGGCGAAGTGCTTGAGTCGCTGCAGCTAAAGAGCGGCTCCGTCGTCTGCGACTGCACCCTTGGCGGTGCCGGCCATTCGGTAAAGATGGCCGCGCAGGTGGGGGAGACCGGCCTTTTGCTCGGCGTCGATCAGGACGACATGGCCCTCGAGGCCGCTGGCGCCCGTCTGGACCGCGAGGTTCCCGGCGTACCGCACCAGCTGCTGAAGGGCAACTTCGGCGACTTGGACGAGCTGCTTTGCTCGGCCGAGGTGCCCGGGGTCGATGGCTTCCTGTTCGATTTGGGCGTTTCGTCACCGCAACTCGATATCCCTGGCAGGGGCTTTTCGTATAACGAGGACGCCCCATTGGACATGCGGATGGATCCGGGCAATAACACCTTAAACGCAGCTGAGGTCATCAACACCTATAACGAACACGACCTCGCCCGGATTCTACGCGTCTACGGCGAAGAGAAGTTCGCCTCGCAGATCGCGCGCGAGATCGTGCGCCGCCGCGAGCAAGAACCGATCGAAACCACCGGCCAATTTGTCGAGATCATCAAGGCGGGTATCCCAGCTGCCGCTCGTCGGCATGGTGGACACCCGGCCAAGAAAAGTTTCCAGGCCATTCGCATCGAGGTCAATCACGAGCTCGATGTGCTCGAACGAGGGCTTGATGCCGCCACCAGGTGGCTCAACCCGGGCGGACGTATCTGCGTCATTTCGTATCACTCGCTCGAGGACCGTATCGTAAAGAACCACTTTAAGGAGATGAGCCAGGGGTGCACGTGTCCGCCGGAGATTCCGGTGTGCGTGTGCGGCAACGTGCCGATACTCAAGGTCATCACCCGCAAACCCCTGGTTGCCCAGCCTGATGAGGTTGAGCGCAACCCTCGGGCGAGATCAGCCAAAATCCGCGTGGCGCAGCGTCTGTAGGCGCGACCGCGCGATATTGGACCTCCCGCTCGCACCATAAACGAAGCTTAAACACACTACCAACGTACTCGGGATGGGAGGCGGCATATCATGGGCTACAACACTTCAAACGCAGCACTCGCCTATGATATGAACGCCATGCCCGCCTATCGTGAGACGCCGCAGGCCCCCGTTGCTCCCCGTGAGCAGCGCACGCCGCGCTTTGATGTCTACACGGGCGCGGGCCGTCAGGCAAACCAGGCGGTAAGCCCGGTTTTCATGAGCGTTCTTAAAACGTTTTGCATCATTGCGGCTATCTTCATGACGATCGGCGTCGCCCGCGTGGCGCTCGCCGGCGTTACGGCCCAGGTGCTCAACAGCAACGCCGAGCTTACCAACACGCTCGAAAAGGCGACCGATGAGAGCTCCGACCTGGAGGTCATGCATTCGGTCTATGGCGCCGACACGCGCATTCGCGACCTTGCGGGCGCTTATGGCATGGTGGAGCCCAGCGAGAGCGTTACACTTGACTTTTCGCAGGATGCAGCCGCGGGCGCCAACGCGACCGCGACCGCTCAGTAGCAAGACGGTAGCTGAGTATGACAAATGACTATCGCCGCGGTTCCGATGGGGGCCGCGGTTCTGGACGTCCCTCGTCGCGGGGACGTTCTGGTTATCAAGGAACGGGTCGGCAATCTTACAACGCCGGGCAGTCCCGTGGCAACGACCCGGCGTCGCGACTTCGCGGCTCGGGCGGCCCTCAAGTGCATAACACTAGGTCGCGCAAGAGTTCGTCGACCGAATGGCTCACAGGCACGCCGCTGCCTCGCCGCAAAGCCGTCATGGGTTTCATCGGGTTTGGCTTGGGTTTGGGCGTCCTTCGCCTTGCCGACTATCAAATCGTGGAAGCCGATAAGTTACGCGACCGTGCCGATGCACGTCGCTTGCTTGCGCAGACGCTGTATGCCAAGCGCGGTACCATCTACGACCGTAACGGTAACGTGCTGGCGTCGTCGGTCGAATGTCGCAACATCGCTGTGAACCCCCGGCTTGTCGAGGATGTTGACAAGACGGTGTCGGCGCTGGTCAAGGCAACTGGAATCGATAAAAAGACCTGCCGCAAGCTCGTTGAGTCCGATGGAACCTGGGTGTATATCAAGCGCCAGGTGGACGAAGACGACGCTGCGGCGCTGGAGAAGAAGAACCTGCCCGGCGTGCTTTTTGAGCAGGCCATGAAGCGCGTATATCCATACGGCAATCTGGCATCGCAGGTGCTGGGTGTAGTGAATGTAGACAACGACGGCTTGACGGGTCTCGAAAAGCAATACAACAAGCTTCTGACCGGCACGAACGGTTCTCTCGTACGCGAGCGCGCGAGGGACGGCAGCTATATCGCGGGCGGTGCCTATAAAAAGGTGGCTGCGGTCGACGGCATTGATCTCGTGACGACGCTCGACGTCAATATCCAGCGTGCGGCCGAGGATGCCCTGGCAGAGGCTGTCGAGAAGACAAAGGCCAAGAACGGCTCGGCGCTGGTCACCGATCCTACGACTGGCGAGATCTTGGCAGCCTGCTCGTATCCGACCTACGACCAGACCAATTTGGAAAACGCCAAGACCGAGGATATGAACCTGCGCCTGGTCACCGACGCCTACGAGCCCGGCTCGGTCTTTAAGACGCTCGTGGCGGGCGCCGGCTTCGACTTGGGTGTCGTGCGGTCGAGTACGTCGTTTGAGGTGCCGGCGAGCATCAAGGTGGGCGACGATACCGTCACCGATGCCGACAAGCGCGACTACGCCATGACCATGGATGTGCGCGAGATGATGCGCCGTTCGTCCAACGTGGGATTTGTCCTGGTGGGGCGCAAGATCGGTGCCGACGACTTTGCCGCCTATGTGGACAAGTGGGGCATCGGTCACAGCTCTGGTGTCGATTTTCCGGGCGAGAGCCTGGGCATCGTCAAGGAGCGTGACCAGTATGACGGCGCCACGCTGGGCTCGATGAGCTTTGGACAGGCGCTGTCTGTCTCGCCGATTGAGATCGCACGTGCCGTGGGCGGCATCGCCAACGGCGGCGTGATGATGACCCCGCACTTCTATAAGTCCAGCAAAGGCGACGAGAAGGACTGGGGCGAAGGCGAGCGCGCGATTTCGGAGGACGCCGCATCCCAGGTGACATCGTGCATGCAGACGGTCGTGTCGGAGGGAACGGGCGTTGGCGGCGCGGTTGACGGCTATGACGTGGCGGGTAAGACCGGTACGGCCGAACGTGCCGACGAGAACGGCGGCTACCTCAAGGAGAACTACATGTCGTCCTTTATGGGCTTTGCACCGGCACAATCGCCCAAGGTGCTGTGCTATATCACGCTCGACGGAACGCCGAGCGGCTCAGATGCCGCTGCGGTGCCGTTCCAGTCCATTATGGCCAACGCGCTCGACGTGCTGGGTATCCCACACACGAAGTAGGGGGTTACAATCTTTGGGGCGTGGTTTGTTGTCCCATATGAGGGGTGTTCACATGCCCTGCACCACGCATGCGCGGCGCTGGGATACAATACGCCGATAGCATTATTTAGGTTTACAGGGGAGCTGCAATGATAGAGATCGCCGTCAACAACCTCGCGGCCGCAACAGGGGCCCGAACCGTGACGGGAGAAGTCGATCGGGTATGCCGCGGGTGCGTTATCGACTCGCGCCAGGTCGAGGAAGGGACGATTTTCGTCGCCTTTCCCGGTGAAAACGTCGACGGCAATGATTTTGCTTCCCGTGCCGTCCAGTCGGGTGCCGGCGCCGTCGTGATGACGCGTGAGCCCGAGGCCGAGCTGGTCTCGCTGGCGCAGGACAAGGGCTGTGCCATCTTGCTGACCGATGATCCCGAGGAGTTTCTGCTGCGTTTGGCGCACGCGTATCGCCTGGAGCTTGGCTGCCTGGTCGTTGGCATTACCGGTTCCATCGGCAAGACGACGACCAAGGACGTTCTCGCCGCTGTGCTCGCCAAGCGCTATCGTGTCTGGGCCACCAAGGGCAATTTCAATAACCTGATCGGCATGCCGCTCACGGTGCTTTCCGCTCCGGCCGATACCGAGGTCCTGGTGCTCGAGATGGGCATGAACCATTTCCACGAGATCGAGCGCCTGTCCCAGTCCGCCAATCCCAACCTTGCCATCGTGAGCAAGATCGGCACCTCTCATATCGGCATTTTGGGCAGCCGCGAGAACATCGCCCGCGCTAAGGCCGAGATTGTCCAGGGCATGTGCGCCGCCGGCGACTATTTGCCGCTGCTGGTTTTGGGCGGCGAGGACGATTTTACGCCGTTCATTCGCGATACGTTCGCCCGGCCTGCTGGTATCGACGTGATGCTGGCCGGTGTCTCTGACGATGATGAGGTCCGCGCCCGCGACGTTCGCGTTGATGACGAGGGCCGTCCGGTCTTTACGCTCGATTTTGGTCAGGGCGAGACAATCGATACCATGCTTGCCATCCCCGGCGTGCAGTCCGTTCCTAATGCCGTTAAGGCCGCCGCGGTTGCCTATCGCCTGGGCGTGACGCCCGAGCAGATCGATGCTGCCTTTAGGGGTCTTACGATCACCGGGCACCGCCAGGAGATCAAGCGCGCCAAGAGCGGTGCACGCATCATCGACGATTCCTATAACGCCAGCGCCGAATCGATGGCAGCCGGCCTCGATCTGCTGTGCTCGCTTTCATGCACGGGGTCTCGCATGGCGATCCTGGGCGAGATGGGCGAGATGGGCGATGAGGCTCCTCGCATGCATGAGCTCGTGGGCGCCTATGCCGCCGCCAAGAAGCTCGACATGCTGGCGTGCGTGGGTGGTGAGCTGGCCCAGCTTATGGCCGATGCCGCGCGCATGATGGGCATGGACGAGGACCGCATCCAGGTGTTCTCCGATTATCAGCAGGTGCTCGACCGCATGGGCGGCGCGCTTGAAAAACATGATGTTGTACTGGTCAAGGGTTCCCGCTTTGTTGAGCTCGACCGCTTTGTGGAAGGTGTGTGCTAGCCCATGTTCGGCAATCCCTCGTATCCAACGTATCAGGCTTTTTTGGGGCTTGGCATCGCCGCAGCCATTGCGCTGCTGCTCATGCCGTGGTGGATTAAGCTGCTCAAGGTCGAGGGTATCGGCCAGCAGGTTCGTGCCGACGGCCCCAAGCGTCATTTGGTTAAGCAGGGAACGCCCACCATGGGTGGCGTTGTCATCCTCGTCGCGATCTCGCTGACCTGCCTGCTGATGGGCAAGCTCACCACCGAGCTCGTGCTCGTGCTGCTCGCCACGCTGGCGACCGGCGTGCTGGGCCTGATCGACGATCTGACCTCCGTTACGCATGGGCGCTCGCTCGGTCTGACGCCGCATGCCAAGATGATCGGCCTAACCATTATCTGTGTCACCTTTACGGTGCTTGCCGTCAACTGGTGCGGCGTCGCCCCCGAGATTCGTTTTCCCGGCGGCCTGACGATCGACCTTGGCGTGCTTTCGACCACCATCTGCGGCCTTTCGTTCCCGTGGCTCTATATTGTCTTTTGCTGGCTGATGATCGCTGGTCTTTCCAATGCCGTGAACCTGACCGATGGCCTTGACGGTCTTGCTGGCGGCACCTCCATGATTGCCATGCTCGCCATGGCTGCCATGGCGTTTTTGCACGGAGACGTGAACCTGTCCATCTTCTGCACCGCGTGTGCCGGTGCCTGCTTGGGCTTTCTGTGGTTCAACTGCTATCCGGCGAGCATCTTTATGGGCGATACCGGCTCGCTTGCTCTGGGCGCCGCGTTTGCCTGTACGTCCATCATGACTAACACCGAGGTCGTCTCCCTCATCATCGGCGGCCTGTTTATCGTTGAGACTCTGTCGGTCATGATTCAGGTTGTCTACTTCCACTTTACGCACAAGCGCGTCTTCCTTATGGCGCCCATCCATCATCATTTCGAAAAGAAGGGCTGGGCCGAGACCAAGGTCGTCATCCGTTTTTGGATTATCGCTGCGGCCTTTGGTGCCGTTGGCCTTGCTCTGTTCTTCCAGTTGGGATAGTGGTCTTTCATGCCTCTTGCTGATGTCTTTAGCCTGCTCGTTTTGGGTCAGGGCAAATCCGGTCTCGATGTCGCCCGCTGGGCGCTGGCACATCCAGAGCGCGTAAGCGCCGTTACCGTGTATGGCGGCGGCACCTCTGAGCCCAATGACGCCACGCGTGCGCTCGAGGCTGCTGGCGCGTCGTTTGTCTATGGGACCGAACAGGTCGAGGGCGCCTATGACGTATGCGTGACGTGCCCGGGCATCTCGGAGTTCTCGGGCTTCTTTAAGGCCGGGCGCGAGCATGCCGCCCAGATTATGGGTGAGCCCGAGTTTGCCTATCGCCTGTCGCCCGATAACTGGATTGCCATCACGGGCACCAACGGCAAGACGACCACCACGTCGCTGACTGATTATCTGCTCAAGGCTGCCGGCGAGGCCAGCGTAGCTGTCGGCAACATCGGCGAGCCGCCGGTCAACGAGATTGACGGACGAGCCCACAACGAGTGGTTTGTGGCTGAGCTCTCGAGCTATCAGATTGCTACGACCACCGAGCTCCACCCTCGCGTGGCGGTGCTGCTCAACATCACTCCCGACCACTTGGGCTGGCATAAGAGCCATAAGAACTATGCGCTTGCCAAGATCAAGCTGTTTGACAATATGGTCGATGACGATCTGGTGGTTGTCGACGTCGAAGACGCCGGCATTCACGAGTTCGATGAGTACATCTATACGCCGGGTCGCCGCATCTGCAAGGTCGCTTTTGACGAGCCCGAGGGTGCAGATGCCGCCTTTGTGCGCGACGGCAAAATGGTCGTGCGCCTAAAGGGCGTCGAGACTCAGCTTGTCGCCACGTCCGAGCTCAAGATCTCGGGCCATCACAATGTCATCAATGCCTTATGTGCCGCCACGGCTGCTCTGGCCGTCGGTGCCGATGTCGATGGTGTCCGCCGCGGTCTGGCCTCGTTCCAGCCGCTCGAGCATCGCGTGGAGCCGTGCGGCGAGATTGACGGTGTGCGCTACGTCAACGATTCCAAGGCGACCAACACCGACGCGGTCGAGAAGGCGCTGACGGCATTTCCCGATGACGACGTGATCTTGCTGCTCGGCGGCCACGATAAGGGCACGCCGCTCACGGACTTCGCGCGCGTTGTTATGGATAACGTGCGCTCGGTCGTCTGCTTTGGCGATGCGCGCGAGCGCTTCACCGCCGCTATGGACGAGGCCGATGTCGATGGCGATGTGGATATCGCCCAGGCGGATGACCTACGCGATGCCGTGGACGTTGCTCGTTCGCTGTCGAGCCGTGGCGACGTGATCTTACTTTCTCCTGCCTGCTCTTCGTTCGATGAGTTCTCGGGCTATGAGGAGCGCGGCCGCGTGTTTAAGGACTATGTGGCCCAGCTTGCCGCTGCAGCGAAATCGCAAATGGAATAGGGGTTGCCGGTGAGAGAGGAGAGCCCCCGACAAGGTATGAGGAGGCCCGACTCGGACCGTGCTTCCTCGCGGCGTAGCACACCGCGTTCCGGTCGCGGCGGGCAGTCGTTTAGCGAACGCTATATTGCCGGCGTTCCCGCCCGCATCATGCGCCCCCGTCTGATATTCATGGCCTGTCTGTTTATCTTGGTGTGTTTTGGCCTGCTGATGGTGTACTCGGCGTCTTCGGTCGAGGCGCTGCACGAGAATGGCTCAGCGACGTTTTTTCTGGGTCGACAGGCTGCGTTTGCCGTGGTCGGTGTTCTGGCGCTGATTGCCATCGTGCGCGTTTTGCCGGACAGCTGGTTTGGGGAGGATGTGCTCAGGATCTTCCTCATAGGCATGATAGGGCTATTGTTTCTGGTGTTCTTGGTGGGCAGCGGCAGCCGTGGCGCCACGCGCTGGCTCAACATCGCCGGCATTCAGTTCCAGCCTTCCGAGTTTTTAAAGCCATTTGCCATTGCGTATTCGGCCATCATGCTTGATCGCTTCTTTTCGCCCGGTGGCAACATCAACGAATTCCTTCGCAAGATGGGCATCTACCTGGGCATTTCGCTCTTTCTGATCTTTATCCAGCCCGATTTCGGTACTGTCCTGATCATCCTGTTGACCCTCATGTGCATGGCGTTGTTTGCGGGTCTCGACCCCAGATTTATCATCGGCGTGCTAATCTTCGGCATTCTCGTGATCGTGATTGCGCTTGTTGCAGAGCCGTACCGTATGGTGCGTATTCAGGTTGCCTTGAACCCTTGGGCCGACGAGTATGGTGACGGCTATCAGGCCACGCTTGCCATCATGGCCTTTGCCTCGGGCGGTCTGTTCGGCCGTGGCATCGGCAACTCAACCATGAAGTACTCGTATCTGCCCGAGGCGCACAATGACTACATCCTGGCCATCATTGGCGAGGAAGTCGGTTTTGTCGGAACCGTGCTGTTCTTCTTGGTGTTTGCGATGCTGATCTACTCGGCGTTTCGCATTGCCGAGCAGGCGACCGATCGCCGGGGCGCGCTTATGGCGTCTGGCTCCGCGGTTATTCTCGCGGTGCAGTTTTTGATTAACGCGCTGGGCATCCTCAACGTGTTTCCCATGACGGGCAAACCGTTGCCGTTTATTAGCTACGGCGGTTCGTCGATTATTGTGTCGCTTATGCTTGCCGGGTTGATCCTGCGCGTTTCGTACGAGAGCGCCCGCCGCGATGAGTATGACCGCCGCCGTGAGAGCTTTGCCGTTATGGACGATAGCACCGCCGGCGTGGCCCATGTGCGCGGTGAACGACCTTCGCGTAGCGGCTTTACCGTTCTGGATGGTTCTGCATCCGAGCCGGCAGCTCGTCCACGCCCGCGAACGGCTCCGCAAGGTCGTCCGCAGCGCCCCAGCGCTCGCAACGCGGGCGGCGGATATAATCGAATCGATTTGAACTCGGACCCGTCGGCACGTCTGCGCACCGACGACCAGGGACCGCGTGTACGAAGGGACTACCATGACCGATAAGATGACCGTTGCTATTGCAGCCGGCGGCACGGCAGGACACATCAACCCCGCGCTCGCCTTGGCCGAAGAGCTGCGTGACCGTGGCCACCACGTTGTGTTCGTGGGCCAGTCGCGCAAGCTCGAGGGTCGTCTGGTCCCCGAGGCCGGGTTTGATTTTGTGCCCATTACGGTCACGGGCTTCGACCGCTCCCGTCCTTGGACGGCGCTGACCTCGCTGTGGCGTGTCAACAAGGCCAAGCGTGCGCTCGCCAGTCATTTCTCAAAGGTCGGCAAGCCCGATGCCGCCATCGGTTTTGGCGCCTATGTCGAGGTTCCGCTGCTGGGGTGGTGCAAGGGCGCGGGCGTTCCGTATCTGCTGCACGAGCAGAACTCTGTTCCGGGCCTGGCCAACAAGATGATGAACTCCCACGCCGCCCGCGTGTGCATCTCGGTGCCGGCAGCGCGCTCGGTCTTTGAGCGCGAAGGTGACCCTGACCACGTGCTCATGACCGGCAACCCCGTACGTCGCTCGGTAATCGAAGGCGATCGCGCTCGCGGCCGCAAGGCACTTGGCGTTCCCGAGGACGCTACGCTGCTGCTCGTCTTTGGCGGTTCACTTGGCGCCCAGCACCTCAACGAGCGCGTGGTTTCGCTCAAAAACGAGCTGCTTTCGCGCAAGAACCTCTATGTGTTGCATTCGACGGGTGCCGACGGCTTTGAGGAGACCGAGCGCGCTTTGGCGCTGACGCCCGAGGAGGCGAAGCGTTACCGCGTCCAGCCTTACATCGACAACATGGGCGATATGTTGGCTGCTGCCGATTTGGTGCTCTCGCGTTCGGGCGCATCGAGCGTGGCTGAGATCGCTGCGCTCGCCGTGCCCTCGGTGCTCGTGCCGTATCCGCATGCGACGGCCGACCACCAAACCACCAATGCCCGGTATCTGGTCGACGCCGGGGCCGGCGTGCTCTGCGCCGATGCCGATATCGACGGTTCTGCCTTTGCCGATGAACTGCTGCACCTGGTCGATGACGCGGCGGCGCGCGACGCCATGCGTCAGGCGGCGCGTGGTCTGGCTCAGGATAGGGCCGCCGCTCTTCTGGCGGATGCGGTAGAGGGTTTGCGTTAGTTAGACGGGATATCGTCGGTCGCCCTCGCGCTGATGCGGTAGGTGCGGTACAGTTAACGGGTTACAGGCAGTGTTTACGCAAGGAGTACATGAGCACATGGCTGATTCCCAGACTGCAACCTCCGCGCCCGAGTTTAAGAGCGCCCACTTTATCGGTATCGGCGGCGCCGGCATGAGCGGCATCGCCCTCGTTCTGCACGAGCGCGGTTATGCCGTTACCGGCTCCGACCTTAAGACGTCACGTTATATCCGCCAGCTTACCCGCGCTGGTGTGAAGGTACATGTGGGCCATGAGGCCGCCACGATCGACGAGGTCAAGCCCGACGTGGTTGTTGTCTCCACCGCTATTCCGGAGTCCAACCCTGAACTCGTGCGCGCTCGCGAGCTTGGTATTCCCGTGTGGCCCCGTGCCAAGATGCTCTCTGCCTTGGGCCACGGCTACACTACCGTCGCTGTTGCCGGCACGCACGGCAAGACCACCACGTCTTCGATGTGCGCCACCATGCTCGACCGCATGGGTCTGGATCCGAGCTTCCTGATCGGTGGCATCGTCGAGGGCTATGACACGAACGGCAAGAACGGCTCGGGCGACTACTTTGTCGCCGAGGCCGACGAGTCCGACAGCTCCTTCCTGTTCCTGAACCCCAACGTGGTCATTGTGACCAACGTCGAGGCCGACCACCTCGATCACTACTCGGGTATCGAGGAGATCGAAGCGACTTTCGCCAAATTCATGAGCCTGGTGGGCGAGGACGGCACCGTCATCGTCTGCGGTGAGGACCCGCATCTGGTCGAGCTCGCCAAGTCGACGGGCCGTCACGTGCTTTCCTACGGCTTTGCCGAGAGCAACGACATCGTCTGCATGCACCCGGATGTCAAGGGCATCCAGAGCGACTTTATCGTTCGCTTTGAGGACGGCACTGAGCATGCTGTGGAGATTAAGAGCAATCCCGGTCGCCACAACATGCTCAACGCCACGGCGGTGCTCACCGTCGCCCATGTCCTGGGCCTTGACATCGACGCCGCCGCCAAGGCGCTCTCGAGCTTTGAGGGCGTCCGTCGTCGCTTTACCCACGTGGGCGATATCGATGGCATCACCGTGGTCGATGATTACGGCCATCACCCCACCGAGATCAAGGCGACGCTTGCTGCCGCTTCGTCGCTGGGCTACAAGCACGTCGACGTCGTGTTCCAGCCGCACCGCTATTCGCGCCTGCAGGCCCTGTGCGACGACTTTGCCGATGCATTTGCCAATGCCGATAAACTGCTGCTGATTGATGTGTTCTCGGCTGGCGAGATGCCCATTCCGGGTGTCACCTCTAAGATGCTCGCCGATACCGTGCGCGCCAAGCATCCTGGCAAGGAGGTCGTGTACTGTTCCAGCCGTCTTGAGCTCAATCAGGAGCTCGAGCAGATGGTGGGCGAGGGCGACCTGCTGCTCACCATGGGTGCCGGTGACGTTACGACCGTCGGTCCCGAGTTCATCGAGTATCTGACTGCCAAGAAAGACGCTTAAGTCTAATGGGTCTGTTTAACGCCGTCATGGCGCTCTCGGGCATGATCGACACGGATGTGATCGAGGACGAGCGCCTTGCGCGTCATACGAGCTATCGTATCGGCGGCAAGGCCGACCTCTTTGTGACGTGCCATAGCTATCATGCCCTTCGCCGCGCCGTGGCGGTGCTCGATCGCGAGCAGGTGCCGTGGGTCATCATCGGCAAGGGCTCCAATCTGCTGGTTGCCGATGGCGGTTATCGCGGCGCCGTCATTTCGCTCGGACGTGAGTTTCAGCGCACGGTTGTTGCCGATGACGGTTGTACGCTGACGGTCGGTGCGGGCGTGATGTTTGCGCGCCTGGTCAACGATGCCCTGTCGCGTAGCCTTTCGGGCCTTGAGTTTGCCGTTGGCATCCCTGGTTCGGTCGGCGGTGCGATATCTATGAATGCCGGCACACGGACCGAGTGGATTGGCTCGCTGGTTGAGGATGTCGTAACGTTTGACCCGGCATCCGGTATCAAGCATTATGCGGGGTCCGAGGTCACTTGGGGCTACCGCGAATGTAGCCTTCCCCGCAATGAGATCATCCTCGAGTGCGTGCTCAAGCTTAAACCGGCGCCCAAGGCCGACATTCGCGAGCGCATGGAACGGTACCTGACGAGGCGCAAGCGTACGCAGCCCATGGGTCGCGCATCCTGCGGGTCGGTCTTTCGTAACCCGTCCGATGCGAGTGTGGGCAAGCTTATCGAGGATTGTGGATTAAAGGGTTTTTCGATTGGCAGCGCGGAAGTTTCGCCCGTTCACGCTAATTTTATCGTTAATAACGGAACTGCCTCGGCCGATGACGTTGCCGCGGTTATCAGACATGTGCACGGAAAGGTGAGGGAGGCGTATGGCATCGAGCTCAGACCGGAAGTTAAATTCCTCGGCTTCTAGAGCATCGAAACCCACCTTCCGCCGCGCCGGAGGGCGTTCCGGCGCGCCTGCCAAACCTCAACGCAATACCGTCGCGCACTCTAAGTCTGTCGGGCATGCTCGACAGACCAGTCGTCCGGTCGTCGGCTCGCAGCTCGGTAATCGTCCGGCCGCAAAAAAGTCCTCGCGTCCCTCGGTGACGTCAAAGCCTGTTATGGGCGCCAAGCCTGCCCGTCCCATGGCAGCTCCCAAGCCCTCGACGGGAACTAAAGCGGCGCGTCCAGGTCTCACGCTGGGCGCATCGAAACCGCGCTCGCTGACATCGGTGCCGGCTACCGCCAAGAAGCCTTCGAGTAAAAAAGGTTTCAACCCGTTATCTTCACTTGGAGCGATGGCAAATAAAACATCAGACGCCGCTTCTGTCATTACAGGCAAAGGCAAAATCGTGGGCGGCGTTCTGGCCGTCTTGGCCGTGCTCGTCGTCGTTGCCATCGTGGTGATCAACTCTGGACTGTTTACTGCCACTGATATTCAGATTCAAGGCAGCGAGCATGTGACGAAGCACGATGCTATCCAGCTGATCGACTTGCCCGAGGGAACGTCGCTTTTTAACGTCGATCCCGACCAGATTACCGAGGATCTCAAGCAGAACCCGTGGGTTTCGGGCGTGGATGTCCAGCGCCAGTTTCCCCATACGCTTATCATCACGCCGACGGAGCGTAAAGTTATCGCCATTGCGTATATCAGCTCCGACGACCTTGCCTGGGCTATCGGAGACGATGACACCTGGATCGCCCCGCTGTCGACGTCGGTCGAAGTGGACGACCAGGGCAACGTCATCACGACAGGGCAGGGCTCAAATACCTTGACCGGAATCGATGCCGCGCTGGCGCTCGCCAAGCATTATGGCGCGGTGTTGTTGACTGATGTCTCGGCGGATGTCGCTCCGGTTTCCGGCCAGGCGGTGAACTCCAAAGCCGTTAAGGCCGGCCTGGATTATGTGCGTGGTTTTTCGAGCGAGTTCTTGGGACAAGTCAAGGATATTTCCACGCCTTCGGTCGAAGCCATCTCGGCAAACCTCAATAACGGCATTGAGGTGTCGCTGGGCGATTCGGACGATATCGCCAAGAAGGAACGCGTAGTCACCAAGTTGCTTTCGCAGGTAGAGGGCGTAACGTATATCAATGTGCGCTCTCCAGGCAACTACACATTTAGGAATGCTCCGACCTCGTAGCGCTGGTTGATGCTTTGTTGAGGGGCCATACCACGCCGTTTATCTGGTTTGTTTGGTTTTCACGGTCAATTATTTGACTGATACGTTCATAATGTGCAAACATAATACGGTTTACCTTTGCATTTACTTTCAACCTGAAGGTTAATGTGCGCAGGGGTCGACCCATGCTATGGCTATAACCTTTGTTCGGAGGACCGACATGCACGAGACAGAGATCAACAACTACCTTGCCGTCATTAAGGTGGTCGGCGTCGGCGGCGGCGGTACCAACGCGGTCAATCGAATGATCGAAGAGGGCATCCGCGGCGTCGAGTTTGTTGCCATCAACACCGATGCTCAGGCACTCGCGATCTCTGATGCCGATATCAAGGTGCACATCGGCACCGACCTTACCCGCGGCCTGGGCGCCGGCGCCAACCCCGAGGTTGGCCGCAAGGCTGCCGATGAGTCCCGCGACGACATTGCCGAGGCGCTTGCTGGCGCCGACATGGTGTTCATCACCTGCGGCGAGGGCGGTGGCACTGGTACCGGCGCTGCTCCTATCGTTGCCGATATCGCGATGAACGAGGTCGGCGCACTGACCGTCGCCGTCGTGACCAAGCCCTTCACCTTCGAGGGCCGCAAGCGCAAGAAGAGCGCCGAGGAGGGCATCAAGACCCTCTCCGATTGCGTCGACACCATGATCGTCATCCCTAACGATAAGCTGCTCGACATCGCCGAGAAGAAGACCACCATGCTCGAGGCCTTCGCGATTGCCGATGGCGTCCTTTCCCAGGGCACCCAGGGCATCACGGACCTTATCACCGTCCCCGGTATCATCAACCTGGACTTCGCCGATGTTAAGACCATCATGAAGCAGGCCGGTACCGCCATGATGGGTATCGGTACCTCTTCTGGGGATACTCGTGCCGTCGACGCTGCCCAGCAGGCCATCTCCAGCCCGCTGCTCGAGAGCTCCATCGATGGTGCCACGCGCGTGCTGCTCTCCATCGCCGGTTCCAAGGACCTGGGCATCCAGGAGATCAGCGACGCCGCCGACGTTGTCGCCAACGCCGTCGACCCCGAGGCCAACATCATCTTCGGTACCGTTGTCGACGAGTCCCTGGGCGATCAGGTGCGTATCACCGTCATCGCTACGGGCTTCTCCGACTCCAACGTCAACCGTCAGGATGAGCTCTTTGCTGCTCAGCAGTCTCAGAGCAAGGCCGCTGCCTCCGCTGAGCCGCAGCGCACCGCCCCGGCTGCCAGCCCGGCTCAGGCAGCTCCGACCCGCAACGTCGGTGGTACCGAGCTGCCCAACTTTGGCAACGACCAGTTCGAGCTTCCCGACTTCCTGAAGCGCGGTAGCTTCTAGTTCGTTTTTCTCAACGACCTGCACGGGGTGTGTCCATTTGGATGCACCCCGTTTTGTTTCTCGTTTGTAAACGAAAGCCTCCAATCTCCTTACGTTCCCTTTACGTTTGGTCCCTACCGCTGCGGGTATCCTTTTAAGGAAGTATGACAGCCGTATAAACGCGGACTGCGCGGCGACGCCGCGGTACTTGTGTTATTAGGAGGCTTTAGTATGGCAGCACGTGCGGACAACGTTTCGCGTGTCGACCATGATGGAGTTACGTTGGTGGAGGGCGCGACATCCGATGTCCGCTTTGCCTTTACCGAGCGCACCGGTGGCGTTTCTGAAGATGCGTACTCCTCGCTCAACCTGGGCTCGCATGTAGGCGATGACCCCTTTGCTGTTCAAGAAAATCGTCGTCGAGCGCTCGAAGCTATGGGCGCCACTGAGTGCGAGCATAATCTGCTCGTGCCCAATCAGGTACATGGTGACCATATCGTTACGGTGACTTCGAACGGTGCCGACGATCTTGAGGCTGTTCGCGAGCAGATTGCCGAGGGCTGCGATGCCATCGTCTGTACGGCTCATGACGTGCCCGTGCTGCTCTGCTTTGCCGACTGCGTTCCCGTGGTGCTGGTGGCCCCTGGCGGATTTGCCGTGGTGCACTCCGGTTGGAAGGGCACGATTGCACGTATTTCTGCCAAGGCGTGCCAGGCGCTTTGCGATGCTGCCGGCTGCGATGCGAGCGACGTTTCCGCCTATATCGGCCCCCATATCTTGGCTGACGAATATGAGGTATCCCAGGAACTCATGGACCGCTTTGCCGCCGAGTTTTCGTGCATCGATGCGGGCGCTTCTCGCATGCTCGATCTATCTGCCGCCATTCGTGAGGCGTTGGTAGATATCGGTGTGGACGCGGATAATATCGTGGATACCCAGCTTTCGACTGTGCGTCAGAACGACCGCTTTTATTCCTACCGTAACGAGGACGGCACCTGTGGGCGCCATGCTGCGATCGGCGTGATGCTATGAGAAAGATCGTATCGGTCCTGAGCGCCGCTGTGCTTACGCTTACGCTGTGCGCCTGTTCTTCGGGATCTTCTACCTCTTCCATTACCGTGGCCGGCTCCACGACCTGCCTTCCTATCGCCGAGATTGCGGCAGAGGGCTTTAAGGAGGAGACCGGCATCGACGTGCTCGTTTCCGGTTTGGGCTCTTCCGCTGGCATCGAAGCCGTCAGCGCTGGCACGGCCGATATCGCCAGCTCCTCCCGTGGACTCAATGCCGACGAACAGGATCTGGGCCTGACTCCCATCGTCATTGCCCACGACGGTATCGCGGTCATCGTGAACGACGATAACCCGGTCGATAACCTCTCGACCGAGCAGCTCCGCGATATCTATGCCGGCAAGATTACTAATTGGAAAGAGGTCGGTGGCGAGGACCTGAAGATTCAGGTCATCAACCGAGACGAGGCGTCTGGCACGCGTGAAGCCTTCCGCACCATCGTGATGGACGGCACCCCGTTCGATCGCCGCTCGGCCGTTCTTTCGGGCACGGGCCAGGTGCGCGACGTGGTTTCTCGTTCGCGCGGGGCCATCGGCTACATTTCACTGGGCTTCGTCGATAGCCTCAACGCCAAGACTTCGGTCAAGGCCGTCTCGGTCAATCACGTCGAGGCGTCCGAGAAGACAGTCGCGAGCGGCGGTTATCCCATATCCCGCGACCTCTACTTCTTTGTGAAGGGAACGCCTTCGCAGCAAGCGCAGGATTACATCGACTACGTGACGTCCGAAAAGATGGACAAGCAGATTCGCGAGGCGGGTTTTATTCCCGTCACGAACGACGGGAAGGGGAGTGAGTAGCATGGAGGCACAGGAAAACTCCCAGACCGAGCAGACTGCTCGGGCACCCAAAAAGCGCGAGCTGGCGCTCGTATCGCGCAGTACCTATATCAAGGAGAAGGCGCTGCAGTGGATCTTCTTTGCCTGCGCGTTCTTGGCGGTCGTTACCGTCATCCTGATTTTTGTCTTTACCACGTACTCGGCGCTGCCCGTCTTTACCGACATCGGTCTGGCGGACTTCTTTAGCTTTACGTGGGCGCCCTCTGAGGGTCACTACGGCATCGTGTCGCTGCTTGCCGGCTCGGGTCTGGTGACCGTCGGTGCACTCGCCATGGGTGTGCCCCTAGGCGTGGGCACGGCCGTGTATCTGGTCGAGATCGCCAGCAAGCGCGTGCGCAAGCTCATCAGCCCTGCCGTTGACCTGTTGGCCGGCATCCCTTCTATCATCTATGGCTTCTTTGGCATGATCATCATCCGCCCGTTTATCGCACAACTGACCGGCGGTCTTGGTTTTGGCGCGCTGACGGCGTGGTTCGTGCTCGCCATTATGATCGTGCCCACCATCACGACGCTTACCATCGATGCTCTCAATTCCATTCCCATGGGCATTCGCGAGGCATCGTATGCCATGGGCGCCACCAAGTGGCAGACTATCTATAAGGTCGTGTTACCTGCCGCCAAGCTGGGTATCGTGGATGCCATCGTGCTGGGTATGGGCCGTGCCATCGGCGAGACCATGGCCGTGCTCATGGTCGTGGGTAACGCCCCGGTTATTCCCGACAGCATTGCGAGCCCCATCTCGACGCTCACGAGCCAGATTGCGCTCGACATGAGCTATTCCTCGGGTCTGCATCGCTCGGCGCTGTTCGGCATGGGCGTGGTCCTGTTTATCATTTCCGCCACGCTGGTGGGCATCGTCCGCCTGGTTTCCAAGAAGAAGAGGGGGTAGGCTATGTCCGATTCCGTTGACACGACGGTCGATACGACCTCGTCGCGCGAGCGCATCAAGCGTGCCCTTTCCCACGGCAAGAAGGGCCGCATCAACAAGGACCTGTCCAACAAGATCATGCTTGGCGTGTTCCGTGCCGCGGCATACATCACCACGCTGGTGCTGGTCGCTATCATCGCCTACGTGGTCATCAACGGCCTGCCACACATCTCGCTCGACTTTATCTTCGGTTGGCCCCAGGGCGTCAACGCCGAGGGCGGTATTTGGCCCACGATCGTCTCGACCGTCTATGTGACGGCGCTCGCCATGCTTATCTGCACGCCGATCGCTGTGCTGGCAGCCGTCTATCTGGCCGAGTACGCCAAGCAGGGCAAGATCGTCGAGCTCATTCGCTACGCTGCTGACGCTTTGGCCTCGGTGCCCTCCATCGTTATGGGCCTGTTTGGCTACGCCTTGTTTGTCGAGGCTATGGGTCTGGGCCTTTCGATGGTCTCGGCCGCTCTGGCGCTTGCGCTCTTGATGCTTCCCATCGTCATGCGCACCACCGAAGAGGCCATTCGCGCCGTTCCGCGCTATATCCGTTGGGGCGCGTATGGCCTGGGCGCCACCAAGTGGCAGGTTGTCTCCAAGATCGTGCTTCCTTCTGCCTTTGGCCGTATTGCCACGGGCATTGTCCTTGCCATCGGCCGTGCCATTGGCGAGACCGCCGTGGTGCTCTACACCATGGGCCAGGCCATCAATCTACCTATCTCGCCGCTCGATTCCGGCCGCCCCATGACCGTTCACCTGTACCTGCTTGCCAACGACGGCATCAACATGAACGCAGCCTACGGCACCGCGCTCTTGCTGATGGTGATCATTCTGGCCTTCAACCTGTTTGCGCGCTTCCTGTCGCGCAAGCGTCGCTAGTTAAGGAGTCCCATGTCCGTTTATCAGTCCGCTCCCACGCTGGAGCAAGCGGCCATTACGGCCAAGGATTTCAACTTTTGGTACGGTGACTTTCATGCGCTGACGGGGCTCGACCTCAACATCGCCAAAAACGCCATCACCTCCTTCATTGGCCCTTCGGGCTGCGGCAAGTCGACGTTTTTGCGCTGCATCAACCGCATGAATGACCTGATCGAGGGTACGCGCGTCGAGGGCACCATGACGCTCGACGGCAACGATATCTATGCCGAGGGCGTCGACCCGGTCGACCTCCGTCGCCGCGTGGGCATGATTTTTCAGCAGCCCAACCCGTTTCCCAAATCCATCTACGAGAATGTCGCCTTTGGCCCTCGTCTGCAGGGCGTGACTAGCAAAAGCGACCTCGATGACATCGTGGAAGAATCGCTCAAGCGCGCCAACCTCTGGAAAGAGGTATCCAATCAGCTCAACAAGGATGGTTTGGCGCTCTCGGGCGGTCAGCAGCAGCGTCTGTGCATCGCGCGCGTGCTTGCGGTGCAACCCGATGTCCTCCTGATGGACGAGCCCTGCTCCGCCATCGACCCCACGTCCGTCTCTAAGGTCGAGGATCTGATGGCCGAGCTGGCGCCCGAGATGACGATCATCATCGTCACGCATTCAATGCAGCAGGCAGCTCGTATCAGCGACTACACCGCATTCTTCTTGCAGGAAGTTGCCGGCGAGCCCGCCACGCTCATCGAGTATGGTCAAACCGACGCAATCTTCACCAGCCCGGTGGACTCGCGGACGGAAGACTATATCACCGGCCGCTTTGGCTAATCGGTGCGACTAGTCCCAAGCCGATCGGACCTGGTCCGGTGCGTATTCACTGTGCGGGCGGCATGACCGCACCCAACTGATTGGAGTGAACCATGCGCAAACTGTTTTCCCGTCAGCTCATCGAGGCCCGTCACGAGATGCTGAGCATCTACGAGGCCGTCGATCTGGCCCTCCACGATGCCGTGAAGGCCTATGTGACCGACGACCGCAAGCTCGCCACCAAGACCAAGAAGCGCACGCTTTCGATTGACGCACGCTGCGCCAACCTGGAGGCCGTCTGCTACAACCTGATCGCCACGCAGTCACCGGTCGCCTCCGACTTCCGCCTGCTTCAGACGATCATCTACGTCGACTTTAACCTGCAGCGCATGACCGATAAAGTCCGTCAGATCTGCCGTGCCACACGTCATATGATCAAGGCCGACATCTCGCTGCCCAAGGAGCTTGTCGGCACGGTCGAGGCCGAGGCTGAGGCCGTCTACCAGGTGCTGGGCTCTTCGCTTTCTGCGCTCGTCACCAATGACATGTCCATCATCTGCAACCTGGCCGTCGAGGACGAGCCAGTGCACGCCGCCTACGAGAAGTTCTTTCGCACCTTTAACCGTATGGATACGGGCGACTTTATGGACGACGACAGCAACTATGACGACCTGCGCCGCGCCATCATGGTTTCGCGCTACCTCGATCGCATTGCTTCGATTTCCATCGATGCCGCTTGCCGTCTGACTTTCCTGTTGACTGGTCAGCGTATGAACGCCGGCGATATCGCCCGCACTGATGAGGATGAGCTCGAGAGCATGCGCGTGCCTTCGGGCGAGGGTGTTATCATGAGGCCCGCCGTCGACGCTCGCTACGTTGCCAAGGTGCCCGTTAACGAGGTCAGCGAGGGTCTTCGCTACCTGCTCGATCATCTTGAGGACGAGGACGATGGCGAGGACGACGAGGAGTAAGTAACCCCGTTCGTCGAAAGATTGTAAATACCTAAGTGAGCGCGGCCTTGCACATGCGGGGCCGCGCTCTTGCGTTAGCATGGGACTACTTGTTTGGCTGTCAGCGGAGGCGATTGGCAATGGATAACTATTTGGACTTGATGCGCGCTCGCCGCGAGCAGATTCTGGAACGTTTTTATGCGGCGCTCGATCGCGCAGGCCGTCCCCACGATGCCGCGAGCCTCATTGCCGTGTCCAAGACCGTTGGTGTCGATGAGACCGTTGCCGCCATCCAGGCGGGGTATCGCCATTTTGCCGAGAACCGCCCGCAGGAGCTGGTTCGCAAGCTCACGGGTCTGGCGGAGCATCCGGAGCTGCCCGAGGTGCGCTTCGATATGATCGGCAACCTGCAGACCAATAAGATCAATGCGGTGCTGGGCTCAGCCGAGCTGATTCACTCGGTGGGTTCGCTGCATCTGGCACAGGCGATCTCGAGCCGTGCTGTCCGCAAGATTGAGGCAGGCGAGCTCGCCGGTCCCCAGCGTGTGCTCATCGAGGTCAATGTGAGTGGTGAGGAGTCGAAGGGAGGCTTTTCGCCCGATGAGATTCGCGCCGCCGCGGGTGAGCTTGCGGAACTTGAGGGAATTTGCGTACAGGGGCTTATGACTATGGCGCCCCGGGGGAATAAGGATGTGGCACGCCGCACCTTTGCGGGGCTTCGTGAGCTGAGGGATGAGCTGGAGGCGGCGCATCCCGATTTGAACTTGCCTGAGCTTTCCTGCGGCATGAGCGAGGACTTTGAGCCTGCCCTTGAGGAGGGCTCTACGCTCGTTCGCCTGGGCAGGGTAGTATTTAGCCCGGAGTTTGCAGTAAAATAAGGCTCTGAAGTGCGCACTGATTATCGGGGCGCCTGCACTAAACCGCGAGAGGACACAACCATGGGCTTCCTTGACGAGATTAAAAATAAGATGCACCTGGGCGGCCAGCAGGGTTACGACCAGGGTTATGGCCAGGACGACGACTACGGCTACGATGACGGCTATGACGATGGTTATCAGGGCAACGGCTACAGCGGTGCTTCGGGCGAGGGCTTCTACACCCAAGACGAGCCGAGCAACGGCCTGCTTGGTCAGACGCGCCGTGGTGAAGCTGAGTCGGTTGCCGTGTATACGCGCTCCGGTCAGCTGGTCGGCGATGACTCCCGCCATGCCACGACGTATAACCCGCCTTCGCGCTCGCAGGACAGTGTTGCGAGCGGTTATCGTCCTGGTGCCTATGACACGCCGTCGAGCTACGCCGAGAACACCCGCGCCCGTGCCGCCGCTGCACCCGCGCCTGCACCGAGCGATGCCTCGGCCTATGCGAGCAATATCATCAACGCCACGCCGCAACTGCCGGCCTATGTCCTGCGCCCCGAGAGCTATGACGACGTGGAGACCGTGGTGCGCCGTGTTCGCACCAAGCAGCCTGTCGCACTGATTTTTGTGGGCGTACGCACCGAAGTTGCCAAGCGCGTCTTGGACTTCTCTTACGGCTTTGCCTGCGGTCTGGGCGCCACGGTCAAGGAGGTAGGCGACCGCGTGTTCATGGTGCTGCCCGCCGGTTGCGAGGTCAAAGATTCCGATCTCAAGAAGCTTCGTGCCGACGGCTACCTTAAGTAAAGACAAGACGAGGAGATTCCCATCAACATCTACACTATCGTCCAGCTGGTCAACACGCTGTTCAACTTCTATTCCACGCTCATTGTCGTCTACTGCTTTATGACGTGGATTCCCATGAAGCAGGGTGGTTTACTTCAGGATATTGCTGCGGTGCTCGATAGCGTGTGCGGTCCGTGGCTCAACCTGTTCCGTCGTTTCATTCCGCCGATGGGCGGTATCGATTTTTCGCCGGTCGTTGCGATTATTGCGTTGCAGTTGGTGCAGAGGCTGGTTCTGCAGCTTCTTATAGGTATACTCGTATAGAACTGACTTTGTAACTTACGTCGGGCGTGTAGCGCCGAGGCGATGAAAAAGGAGACTTGTTATGGCTATTACCCCTGCAGACATCCAGGCTCAGACTTTCTCTGAGGCCAAGCGTGGCTACGATCCTGCCGAGGTCGACGTCTTCTTGGAGACGCTGTCCTCTGAGGTTGACGCTATGCTCGCTAAGATCGTCGACCTTAAGGGTCGTCTGACTGCTACCGAGCAGCAGCTTGCCGATGCACAGGCTCAGCTTGCCCAGGCTCAGGATGCCACCGCCCAGGCCGTTCCTGCCGCCCCCGTGGCTGCTCCCGCCCCTGACTTCTCCGCTCAGGAGCGCCAGATTTCCGCTGCCCTGATCGCTGCCCAGCAGACCGCTGAGACCATCGTCAACGATGCCAACGAGAATGCTGAGCGTATCCGCAACGAGGCTGACGCCAAGGCCCGCGAGGTTATCCGCCAGGCTCTGACCGAAAAGCAGGCCGAGCTTGAGGAGATCGATCGTCTCAAGGCTTCCCGTGAGGAGTTCAAGGCGGAGTATCTCAAGCTCATCCAGCACTTCATGGACGATGCCCAGAACTCCTTCCCGGCCGACCTCATGGCTTCCACGCCGGTCGGTTCCGCCGCTTCTCCGGCTGTGACCGTTCCTGCTGCCGAGCCGCTGCCCGTCGCCGAGCCGGTTATCCCCGTTGCCGATCCCTTCGCACCGATCGACAACTTCGCCGCCGACGACCTGGACTAACATTCGGCCTACAATTTAGTGCCTAGAAAGGACCCGCAGCTTGCGGGTCCTTTTTTATGACTGTGCCGGGGTGCGTAACATAAAAAACCGAGCCCTGCACATAATGGCGCAGAACTCGGCGAACGGGTGAGCGGTCAAGGGTAGGTTTTAAGGCATGTCCCAAAAATCTACTTGAGGAGGAAGTCGGAGAGGGGAATGGTGCGAGCCTCTCGATGCTCGGGGTCGGCGATATGGTCGGCAGGATAGCCACAGACGAGCATGTGATAGGGATAGACACCTTCGGGCAGGTTGAACTGCTCCTGTGCCACCTCAGGCTTAAAATGGCATACCCAGCACGTTCCCAGGCCCTGCTCGGTGGCCTCCATCATCATCTGATCGCACACTATGGACGTATCGATTTCACTGGAATTCATCTGGTCATACGGGCGTACCCAAGCATCATCGGTAACGCTGCAAATAAGGAAGACAAGCGGAGCTCCAAAGATAGACCCATCACGAGCAAACCGAGGCTGACAAACAGCAGCCTTCTCCAGAAGCTCAGGCGTATCCAACACCATCACACGGGTTGGATGATTATTACAAGCAGAAGGAGCAATACGCCCAGCCTCAACAATGGCATCCACCACAGCCTGCTCAACAGAACGGTCCTCAAAAGAACGACAAGAATACCGACCACGAGCCAGATCCAAATAAGACATACAAGCCCTCCTAAAATTAAAAATCAAACAAACCAAAAGTAACCCAAAGAGTACCCAAAGCAGCAATCAGCCAAACGCTCATCAAGGGCCAAAGTGTCCGAACGGATATCAAAGGTCCCTTCAGCCAAACCCCCATCGCGCTAAATCTATCAGCCAAAGTTCCCAATGGTGGTGCATAAGGGAGCGGGCCCGGCCACTAATAACCTTTTGAACGACTCTGCTTGCAGCCGGAGTGAAAAAGGTTATTAGTGGCCGGGCCCGCGACCGGTGGGACATGTACCCCCAATTAACTGTTCTTCATGACAATCGAATCCACGACATCGGCCACATTCTCGCAGCAGTCGGCGCAGTACTCCAGGAAGGCGTACACGTCACGCCAGGCGATAACCTCGAGCGGGTCCTTGCCGTTAACGTGCAGGTTACGCATGGCGTTGATATAGAGCTCGTCGGCCTCGGACTCGATGGTGTTGATCTGGATGACGAGCTCGCGCAGCGTCTTGGACTTGCGGTAGTTGGGCAGCTCGACCATCAGGTCCTTCATGGCGCGGCAGGCGTCGGTCACCTTGTGGGCGATGACGATGGCGTCGGGATGGATGCTCTGAATGTTGGTGAAGTAGACGCGCTGCACGACGCCCTCGATACGGTCGAGCACGGTGTCGAGCGAGCAGCTCATCAGGTCCAGGTCCTCGCGCTCAAGCGGGGTGATAAAGGCGGTGAGCAAGGCGTCTTCGAGCTCGTGGTGCTTCTTGTCGGCCGCATGCTCGATCGTGTGCATCTTGTCGAGCATATCGTGAATCTTTGCAGGATCGAAGTTCTCGAAAATCTTGGTGAGCAGCTCGGCGGCCTGGACGGCAAGGTCGGCGCAGGCGACGTAGTTGTCAAAGTAGAACGAATCGGGTTTCTTTGCCATGAGTGGGTCCTTTCGAGGCGAAGACGGGTGGGCGAGGTGTTACGGTCCGGATGGACGTTCGGTTTGACTAGAGGAACATCATGAACAGCTTGGCCATGACAAAGCTGATGAGTCCGCAGGCGGGGAAGGTGAAGAACCAGGTGAACATCATGTCCTTGACGACGCCGAAGTTGATGGCCGAGAGGCGTTTGACGGCACCGACGCCCATGATGGCGCAGGTCTTGATGTGCGTGGAGGACACGGGGATGCCGGTAAGGGTGGCAAGCAGCAGGTTCGCGGCGCCCGCCAGGTCGGCGGAGAAGCCCTGGTACTTTTCGAGCTTGACCATGCTCTGGCCAACGGACTTGATGATGCGCTCGCCGCCCACGCTGGTGCCGATGCCCATGGTGGCCGAGCATAGCAGCATAATCCAGATGGGGATGCCGGCATCGCCGACGCTCGTCTGGCCGCTGGCAAAGGCCACGCCTAAAAAGAGCACGCCGATGAACTTCTGTCCATCCTGCGCGCCGTGCATAAAGCTCATGGCCGCAGCGCTCGCGATCTGAGCGTATTTAAAGAAGACATTGGCACGTCGCCTGTTGGCGGCGGCGAAAAGAATCGAGACGAGCTTGCACAGGACCCAGCCCATGACAAAGCCCAGACCGATGGAGAGCGCCAGGCCGTAGATGACCTTCATCCACTCGTGGACGTTGACGCTGCTCGCACCGCCGAGGGCGATGGCGGCACCGGTCAGGCCGGCGATAAGGCTGTGGCTTTGCGAGGTGGGGATGCCAAAACGCGACGCTGTGGCGCCGTAGACGACGATGGAGAACAGCGCCGCGCACAGACAGGCGAGCGCCATGGTGCTGTTTCCGCCAAAGTCGACAATATGGGAGATGGTGTTGGCGACGCTCGCGTTAAAGTGCGTCATGATGAGCACGCCAAGGAAGTTGAATGCGGCACTCATGAGAATAGCGGCGCGGGCGGGCATGCAACGCGTAGTGACGCAGGTCGCGATGGCGTTGGGTGCGTCGGTCCATCCATTGACGAAGATGGCGCCGAGCGCGAGGATCACGGTGACGGCAAGGACTGGGTTCGACACAAGTTGGCCGAGGAAGGTTGAGAACGTTACGTCCATATATGGGCTTTCTCGAAGTTTGCAGGCACGTTACAGAAACATGATAAATCGTATCACCTCCTGCGGGTTTCTTTACCGAGTTCTGATGGGAGCAGTGAATTTTTTGGCACTAAAAATGAATATTAGCCCTGTTGACCGTGGGTGTTCTTTTTGCTAACACACCATGAGGACACGTGCGCGCGCCCCAACACCCCAAAACCACAGTTTGTTCGCTTTACAATATGCAAACATGCGTTCGATAATAGGAGGCATGGAATATCGACAGACAGACGGCAAAACTCGGCGCGTGCACAAGCAGTATGTGGACGTCGTGGCCCGCATCCTTGCGGGCGGACAAGTCGTGCCGGTCACCGTCTGCTGGGTCGACGGCCGTTGTTTTACGATCGACGAAATTATCTCGACCACCGGGTTTGGCCTGACGGTTCACAGCATTCGTACGGCAACCTATAAGGTACGTTTTGGCGGACATGCGACCGAGTTGTATCTGGAGGACCAAACGCGTGAGCGGGCGGATGGCTCGCAGACACATGTGATGCGTTGGTGGGTATGGGCGTTTGACCGTACGCTTGAGGGCGAGCGCCGTAGGTAGGGACGTGCGGCATTCGGGTACAATGACAGGAATCTTGTCAGCTATCGCGCCGTTATTTGTGGCGCTTTTTGAAAGGACGAACCTATGAACGATATCCAGGGCTATCAGAACGGCCCCGTCGAGACCGGCGCAAGCCGCGCCAAGGAGATGTCGCCGCGCGCGTACAATCTCGCCATGTCTGCCCTGATCTTCTTGGGCTTTTGCGCCATGGGCGCCGGCGCCTACTTTACGAGCACCATGTCGTTTGCGCGCATGATGATGAGCGGCGCCGCCCTGCCACTGGTCTTTGGCTCGTTTATTTTAACCATCGTCGGCATGGTCATGATGTCGGCCGCCGCCAGCAAGCAGTCCGTGGGCCTGTCCCTTGTGGGCTACGTAATCTTTGCGAGTACCTTTGGCCTGACCGCGTCGTTTGGCCTTGCCAACTACGACCTGCCCACCATCAACACTGCCTTTATCGCCACGGCCGCCATCACCTTTGTCTTTGGCGCCTTGGGCGTGACGTTCCCCAAGTTTTTCCAGCGCGTATATGGCATCGGTTTTGGCATTTTGCTCGCCACTATTCTGGTTGAGATCGTGCTGATGTTCATGGGCGTCTCGCAGACCATCACCGACCTGGTCGTGATCGTGGTGTTCGCCGGCTTTATTGGCTACGACACCTATGTTGCCACGACGGTGCCGCCTACGCTGCCCAACGCCGTGCTCATGGCGTCCAACCTGTTCGTGGATATCATCAACGTGTTCCTGCGTATCCTGAATATCCTTGGTCGTCGCGACTAGCGGCGAGTTGCGGCGGTGCTTGCCGCGCGCGTAAATCAATGCGAAAGGCGGTCCTTCGGGGCCGTCTTTTTTGTACGTGGCGGGGTATCATGGATGAGAAAAGCCGATAGCGGCAGCGACAGGAAAGGTGGCCACGTATGGCAGACGTCGACAACAGGAACCGTAACCGCAGGTCCAACCGAGCGGGTCAGCCCAACCCCAAGCGCGAGGCCCGCGCCAAGGCCGCCGAGCGTCACGTGGCAACTGTGTCCGAGGCGTGTGCCAAGGATATCGAGCGCTCGCTTGCCGGCGTTCGCGAATTCGACGGTATGCCTGCCGGCTTTGTCGCGGCGATGAAGGCCAAGGCCCAGAAGGCTGCGGCTGCCGAGGAGCCGGTTGCCGAGGAGTCTGAGTCCGCTGAGGTTGCGTCCGCCGAGGCTGAGGTTGCGTCCGCCGAGGCTGAGGTTGCGGCTGAACCTGCGCCCGCAGAGGAGACCGACGAAGTCGAGTCCGCGCCTGCTGCTGAGGAGCCCGCTCCGGTCCTGCCCGAGGTCACTGTGCTTGATGCCTCCGCCACGCAGGCAATCCTCGATAACGGTCGCGGCTATGCGCAGTTCTGCGACATGGCCGTGCTCGCCTTTGCCTCGTTTACCAATCCGGGCGGTGGATATATTCAGGGTTATCTGGGCCAGGAGGCCACGCTGTGCGCCGATTCGTATCTGTACAACGTTCTCGATAAGCAGCGTAAGTGGTACGGCGAGAACCGTCGCCGCAACATCAACTGCGAGCTCTACCGCAACCGTGCGCTGGTGGTGCCTGCGGTGCGCTTCGACCGCAACCACGTGCATGCATACGCCGACGTGATCGTGGCCGCCGCGCCCAACGTTAGGCGCGCCCGCCAGGAGTATCGCGTGAGCGACGATGCTCTGCTGGATGCCCTGCGCGACCGCATCCGCTTTGTCCTTGCCATCTGCGATGAGCTTGGTCGCGAGAAGCTCGTGCTGGGTGCTTGGGGCTGCGAGAACAACGGCTTTGATGCCGAGGCCGTGGCCGAGCTCTTCCGCAAGGAGCTCGCGTCGGGCGACTTCAAGGTCAAGCAGGTCTTCTTTGCCGTGCCCTCTACGCGCTGGGATGAGGACTTTGCCAAGTTCGAGCACGTGCTGGCAAACTTCCCCGAGCGCAACGAGGAGTCCTATGCCCAGGTTGCCGCCCGCGCCGCAGCCGCTCGCGCCGCCGAGCAGGCCCAGACAGCAGTCGAGGATGATGAGGACGAGGATGACTGGCGCAAGTACCTGTAAGCGGTGCGCGCGATGTGATATGCCAAGCCGACGGGAGGGGTTGCCCCCGTCGGCTTTTTACTGAATGAGGAGCTCAAGATGAAAAACGTTCTGTGCTTTGGTGACAGCAACACCTATGGCTATGATCCGGCGGGCATGCGCGACGGTACCGCGGTGCGCTATGCGCAGGATGTGCGCTGGTGTGGCGTGGTCCAACGTGACTTAGGCGAGGGCTGGCATGTAATTGAAGAAGGCCTCAACGGCCGCACGACGGTACGCGACGACATGTGCCATCTGGACACTAACCTCAACGGCATTCGCGCGCTTCCGATGCTGCTCGAGGCCCATAAGCCGCTGGACGCCATTGTGATCATGCTGGGCACCAACGACTGTAAGACGGTCTTTAACGTGACAGCTTCCGATATCGCCCGTGGCGCCATGGCGCTGATTCGCGCCGTCCGCGCGTTTCCGTGGACCGACGCTGCGCCTTGCCCGCGCATCCTGCTGATGGCTCCTATCAAGATCAAGCCGCAGATCGCCGATGTATATATGACCGATTTTGACGAGCGTTCCGTCGAGGCATCTGAACATTTTGGCGAGTACTATGCGCACGTGGCCGAGCAGTTTGGCTGCGACTTTTTGAATGCCGCCGAGTTTGCCGAGCCGGGCGATATCGACTATCTGCATATGATGCCCGAAAGCCACGAGAGCTTGGGACATGCCGTGGCAGCCAAGCTCCAAGAGATGCTCGGTGAGTAGCACGGCCCCAAACCACCACAGAGTTCCCCTTGCGGGGGCTTGTTTCGTTTGTTTGTCTTGATCTGTAACAGTTCCAAGGCCGAAAACGGGCTAGATGTTACAGATTAAGATTATTTAGGTCGATATCGATTGTTTGTCTTGATCTGTAACATCTAGGGTCGATTTTGCCGAGTTACTGTTACAGATCGAGATGTTTGTGGGAGCCACCGCAAAGGTGCCTGTCCCCTTTGCGGCGGTTTTGGGCTGCGAATCTTAATATTGCCACATGTGATTGACGGGGCCGGAGCCTTTGCCCATGTTCAGGCCGGCGGCCAGAGCGCCGGTTAGGTAGGCCTTGCCGCCGTTGACGGCGTCGGCAAGATCCATGCCCTGGGCCAGCGCGCAGGCGATGGCGGACGAAAGCGTGCAGCCGGTGCCGTGTGTGTTGTCGGTCTCGATGCGCTTGTGGCGGAACCACGTGGTGAGCGGATCGCCCAGATGGTTGCCCTCGTCATCGAGTGGCGCGGGTTCGGCCAATACATCGTTAGCCTCGTTGACAAGATGCCCACCCTTAACGAGGGATGCGCAACCAAAGCGGCGGGTGAGGAGCATGGCAGCATTTTGCTGTGTGCGCTCGGAGTCGACCTCGTAGTCAAGCAGGGCCATGGCCTCGGGAATATTGGGCGTGATGACGGTTGCTAGTGGGAACAGGCGGCGGGTGAGCGCCTCGGCGGCATCTTCGGTAATCAGCCGTGCGCCCGAGGTGGCTACCATGACGGGGTCGACGACCACGTTTGTCGCGTTCCAGGCGCTCAGGCGGTCGGCGATAACCTCGATAATCTCGGCAGAGGAAACCATGCCGATCTTGACGGCGCTGGGGCGGATATCGTCAAATACGGCGTCGATCTGCGCAGCGACGATATCAGGGGAGATATTCTGCACGGCGGTGACACCGAGCGTGTTTTGTGCGGTGATGGCGGTGATGGCCGTCTCGGCATACAGGCGGTGCGCCGTGATGGTCTTGATGTCGGCCTGAATGCCGGCGCCACCGCTGGAATCGGATCCTGCGATGGACAGGACGGCAGGTACCTTACTGCGATCCATGTTTGCTCCCTTGTTCGGTCGGAATCAAATGGGTCTTTAAGCCAGCATTATAAAGATGCCCGGGCCGACTCTATGTCGAACCCGGGCGGGCGATGCAATCTTTACGCAAATGTAAGCAAATGTTCACACGTCAACAATTGACGAACACCATGTTACCGATTGTGGCTCCGGTGACGAGTTAGTCCTCCATGCCGAGGTCGATCGTCGTGCCTTCGAACACCTTGTTAACGGTGCGGACGGCGCACATCTTGCCGCACATGGTGCAGGTGCCCTCGGTGGCGGCGGGGGATTCTTCGTAGCGTTTCTTGCCGGTGACCGGGTCGAGAGCACACTTCCACATGGCATCCCAGTCGAGCTTGCGGCGTGCCTGGCCCATCTTGTCGTCCATGTCGCGGGCGTGCGGTACCTTCTTGGCGATATCGGCGGCGTGCGCGGCAATCTTAGTGGCCATGAGGCCATCGAGCACGTCCTGGGCGTTGGGCAGGCACAGGTGCTCGGCCGGCGTCACGTAGCACAGGAAGTCGGCACCGGAGCTGGCGGAGATGGCACCGCCGATGGCAGCGGTGATGTGGTCGTAACCCACGCCGATATCGGTCACCAGCGGCCCGAGCACATAGAACGGGGCGTTGTGGCACAGGCGCTTCTGCAGTTTCATGTTGGCGGCGATCTCGTCGAGCGCCATGTGACCCGGGCCCTCGACCATGACTTGGACGCCGGCGGCCCAAGCGCGCTTGCACAGCTTGCCCAGCTCGATCATCTCGGCGGTCTCGGTGGCGTCGTTGGAGTCGTAGAGGCAGCCCGGGCGGCAGGAGTCGCCGAGCGAAATCGTCACGTCGTACTCGTGGCAAATCTCGAGCAGCTCGTCAAAGTACTCGTAGAAGGGGTTTTCGTTGCCGGTGACCTCCATCCAGCCAAACAGCAGCGAGCCGCCGCGGCTCACGATGTTCATCAAGCGGCCGGTCTCCTTAAAGGTCTTGGTGACCGACTTGTTGATGCCGCAGTGGATGGTCATAAAGTCCACGCCGTCCTCGGCGTGCGCGCGCACGACCTCGAACAGGTCATCCTTGGTAAGCTTGACCAGCGGCTTTTCCATGTAGCCGATGGCGTCGTACATGGGGACGGTGCCCACCATGAGCGGCGTCTCGTCGATGAGCTGCTGGCGGAACTGGCGCGTCTTGCCCGAGTTGGAAAGGTCCATGATGGCGTCGGCGCCAAAGTCCTCGGCGATCTTGACCTTCTTCCATTCCTCGGCGGCATCGGCTTTATCGCCCGAGATGCCCAGGTTGACGTTGACCTTAGTAGACAGGCCCTCGCCGACACCAAAGGCGCGCATGCCTTTTTTGATGTGCACGATGTTGGCGGGAATGGCGATGCGGCCGTCGGCCACGCGCTCGCGGATGTACTCGGGGTCGCGATGCTCGCGCTCGGCGACTTCCTTCATCTGCGGCGTGATCTGCCCGGCGCGGGCGAAGTCGATTTGCGTGACGAGCTTGGGCTCGGTCTGTGTGCTCATTGGCACGGCTCCCTTCGTTGGCATTACCCATATCAGGTTTGCGGGTCAGGGCGGGCGCGCCCAGTCTCAGCCTGCCGTCTTGTCCTGCAAGCTCCCCGTTTATGTAATGGGCTCAAGTATAGCTCGAATGGGTACGATTGGCCTAACGAGCGTGCCTGTGGGGAGGCGAACATGGAAGACAAGCATCTATATCGAGAGACGCAATGGGATGTATCGGCCGAGGAAAGCCGTGCGCACCATGGCCTTGTCGCGATTGGTTTTGCGGTGCTTGCCGTGCTGGTGATTGCCTTTTGTATCTGGACGTTTGGCGGTCACGGCGGCGCTGCATGGGAGTTCGAGGCTGATGATAGCCTACCGATTATGACGGTGAGGAGTACTGGCGGTAATGCCAATACGCTCGCCGTTCCAGGCGACTATTGGTATCCGCGCGACGAGTTTGTGCAGCTGCAGTTGAGTGGTGGGTCGATTCCTGGTGAAGAAATCGAACGCGTGACTTACGACGTGGCGCTTAAAACGCTGACGGTGCAGCTCAAAGACCGGGGAGACGTCCCCACGACCATGGATATCGCCCTGACGGAATGGCGTCTGGAGCCTCCTGCGGGTGTTACGGTGTCCGAGGTCGAGCACGTAAAGATTACTTATCAAGATGGCTCGACGAGCGAGATTGCAAAGGCCGATGGCTTGGCGGAGTAACGGGGTGTTTGGAAACGGTGGGCCTATTGTGCCCGCGCGTTCATGAAAACCAGGGAGTCTTTGTCTGAAAGCTCGGGGATGTGACGATAGCCGATGTTGAATGCGGTAAGTTCGCTTGTATCCTCGAGCTTGTTTTCTGCCATCCACCGCACCATGGCGCCGCGCGCCTTTTTGCTGGCGGTCGAGCGCTGGATGGGCTTGCCGTTGCGGATGCCTTCGCCAAAGAGGCATGTGACGACCGTGGCGTCGCCCGCGAGGTGGGGCAGAACGGCTTTGGCATACTCTACGCTGGCGAGGTTGACGATCGTGGTGTTTGAGCCTGCCGGGGCGATAGCCCGCGCGAGCTTGTCGCTCCAAAACGCGTAGAGGTTTCGGGCATCGTCGACGGCGAGCTTCGCGCCCATCTCCAGTCGATACGGTTCAACGGCATGAAAGGGGCGTGCGCATCCGTAAAGGCCCGAGAGGATCCACAGATGGTCTTGCAGCCATGCGAGCTGTGCGGCATCCATGACCTCGGGCGCCATGCTCTGGTATTGAATGCCGTGATAGGACATGACGGCAGGGGAGAGGTGACGGGCGAGTGCGGGATTGTCAAGATCGCCGTTATTCAGGATGGGCCGGAACTCACGCAGGGTGTTGAGGCAAGGTCCCAGCAGTTTGTCACTCACGTTCCACAGCGCCTGCAGGCCGCCGCTGCCTTCATTCCGCTCGATATCTAGCAATGCGCGGTGGAGGCGAGCCGTCTCGTGCGCAGAGGGTGGAATGCCCTGGACTTCAAAAGCATCTTGGGCCGCGCGCATTTGCTTGGCGGGCGAAATGATGACCTGCAGCATGGACTCTCCTCTGCCAAGAAGGAAGTTGCGGTGGAATACGGTCTGTCTTGGCCGTTTATGGGCCAGTTTAGTCCGTATTTCACCGCAACTGATGAAGGGTCGGTTAGGCGCGCTCGAGGAAGGCCTTGTAGCCGCGATAGGCCTCGTAGATATCGGCCTTGTTAGCGACCTCCCACAGGGCGTGCATGGACAGGACGGCAACGCCGGAGTCGATGACGTTCATGCCGTACTCGGCCATGATGTAGGCGATGGTGCCGCCGCCGCCCGCGTTGACGCGGCCGAGCTCGCAGGTCTGGAAGTCAACGCCCGCCTCGTCCATGATGTCGCGGATGAGGGCCACGTACTCGGCGTCGGCGTCGTTGGAGCCGCCCTTGCCGCGGCTGCCCGTGTATTTGTTAAAGCACAGGCCGCGACCCATAAAGGCTGCGTTCTTGGTCTCGAACTTGCCGGCGTAGCCCGGGTCAAAGCCGGCGGACACGTCAGAGGAGAGCATGCGGCTGCGGGCGAGTGCGCGGCGCAGGGCCAGCGGGCTGCTCTCGCCGGCGAGCGTCATGATTTCGGCGACGGTGTTCTCGAAGAAACGGCTCGTCATGCCGGTGGCACCCACGGAGCCGATCTCCTCCTTGTCGACGATGAGCGTGATGCTCGTGCGCTCGACGTCTGCCACGTTGATCTGAGCGAGCATGGAGGGGTAGGCGCAGACGCGGTCGTCGTGGCCATAGCCCAAGATCATGGAGCGGTCGAGACCCATGTCGCGGGCGGGGCCGGCGGGCACGACCTCGATCTCGGCAGAGAGGAAGTCCTCCTCCTCGACGTCGTACTGTTCCTTGAGGATGTCCAGGAACATCTGTTTGACGGGCTCCTTGGGGGCGTCCTTGTCGTCCTCGTCAAACTTGACGGGGCGGCCGCCCACGATCACGTCGAGGATCTCGGCGTCGACGGCGTCCTTGGCGGGCTTGGCCATCTGCTCGCTCGAGAGGTGGATCAGCAGGTCGGAGATGGTAAAGACCGGATCGTCGGCCTTGTCGCCGATGTTGATGTCGACGGTGGTGCCGTCCTTTTTGCAGATGACGCCTACGAGCGCGAGCGGGGAAGCGACCCAGTGGTAGCTCTTGACGCCGCCATAGTAGTGCGTGTCGAGATAAGCCATGTCGCCGGCCTCGAAGGCGGGGTTCTGCTTAAGGTCCAGGCGCGGCGAGTCAACGTGGGCGCCCAGGATGTTAAAGCCCTGCTCGAGCGGGGCGGTGCCCAGGTTGACGAGCATGAGGTCCTTGCCGTGATTGGCGGCGTACACCTTGTCGCCGGCCTTGAGCGCGCGTCCCTCGGCGATCACAGTCTCCAGGTCGACGTATCCCGCCTCCTCGGCCATCTTGATACCGGTCTTGACGCACAGGCGCTCGGTCTTGTTCTCGCTCAAAAACTGCTTATAGCCGCGGCAAAGCTCCTCGAGCTCCTCGACTTGCTGTGGCGTGTACTTTTTCCATGCGCAGGGACGCTCCATGACGCAGGCTCCTTTCGGATCGATCGTGCTGGTTGATGTACCGTGAGCCATCGTATCACGCGCGGGCTCACGGTGGCGGGGGAGCTTGATGTGCGGTGGCCGCGGGGCGGGGAGCGTGTAAACTGGAGTGAGCAAACCGTGCCCAGTCCAAAGCGAGGTATTTAATATGTCTGACAAGCGCCGCACTTTTGCCGTTATCGACGGCAACTCGCTCATGCACCGCGCCTTCCACGCCGTGCCGCCCACCATGAACGCGCCGGACGGTCGCCCCACCAACGCGATCTTTGGCTTTCTGAACATGTTTCTTAAGATGATCGATGCCTTTAACCCCGACGGTGTGGTCGTGGCGTTTGACAAGGGCAAACCGCGCGTGCGCATGGAGATGCTGCCGCAGTATAAGGCGCAACGCCCGCCCATGGACCCCGATCTGCATGCGCAGTTTCCGATGATCAAGGAGCTGCTCGGTGCGCTCAATGTGCCGATTCTGCAGTCCGAGGGCTGGGAAGGCGATGACATCCTGGGCACTATGGCGCGCCTGGGCGAGCAGGCCGGCTGTGACATGCTGCTGGTGACCGGCGACCGTGACATGTATCAGCTTGTGACCGAGCACGTTAACGTGGTCTCGACTCGCAAGGGCCTGTCCGACGTGGCGATCATGACGCCCGAGAGCGTAGACGACCTGTATCACGGCATTACGCCGGCGCTCGTGCCCGATTTTTACGGTCTGAAGGGCGATACGTCGGACAACATTCCCGGCGTACCGGGCATCGGCCCCAAAAAGGCGAGTGCGCTCATTGCACAGTACGGCAGCCTGGACGAGGTCATTGCGCACGCTGACGAGGTCAAGGGCAAGATGGGCGAGAACCTGCGTGCACACATCGACGACGCGCTGCTGAGCCGTAAGGTGGCGACCATCCGCACCGATGCGCCCGTCGAGCTCGACTTTGACGCAACGTCCTTCCCGGCGTTTTCTGCCGACGAGGTGTCCGCGGCGCTGGGCACGCTCGGCATCACGGCCATGCAGAACCGTTTCCTCTCGCTGATTGGCGGCGAGGGTGGGGCTGCGGCCGCTGGCAGCGCGTTTGAGATGCCTGCCGTTTCGCGTGCCGCCGCCGGCGATGCCGACGCGCTTGGCGCCGTTGCGGCTGAGGTCTCCCGCGCGATTGATGCCGGCGAGTGGGTCGCCGCCGTGGTGGACGACGACAAGGAAGAGGGCGCGCTCTTTGGACTGACGCGCACGCTGTGGCTGGCGACGTCCAAGGGCCTGTTCGCGCTCGAGGAGGGCGACAGCGGTGCGGCGGCTGAGGTTGAGGGCTTCAACTTCGTCCGCGGCGTGATCGCTGGCGTGCTCGCGCGCCTGTTTATGGAGGGCCGTGTGGCGAGCCCGGATATGAAGGCGCTGCTGCATGAGCTTTCGCCCATTGATTCTTCTGAGCCCGAGCTTATGGATCCGCTGGCCGTCGATTCCACGCGCATCTTCGATACCGTGGTCGCCGCCTACCTGCTGGATTCCGACCGCTCCGAGTTTGATGAGGCGTATCTGGCTGATACCTATCTGCAGATGGCGCTGCCTGCGGCGCGCGGCGCGGAGGGTGCCGGCGAGCACGCTCCTGTTCCCGCTGCCCGCACTGCGGCCCTGACGCTGACGCTCGTGGCGCCGCTGCGCGACCGCATGGCCCGTGAGAACGCTGCCAACGTGTTCGATGGCATCGAGATGCCGCTCGTGCCGGTGCTTGCCAAGATGGAGCGCGCGGGCATGCTCGTGGATCCCGACCGCCTGCGTAATCTGTCCGAGGGCCTGGCGACCCAGATCACCGAGGTCGAGCGCAGCATTCGCGACCTAGCGGGTGATGAGACCTTTAATATTGGCAGTCCCATGCAGCTGTCGCATGTGCTCTTTGATGTGATGGGGCTTCCGACCAAGGGCCTCAAGAAGACTAAGCGCGGCTACTATTCGACCAACGCCAAGGTGCTGAGCGACCTTGCGCGTGACCACGAAATCGTGCGTCTGATCTTGGACTGGCGTGAGAAGTCTAAGATCAAATCCACCTATCTGGACACCCTGGGCCCGCTGCGCCGTGGTGACGGCCGTGTGCACACCACGTACAACCAGACCATCACGGCGACGGGGCGTCTGTCTTCGAGCGACCCCAATCTGCAAAATATTCCGACTCGCTCGGAGCTGGGGCGTACTGTCAAGACGGCGTTTTCGGCAGGCGAGGGAAGCGTCTTTTTGGCGGTGGACTACTCGCAGATCGAGCTGCGTCTGCTGGCACATCTTTCGGGTGACGAGCACTTGGTGCGCGCCTTTAACGAGGGCGAGGACTTCCATGCCGAGACGGCCGCGCGCGTGTTTGGCGTGCCGGTGTCCGAGGTGACGCCCGACTTGCGCAGCCGCGCCAAGGCCGTGAACTTTGGCATCGTGTATGGTCAGCAGGCCTACGGCCTGTCGCAGTCGCTGCATATCTCGATGGCCGAGGCACGCGACATGATCGACCGTTACTACGAGGCCTACCCGGGCGTGCGCACGTTCCTCGACAATGTGGTGGCACGTGCCAAGCAGACGGGCTACGCCGAGACCATGTACGGCCGCCGTCGCCATATTCCTGAGCTCAAGGCCAAAAACCCGCAGCTCCGCGGCTTTGGTGAGCGCACGGCCATGAACCACCCCATGCAGGGTACCGCCGCCGACATCATCAAGATTGCGATGGCCCGCGTGAGCCGCCGTCTGGAAGAAGAAGGCTTTGCCGCTCACATGATCCTGCAGGTACACGACGAACTGGACTTTGAGTGCCCCGTCGACGAAGTCGAGCGCCTAACCACCATGGTCCGCGACGTCATGGAACACGTCGTAGACCTCCGCGTACCGTTGATCGCCGAAGCCAGCACCGGCATAACCTGGGCCGACGCGAAATAGGGAAGCACTCCGTAAGGCAAGCTCGCCCAAGACGCAAGCCCCCACATACTTAAGATTTGGGACAAACACTACTGATTAATTTGTCCCACAGTAACCAAAACAGAGGGGAGCCCCTCCCAACAAGGAGCTCCCCTCTGCTCAAATCATTTCAGCTAAGTATCTAGACACTCAAGACGCCATCTTGGCGCCCGGCTGGGTCCGACGAGCCCCGTTAACGAGCCGCCAAGATGGCGTCGATGAGCGTCAGTACGCCCCCGTCGTTGTTGCTCGGAATGCGCCATTTGGCATGCGCGTTCATGTGCTCCTCGGCATTGTCCACGATAAAGCTATGCCCGACGCGCTCCAGCATGGGGATGTCGTTGTACGTATCGCCCACGGCAGCGGCGTCGGCGATATCGATGCCCAGGCGCTCGCAGAGATGTGCTACGCCCGACCCCTTGTCGACGCCCAGGTTCATAAAGTCGATCCACTCGCGGCCAGCATTGGTGACATAGAGTCGGTCCGAGAATGCCGGGCTGTAGTCCTCGCGAAACGCTGGCTCGGCATCGTAGGCGGGGAAGAAGATCGAAATCTTGTTAGACTCGATGTCAATGCCCTCAAAGCTATCGACGTAGTTGATCGTGTTGTAGTAGACGCTGATCTCGTCGTGGTATTGATGATCGCGGGCAAGTACATAGAACTCGTCGAAGCAGCACAGGACGGGGACAGCGCGCGAATCCTCCGAGGCGCGGCTCAAGACCTGCTGATACAGCGCCACGTCGATAGTGCTCTTATAGATATAGTTGCCGCGGTAGATAACGCACGCGCCGTTATCGGGGCAAAAAGCGATGCGGCTCTTGATGTCCTCAAACATCTCCTCGAGTTTGGGGGCGGGGCGTCCGCTGGCGGGGCAGAACACGATGCCAGCCTCGGCGAGCTTGTCCAGGCGCTCGTCGAGGCCCTGAGGCAGCACGCGCTCGTCGGTCAGTAACGTCTTGTCCATATCGACAGCGAGAATCTTAATGTTGCCGATGTTGGCGTCTGATTCGTAAGTCTGCATAAAACGCGCCTTTCGGTTTCCAGAATGTTTCGGGTGATTGACCCTCTACTTGATAGTCGGGCGTATTTTCGCAGGATTGGCGCATATTTGCATCATCATTCACAAAGTAATGAAAAAACTTTTCAGAAATTTGAATTTGTCGCTTGTACAGCAGGCACTTTAGCGTAATATAGCGACCATCGAAAACGGAGACGGAAAAACAACCGCTTACCGAGGAAAAGGTACCGTTTACGATATTAGAATTGCGCCCGGCGATAGGTGAAAGGAGAGGCAGATGCAGTTCGTAAAGATTATCACTACTGCAGACAATGCCATCCGACGCCAGCGCGCAATTTCCCGACGACGATAACAATCGTCTCTGTCCGCATGGGGCTAAATGCCCCAACAGAGTCATTTTGAGGTCGTTGGGTTTTAGCACGACATTGCTGCATGTTTCTAGGGCATGCTGTGCCGCTTTTTGCTATTTAACCTGATATTGCACGGTTTTTTGACCTCGAAATGACTTGCAACTGACCGATGTTCTAACTAGCTACCAAGGGCGAAAGGAAACAGCCATGAGCAAGGAAAAAGTCGTTCTCGCATATTCCGGTGGTCTTGATACATCCGTATGTGTCAAGTGGCTCCAGGACGAGAAGAATCTCGATGTCGTTTGCGTCTGCGGCAACGTGGGCCAGGAGGAGACCGGCTTGGATGCCAAGAAGCAGAAGGCGCTTGACCTGGGCGTTCTCGATTGCCAGGTGCTCGACCTGCGCGACGAGTTCTCCGATGAGTTCCTGACTAAGGCCATCGCCGCAAACTCCATGTACGAGAACAAGTACCCGCTGCTCTCCGCGCTGTCTCGCCCGCTGCTCGCCAAGAAGCTTGTCGAGGTCGCTCACGAGTTTGGCGCGACCTACGTCGCCCACGGCTGCACCGGCAAGGGTAACGACCAGGTTCGTTTTGAGGCTGCCGTCAAGGCCCTCGACCCCGAGCTTAAGGTTATCGCCCCGGTTCGCGAGTGGGATCTGAAGTGCCGTCCCGATGAGGTTGCCTATGCTCACGCCCACAACGTGCCGGTTCCCGAGGGCGCCAACGACAACCCCTACTCCATCGACGACAACCTGTGGGGTCGCGCCATTGAGTGCGGTCACCTGGAGGATCCCTGGAACGAGCCGCTCGATGACGCCTGGGTTATGACCAAGAACCCCGAGGACGCGCCCGACACCCCGACGTATACCGAGATTGAGTTTGAGGCCGGCAAGCCCGTCGCCGTCGACGGCAAGAAGATGAAGCTCTCCGAGATCGTCATCGCCCTCAACAAGATCTCTGGTGACAACGGCTTTGGCCGTCTCGACCTGGTCGAGGATCGTCTGGTGGGCCTCAAGAGCCGTGAGTGCTATGAGGTTCCCGGCGCCCTGACGCTCATCACCGCCCACAAGGCACTTGAGGACATTTGCGTCGAGGGCGACCTGCTCAAGACCAAGATCAAGCTCGAGCAGGATTGGGCCACCGCCGTGTACAACGGCCAGTGGTACAGCCCGCTCAAGAACGCGCTCGATGCCTTTATGGCCGATACCCAGAAGTTCGTGACCGGTACCGTCCGTCTGAAGTTCTTTAAGGGCAACTGCCATGTCGTCGGTCGCAAGAGCCCGTTTAGCCTGTATGACTACGGTCTGGCTACCTACGACCGCGACACCACGTTTGACGAGAAGGCCAGCGCCGGCTTTATCGAGATCGATACGCTGTCGCTCAAGACGTGGGCAAAGGTCCAGGGTCCCAGCTCCGCTGCCGCCCAGGCCTAGCGCCTCCTTCCCTTGGTATCCGCGCGGCCCATCCGCGTGATACATAACGGGCGCACGGGGTCCCTACCTTTCGTTATGCTTGCTGACACTTCTTAACATCGGTGGCCCCTACGTTCCGCCCGCATAAATGATGCCGCGTCTACGGCTGAGTCCGAGCCCCGCCGGGGTTGTCCAGCGGGGCTCCTTCTATCAATTTGGCGGCTCTGTGCCTATATATATGAGGAGTATCCATTATGTTCAACGCTATCGCGCATGCCTTGCTTGCCCTCGCGCCCGAGTTCGATGCTGCAAAGGTCGAGGATGTTCCTATGAGCCTGAAGGCCTGGATCGATGGTTCGCAAGGCAACATCCGGAGGGAGACGTTGGGCACCAAGTGCCTCGTGCGTCACTTCTTTGCATATTAGCTACATGGCCCCGTGCACGGTGGGGAATGTGTAAAACTTGCGGTTGAAAAATCGCTTTAGCGACATGGCTCATTGCTTTGGGCGCTTGTTTTGGTATTTGGAGAAAGGGGACGGTTCCATGGCTCTTTGGGGCGGTCGTTTTGAGGCGGGAGTGGCCGAGGTCACGCAGGAGTTTGGCGCGTCGCTGCCGGTTGACAAACATCTCTATAAGCAGGATATCGCCGGTTCTAAGGCGCATGCCAAGATGCTGGCGGCCCAGGGCATCATCAGTGCCGAGGACGAGCAGGCGATTGCCGAGGGCCTGACCGGAATCGAACAGGATATCGATGCCGGCAACTTCACCTTCGATATCAACGATGAGGACATTCATATGTCCATCGAGAGCGAGCTGACGCGCCGCATCGGCGAGGCCGGTAAGCGCTTGCATACCGGGCGTTCGCGCAACGACCAGGTGGCGACCGATACGCGTCTGGGCGTCAAGGCGCTGGCCAAGGAACTCATGGAGGCCAATCTTGAGCTGCGCCATGTGCAGGTGGATGCGGCCAAGAAGTACGACAAGGTGATTCTGCCGGGCTACACGCACATGCAGCATGCTCAGCCCGTGCTGCTGTCGCATCATCTGCTGGCGTATTCCTGGATGTTCGCGCGCGACTTTACACGCCTGAAGGCTGCCTTTGATGCCGCTGACAACTGCCCGCTGGGTGCTGCCGCTCTTGCCGGTACGAGCTATCCGCTCGATCGCCAGATGACAGCTGCCGAGCTTGGCTTTGCGGGTGTGATTCCCAACTCGCTCGATGCGGTTTCCGACCGTGATTTCCTGCTCGATTTGCATTACGCCGGCTCCGTCATGGCCATGCACCTGTCGCGTCTTTCCGAGGAGATCGTGGTGTGGTCGAGCTCCGAATTCGGCTTTATCACGCTTTCCGACTCGTATTCCACCGGCTCGTCCATCATGCCGCAGAAGAAGAACCCCGACTTTGCCGAGCTTATCCGCGGCAAGAGTGGCCGAGTCTATGGCAACCTGGTGCAGCTGCTTGTGACCATGAAGGGCCTGCCGCTCGCTTATAACAAGGACTTGCAGGAGGACAAGGAGGGCGCGCTCGATACCGCTCACACGCTCATGCAGTGCCTGTCGGTTATGGCCGGCATGATCTCGACCTGGACTGTCAACGAGGACGCCATGGCGCGCGAGTGTGGTGTGGGCCACTTGGCAGCCACTGATGTTGCCGATTACCTGGCAAAGCGCGGCCTGCCGTTCCGCGAGGCACATGCCGTGGTGGGTCATCTTGTCCTGATGTGTGAGAAGCGCGGCTGCAATCTTGAGGACCTGCCGTTTGAGGTGTTTCAGGAGGCAAGTCCGCTCTTTGAGCGCGACATTACCGAGGCACTCGACATCCCGTCGATTGTCGCCGCGCGCACGACCGAGGGTGGTACCGCCCCTGCTGCCGTTGCCGTGCAGTTGGGAAGCGCCGAGGCGCAGCTCGCGGCCGATGAGGGTGTGTTTGGCTCGTTATCCAAGGTCGTCGAGATGGGCCACGGGGCAAAGTAGAGGTTTGGCTGAAGACGTATTGTCCATTTATTGATAAATCGTTTTAGCTTTACGGGCGTCTGCTGATGCGGGCGCCCCTATTTTGCTGCTATGGGGGAGGGGCTTGTCGAGAACTTCTGTAGGACCTTTGGGCAGGTTGTGAAGGGGGTACGTTCGCGGGTGGCAACCGACCGCCCGCTCTGTTCCATGTGGTTGATGAGCGGTCGGATGGTACTCTAATCGGGCTTCGAAACAGAAGTGACATATATGGAGCGCTTTAATAAATTGCAGCGTTTCAATAAACAGCTTTTTGTTTAACTGCAGCTAAAACTCTGTTACGATGCAGTCCAGGCGGGTGCCGGAATGGGACTTGGGCACGCGCGAACCTACTTGAAAGGCTACCTTATGGCTATCGAGAAGACCTTCATCATGATTAAGCCCGACGCGGTGCGCGATCGCAAGATCGGCGAGATCGTTGCTCGTATTGAGCGTAGCGGCCTTGTCATCGAGCGCATGGAGATGACCACGCTCGAGCGCGCTACCGTCGAGGAGCACTACGCCCATCTGGCCGACAAGCCCTTCTTTGGCGGTCTCTGCGACTTTATGACGAGCGGTCCGGTCGTCAAGATGGTCGTTTCCGGTCTCTCCGCTGTTTCCAAGATGCGCACCCTTATGGGCGCTACCAACCCGCTTGATGCTGCGCCCGGCACCATTCGCGGCGACTTCGCTGTCGATGTCAACGCCAACGTGATCCACGGCTCCGACTGCCTGGAGAACGCCGAGATCGAGATCAAGCGCTTCTTTGGCTAAACCAGCTTTGACTCCTTAAAGCTGTTAGCGTGTGGCTTGGGCGCCGCGGAATTCCAACCGCGGCGCCCTTTTATTCCGGTAGATTTTTGGTAAACGCATAGAAAACTACTAAAGAGCCCCGTCCGGATGTTTCTTCCGGGCGGGGGCTGGCGCTAGCGTATGGCTTTGTAAGTCTTTAGGCCTCGTCGACAATCTTTAGTCCGCGGGTCTGGTCGATCTCGTTGAGGAGATTGACGCGACGCTCGTGGCGGCCGCCCTCAAACTCGGCGTCGAGCCATTCGTCGACAATCATCTTGGCGAGCTCGGAGCCCACGACGCGGGCGCCAAAGGCCAGCACGTTGGTGTTGTTGTGCATACGGGAGAGCTTGGCGCTGAAGGGCTCGGAGCACACGACGGCGCGTACGCCCTCGACCTTGTTGGCAGCCAGGCTAATCCCGACGCCGGTACCGCAGATCAAGATACCCAGGTCGACGTCACCGTTGGCCACGGCCTTGCCCACCTTGTAACCGGCGATGGGGTAGTCGAAGCTCTCGGAGGTGTCGGTGCCATAGTTCACGACCTCGCAGCCGCGCTCCTTCAGGTGCTCGGAAATGATGTTCTTGAGCTCGACGGCGGCGTGGTCGTTACCGATACCGATCTTCATGAGTGGTTCCTCTCTGGTCCGTGCGGCGGAATTGCTAAAGGTTTTACCGCGTTCGACTGCATGATAGCGCGACTTTTGTGTAAACGCTCGGGCGTTTTTTGGTCAAACGCTTTAGCATGCAACAAGACCTGCTTTTCATGAATGAATGCCACCAGTTTGTGCTTGAGCGCCGTCCGCCGGAACCGTGGTTGCGGTTTTTGATGCATTGTTATCAAATAAAGGAGCTAACTTTTTTGAGAGTCCAGCCCGTTATGCAAGCAGGAGATACCTATGCCTACCGATTCCATCCGTGATGCCGCGTTTTGCGATGTTTTGAACCGCGAGCTTGTCTGTGCACTCGGCTGCACCGAGCCCATTGCCGTTGCCTATGCAGCGGCGCTGGCGAGCCAGACGCTCGGTTGCGAACCCGATCATATGGATGTTGCCTGCTCGGGTAACATAATCAAGAACGTTAAGAGCGTGACCGTGCCCAACTCGGGCGGTATGCACGGTATTGAGGCCGCGGCCGTGCTGGGCGCCGTGGGCGGTGACGCCAAGAGCGCGCTCGAGGTGCTCGAGAGCGTTAACGATGAAGACCGCGCTCGTGTGGCCGAGCTCCTCGCCGACGCTGGCTACTGCGATGTGTCGCTTGTCGAGGGTGTGCCCAACCTCTACATCAAGGTGACTGCGACGGCCGGGGGCCATACCGCGGTCGTCGAGATTACCGATCACCACACTAATGTCACGTGCCATACGCTCGATGGTATTCCGGTATGCGGCAAGTCGGCGGGGGAGTGCGCCGCCTGCGCCGAGCGCGTGGTGGCCGAGCGTGCGGCAGATAACGCCGATACGCCCATGTCCATTGATTCCATCATCGACTTTATCGAGGACGGTGACATTGAGGGCGCCCGCGCTGCCGTTGAGCGTCAGATTGAGCTGAATGGCGCAATCAGTGCCGAGGGCCTTGCGCACGCTTGGGGCGCCGAGGTGGGTCGTACGCTGCTAGGTGCTCGTGCCGATGACGTCGCCTGCCGTGCCCGTGCCCGTGCGGCCGCCGGGTCCGACGCCCGCATGAACGGTTGCGCGCTGCCGGTCGCCATTGTGTGCGGCTCGGGCAATCAAGGCATTACCTGCGCATTGCCCGTCATGGAGTATGCCGAGTACCTGCGTTGCGACCACGAGCGTCTGGTGCGCGCCGTGATGCTGTCCGATCTTATCGCCGTGCATATCAAGAGCTATATTGGTGCGCTTTCGGCGTTTTGCGGTGCTATTTGCGCCGCGTGCGGCGCCGGCGCTGCGATTACCTGGCTGTGCGGTGGCACGCGCGAGCAGATTGGCGCGACGGTCTCGAATACGCTCGGTAACGTGGGCGGCATCGTGTGCGACGGCGCCAAGGCGAGCTGTGCCGCCAAGATCTCGGCTGCCGTCGATGCAGCGATTCTGGGCCATGATATGGCCATGCAGGGTCGCGGCTTCCGCGCCGGCGAGGGCCTGATCCAAGATACCGTTGAGCAGACAATCGCCAGTATGGGCTACGTAGGCCGTGTGGGCATGAAAGATACCGATGTCGAGATCCTCAACATCATGATCGGCAAAACCCAAGTGTGCTAGGACAGTTCGTCGGCTACTTGGTGTTCGTAGAAGGCTTCTACTACGGCGTTAAAGTCGCGGGCGAAGCCTTCCATGGTTCCGCGCCAGGTGACTCGGTTGGGCTTGCCCTGGCCTACATAGGCAGTCTGAATGCCGCAGGCGGGACTAGGGAAGTCGCGTTTGGGATCGTTGCCCACCATAAGGACCTCGTGCGGTTCGAGTCCCATCACCTGAAGCTGCTCTAGATAGTAGGTGGCATCAGGCTTGCAGCGGGTGGCGTTTCCCATGTGCGTGACGAGCTCAAAGGGGGCGTCGGCCAGGTCGCCCCAACCCATGCGGCACTCGATGGCCCCCTGCGGAAAGCTGGGGTTGGTAAAGAGCGCGCAGCGCAGCCCTGCGTCCTGTACGGTCTGAAGCGCGGCGTGTGCGCCCGGCATGGCATGGGCGTTGATGAGTTCGTCATTCTTGTACGGAAGAACTTCGCGGTCGTAGTAGGTAAACGCCTCGTAGATAAGTGGGTCCGAGAGGCAAATGCCGCATCGGCGCTCGACCTCTTCTTGGTAAAACTCAAGATTGGTGCGATTGTCCGTGCTGCTGCGGCGATTGGCGTTGAGGTCGACCAGGATGGTGCCGAGGCGTGCCATCGTGCCACCGCGGCTGCGGCGCCCGATATCCGCGAGCATCGAAGAGACATCCTTAAAATATCGAAGGATGAACGCGTTGAGGTTGATGCTAAGAAGCGTTTCGTCCATATCGAAAACGACTGCTTTGAGCACGCGGGCACCTTTCTCGAAAAATCGTTCCAGAATCGTTGGCTTGGGATACTTTACTCCAAAGCCGTATGCCCAACTGCTTATCGTCAGCTTGTGGAGACAGTCGTTCACAAGATTGCGAAAAAGTCTCCATACGAGTAAAAAATGGCAGTTCACGCTTGAAATCGAACTCATTTCCCCGTAACCTATACGAACGTGATTGCATAAGCGTCACATTAGTATCTGTCGGCTCCCGAGTGTTCCTAAACGTTGTGTGCTTGTCGCACCCTTCTGTAGGTCCTAGCAATCGGGGCCCCGTAGTTCGAAAGGGGTCCACCTTTGAGTGAGATTCAGAACTCGTCCATTTTCTCTCTTGACGATGTCAACGAGGAGGAGATGAACAACCTCATCGACGGTACGATTACCGACTTTGATGAGGGCGATCTCGTTAACGGCACTGTCGTTAAGATCGAGCATGACGAGGTGCTCGTTGACATCGGATTCAAGTCCGAGGGCGTTATCCCGGTCCGCGAGCTGTCCATCCGCAAGGACGCTAACCCTGCAGACATCGTTGCACTCGGTGATCCCATCGAGGCTCTGGTTCTCCAGAAGGAGGACAAGGACGGTCGTCTGGTCCTGTCCAAGAGGCGTGCCGAGTACGAGCGTGCTTGGAACCGCATCGAGGAGAAGTTCAACTCCGGCGAGAACGTCGAGGGCGAGGTTATCGAGGTTGTCAAGGGCGGCCTGATCCTCGACATCGGCCTGCGTGGCTTCCTGCCCGCTTCCCTCGTCGACCTCCGTCGCGTCAAGGACCTCACCTCCTACATGGGCACCCGCATCGAGGCCCGCGTCATCGAGATGGACCGCAACCGCAACAACGTTGTCCTCTCCCGTCGCGTCGTGCTCGAGGAGTCCCGTAAGGCCGAGCGCTCCGAGATCCTGTCCAAGCTCAAGTCTGGCATGCGTCTCCAGGGCACCGTTTCCTCCATCGTCGACTTCGGCGCCTTCGTCGACCTCGGCGGTATCGACGGCCTCATCCACATCTCCGAGCTCTCCTGGAACCACGTCAACCATCCTTCCGAGGTTGTCAAGGTCGGCCAGGAGGTCGAGGTCGAGGTTCTCGACGTCGATCTCAACCGCGAGCGCATCTCCCTGGGTCTCAAGCAGACCACCGAGGATCCGTGGCGCGCACTGGTCAAGAAGTATCCCGTCGGCGCTATCGTCGAGGGCACTGTGACCAAGCTTGTCCCGTTCGGCGCTTTCGTCGATCTGGGCGAGGGCATCGAGGGCCTGGTGCACATCTCCGAGATGGCCAACAAGCACGTCGATCAGCCTTCTCAGGTCACCCACGTGGGCGACAAGGTTCAGGTCAAGGTCATGGAGATCGACCTCGACCGTCGTCGTATCTCCCTGTCCATGAAGTCCGCTGCTGAGACTCTGGGCGTCGAGATCGAGGTTACCCCGCTGCCTTCCGAGAAGAAGGACGAGGAGACTGACGCCGAGTAAATCGGTTTGACGATCACTTGTTTTAAGGGATCCGTCCGTAATGGACGGGTCCCTTTTTGCATTTGGCACCGAGATGCGCAATGCTGCCGGGCTGTCCACAGGCTATTGAATTGTCGGTGCATGAAAAAGCCGACATCCCGCCTCGGGGAGGAGGCGGGAACGCACCGAGTAGACGGAGGGGTGCGGAGCGCGGTCGCGTCTCGACTGACAACGTTGCCCATCGACGGGATTATTGTAGCGCATGGGCGCTTCTTGGTTTATCGTGTCGAGCGCTTGTGTTGTGCCGTTGCCTGTGGCGGCGGTGTGCTACACTCTTGCACTGCTGAGTGGGCCAGACGGTCGCGCGATGTACTGCTTGCGGTACGCGTGAGGAAAGTCCGGGCTCCAGAGGGCGGGATGCCGGCTAACGGCCGGGCGGAGTGATCCGACGGAAAGCGCCGCAGAAAAGAAGACTCCCACCTGCGTCGCAAGGCGTAAAGGGAAAAGCTGAAACGGTGGTGTAAGAGACCACCAGCGTCGTGGCAACACGGCGGCTTGGCAAGCCCCATCCGGAGCAAGCGCGAATAGGAACGCTATGGGCCGGCCCGGTCCGCGTTCGGGTAGCGTGCGTGGAGCTGCACGGTAACGTGCAGACAAGATAAATGACCGTTCACGACAGAACCCGGCTTATCGGCCCACTCGGCACTTTGTTGACGCTGCGAACCCGTCAGCGCGGCAATCTGCCTTTCAAACCTTCGGGCATGACCATAAGGTCAATGCCCTCGGCTTTCAAGGCACCTTGCTCGCGCTGACGGGTTCTCGCTTTCGTTGACGGAATCATCGGCGTTGCCATTCTTTTTACTAGGGTTATCGTATTATTGAGGCTGTTTGTTGCTGCGCTTTATTTTGTTGAGGGGCTTTGTTGGACAGCTATTTTACTCTGCAATCGAATATTGAGGTTTCGGGCGAGTTTGTGGACCGCAAGAGCCGGTTTATTGCCCAGCTGGTCCATATTGAGTCCGAGGACGAGGCGAATGCCTTTATCGAGATGGTTCGCAAGCGTCATTATGACGCTCGACACAATGTTCCCGCGTGGATTTTGGTCGATGGACGCGAGCGCCAGAGCGATGATGGTGAACCGAGCCGCACGAGTGGTATGCCGACGCTCGAGGTGCTGCGCGGTGCGGGGCTCAAAAATGTTTGCTGCGTAGTGACACGCTATTTTGGTGGCACGCTGTTGGGGCCTGGTGGTTTGGTGCGCGCCTATACCGCGGCGACGCAGGCGGCGGTGGCCGCGGCTCAGGAGGCCGGGCAGATCGTCGAGATGACGAGCGTCGTGCCGGTTGATGTGCATGTGGCCTATCCACAGTATGAGCAGGTGCTTCGCTTGGCGCAGGATTCGGGTGCCAAGGTTTCGGATACCGATTACGCGGATGCTGTGACACTTCACTTGGTGTTTAAAGCGGGGGAGCAAGAGCCGTTTTGCGCTAAGATGCGCGAGCTTATGGCGGGGCGCGAGGAGATTGAGGTCAGCGCTCCCGAGTTTGCTGAGTTCTAACGACGACGGCCGGCGTGCATTTGGATGAATCCCAAGCGCGCCGGCTATCGTTTTATGTCGCTGCCGTTTACTCGGCGAGCTGCTTTAGTACATCGCAGGCGATTTCGACGGCATCGTCGATGCAACCGGGGCAGCTGCGGAGCGGACCCTTATCCGATCCGACGCCCTTGAGCGTGCCGCAGACGGTCGTCGTGTTCTTCTCGCCAAAACGTTTGGCGATCTCGCGCGACAGTTTGTAGGTCTGGCCCTTGGTCTTGGGGTTTTCCATGCCATCGCTCATTACAAAGCCCATGATGGCCACGGCGCCCGAGATGGCGCCGCAAGTTTCGGTCATGCCGCCCATGCCGGCGCCAAAGCCCTCGGTGAGGGTAAAGGCGACCTGGGGGTCGAGCCCGACGGCGGGCGCGAGCGTGCAGGCGACGGCCTGCGCGCAGTTAAAGCTGCGGGCGTGGTATTCGGCAGCCTGAGCCTGGCAGGTGGCAGTGTTGAGCTGAGTGGTATCAATCTGCTTCATCGGTGTCTCCTTGATTGCGGTGTACCCGCCTATGGTACCCTTGCTGGCGCATTCGCTTATCGAGACCGCAGTGCATATCTCATTGTTTTTCGCCATCGAACACTTTCTTAAGATTTGGGACAAATAAACCTGATTAATTTGTCCCATAACCTATCGGCGGGATGGGTTGAGAGGGGTGCGGGGTAGCGGTATTGTGAACCGAATAAAACAAAACCCAAGTAAGGGAGTTGGATATGTGCGAGCAGACTATCGGTACCACGTGCGTTCAGGGCGGCTATCATCCGGGCGATGCGGAGCCGCGCCAGGTGCCCATCTACCAGTCCACCACGTGGAAATACGACACGTCCGAGCACATGGGCAAGCTGTTTGACCTGGAGGAGTCGGGCTACTTCTACAGCCGTCTGCAGAATCCCACGTGCGATCTGGTCGCCGCCAAGATCTGCGAGATGGAGGGCGGCACCGCTGCGATGCTCACGAGTTCGGGCATGGCCGCGAACTTCCTCGCGATCTTTAACGTGGCCGGTGCCGGTGATCACGTGGTCGCGAGCTCTGCTATCTACGGCGGTACGTATAACCTGCTCGCCCACACCATGGGCCGCATGGGCGTGACTTGCACGTTTGTCGCCCCCGACTGCACCGATGAGGAGCTGGAGGCAGCCTTTGAGCCCAATACCAAGCTCGTCTTTGGCGAGACGATTGCCAACCCCGCCCTTGCCGTGCTCGATATTGAGCGCTTTGCCAAGGCCGCGCATGACCACGGCGTGCCGCTGATGGTCGACAACACCTTCCCGACGCCCGTGATGTGCCGTCCCTTTGAGTGGGGCGCCGACATCGTCACGCACTCTACCACCAAGTACATGGATGGGCATGCGGCCTACCTGGGCGGCGTGATCGTTGACCACGGCCAGTTTGACTGGATGGCCCATGCAGACAAGTTCCCGGGTCTCACCACGCCCGACGAGAGCTATCACGGCGTGACCTATGCCGAGAAGTTCGGTCGCGAGGGTGCCTTCATTACCAAGGCAACCGCTCAGCTCATGCGCGACCTCGGCCCCATGCAGAACCCGCAGGCGGCGTTTTTCCTGAATAGCTCGCTCGAGAGCCTGCATGTGCGTATGCCGCGTCATTGTGAGAACGGCCTGGCCGTTGCTAAGTTCCTGCAGAGCCATCCCAAGGTGCGCTTTGTGAGCTATCCGGGCCTGGAGGGCGATAAGTACTATGACCTGGCTCAGAAGTACATGCCCAACGGTACCTGCGGCGTCGTGAGCTTTGGCTTTAACGGTGGTCGCGCGGCGGCCGAGACCTTTATGAAGAGCCTTAAACTCGCCCAGATCGCCACGCATGTGGCCGATGCTCGCACCTGCTGCCTGCATCCCGCTAACGCCACGCACCGTCAGATGAACGATGAGGAGCTCATCGCCTGCGGCATCTCCGCCGACATGGTGCGCCTGTCGTGCGGCCTCGAGGACACGGCCGATCTGATTGCCGACCTTGAGCAGGCGCTCGAGCAGTGCTAGGCTAGCTTCTCGTATGAAGCGACGGAGCCTCTTGGGGTTCCGGTGACATATAGTTCCGATTCCGTAGGCGGGGCCCCAATCGCGGCTGTTTGCAGGCGATTGGGGCCCCGTTTTTGTGTTGCGCCACTCGAAAGGATGGATATGGAGAAAACCGCAGAGCAGCTGCGCCGCGAGCACATTGCCCTAGAGGGCGATACCCATGGCAAGAACAAATGGGCGATTCTGTTTACCGTGCTCATCATGACGTTTATGGCGTGTCTGGATTCGACCGTCGTGACCGTGGCACTGCCCGTGATGCAAAAGGAGCTGGGCGTGGGCCTCGACCGCATCCAGCTGGTGAGCTCGGTGTATCTGCTTGCGACATGCGTGGCTATGCTGCCGTTTGGCCGTCTGGGCGACGTGCGCGGCAAGGTGGGCGTATTCCAGCTGGGCGTCATCGTCTTTACGGTCGGCTCGCTGCTGTGCGGCCTTTCGGCCTCGCTCGAAGTTCTTATCCTGGCACGCATCGTTCAGGGCGTCGGTTGCGCGGCGGCCATGGCTAACAACATGGGTATCATCACCGAGTCGTTTCCGGCGCGCGAGCGCGGTCGTGCTATGGGTATCCTCGCGACCTTTGTGGCCCTCGGCATGACGTGCGGCCCCGTGCTGGGCGGCATGCTGGTGGCAAGCTTTCCCTGGGAGAGCATCTTCCTCATCAACCTGCCCATTGGCGTCATCTCGTTTATCGTGGGGCTTTACACACTGCCGCATGTTAAGCCGGAGGCCGGCGAGCGCCCCATGTCGCTGGCGGAGGCCGCGCGTCGCTGCTTTGCGAGTTCGGCTTTTACGATTAACTTGGCATGCATGCTTATCGTGTTCATCGGCATCGGTGCATCTGAGTTTGTGCTGCCGTTCTATTTCCAGGATGCCCATGGCTTTAGCTCCGATATTTCCGGACTGCTCTTTTTGGCGCTGCCGATGGTGAATGCCTTTATCGGCCCGCTTTCGGGTACGGTTTCGGACCGTGTTGGCTGCGAGGGTCCCACGGCGGTCGGCCTGGGTGTGTACGTATGCGGTCTCTTTGCGGTAAGCACGCTCAACGAGCATTCCTCCATCCCTGTGATCGTGTGCTGTGTCGCGTTTATGTCGTGCGGCACGTCGATTTTCCAGAGCCCCAACAACTCGCTGTACATGGGCTCGGCTCCGCGCGAGGCACTTGGCTTTGCAGGTAGCTTGGGCAGCTTGGCGCGCTATGCGGGCATGGCGCTGGGTATTACGGCAGGTTCGCATATCCTTTATGGGCAGATGAGCGTGGCGATGGGCGAGGCCGTGACCAGTTTTGTTGCAGGCCGTCCGGATGTGTTCCTATTCGGCTTTCGCTCGGTGTTCTACGTGCTTATGGCTGTGGCCGCTGTGGGCTTTGCGCTTGCCATGGTGCGTTTGGTGAAGATGCGCGCCCGCCATTAGCGTGTTGGGAGGCTGTCTGCCACGATTCGCGCCGTCCCAAAAAGACTGGTTTGTGGTGCGATGCGGCTTGTGGGGCGGGCGGGGGTCGGTCCGTGGTAGACTATCGAACAACGTTTATTAATCGCGCGGTATCGTTGCCGCGAGAAGGGGTTGCGCCATGCAGGAGCTTGAGGATCGTATTCGCCATGACGGCATCGTAAAGGCCGGTAACGTCCTTAAGGTTGATGCCTTCCTCAACCACCAGTGCGACGTTGAGCTGTTCGACCACATGGGCGCCGAGTGGGCCCGTCTGTTCAAGGATGTCGAGATCAACAAGATCCTGACGATCGAGGCTTCTGGCATTGGTATGGCTTGCATCGCGGCTCAGCATTTTGGCGGCGTGCCGGTGGTCTTTGCCAAGAAGGCACAGTCCATCAACCTCGACGGCGAGCAGTACGCCACGACCATCTACTCCTTTACCAAGCAGAAGGAGTACCCGGTCATCGTTGGCAAGCGTTTCCTGTCTGAGGGCGACAAGGTTCTGATCATCGACGACTTCTTGGCCAACGGCTGCGCGCTCGAGGGTCTTATCAAGATCTGCGAGGCTGCGGGTGCCGAGGTGTCCGGTATTGGCATTGCGGTGGAGAAGGGCTTCCAGGGCGGCGGCGATAAGCTCCGCGAGCGCGGCTTTCGCGTCGAGAGCCTGGCCCGTATCGCCGATATGGACTGCGAGACCGGCGAGATCACCTTCGCCTAAGCGCGCAACACAAGCGATTGGTATGCGATGTGACAAAGGGACTGTCCCTTTGTCACATTTTTTGTATGAGGGGAGGTGTTGATATGGATGAGAACAAGATGGGATGGCGCGAGTATGCGCGCTATGCCGAGATGTCGGCCGAGGAGTTGGCGCGCGATTGCGAGGTGCAGGTGTTTCGCGCGACGGGTCCGGGCGGGCAGGGCGTGAACACGACGGACTCGGCGGTGCGCATGAAGCATATCCCTTCGGGAATTACCGTGACGGCGCGCGAGAGCCGCAGTCAGTTCCAAAACCGTAGTAGCTGCCTGCGTAAGCTGCGCGCTGAGCTTGAGCGTCGCGGGCGTCCACCGCGCCGACGCGTAAAGACCAAGGTGCCTCAGCGCTCGCGCCAGCGGAGGCTCAATGACAAGCACTTCAACGCGATTAAAAAGGCCAACCGTCGCAAGCCGGGGAGCGACGAGTAGCCGATTGTTTCGCTGGTCTTGCTAGCGGGTGGGGTGCCAGACCTGGAGGGCGCCGGCGAGGATGTCGACCTCAATGCGCGAGGCGACAACGGGCTCGCCGTCGGCCTGGATGGGGTAGTCGGGCCCCTCAAAGGTGAGCTCGGCATGGCGGCAGCGGCGCATGCGTACCGGCGGAAGCTTGGTGTGGTGGCCGTCTTTGGCCGAAAGGAACATAGGCAGGGCAACCGCGCGAGGGACGGGGCCACAGGCGTAGCAGACGTCGAGTATGCCATCGCAGGGATCGGCATCGGGGCAGATGCGATAACCCGAGCCATACGTGGGGCCCAGTTGAATCGCCATGATGATCGCCCTCACGCGCTCGGCGGGCGCGCCGTCAAAGCTGACCGTCATGGGGTAGTTGCGATAGCGCAGGCCAAACTGCTCAAGTCCCGAGAGGGTGTAGAGCGGAGCGCCCGTCAGGCCGGTCTTTTTGCGCAACTCGGTGGTGCCCAGGCCGATGGCGGCATCGATGCCGACCGAGAGCGTCTGGTCGTAGTACTCAACCGAAGCCTCGCCGCTTCCGCTTGCGGGGTTCCATGAGCGAATGCGCCCGATATCCTGGTGCTGCAGCTCGCAGGTGAGCAGCGCGCCAAAATCCTTACCGGAGAAATCGTCGATTCCGAGCGTCTGGGCAAAATCGTTGCCGGAGCCCACGGGCAGGACGGCAAGGGCGGGGCGGGCGTCCTCCTTTTGCGTCATAAGCCCGTTGACGACCTCGTGAATCACGCCGTCGCCGCCAAGGGCGATAACGGTGCGGTATCCCTGAGCCTGTGCGGCAAGCTCCTTGGCGTGCCCCATGCACTCGGTCAGCACTAGGTCAAACTGGGACGGGCGCGCCGTCATGTCCAAAAAGCGTTGCAGGCGCTCGGCAACCTCGCGCGCGGCGCCCGACTGGGCGACAGGATTGGCGATGATGATCGTGCGACCAAAGTCAGTTGCGTGCATGGGGCGACTCCCGGCGTGTGGCATGACGGTGCGGTCGCGCTCGGGTCGAATTGCCCCCGATTGTGGCTGCACGGCGATTACTTACGTCTACTCTATCAGGTCGTTGTGGCGCTCGATAGCCTCTGCCACCGTTCCGCCCTCGTCCACGATAAGCGAGCGGCGCTTGGGCGACACGATGCGCTGCGCGGGGTACACGCCACGGTGGCCGCCGACGAGATAGCTAATAAACGAGACGATGACAAAGAAGCCCGCGGCTGTTCCATGGAACAAGTCGATAGCCATCATGCAGGTGGTGATGGGCACGTTGAGGCCGGCACAGAAGACGCCGAGCATGCCGAGGGCCGCCATAAAGCTCGGATCGAGTCCAGCGAGGCAGCCAATCCATCCGCCGAGCGCCGCACCGATGCCAAACAGGGGCGTGACCTCGCCGCCTTGGAAGCCCGCGCCCAGGGTAAGCGCCGTGACGACCAACTTGATGGCTGCGTCCGCCAGGGTGGTGTTGCCTGCAAATCCGGCGCCGGAAAGCCACGTGGAAAGGCCGTCGTAGTCCCAGGCGTCAAGGAGGGCATAGGCGGCCAAAACCACGAGTGCGCCTATGAGTGCGCGGACGAGGTAATTGGCGATAAAGCGACCGTACAAGCTTTTGACGGTTCGAACCGACCAGGCAAAGAGGCGTGCCGTCAGGCCGAAGATAATGGCGCTGATAACAACGATGACAACCGTCCGTGGTGTCATGTTGGGAACGCTGGCGATGACATTCGCCTCGTACTCGGTTCCCAAGGCAAGCGACGTAAAGTAGCCGGTAAACGAGGCGACGAGGCAGTAGAGGCCCGCGGTGTAGTCGATTTTGCCGATAAAGCACATCTCCATACCAAAGAAAGCCCCGGCGAGAGGTGATCCGAACACGGCGCCAAAGGCAGACGAGATACCGGCGAGCATGAGGTCGTGGTGGTCGTGCTTTTTGAGATGGGCAAGGCTCGAGACATTGCTGGCGATGGTACCGCCGATCTGCACCGCGGCGCCCTCGCGGCCAGCCGAGCCGCCCGTCAGATGCGTGAGCGTGGAGCACACAAACGTGAGGATGGCCATGCGCGCATGGATGAGTCGTGTGCCCAGGGCAGAGTCGATGACCAAATTGTTGCCGCGTTTGGCGGCGAGACCGTGGTTCTTGTAGACCCACGCGGTGGCCACGCCCACGACGGGGAGCAGGGCGTAGATCCACGCATGGCTCTCGCGATAATCGGTCGCAATATCCAGTGAGGCCAAAAACGCCCAAGCGGCAACGCCCATGGCGAGCGAAACGACAACGACGAGCGCGAGCAGCTTGGCGCTCGCGAGCATGTTGTGGGCATTGCGGCGCGTGTCGGCGGCCAAGAGCTGTTCGGAGCGGGTGAGCTGGTTGCGACCGCTGATGATCAAGTCGGCCGGAGAGAAGGACCTGCCGTCTGTGTCCTGACGGGTGTCATCAGACGGGTCGAGTGTATTTTCACGTTTATCGATAAAAGCCATAACGTCCTCTTTTTTGTTGCGATGCATGCATTATAAGACGGCACCCCGTGCCTTAAGGCAATTGACAGGTTTCGGTTCTGTTACGAAAGGCGCATGGCCGACAGGTGTATTTGCCGTTGCGGGCCATGTCTTGAGCGGGCACCGGGGGATTATACTGAACCAAACATAAAGAATCGGCGCCACTGTTGCGCGCCGTGGCATGTAAGAGGTGTATATGGCTAAGACGCTCATCCCGCTGGAGGACGCGCAGGCAATCGTCCTTTCGCAGGTGCGCAGGACCGAGCTCGTCGAGATCCCGGTTTGGCAGGCGGCCGGTCTTCCCCTGGCTGAGGATGCCACGGCCGATATCGATATCTCGCCGTTTGCCAACAGCGCCATGGATGGATATGCCGTGCGTGCCGACGACCTCGCCAAAGCGTCCTCCGATACGCCCGTGACGCTTTCCGTCGTGGGGCACGAGGCGGCGGGCCATGTGTTTGAGGGCGCGATTGGCGCGGGCGAGACCGTCCGTATTATGACGGGTGCACCGGTGCCCGAAGGTGCGGATGCCGTTGTGAAATACGAGGTCGTCGAGGTGCTCGACGGCGACGGCAACGAGGGCTCACACGTGAGCTTCTCGGCACCGGCTAAGGTGGGGGAGAACGTTCGAGCTGCAGGCGAGGAGGCCCATGCCGGCGATGTTGTGATGCACGCTGGCGAGGTTGTGGCCCCGGCCGGCGCCGGTTTGCTGGCGAGCGCCGGTTACGCGAACGTTAGAGTGCACGCCGCCCCGCGTGTGGGCGTTATCTCGCTGGGCACGGAGCTGGTCGCGCCCGGCCAACTGCCGGCGCGTGGGCAGATTCGCGATTCCAATTCCTCGGCGTTAATGGCCGAGGCACTCGATGCTGGGGCCGACCCGGTGTTCTACGGCATTGCGCCCGACGACGAGCGGGCGATTGCCGAGCTGGTGCACCGCGCCGCGCAAGAGTGCGATTTTGTCATTACGAGCGGTGGCGCCTCGGCTGGCGACTACGACTACGTGACGGCGCTGGTTCGGCGCGAGGGTGAGGTGCTGTTCGATCGCATTTCGTTGCGTCCCGGCAAGGCCATTACGTTTGGCCTGCTCGGCGGCAAGCCCTATCTGGGGCTTTCGGGCAACCCCGCGGCGGCCTATGTGGGCTTTGAGATGCTCGCCCGCCCGGCGATTCGCAAGATGCGCGGCTTTGCCGAGGGTGCGCGTCCCGTGCAGCAGGCGGTTCTTATCCACGGCGTGAAGAAGCGACAGGACCGACGCTTCTATGATCGCGCCACGGTTGCGCGCGATGCGCAGACGGGTGAGCTTACGGTCACCGAGGCGCACAGCCAGAACTCGGCGCTGCTCGGAACCATGCAGCGTGCGAACTGCCTGTTGCGCATCAACGAGGGTCCGTGCGATCTTGAGCCGGGCGACGTCGTGGATGTCGTCCGAGTCGATCTGCCCGAGGGCACCGTGCTGTAGGAGGAATGCTATGGAGCTGAAGATATCGATCGTGATGTGCTCGGATACGCGCGATCTTGCCCAGGACGAGGCTGGAGCCGCACTCGAGGAACTTATCGAGGCGCAGGGCTGGACGGTCGCCTCGCATGTGGTCGTGCGCGACGACGTCAGCGAGATCGGTGATGCCATTGTGGAAGCCGCCGATGAGTGCCACGCCAATGTCGTGCTCACCTGCGGCGGCACGGGGCTTTCGATGCGCGATGTGACGCCCGAGGCGACGCGTGCCGTCTGCGAGCGCGATGTGCCGGGTATTGCAGAGGCAATCCGTGCGTACTCCATGACCAAGACGCGCCGCGCCATGCTCTCGCGCGCCGTGTGCATGCAGCGTGGGTATACGCTTGTCATCAACTTTCCGGGATCCACGAAAGCGGCCCGCGAAAGCTGGGAGGCCGTGAGCGATCAGCTGGAGCATGCGGCCCAAATGACGGCGGGCGGCGGGCATGCCAAATAAGCGCACTACCTGCGGCGGAGTAACCCTACGGGCTGCTCCGCCTTTTTTATGCAGCGACGGTGCGGGCCGTCTCGCGGTTATTGGTAAAAGAAAATTATCGGGCGAGAGCTATTCATCATAAACATTATTCGCGTGAAAGTATAATCTAGTAACAGAACAAAGCTCGCGGCGGGGCGCCCGGGTGTAGTCTTCGAAAGGGTTGAACATGTTCGATATGGTTTCTCGCCGCGGATTCGTCTCGCTTTCTGCTGTCGCCGCTGCCGGTCTTGGGCTTGCCGGCTGCTCCGGCAACAAGGAGCCTGAGTCGACCGGTTCCGATGCCGGCTCCGCCAAGATTTCGTCCAAGAAAGCTGTCGAGCTGCAGGTATTTGCCGCCAACTCGCTCGAGAAAGCTCTGCCCGAGGTTCAGAAGCTCTACACCGATCAGACCGGTACCACCTTTGCCGACACGCAGTTTAAGGCCTCCGGCGACCTCGTCGAGCAGATGCGTGCCGGCGCCACGGCCGACGTGCTCATCACTGCTTCCAAGGGCACCATGGATGACGCTGAGACCGCTGAGCTCGTCGACGCCGACACGCGTGAGGACATGTTCGTCAACGACCTCGTGATTATTCGTGCCGAGGGCTCCGGCACCAAGGTCGAGGCCATCGCCGACGTCGCGAACCTGGACGGCAAGATCGCCATTGGCGACGCCAAGACCGTCCCCGCCGGCAAGTACGCCAACCAGGCCTTAGCTTCTGTGGGTCTCTACACCGGCACCGAGGGCGACGACGGCGAGTATGCACCCGAGCTTGCCGACAAGGTGGCCCTGGCCGACAAGGTCGGCACCGCTGCGTCTTACGTCTCTACGGGCGACTGCGTGGCCGGTTTTGTCTACAGCTCCGATATCTTCCGCTATGACGGCATCGAGGAGGCCTTCGTGTGCCCCGAGGATTCGCACAAGCCCATCGTGTACCCGGGCGCCGTTGCCGAGAGCTCCGAGCACGCCGACGAGGCCAAGGCGTTTATCGACTTTTGCCTGTCCAACAAGAAGGCTCAGAAGATTTGGGCTAAGTACGGCTTTGAGCTTTCCGAGTAGTGCGGCTTGGCGCGATAATCCCATCGTTTTGTGTTTCACTCCGTCCTTGTATTCGCTTGGAGCTTTTCGTGCTTAAAAGATTCCGCATGCTTGTCGCCTGTGCTTTGACCTTCGCGCTTTGCTGGGTGCCGGGATTTGCGTTTGCTGGGGACGCTGAGGACGGGGCCCAGGTTGCTGCGACCGCTCATGGGCTTCCCTATGGAATCGAGGGTTTTGAGCGGTTGGCCAAGGGGACCGCTCGTGCCATGGAGGGCCAGCCAGAGGGCTACCGGTTTCCCGTTGACGAGGACGTGGACCTTGTAGTGGCGCCTGCTGCCGATCGCGTTGTGGTGTGGATATCGCCCAAGGCGGTCGAGAAGTACGGATTGGATCCGCAGGATAACGAGTGCGTATTGGGTCTCAAGGCCCTCGTCTGTGAGCTCGACAGCGCAAACTGCATGGGAGGTGCGCGGCTGGGGGACGTGGATCTTCCTTGGTATGTCACGGCGGAAACAACGTTTAATGCCGGCGGGTATACCTATGGCTTTGATGTGCGTGGTGCGGATGGGGACCGCTATGTGGTGATTGCATCGGCCTCGGGTGATGCCAAGGGCGGCGCGCGTTGGCTTGATAGCGCTCAAATGGTAGAGGCATCGTCTGTCGTGTTGCGGGATGAGCAAGGGCCGTTGACCTCTCTGGCTTCCTTTTTGGGCGACATCGACTATCGCCCGTTTTGGGTGTCCATTAAAACGAGCGGCCTTGCCCTGCTGATCTCCTTTGCGCTGGGCTTGTTTGCCGCGTGGAAGACTATGGGTACCTCGAGTCGCATCAAGGGCCTGCTCGATTCGGTCTTTACGATTCCTATGGTGCTGCCGCCCACGGTCTGCGGCTTTCTGCTCCTCATGCTGTTTGGCCGCTCGACCGGGGTGGGCCAGTGGCTCATCGCACACGGCATCTCGATCGTCTTTACCTGGCCCGCGGCGGTCATTTCGGCCGTCGTTGTGTCGTTTCCGCTGGTCTACCGCACGGCGCTCGGAGCCTTTGAGAGCCTTGACACGCAGATGCTCGATGCCGCGCGAACCCTGGGATGGTCCGAGCGTCGCATCTTTACCAAGCTTATGATGCCGCTTGGCTGGCCCTCGATTGCCGCCGGCGCGGTGCTTGCCTTTGCCCGCGCGATGGGCGAGTTTGGCTGCACCCTGTTCTTTGCAGGCAACTATGCCGGCATTACGCAGACCATTCCCATTGCGATTTACTTTGAGTGGATGGGCGGCAACACGTCGGTGGCCCTCTTTTGGGTCGTGGTCGTAATTGCGTTCAGCTTCCTGGTCATTCTGTTCATCAACATGTATACGGCGCATTCGCAAAAGTATCGCGAGCGTGGTCTCTCCCGTGCAGAGCGCAAGCAGGCCAAAGATCTCGCCGGACAGGGCGATTCGCTCGACCCGGTCGGCGGCGATGCGCTGCGTATCGATCGCGAGGCGTTGGCCGAGCTTATGCGCGATGACACGGTCGCAAAGGGAGGTCGATAAGCCATGTCGCTCGTTTTGGATATTAAGAAACGTTATTCCGGGTTTGTGCTCGACATGCAGCTTGAGGCCGGCGAGGAGCGCGTGGCGCTGCTGGGCGCCTCGGGTTGCGGCAAGAGCTGCACGCTGCGCTGCATTGCCGGTGTGGAGACGCCCGACGAGGGCAAGATCGTCGTCAACGGCGTGACCTTTTTTGACTCGGCCGCGGGCATTAACCTGTCGCCCCAGGAGCGAAAATGCGCCCTACTGTTCCAAAACTATCAGCTGTTTCCCAACATGACGGTGGCCGATAACGTGTGCGCCGGCGTAAAGGATGCGGGCGACGCTGCGGCGCGCAAGCAACTTGCCGAGCGCTACCTGAGTATCTTTGGACTGGCCGACTTTGCCGACCGCTATCCCGCGCGCCTCTCGGGTGGCCAGCAGCAGCGTGTGGCGCTTGCCCGCATGGTGGCGGCGCATCCCGGCATCTTTATGTTCGACGAGCCCATGAGCGCACTCGATTCCTATCTTAAGAGCGCCCTCGAACAGAACATGCTCGACCTGTTCGATGTATGCAACCGCACCGTGCTCTACGTGAGCCACGACATCGACGAAGCGTGCCGCCTGTGCGAGCGTATCTGCGTGATGCATGACGGGCATGTTGAGGAGATCGGCTCCGTCGAGGACGTGGTCCGCCGTCCGCAGACGCTGGCGGCGCTGCGCCTGACGGGCTGCAAGAACACAAGCCGGGCGCGCAAGATCGGCGACGAAGAAGTTGAGGCCCTCGACTGGGGCATGACCTTTAACGTGGGTCGCGAGGTTCCCGATAATGTGGCGTACCTGGGCATTCGCGCAAGCTACTTCCATGTTGACAATCGCGCGGAGCGGGGTCGCAACAGCTATGATTTGCACGTGGCCCGAGTGAGCGATTCACGCTTTGAGCGCCTGGTGCTGTTGGACGTGCCGCGTGCTGATGCGCCCACGCGTCTGCAGTGGAAGGTCAACAAAGTGAACGTAGCTGCCGACGGGCTGCCGCAGGCCGACGAGACCCTGCGCATGCACTTCGATGCGAGTAAGATCCACTTGGTTTGTCGATAGCGCCGGGTAATGCCGTCGGGGATATAAGCCTCGGCGGCTTTGTCTTGCCGTTCGCCGAATGAAGGATGACAAACTCTTATCAATCAAGATAATTATTTATTAAACGACGGCACACGAGGCTGTCGTACGAATGTCAACGGTGTTCGCATGGTCGATGACCGTTGATATAGTTGACCTTATCTTGTAAAGGAGGGTGCGCACATGCCGCAGACGACATACATTCGCCGCGTTGCCGCGCGTGCCCTGTATATGGCTCGGAGCCGCATATGAGCAGGTATGTTCACGGCTCCGGGAGAGACGACGCACAACTAAATAACCGTCCGCAAGGCAGGTTCCCTAAAATTCCGGGTTTAAGCACGGCCGGGCAATCGCCGTCCGTCGTGCATCGATACCGCCGTTATCCGTTTTTGGTTCGAGAGGGGAACCGTCATGGCTGAAGAATTCGATTTCCATCCGATGTGGGAGAGCCTCGGCATGAATCTTGCCGACCACGACATGCTGCTGGGCGCCGTGGGCCAGATGTACGGGGACATGTTCCTGTCGCAGAACAACCGCCCCAAGTCCACGTCCTACCTGGATTTTGTCGCCACCAACATCCACAGCGGCCGCATTAAGGAGATGCTCGACAAGAAGGAAGCCGGCGAGGCCACCAAGATCGTGGGCTCGTTCTGCGTGTACGTGCCCGAGGAGATCGTGCTTGCCTGTGACGGCATTCCCGTTGGTCTGTGCTCGGGTGCCGATTGGGCAACGGACAAGGTCGAGGAGCACTTGCCGCGCAACACTTGTCCGCTTATCAAGAGCTTTGCCGGCTTTAAGCTGGGTGAGGTCTGCCCCTACATTGAGTCGAGTGACTTGGTGGTAGGCGAGAACACCTGCGATGGCAAGAAGAAGGCCTACGAGTTCTTTGCAACGCAAAAGAACATGTACGTCATGGATATTCCCAACGTGCACGACGAGTCGACGCTCGTGACCTGGAAGGCCGAGGTCAAGAAACTCGCCGCCAAGATCGAGGAAGAGTGCGGCGTCACGATCACGCCTGAGCGTCTGAAGGCCGCCATCCACGCCGTCAATGAGAAGCGACGTGCCCTGCAGCGCCTTGCTGCCACGCGCGCTGCCGACCCTGCACCTATTAGCGGTCTCGACAGCCTACTGACCGTTCAGGCCGCCTTTATGGACGACACGCCGCGTCTGACCGGAGCCATCAACGATATGGCGGCTGAGTGCGAGCAGCGTGTCGAGGCTGGCGAGGGCGTGGCGCCCAAGGGGACCAAGCGCATCCTGTACACCGGCACGCCCATGGCCGTACCCAACTGGAATCTGTTCAACCTCATCGAGAAGGCCGGCGGCGTCGTGGTGGGCGAGGAGTCCTGCACGGGTTCGCGCTATTACAAGGACTTGGTCGATGAGTCCGGTGAGACGGTTGACGAGATGCTCGATGCTATCGCCGAGCGCTACTTTAAGATCAACTGTGCCGTCTTTACGCCCAACGACCAGCGTATGAAGGACATTGTCCAGATGGCCAAGGACCTGCACGCCGACGGCATCGTCGACGTGGCCCTGCAGTTCTGCACACTCTACGAGATGGAGTCGTTTGCCGTGGAGAAGGCCGCCGAGGAGGCCGGCATTCCGTTTATGCACATCACGACCGACTACGCCGGCGAGGACGCAGGCCAACTGCAAACCAGGATCGAGGCTTTCTTGGAAACCATTTAGGACTATCCGTCCTGGTGGCTTCCCCAGGCACCCGATCTTGCCGTTCAAACCGTTGATTGCGTACCAGAAGTACGCGGCGCTCTTCTTTCACGGCAACCTCGGGCACCTGGGAAAGCCGTTTCCTTGGTTGGTTAAAAGGTTTGTTAAGGAGTTATATGTCGGAAAAAACTGAGCAGCCGTTGCCGCGCACGTTTGAGGAGTTCAACGAGCAGCGCAAGGCCGCGTTTATTCGCGTCAAGGATTACAAGCAGGCCGGTAATCGCCTGATCGGGTATCTGTGCAGCTATACGCCGCTCGAGATTATCGATGCCGCGGGGGCTGCGAGCGTGGCGCTGTGCGGCACGTCCGACGAGGTGATTCCCGAGGCCGAGAAGGTGCTGCCGGCAAACCTCTGCCCGCTCATCAAGTCGACCTACGGCTTTGCCTACTCGCAAAAGTGCCCGTTTACGTACTTCAGCGACATGATTATCGGTGAGACCACCTGCGACGGCAAGAAGAAGATGTACGAGCTGCTGGGGGAGCTCAAGCGTACGTACATTCTGCACCTGCCGCAGGGTCGCGATCGTGCCTATGAGCGTGAGGGCTGGTACGAGGAGTGCCGCCTGCTCAAGGAGGAGCTCGAGGGTTTCTACGGCATCACGATCACCGACGACGACCTGCGCGCCGCCGTGCGTCGTCGCAACCGCCTGCGTGCCGCCCAGCTCGAGATGTTTGCGCTCCAGGCCAACCAGCCGGCGGCCATGAGCGGCGTCGACCTGATGAGCACCATGTTCGCCGGTACGTTCAGCTTTGATATCGAGGCCTATACGGACCAGCTCGAGCAAAAGGTTGCCAAGCTGCGCGAGGCCTACGAGGCTGGAGAGCGCCCGGTCGCGGCAGATGCTAAGCGCATCCTGATTACCGGCTGCCCCGTGGGCGGCGTGATCAACAAGATCGGTCGCACCATCGAGTCTAATGGCGGCGTGGTCGTGTGCATGGACGATTGCTCGGGCGAGCGCACGGCGGCCATGATGATCGACCCGGACGCGCCCGATATCCTGCGCGCTATCGCCGACCGCTACCTGGACATTAACTGCTCGGTCATGACACCCAACGACGGCCGCATGGAGAACACGCTGGCCATGTGCGAGAAGTACCACGTCGATGGCGTGGTGGAGAGCGTGCTGCAGGCGTGCCATACCTTTAACGTGGAGAGCGCACGCATGCAGGAGGCCGTCGAGGGTGCGGGCATTCCGTACATGAAGATTGAGACCGATTACAGCAACGGCGACATGGGCCAGATTGAGACCCGCATCGCTGCCTTCATCGAGACCCTCTAGCTTCCTCAGGCACCGGATCTTGCCCCTCAAACCGTCGCTTGCGTACCAAAGTACGCTGCGCTCCTCTTTCGGGGCAACCTCCGGCACCTGAGAAACCTAGAGCTAAGGCGCCTGAATGCGCCGCTGTCTTTGATGTTTGGATTAGGAGAGAGCCATGATAGGGATCGGGATCGATATCGGGTCTACGGCGGCTAAGGCTGCTGTGGTCGATGGCGCGGGTTCGGTGACGTGGACGTGCGTGCAGCCAACCGGGTTCTCCTCGGTCGATGCGGCCGAGCGTCTGCGCGGTGAGCTCGCCGCAGCCGGCTATGACGTGGCGGGCGACGATGCTCGCGTGGTCGCGACTGGCTACGGCCGTGTCGCCGTGCCCTATGCGCATAAGGTCGTGACCGAGATTACCTGCCACGGTACCGGTGCCGTGCACCTGTTTGGCGATCACGGCACGGTGATTGACGTGGGCGGCCAGGACACCAAGGTCATTCAGCTTAAAAGTGGCCGCGTGGCCAAGTTTGCCATGAACGACAAGTGCGCCGCCGGCACGGGGCGCTTTTTGGAGATCATGGCCGACCGCCTAGGCATTTCCCAGCAGCAGATGGCAGACCTCGCCCGCACCGGCGAGCCTACCAAGATCAGCAGCATGTGCACGGTGTTTGCCGAAAGCGAGGTTATCAGCCTGATCGGTCGCGGTGAGCCGCGCGAGAACATTGCGCGTGGCGTGATCGATAGCGTGGTCTCGCGCGTGGCGACCATGGCCGGGCAGGCCGCGGGCGCCCCGTACTACCTGACCGGTGGCCTGTGCGAGAACGCCTTCGTGGTGGAGCGGTTGGGCGAGCTGCTGGGGTCGCCGGTGACCACCTCGCCCCAGGCTCGCTTTGCCGGTGCCATCGGCGCGGCGATTCGCGCACAGGCGCTCGATTAATGCATCGGCCGTGGGCCTGCATTCATGCGTATACTGGGAGGAAATGATTGACCGATGAGAGGAGGTATCGATGGCTGACGATCAGATTAAGCTCACGTCTATGACTGCCGCGAGCGGTTGAGCCGCTAAGTTGGCTCCTGGAGCCCTCGCCCAGGTCCTGGGCGACTTACCCAATGTGCATAACGACAACCTGCTCGTGGGGTTCGATACCTCCGACGATGCTAGTGTTTTTCGTGTTGGCGAAAACCTGGGCCTCGTGCAGTCCGTCGACTTCTTCCCGCCGATGGTCGACGACCCGTTCCTGTTTGGTCAGATCGCGGCGGCCAACTCGCTGTCGGACATTTATGCCATGGGTGGACGACCGAGCCATGCCATGAACCTGCTGTGCATTCCCAGTTGCCTGGGCGTCGAGGTCGCAGGTGAGATTCTGGCGGGTGGCGCCGATAAGTGCGTCGAGGCGGGTTGCTCCATCGCGGGCGGCCATACCATCAACGACGACGAGCCCAAGTACGGCCTGTCCGTGAGCGGCTTTGTCTCGCTCGACCGCATGCTCGCCAACAGCGGCGCGCGCGCTGGCGATGTCCTGCTGCTGACCAAGGCGATCGGCTCTGGCATCATCACCACGGCCATTAAGGGCGAGCTCATCGAGCAGGACGAGGCCGCAGCCATGTTCGACTCGATGCGCACCCTCAACGAGGCCCCGATTCGTCTGGCCGAGGGCCTCGAGCTTCACGGCTGCACCGATGTCACGGGCTTTGGCCTGATCGGGCACGCGTGCGAGATAGCCGAGGGCTCAGGTGTGCAGATTGAGCTTGTGTCGGGGGCGGTGCCGCTCTTTGACCAGGTGCTCAGTATGGCGCGTCTGGGCATTATCCCTGCCGGCGCCTACCGCAACCAGGATTTCTTTGGCCCGCGCGTGGCGGCCGACGATGACCTGGAGCCGGGAATGCTGGATGCGCTGTACGATCCGCAGACCTCGGGCGGCCTGCTCATCGCAGCGCCTGCTGCCGATGTGGATGAGCTCGCCCGCCGCCTGCATGCCGAAGGTCGCGTTGCCGCCACAATCGGCCGCGTGTGCGAGGCGGTGCCGGGTGGTCCTGCCGTTCACGTTGTGCATTAAGGAAAACCGTTTATGCGACCGTCTACTGTTCTGGGCGGTCCCTTTTGAAAGGATTTGCTATGTCTACCAAAATTGAAGTCAATGCCATGGGCGATGCCTGCCCGCTGCCCGTCGTCAAGACGCTCAAAGCTCTGAAGCAGCTTGATGGCGAGGGTGCTGTGGTGACCTCGGTCGACAACGAGACGGCCGTCAAGAACATCTCCAAGATGGCACAGGAAAAGGGCTGCACGGCCTCGGTCGAGAAGGTCGCCGATGCCGAGTGGCACGTGATCGTGGCGACCGCCGGCGCCGTTGCCGTGGCCGATCCTGAGCAGGACGGCGCCGCTTTCTGCGACGCCAGCGCCGGCAAGGGCAAGCTGGTCGTGGCCGTCTACACCGATTGCATGGGTCGCGGCGACGATGAGCTGGGCCACAAGCTCATGAAGGCCTTTATCTTTGCCGTGACGCAGCAGGAGGAGCTGCCCGCCACGATGCTCTTCTACAACGGCGGCGCCAAACTCACCGTCGAGGGGTCGCCGGTGCTTGACGACCTCAAGGGCCTGGCCGAGCAGGGTGTCGAGATCCTTACCTGCGGCACCTGCCTCGACCACTTTGGCATTAAGGACCAGCTTGCCGTGGGCGATGTCACGAACATGTACGTGATCGTCGAAAAGATGGAGCAGGCCGGCCGCGTCGTGCGTCCGTAGCGCCTGGGTGGGATTGCCATGAGAGAAAAGCGCCCGGCGCTTGTCATCACGTTTCCCACCACGGCGGCCGCCATGGGCTGCGAGTCTCTGTGCCGTGAGCGTGGCCTTCCCGGGCGAACGATTCCCGTACCCGGAGAGGTTGCTGCCGGCTGCGGCCTGGCATGGAAAGCCCTGCCTGAAAATGAACCACTGCTGCGAAGCGAGCTTGCCGCGGCGGACGTTCCCACCGAGGGCTTTACTGTGATCGATATGTGGGAGGTCGTGCGATGATCTACCTGGATAACGCGGCGACGACCATGCACAAACCTCAGGCGGTCATCGATGCCGTGGTGCAGGCGATGTGCTCGCTCGGCAATGCTGGGCGAGGCGCCACGTCGGGTGCGCTCGACGCGGCGCGCACCATCCACAGCTGCCGCACCAAGCTTGCGCGCTTGCTGGGCTGCCCGCGGGTGGACCATATTTGTTTTACGCCCAACTCCACGGCGGCGCTCAACACCGCCATCAACGGCGTGGTGCGCCCCGGCGATCGTGTGGTCACGACGGTGCTCGAACACAACTCCGTGCTGCGTCCGCTCAACCGCCTGGCGGCAGAGCAGGGCGTGACTGTTGAGCATGCGGGCTGCGACGCGAACGGCGTGCTCGACTACGACGAGCTCGAGCAGCTGGTCACGCCGGGCACGCGTGCCGTGGTGGTGACACACGCCTCCAATGTGACCGGCAACGCGGTCGACATTGCACGCGTGGCTGCCATGGCCCATGCGGCCGGCGCGCTTGTGATCGTCGATGCCTCGCAGTCTGCCGGCACGGCGCATATCGATATGCAGGTCATGGGGCTCGACGTGGTGTGCTTTACCGGCCACAAGGGGCTCATGGGCCCGCAGGGGACCGGTGGCCTAGCCGTGGCGGAAGGCATTGACGTGGCTCCTTGGGCCATGGGTGGCACGGGCGTGCGCAGCTTCGATGCGCTGCAGCCGCAAGAGTGGCCCACGCGTCTTGAGGCGGGCACGCTCAACGGTCACGGTATCGCCGGCCTTTCCGCCGGCCTCGACGTTATCGAGGCCCAGGGCGGGGTAGAGGCGATTGCGGCACGCGAACGTGCGCTTGCCGAGCGCTTCCTCGTCGGCGTTCGCGACATTCCCGGCATTGCGCTCTACGGTGCGTTTGACCAGCCCGTGCGCTCGGCGATCGTTTCGCTTAACGTGGGCGATATCGATTCGGCCGAGGTCTCGGACGCGCTCATGCAAGGGTGGGGGATTGCGACGCGCCCCGGCGCCCACTGCGCTCCGCTCATGCACCGCGCACTGGGGACCGAGCGCCAGGGTGTCGTTCGCTTCTCGTTTGGGTATTTCAACACGGACGAGGAAGTCGACACCGCGATTGACGCTCTGCACGATTTAGCCTGCTAAAGCGTATATACTTGCGGGACGGGTCTTTTGCCCGTCCCGTTTTGTTTCGACCCGAAAGGTGGTCCTATGGCATCATCCGCCCCGCGCGGTCTGCGCTCCGACCATGTCCTCACCGTCGGCATCGCCCTGTTCTCGATGCTCTTTGGCGCCGGCAACCTCATTATTCCGCCGCTGCTGGCGCTGCAGGCGGGCTCTGCCACGCCGCTCGCCATGCTCGGCTTTCTGATTGCCGCCATCGGCCTTCCCGTCATGGGCTTTATTGCCGTGGCACTTGCCGGAACGGCGCGCGAGCTTGCCGGTCGTGTGCACCCCAAGTTTGGCGAGTTTTTTGTCGCGGCGGTGTATCTGGCTATCGGTCCGTGTCTGGCCATTCCGCGCACGAGCTCCACGGCCTTCGAGATGCTGGTGCCGCTGCTGCCCGAGGGTGTCTCGCTCGGCACGGCCCGCCTGGTGTTTGCCGTCGCCTTCTTTGCCGTCGCCTTTGTGCTCACGCTGCGCCCGGGTGTCATTACGCGCGTGCTCGGCCGCATTACGGGCCCCGCGCTCATCGCCCTTATCGTATTGGTCGTGGGCGCTGCCGTGGTCTCGCCGCTGGGTTCCGCTGCCGCGCCGCAGGCTCCTTACGATGCCGGTGCCGCCGTGCAGGGCTTTTTGACCGGCTATCAGACCATGGACCTGCTCGCGTCGCTCGCCTTTGGCATCATCATCGCCGAGACCATCCACGAGCTGGGCGTTACCGACGACAAGCGCGTGGCCTTCGAGATTTCGCGCTCCGGCGTGATCGCTGGTGTGCTCATGGCCATCATCTACTGCGGTCTGGCGCTTGCCGGCACGCAGCTGAGCACCGTGATGCCCGATGCCACCAACGGAGCCGCCATCCTCGCCCGCTCGGCCTCCATGCACTTTGGCCTTGCCGGCACGGTCGTGGTCTTTGCGATCTTCTTCCTCGCCTGCATGAACGTATGCATCGGCCTCATCAGCTGCTGCTCGCGTTACTTCTGCGAGACGTATGTGGTCGAAGGGGGAGCAGAGGCTTCCGAGGAGGCCATGCGCCGTCCCTTTGCGATACTCGCCTTTGTGTTCGCGGCGTTTTCGTGCGTGCTCTCAAACGTGGGCCTCGACGTGATCCTCATGTTCTCGGTGCCCATGCTCAACGCCCTGTACCCTGTTGCAATTGTTCTGGTGCTTATGGGCCTAGTGCACGGTTTTTGCGACGCGCATCCGCAGGTGTGGGTCTGGGTCGGCGGCGTTGTCGCGGTGCAGAGCGTGATCACCTCGATCCGCGACGCGTTCTTTGCAGGCGTGTGGCTGCCGTTCGATGCGCTGCCGCTGGCCGACATTGGAGCCGCATGGGCGCCGGTTGCCGTGGTGTCGTTTGTGATTGGCCTGTTCCACAGCCGGTTTGTCGCACATTCGAGGAGCTAGGGTATCGTCGCTTGCACAGGCGGGGAGTCTCCCCTATAATTTCCTTCGCTTTGGGACACGCAAGGTTTAGACCTTAGCTGCTCAACACCTTCGGGACGTGGCGCAGTTTGGTAGCGCGCCTGCTTTGGGAGCAGGATGTCGCAGGTTCAAATCCTGTCGTCCCGACCATATCTTGCGGGCGTAGTTCAATGGTAGAACCCCAGCCTTCCAAGCTGATGACGCGGGTTCGATTCCCGTCGCCCGCTCCAAGTAATTTGCAGGTCAGAGGTACGTTTACTTCTGACCTGTTTTGTTTTGACCGTCCGATGCGGGGCCTTTGCATTGGCAATGCTCGTCCCTGCTGATTAGGAAAGAAGTGACTGACATGGCAGATTTCAAGGCAGAATATCCCACCCCCGATTGCCTGGCGCCCGCCGCGATCGAGGCCAAGACTGAGGCCGCCGGCGTTACCAAGGCTAACCTGCCGGTCTCGAAGGCCTTTTTGCTCGCTATGTTCGCCGGTGCGTTCATCGCCTTTGGCGGCCTGTTCTTCACGGTCTTTCTGAGCGATGCGTCCCTTGGCTGGGGCGCTCAGCGCTTTGTAGGTGGCCTTGCTTTTTGCCTGGGGCTGGTGCTCGTGCTTATTTGCGGCGCGGAGCTGTTTACCGGCAACTCGCTTATGGTCTGCGCGCTTAAGAGCAACAAGATCACGCTCGTCCAGATGCTCAAGGCTTGGGCTATTGTGTGGATCGGCAATTTTGCCGGCGCCCTGTTCGTTGTCTTTTTGATTTACATGGCAGCTATTTACAAGCTCAACGGCGAGGCCGTCGCCAACGCCATGGTGAGCGTCGCCGCCGGTAAGGTTACGATCGACGCCGTTACCATCTTCTTCCGCGGCATTCTGTGCAACATCTTTGTCTGCCTGGCCGTATGGATCGGCACTGCCGGCAAGACCGTGGTCGATAAGGTCGTGGGCATTTTGCTGCCCATTGCCGCCTTTGTGGCCTGCGGTTTTGAGCACTGCGTTGCCAACATGTACTTTTTGCCCATGGGTATTTTGATGCACTCCTGCGGCTATGGAGCCGATGTCGCTGGCGCCGATGCCCTCAACGCTGCCGGGTTGGCGCTCAACCTTACGGTCGCCACGCTGGGCAATATCGTGGGTGGCGCCCTGATCGTGGCGCTGGGCTACTGGTTTATCTACGCCAATAAGGAGGCCTAAAGCCACCAAGCCATAACCGACCAAAAAGGGACAGGTTTATTTTGGCAGGTTTTAGACGAGGCGCTTCGACGTCTTGTCACGAGCTGCCATAATGGACCTGTCCCTTTTGCGTGCGCGCCGGTATTTATTTGCCCGATGACGATCGCGGGGGACCAGCTTTTTATTGAACATGTCGAAAGGCTTTTCATGAGCGACTGCGAATCCATGTCTGCCGAGGTGCGCGGCCGCCTGCGTTCCATTCCCGCCGTTCACGAGCTGCTTGCCGAGTGGCCGGTCATGAAGGCTGCTGGCGATGCAGGCGACACGATGGTACGCGAGGCGATTGACGCCGAGCTCGATGCCGAGCGCGCGGCGATTCGCTCCGGCGCCCCTGCAAGGAACAAGCGCGAGCTCGCCTTGGCAATTGAGCAGCGGACCCATCGCCTGTCGCTGCCGACCCTGCGCCCTGCCGTCAACGCGACGGGCGTTGTGATTCACACCAATCTGGGCCGTGCTCCGCTTGCTCCCGCAGCGGTGCAGGCGGTGGCCGATGTCGCCCGCGGCTACAGCACGCTTGAGTATGACGTCGCGACCTGTGCCCGTGGGGGCCGCAAAGAGCATGCCGCGCGTCTGCTGCGCACGCTCACGGGGGCGCAGGACGCCCTGGTTGTCAACAACAACGCCGCGGCGGTGCTGCTGGTGCTTGCCGCGCATGCAAGCGGCAAAGAGGTCATCGTGAGCCGTGGCGAGCTTGTCGAGGTGGGCGGCAGCTTCCGCATTCCCGATATCATGGCGGCTTCGGGTGCCAAGCTTGTCGAGGTGGGCTCCACCAACCGCACGCATCTGGATGATTACCGAAGCGCCATTACGCCCAATACGGCGATGATCTTGAAAGTTCATCCTTCTAACTACCGTATCGAGGGTTTCCACGAGGAGGTTTCCGCGGCGGAGCTTTCTGCGCTGGCGCATGAGCACGGGCTGTTACTGTACGAGGACCAGGGCTCGGGCGCTTTGCTTACAGATGAGGTGCTCGTCGATGCTGGGGAGAAGCCCACGTCCGCCTCGCTTTGCGCCGGCGTTGACGTCGTCTCGTGCTCGGGCGACAAGCTGCTCGGCGCCTCGCAAGCGGGCATTATTCTCGGTAGCGCCCAGGTAATCGCCGCCTGTGCCTCGCATCCGCTTATGCGCGCGCTTCGCCCCGGCAAGCTCACGCTCGCGGCGCTCGAGGCCACTTTGCGCCTGTATGTGACCGGATCCGATACAGCGCATCGGGAGATCCCGGTGCTCAACATGCTTTCCGGCGCGCCGGCTCCGCTCGAGCGTCAGGCCAAGCGCCTGCATGACCGCATGCTGCGCAAGCTTCGCGAGTCTCAGTGTGAGGAGGCGGTGGAGCTGCAGGTTGTCGAGGGCGTGTCTGCTCCGGGCGGCGGTTCGCTGCCGACCGTCGAGCTCCCAACTTTTTGCGTTGCCGTCTGTCCCGTCGATGGGCGTCTATCCGCCGATGGCCTAAAGCGCGCTATGGTACAGGAGCCCGATACGCCGGTTGTGACGCGCGTGCGGCACGACCAGGTGCTTTTTGACGTTCGCACGCTTTTGCGCGACACCGACCTTGACCTGTGTGCGTCTGCGTTGGCGGATGCCGTGCGGGCAGGTTTGCGTCGATGACCGCGCGCGAGCTTGTCGAATGTCCCGTTATCGTCGGAACGGCAGGACACGTCGACCACGGAAAGTCGGCCCTTATCGAGGCGCTGACCGGCAAAAATCCCGACCGTCTGGAGGTCGAACGGCGCCGAGGCATGACCACTGAGCTCGGCTTTGGCGAGCTCGAGCTTCCCAGCGGCAAGCTTGTCGGCTTGGTCGACGTACCCGGGCATGCGCACTATCTGCGCGCCATGGTGCAGGGCGCCACCGGCGTGGACGTTGCGTTGCTGGCGGTTTCGGCCGTTGAGGGCGTGATGCCGCAGACCCGCGAGCACGTTCGGGTTCTGGAGCTGTTGGGTGTGACGCGCATGGTCGTCGCACTCACGATGCGCGATTTGGCCGACCACGAGATTGCCGCGCTGGCGGAGCTCGATGTCGAGGCGTTTCTGGACGGGACCGTGTTTGCGGGTGCCTCTATAGTGCCGGTGTCCTCCAAGACGGGCGAGGGCCTGGACGAGCTGCTTACGACGCTCGATAACACGGTTTGTTCGTGCTGGTCGGAGCATCTGGAGGCGACCGCTGGCTCGGGCGCCGCGCCCCGTCTTCCCATCGACCGTTGCTTTAGCATCCGCGGCACCGGAACCGTCGTGACGGGTACGCTGCACGACGGTCCCGTTTCGGTTGGCGATGAGCTCGTTGCGCTGCCGTCGCAAACGCGCTGTCGCGTGCGCGGGGTGCAGGTTCACGGGGATACCCAGTGCGCGGTTCCCGGCCAGCGCGTCGCCCTGAACCTGGTGGGCGATGGCGTGGCGGGCCTCAAGCGCGGCGAGATGCTCGGCGTCGAGGGTCGCGTGGGCCAGACGCTGCGCTTTTTGATGCAACTGACATATGTGGGGCGCGATGGCGTGCGAGCCGGCGTTCTTGCTTCGGGTACACGCGTGCACGTTATGGCGGGCACGGCTGAGGTGCTCGGCCGCATTATGCTTTTAGACGACGAGCCGCCTATTGCGGTCGGCGAGACGCGTGTGGTGCAGGTGCGCCTGGAACGGCCGCTGCCGTTGCGCGCCGGCGATCATGCCGTCATTCTGTCGTATTCGCCGATTTCGCTGCTTGGCGGCGGACGCGTCCTGCTATCGCGCTGTCGCCGCGCGCGGGTCCTGTCGGCGGGGGAGCGCGCGTTGTATGCGGCGCTTGAGTCCGGAGATGTCGCGGACGGCGTACACGCGTGGCTGGCGCTGCAAACGCTGCCTGTTGCTGCTGCCGGTGTTGCCGCAGCGCTCGATCTTGTTACCGGCGAGGTCGAGATCGTTTTGCGTGGGCTTGTGGACCAGGCTGCCGTGTGCGAGCTTGCTGCGGGCGGTGCGGTGCTCTACGCAGATGCCTCGGCTCTCGATGCTGCAATGGATGTGCTGGCTGCGGCCTTGTCCTCCATGCACGCGGCGGCTCCCAAAGAGATCGGCTTTACGTCCGGTGCGGTCGCGCACGCGGCTTGGCCGGGCGCCGGTAACGATGTCGCGATGGCACTTATTGCCGAGGGCTGTGCACGTGGCGTGTGCGCCGTCGACGGTGCCGAGGTGTTCGACCCGCATTCCGCCGCCGCGGCGATACGCGTGGTGCGCGAGGCTGGCCAGCGTATCGTGGCCCTGCTGGATGAGGCCGGTCTTAATGCGCCGACGCTTCCCGAGGTGAGCGAACAGTTGCAGCTCGATCGCGACACCATGACGCGTGTACTGCGCGAGCTTTCGCTCAACCACTCGATCGTTAAGGTCGAGCGCGACGTTGCCTTGTCCGCCGCTGCCGAGGCCCATGCGCGTGAGGTTGTTGCGACGGCTATCGAGGCTGCTGGCGGCGCCGCCACCACGAGTGTGCTGCGCGAAGCCCTGGGCGTGTCGCGCAAACGAACCATTAGCATCTTGGAGCACCTGGATGCCGTGCGCTTTACAGTACTCGACAAGGAGTCCGGCGGTCTGAGATCGCTGCGTTAGCGGTTTCCGCATCGCTCTTTTCGGTTGTGGTCTGTTGGGTTTGGTAAAATACCGCCACGTTTGGGAGCGGATGGGCTCCGGTGGGCCCCGCGGTCTTCAAAACCGTTGTGAGGCGTGCAAAACGTCTTGGATGTGTTCGATTCACATCCGTTCCCGCCAACGCATCTCGCCAAAACCACCACAAAGGTGCCTGTCCCCTTTGTGGTGGTTTCGAAACGTGCGGGAAACAGCTTCGAAACACGCGATTTGCTCGTCAGGCGGTCAAAAAGCTATCTACCTGCATCGTAATCAAAATGAAACATCCGCTCGTTGCCTTATTCGTAACTTTGTAGCAACAGTGCGATATTATCCATACTCGATAAAGCTCACGGCGCATGGGGCGCCGCGAACGACACCTTTCTTTTCCATCAATTGGAGGAAGCATGAGCTACACGCAGAAAGTTCTCGACGAGCTCAAGGCCCGCTATCCCGAGCAGCCTGAGTTCATCCAGGCCGCGACCGAGATCCTCGGCACCATCCAGCCGGCGCTCGACGCCCATCCCGAGTACGAGGAGGCCGCCCTACTGGAGCGCCTCGTCGAGCCCGAGCGCATCGTTATGTTCCGTGTTCCCTGGGTCGACGACCAGGGCAAGGTCCAGGTCAACCGCGGTTACCGCGTCGAGTTCAACTCTGCCATTGGGCCCTACAAGGGCGGCCTGCGCTTTAACCCGACGGTCACCCTGGGTATGCTCAAGTTCCTGGGTCTGGAGCAGATTCTTAAGAACAGCCTGACCACCCTTCCCATGGGCGGCGGCAAGGGCGGCTCCGACTTTGACCCCAAGGGCAAGTCCAACAACGAGATCATGCACTTCTGCCAGTCCTTCATGACCGAGCTCTACCGCCACATCGGCCCCAACACCGACGTTCCCGCCGGCGACCTGGGCGTTGGCGGCCGCGAGGTTGCCTACATGTTCGGTCAGTACAAGCGCCTGACCAACGAGTGGACCGGCGTCCTCACCGGCAAGGGCCTCTCCTTTGGCGGCTCGCTCGCCCGTACCGAGGCCACCGGCTACGGCCTGGTCTACTTTGTGGACGAGTACCTCAAGAGCCGCGGCGAGTCCTTCGGGGGCAAGAACGTCGTCGTTCACGGTTCCGGCAACGTTGCTATCTATGCCGTCCAGAAGGTCTCCCAGCTCGGCGGCAAGGTGCTGGCCTGCTCCGACACCCACGGCTGGGTCGAGGATCCCGACGGCATCGACTACACCGTGCTCGAGCACGTCTACAACAAGAAGCGCTCCGGCCACGACAAGGGCGTTACGCTCGCTATGTACGTCGACGAGAAGCCCAATGCCGTGTGGCACGAGGGCGACGGCCGCGGCGTGTGGCAGCTTCCCTGCGACATCGCGCTGCCCTGCGCTCGCGAGAACACGCTGCTGCTTGAGGACGCCCAGGCGCTCGTCGCCAACGGCTGCAAGGTGGTCGGCGAGGGCGCGAACATGCCCACGACCATCGAGGCCACGACCTACTTCCAGGAGAACGGCGTCGTCTTTATGCCCGGTAAGGCTGCCAACGCCGGCGGCGTGCTCGTGTCCGGCCTGGAGATGAGCCAGAACGCCGAGCACCTGTCCTGGACCTTCGAGGAGGTCGACGGCAAGCTCGAACAGCTCATGCGCGGCATGTTCCACAACGTGGACGACACCGCCAAGGAGTACGGCGAGGAGGGCAACTTTGTCATGGGCGCCAACATCGCCGGCTTCCTGAAGGTCGCCGACGCCATGCTCGCCCAGGGTGTCTGCTAGATTCAGCTCGACATAGCATTGATGAGGCTCCCAGCTATTTCGGCTGGGGGCCTTTTTCTGTGGCGGCGAGGGTCGTGCGTCCTCGTTTGGTACACTAAGAGGTACTGGACAAGTGAAGAGATGGGGGAGAACGTGCTCAAGTTCGGTACCTACGTCCGTGTTGGAAACGCGGCCGAAGCCTATGAGCTCTTGCAGAAGAACCGCAACAACAAGATTGTGGGCGGCGGCATCTGGATGCGCCTGGGATCGCGTCGCGTGGCGACGGCGATTGACCTTTCGGCCTGCGGACTCGATCAGATCGAGGAGACCGAGACCGAGTTTCGCATCGGTGCCATGTGCACCCTGCGCCAGCTCGAGTGCCATGCCGAGCTCAACGCGCTCGTCAACAACGTATTTGAGTTTGCCGTTCACGACATCGTGGGCGTGCAGCTTCGCAATACCGCCACGGTGGGTGGCAGCATCTACGGCCGCTTTGGTTTTTCGGACGTGCTTTCCGCCTTCCTCGCGCTCGATTCCTATGTTGAGCTGACGGGCGCCGGCCGCGTGCCGCTCGCCGAGTTTGTGAACATGGGCTATGTGCGCGACGTGATCGAGCGCGTCGTGGTCGTTAAGCACGATTACCGCGCGAGCTACGAGGCCGTGCGCAAGGCCGCGACCGACTTCCCCTCTCTAAACGTTACCGCCGCCTGGTGGGATAACAGCTGGCATGTCACCGTGGGTGCCCGCCCGCTGCGTGCGACCCTGCTGCAGGGCGAGGCATGCGGCCTCGAGAGCGAACAGCCTTCCGAGGACGAGCTGCGCGCCCTGGCCGCGTCCGTGCGCGCGCTGAGCTATGGCACCAACATGTGGGGCTCGGCCGAGTACCGCCGCCGCATCTCGGCCCCGCTGGCGATTCAGGCCGTGCGCCGCGCCGCCGGCATCGAGCTTTCGGCCGCGCTTGCCCGCGAGCTCGAGGGCGTGCAGATTCCCAAGCACGCCACGGACGAGTATTCCTGCCGCCGCGTGCCCGGCGTCGATTCTAGCGAGGTGCGCTAATGGCTGCCAAACTCATCGATCTTTCCTTTACGCTCAACGGCCGCAAAGTCAAGGTTCAGATTGCCCCCGACACCATGCTCTTTGCGCTGCTGCGCGAGCAGGGCTGCGCGTCGGTGCGCTGTGCCTGCGAGACCACCAACTGCGGCCTGTGCACGGTGTGGCTCGATGGCGACCCGGTGCTGAGCTGCTCGGTTCCCGCCGCCCGTGTTGAGGGCCGCTCGGTCACCACGCTCGAGGGCCTCAAGGCCGAGTCTGAGGCGCTCGCCCGTGCGATGGCTGCCGAAGGCGCTGAGCAGTGCGGTTTTTGCGCCCCCGGCCTCATCATGAACGTGCTGGCGCTCGCCCGCGCCGCCAAGGAGGACCCGAGCCTCGTCGCCACGCGCGAGGAGCTCTCGCGCCAGCTGGCCGGCAACCTCTGCCGCTGCAGCGGCTACGAGAGCCAGCTGCGCGCCATCGTCCGCTTCCTTAACGAGTCCGGCGTGCAGGTGGGCTTTGAGATGCCCGAGCTGCCGGTCAACGACACTAGCTGCGACGGTGTCTCGTACAAGCAGATCACCCATAAGCAGCCTAAGAAGGACTCGAAGGCCCTGCTCGAGGGCCGTCCCGTCTACACGGGCGATATGGTGCCCGCCGGCGCGCTCATCGTTAAGCTCAAGCGCAGCCCGTATGCCCGCGCCAAGATCTGCTCCATCGACACGTCTCGCGCCCTGAAGGTGCCGGGCGTCGTGGGAGTCTACACCTATGAGGACGTGCCCAAGCGCCGCTTTACCATCGCCGGTCAGAGCTATCCGCAGCCGAGTCCCTACGACCGCTTGATCCTCGAGAACCTCGTCCGTTACCAAAACGAAGAGGTGGCGATCGTCGCCGCCGAGACCGAGGAGGCCGCAGACAAGGCGCTCAAGCTCATCAAGGTCGACTACGAGGTGCTCGAGCCCCTGCTCGACTTTACCCAGGCGCTCGATAACGACATCGTGGTCCACCCCGAGGGCGACGTGACCTTTATGTTCCCGCAGGGCGGCGATGTCCCGCGCAACCTGGTGTGCAGCGGTACCAGCGATTTTGGCGACCTTGACGAGGCCTTCGCCCAGAGCGACATCGTCTTTGAGCGCACCTACACCAGCCAGGCCACGCAGACCGCGCCCATGGAGACCTTCCGTGCCTTCGCGACGACTGACGCATTCGGACGCATCTCGGTGACCACCTCTACGCAGGTGCCCTTCCACGTGCGCCGCATGGTCGCGCAGTCGCTCGACATTCCGCAGTCGCAGGTGCAGGTCATTAAGCCGCGCATCGGCGGTGGCTTTGGCTCCAAGCAGACGGGCTGCTGCGAGATCTTCGTTGCGTTTGTGACGCAGCAGACCGGCCGTCCGAGCTACTGCTGCTACACCCGTGAGGAGACCATCACTGCGGGCAACTCGCGCCACCAGATGCAGATGACCGTTAAGCTGGGCGCCATGAACGACGGCACCATCACGGCCATCGACCTGCACACGCTGTCCAACGCCGGCGCCTATGGCGAGCACGCCACCACGACGATCGGCCTTTCGGGCCACAAGAGCCTGCCCATCTACAACCACGTGAAGGCGAGCCGCTTTAGCTGGGACGCCGTCTACACCAATACCAACCGTGGCGGTGCGTATCGTGGCTACGGTGCCACCCAGGGCCAGTTTGCCGTGGAGAGCGCCGTCAACGAGCTCGCCGACATGCTGCACATGGACCCCGCCGACCTGCGCCTTAAGAACATCGTGCGCGAGGGCGAGATCATGCCGCAGTACTACAACGAGAGGCTCAACGCCTGCGCGCTCGACCGCTGCCTGCTGCGCGCGATGGATATGATCGGTTGGCGCGATAAGCCGCTGGCCGTCGATCTGGGCGACCGCGTGCGCGCCCTGGGCTGCGCGCTCACCATGCAGGGCTCGGGCATTTCCAACGTGGACATCGCCGGCATCGACATGCGCCTGGAAGAGGACGGCTTCATTACCATCGGCACCGGCGCCACCGATAACGGCATGGGCGTCGACACGATCCTGGCGCAGATTGCCGCCGAGGAGCTGGGCGTGGAGAGCTCGCTGATCGTGGTGCGCGGCGTGGACACCGACGTGTCGCCGTTCGACGCCGGCTCGTACGCGAGCTCTGGTACCTACGTGACGGGCCTTGCCGCCAAGAACGCCGCGACCGAGCTGCGCGAGAAGATTTGCGCCAAGGCCGCTCAGATGTGGGACGTTGACGCCGCCGACGTGGTCTTCGACGGCCAGTACGTGCGCCTGTCCGACGAGCGTGCCGCTCGTGAGCAGAACCGCTACCTCACGCTGCGCGAATTTGCCAACCTATGCGTCAAGAACATCGCGGGCGGCGACGCGCTGACCTCGCACGCCTCTGCCTGCCTGCCCGTTTCGCCCCCGCCGTTTATGGCCGGCATTGCCGAGGTCGAGGTCGACAAGGCCACCGGCAAGGTGACCGTGGTGGACTACGCGGCGGCCGTCGACTGCGGCACCGTGATCAACGAGGCGCTCGCGCGCGTCCAGGCCGAGGGCGGCATTGCCCAGGGTATCGGTCATGCGCTCTACGAGATCGTCGAGCACGACGACCGTGGCCGCCTGCGCACCGGCAACTTTATGAGCTACAAGCTGCCCACGCGCCTGGATATCGGCAGCATTCGCGTGGCCTTTGAGCCGAGCTACGAGCCGACGGGTCCGTTTGGCGCCAAGTCGATCGGCGAGGTCGTCATCAACACGCCGCTCGCCGCCGTGGCCTCGGCCGTCGCACACGCCACCGGCCACCAGGTGCGCTCGCTGCCCATCACACCGGAGAAGGCTCTGCTGGGGGAGTAGCGGGTCATCTAACAAGTCGTAGTTGGCGGGACGGGACAACTCGCCCCGCCTTTTGCACTCGTGGTGAGGTCGTGAGCCTGTAAAAGGTGTGCGTGCGCTTGTCGTTCGTATCTGCTATCATTCCTAGTCTGTGCGCTCATGCGGGCGTGGCGGAATTGGTAGACGCGCCAGATTTAGGTTCTGGTGGGATTCCCGTGAAGGTTCGAGTCCTTTCGCCCGCACCAACGCATCTGCGTCGGCTCTGGCCGTCGCGACACTTTGTTGCATAAAGGTACCAGCACCTCAGATAAGCTGGGCAGTATGAGGAGGAACGTGTTGAACATCACCGCTTCTGACGTCAAGGACGCCAAGCTCACCGCTACGGTCACCATCCCGGCCGCCGACGTCGACGCCGCGATCAAGAAGGCCTACAAGGACACCGCCAAGAAGTACCGCTTCCCGGGCTTCCGTGCCGGTAAGGCTCCCCGTCCGGTCATCGACTCCGCTCTTGGCGCCGAGGCTACCCTCGCTCAGGCCACCAACGACCTGATCGCCGCCAACGAGCCCGCCGTCCTCAACGAGCTGGACATCGTCCCCACCAAGAACGGTGACTACAAGGAGCTCGACCTCGCCAAGGATCACGAGGACTACACCTACACCGTCGAGTTCTCTCTGCGTCCTGCTGCTGAGCTCTCCTCCTTCGACGCTGTCGAGATCGAGATGCCCCCTGCGGAGGTCACCGAGTCCGAGATCAACAACCAGGTCGAGATGCTCCTCAACTACCGTGCCACCTTCGAGGACGTCGAGGGTCGCGCCGTCGAGGCTGACGACTATGTGACCGTCGACCTCAGGGCCGTCGAGAACGCCGACAACTTTGCCGCCGAGGGTCGCATGCTCATCGCCGGTAGCGACAGCAACCCCAAGGAGTTCAACGAGGCCCTGATCGGCGCTAACGTTGACGACGTCAAGACCGTCACCTGGACCGACGAGGTCGAGGAGGGCGAGGAGGCCGAGACCCACACCGTCGAGGTCACCGTCAAGGGCATCAAGGTCCGCAACACCCCCGAGCTCACCGACGAGCTTGTCAAGTCCGACTTCGGCTTCGACAGCATCGACGCCATGCGCGACGCCATCAAGATCGAGATCGAGCAGGACAAGGCTTCCCGCCTGCCGGCCGAGAAGGAGAACCGTTGCGTCTCCGCTCTCGCCGAGCGTCTGCAGCTCGACGAGATGGACGCCGACTACGAGCAGTCCGTCTTTGAGGAGCTTGGCCAGAACTTCCTGTCCAACCTCGCTGCCCGCGGCATGACGCTGGACACCTGGCTGCCCGCTTCCGGCCTGACCATGGAGCAGTTCATCGGCGACCTGCATAAGCAGGCCAACGACGTTGCCCGTGAGTCCCTGGCTCTGGACGCCCTCGCCCGTGAGCTCAAGATTGAGGTCACCGAGGACGACATCAACGCCGAGTTCGAGAAGGCCGGCGTCAAGGACGTCGAGGCTTCCAAGGCCGAGTTCATCGCCGATGGCCGCATGCCTGCCGTCCGTGAGTCCATCCGTCGCTCCAAGGCCGTCGATCACCTGGTCGAGAACGCCAAGGTGACCGAGGTCGACGAGACCGCCAAGGACGCCGAGTAATTCTCGCCACCTTGTCCACGAGCGCATGCATGCGCCCGTGATGGGGTAAAGTTATAAGCCGGTTATCCGGTTGCTTCGTACGGTGCCAGCCAATGCATAGCATGCGGGCACCGTACGTTTATCTAGAACCAATTTGGTCCGCAAGAGAGAAATGGAGATGCGTATGATCGCTAAGTTCGATTCCGCCCTCGTGCCATACGTTATCGAGCAGACGCCGCGCGGCGAGCGCAGCTACGATATCTATTCGCGCCTGCTCAACGATCGCATCATCTTCTTGGGCGAGGAGATCAACTCCGTCAGCGCCAACCTGGTCGTTGCCCAGCTACTGCATCTTGAGAGCCAGGATGCCGAGAAGGATATCTCGCTCTACATCAATTCGCCCGGCGGCGAGGTTTACTCCGGCCTGGCGATTCTTGACACCATGAACTTTATCAAGCCGCAGGTCTCCACCATCTGCGTCGGTATGGCTGCGTCCATGGCCGCCGTGCTGCTTTCGGCTGGCGCCAAGGGCAAGCGCTTCTGCCTGCCGCACTCCAAGGTCATGATTCACCAGCCCAGCGGCGGTGCCCAGGGCCAGCAGACCGAGATCGAGATCGTTGCCGAGGAGATCAAGAAGACCCGTCGCGAGCTCAACCAGATCCTGTCCGATGCCTCGGGCCAGCCCATCGAGAAGGTCCAGGCCGATACCGAGCGCGACAACTACCTGACCGCTGCCGAGGCCCTCGACTACGGCCTGATTGACCGTATCGTCACCTCTCGCGATCTCGCCGCGAAGGACGCCTAGGATGGCAGGAAACATGCAGGACAACTTTGACGAGAACGGCAACCCCATCCGCTGCTCCTTCTGCGGAAAAGAGCAGGGCCAGGTCCGACGCCTCGTAAAGGGCCCGACCAACATCTTTATCTGTGACGAGTGCGTCGCCGCCTGCTCCGAGATTCTGGAGGAGTCGCTGGCTTCGGACTTTATGGACGCTGCCCGCAATGGCAAGCTGCCGGGCTTCCTCAATGACCACGGCCAGGCTGCCGGGCAGCCCGCTGTGGACCCCGAGACCGAGGGCTTTGAGCTCGAGGACGACCGCCAGGTCATCACGCACGTGCCGACGCCGCACGAGATCTATGACGAGCTTTCGGCTTATGTCATGGGCCAAGAGGACGCCAAGCGCGCCATGTCGGTTGCCGTGTACAACCACTATCGTCGCGTGATCGAGGGCGGTGCTGCGCTTTCGGCCTTTGACGACGGTTTGGACTCGCAGCTTGACGATGACATGGACGAGGTGGAGCTCGCCAAGTCCAACATCCTGCTGCTCGGTCCCACCGGTACCGGCAAGACCCTGTTGGCCCAGACGCTCGCGCGCATCCTCGAGGTGCCGTTTGCCATCGCCGATGCCACCGCGCTCACCGAGGCTGGTTACGTTGGCGAGGACGTGGAGAACATCCTGCTCAAGCTCATCAATGCTGCCGATGGCGACATTGAGCGCGCTCAGGTGGGCATTATCTACGTGGACGAGATTGACAAGATTGCCCGCAAGGCCGAGAACCTCTCCATTACCCGCGATGTCTCGGGCGAGGGTGTGCAGCAGGCGCTGCTTAAGATTCTTGAGGGCACGGTGGCCAGCGTTCCGCCTACCGGTGGCCGCAAGCATCCCCAGCAGGAGCTGCTGCAGATCGACACGACTAACATCCTGTTTATCTGCGGCGGTGCCTTTGTGGGTCTGGACAAGATCATCGCCGACCGCGTGGGCAACAAGGGCGTGGGCTTTAACTCCGAGATCGCCGGCCCCACCTCGGTCGACGAGAACGACCTGCTGCGTCAGGTGCTCCCGCAGGACCTCAACGCCTTTGGCATGATCCCCGAGTTCGTGGGCCGTACGCCCGTTGTCACCCAGACGCAGGCGCTCGACGAGGACGACCTGGTGTCGATTCTGACCGAGCCCAAGAACGCCGTGGTGCGTCAGTACCGCAAGATGTTCCAGCTCGAGGACGTTGAGCTTGAGTTTGAGGCCGCGGCCCTTCACGAGATCGCCCGTATGGCGCTCGCCCGCAAGACCGGCGCCCGCGGCCTGCGTTCCATCTGCGAGGACGTGCTTCAGCAGACGATGTTCGACCTCCCCAGCGAGGAGGGTGTCGCCAAGGTCATCGTGACCGAAGCGGCGGTTAAGGGCGAAGAACAGCCCCAACGCATCTACGGGTAAACCTGCCAAAAACGTGCTTGCAAATAGCCTCCGACCATCCGCGGTCGGAGGCTATTTTATATATACGCAAAACACCCAACTACCTGTGTTATTCTGTGTGTTTGGTTAAGCCTCAGCGAAGTCATATCAGACTGAAGTAATCGATACCTAAGGCGCGTCCGCCTGCTTGGTTTTCGTAGATTCCGCACGAGCCGAAGAGCACTTAATGTGCTCTTCGTGCGAGCCAGGACCTGACCGAGCGAAAACCAAGCAGGTGGACACGCCGGCGGGACAGGGAGAGATATATGGAAGAGATGCCCAAGAACTACGATCCGTCGACCAACGAGCCGGCGATCCTGCAGAAGTGGCTCGACGGCGGCTACTACAAGCGCCGCGAGGGCGTGGGCGACTGCACCGTCACCATTCCGCCTCCCAACGTGACCGGCAAGCTCCACATGGGTCACGCCACCGACGACTCCATCCAGGACGCCATCATCCGTATGGCCCGCATGCGCGGCAAGTCCACGCGCTGGGTGCTGGGCACCGACCACGCCGGTATCGCTACGCAGACCAAGGTCGATAAGAAGCTCAAGAGCGAGGGCATCAGCCGCTTGGAGATCGGCCGCGACAAGTTCGTCGACGCCTGCTGGGACTGGACTCACGAGTACGGCGGCATCATCGTCGAGCAGATTAAGCGCATGGGCTGCTCCGTCGACTTCGACAACGAGCGCTTCACCATGGACGAGGACTATGCCCAGGCCGTGCGTAAGGTCTTCTGCGACTGGTACCACGACGGCCTGATCTACCGCGGCAAGCGCATCGTCAACTGGTGCCCCAACTGCACTACCGCTATCTCGGACGACGAGGCTGAGTACAAGGACGAGAAGGGCCATCTGTGGCACCTGCGCTACCCGCTGACCGAGCCGGTCAACGGCCAGGACTACATCGTCGTCGCTACCACCCGTCCCGAGACCATGCTCGGCGACACGGGCGTTGCCGTCTCCCCGAAGGACCCCGAGAAGGCCGCCTTTGTGGGCAAGACCGTCATGCTGCCGATCGTCAACCGCGAGATTCCCATCTTTGAGGATTGGCATGTCGACGCCAACTTTGGCTCCGGCTTCGTCAAGGTCACCCCGGCCCACGACCCCAACGACTACGCCATGGGTCAGGCCCACGACCTGCCGCAGATCAACATCTTCGACGAGCACGCGGTGGTCGTCGAGGGCTACGGCGAGTTCACCGGCATGAACCGCGACGAGTGCCGCGAGGCCGTCATCAAGTGGTTCGACGAGCACGGCCTGCTCGACCACGTCGAAGAGCTCGACCACTCCGTCATGCACTGCTACCGTTGCGACTCCGCACTGGAGCCGTGGCTGTCCGAGCAGTGGTTCGTGGCCGTCGATAAGCTCAAGGGGCCGGCGCTCGACGCCGTCAACTCCGGCAAGGTCACCTTCCACCCCGCGCGCTGGACGCAGACCTACACCACCTGGATGGAGAACCTCAAGGACTGGTGCATCAGCCGCCAGCTGTGGTGGGGCCACCGCATCCCCGTGTTCTACTGCGAGGACTGCGGCTGGGAGGACGCCCTCACCGAGGACACCGACGTGTGCCCCAAGTGCGGCGGTCATCACGTGCATCAGGACGAGAACGTGCTGGACACCTGGTTCAGCTCGCAGCTGTGGACCTTCGCCACGCAGGGCTGGCCGCAAAAGCCGGAGCTGCTCGAGGGGCATCACCCCACGACGGCGCTGGTCACCGCGCGCGACATCATCGCGCTGTGGGTCGCCCGCATGGTCATGAGCTCGCTGTACTTCCTGGATGAGGTGCCGTTTAAGGACGTCGTCATCTACCCGACGATCCTTGCCAAGGACGGCAGCCGCATGTCCAAGTCCAAGGGCAACGGCGTTGACCCCATGGACCTCATCGGTATGTACGGTGCTGACGCCATGCGTTACAACCTGCTCACGCTGTGCACTAACAACCAGGACGTCAAGTTCGACGCGAACATCGATAAGAAGACCAAGAAGCTCATCGACAGCCCGCGCACCGAGCAGGCCAAGAGCTTTGTGACCAAGATCTGGAACGCCAGCCGCTTCCTGCTTATGAACATGGAGGGCTACACGCCCGGCGAGCCCGTCGTTGAGACGCCGGCCGACGCCTGGATGTTCAGCCGCCTGGCCAAGGCCGTGAAGATGGTCACCGAGGGTATTGAGAAGTACACCTTTGGCGACATGGCGCGCGGCGTGCAGCAGTTCTTCTGGAACGAGGTCTGTGACTGGTACGTCGAGGTCACCAAGGCTCGCCTGAAGGGCGAGGGCCGTCTGCAGGCGCAGCGCAACCTGATCTTTGTGCTTGACACGTCCATTCGCCTGATGCACCCGCTCATGCCGTTCGTGACCGAGGAGATCTGGGACAACATGCCGGCGAGCGTGCTCGATCTGGACGCCGAGGGCAACGTGGACCGCGCCGAGGCGCTCATGATCGCCAAGTGGCCCGAGCCCGCCGACTACGCCAAGTATGTTGACGAGGACGCCGAGCGCGCGTTTGAGCTGTGCCGTACCGTCGTGTCTGCCGCCCGCGCCACGCGTTCGCGTTATCGCTTGAGCCCCAAGGCCGAGCTCGACGTGGTCGTGCGCGCCGGTGCCGAGGACATCGAGAAGCTCGAGAGCTTGCGCTCCACGATTGAGCCGCTGGCAAACACTGCCTCGCTGGTCATGGGTACCGACGTCGAGAAGCCGGCTGCGAGCATTGCCGTGGTCGATAGCGGCGTCGAGGTCTTTGTGGTGCTCGAGGGCAAGGTCGATCTTTCGGCCGAGAAGGCACGCCTGGAGAAGGAGATCGCCGCGGCCCAGAAGGAGCTTGCCGGCTGCGAGAAGACGCTGTCCAACGAGGGCTTTGTGGCCAAGGCCGCGCCCGCGGTGGTCCAAAAGAAGAGGGACCGTGCAGCTGAGCTCAAGGAGATCCTGGCGGCGCTGACCTCGCAGGTTGCTGACTTCTCGTAAGCGGTACTGGGGGACGCGGTTTGGGGCATTGCTCGCTACTGCGGACAGTCCTGCGCAAGACGGACAGCACATTAAGTGCTGTCCTTTGCGTGCGGAACTTGCGGCGAGCAAAGCGTCGGGCCGCTCCTAGTGCGGTTACGTGGTTGTTTGCATCTGGCGTGTTAGGGCCACTTGGTTGTGGCCTTGATCTCGCTGCAAGCGGATAGAGGCTGATATTGTCAACGCGAGGGGCTCATTCTTTTTGGTGGGCCTCTTTTTCTGTTATGGGGGACTTTGGGTTATGGCTAAGCGTTCTGGGTCGTATGTCGTTCCTTTCTCGTTTGAGTTGCTTTCGTTTGATGAGGCTGTTGGGCTGGCTGCTGATACGGGGCGGATTTCTGGGGATGCTGGTCCTCTGCTCGAGACGGTTGTCGATATGCTCGATGAGCTGGGGCGTCCGGACGAGTACTTTGATTGCATTCAGGTTGCCGGTACTAATGGCAAGACTTCGACTACGCGTTTTTCGGCTGCTATTCTTCGCGGCGAGGGGCTCAAGACCGCGCTGTATACGTCGCCGCAGCTGGTGCGCTATCCCGAGCGCATGGAGGTCGATGGGCGCGTCGTGAGCGATGAGGCCTTTGCTCGTGGCGTTTCTGCCGCCGTCGAGGCGGGGCATCGCGTGAATGCCCGTCGTGTGGCGGCGGGGGAGCGCGCCTATACCATCACGCCGTTTGATCTGTTGACGGCCGCCGCGCTTGTAGTGTTTGCCGAGGCTGCGGTGGATGTTGCCGTGCTTGAGGTTGGCATGGGCGGACGCTGGGATGCTACGAGTGCGACCGATCCCGTGGCCGTCGCCATTACGGGCATTGGACTCGACCATACGAAGGTCCTGGGCGATACGCTCGAGGCCATCGCGGGGGAGAAGGCTGCGGTTATTAAGCCTGGGCGCCTGGTTGTTTTGGGCGAGGGTACGCATGAGGCGAGCGTTCAGCGCGTGATGGATGCCCGTTGCCGTGAATGCGGTGTGGTGCCGCTCGTGGTGAGTCACGCCACGACTAAAGTGCCGGCGCATGTGGGCGACACGGTTGAGTTTAGCTGCACCACGCCGCGTGCGATTTATACGTCGAGCATGGTCAAGCCGGCCTATCAGCCGCAGAATGCCGCGTGCGCGATTATGCTTTGCGAGGGGTATCTGGGTCGTGAGCTCGACCACGATGCGCTGGATGAGTCGCTTATGGGTTGCCCCACACCGGGTCGCTTTGATGTGCTGGGAACCGATCCGCTTAAGTTGATTGACGCCTGTCATAATCCCCAGAGCTGCGAGAACTTTGTGAGCGCGCTGGACGAGATCGATCCGTGCGTGGAGAACCGCCCCACGCTGCTGTGTGCCGCGCTGGCCGATAAGGACGTGGCGGGTATCGTTGACGTTCTGGTTCCGGCATTCCCCCGCGTGGTCGTGACCCAGACCGATTCCGATCGCGCCCTGCCGGCAGAGGAGCTCGCCTCCCTGGTGGACGCCGACAAGCTCGCGGGCGTGTACCCCAGTGTATCCGAGGCCCTCGCGGCTTTCGATGCCGCGGGCGAGCCTTTCGTAGCAGCCGGTACCATCACCCTAGCCGGCGAAGTAGCGGGGCTGCTCCGTTAACCCATCCCCTCATCAGTTGCGGTGAAATACGGACTGTTTTACAAGCCAGAAGCCTCAAACGGTCCGTATATCACCGCAACTCAAAAGCAGTCAATTTGGGACGGGGCTTTTTTGGCTGCCCTGCGCCTCGAGTTGACTTGCTCGCCACGAAATGGGCCTATTTACTACGTTTGACCGGTAACCCTCGACCATACCGAGAATTGCGAAATCAAAACCGCAGGTAAAGGGCTTGCCAGTTTTGCGAAAACACGGGTATGGTCGACCCACGCGGGCTAAACGTAGTAGATAGGCCGTTTTTGTGGCGGCATTCATGTGATGCGGCAAAGGGACAGCCCCTTTGCCGCATTGCCTAGTCTAAGCGGACCGGATCGTGGGGGTAGGCGTTGAGAATCTCGACGCCGTTCTCGGTCACCAGGGCTAGGTCCTCGATGCGGACGCCGGTGTGACCGGGGAGGTATATACCCGGTTCGATAGAGAACGTCATGCCCGGCTCTACGACCTGCTCGTTGGCGAGCGAGACATCGCCCGGCTCGTGGTCTTGCAGACCGATTGAGTGACCCAGACGGTGCGTAAAGTACTGCCCATAGCCCGCATCCTCAATCACGTCGCGTGCGGCGCGGTCCAAGTCGCACATACGAACGCCCGGCGTGATGAGCGCCTCGGCGGCCTCGTTGGCGCGGCGCACGATGTCGTAGACGTGCGCGGTCTCCTCGTCCGGCTGGCCCCAAAAGAACGTGCGCGTCATGTCCGAGCAGTAGTTGTGACGGCGTCCGCCAATGTCGAACAGCACCACGTCGCCATGCTTGAGCACGGTATCGTCGGGTTCGTGATGCGGGTCGCCGGCGTTGGCGCCAAAGCTCACGATGGGCGGAAAGCTAAAGCCCTCGCAGCCGTGCTTGCGGTACAGGCCGAGCATCTGGTCGGCGATTTCGCGCTCCGTCACGCCCTCGTGGACGAGTTTGATGGCATCGGCCATCACGGCGTCGTTGGCGGCCGAGGACACGCGCATAAGCTCCTGCTCGGCGGCATCCTTGTAGGTGCGCGCGGCGGTGACGGCAAAGTCACCCAGGAAAAACTCGCTTGCGGCGTGGTGCTCTATGAGCGGCATCAAAAAGCCGGAACGCATGACAGTGTCGACGCCAAGCGGCTTGGCTGGGTCGATCTCACTCGCGATGGCGTCGGTCACGACGTCGGTGTCGTTGTGGTAGGCCACGCGGGCATTGTCGTACTCGGGCAGCTGATGCAGGGCGTTAATCAAGATTACCGGCTCGGCATCGCGTGCGAGCAGCACGCCGCAAAAACGCTCGAACATATCGGCATAAAAGCCGGTCAGGTAATAGATCGACCACGGGTCGTTTACGAGCAGCTGCGCGCCGGGGTGCTGAGCCTCGAGCGCATCGAGCACGCGCGCCACACGCTGGTCATCGACATGTGCCATACATCGTCCTTTCGCTAGGTTGCCACCATGGTATCCCCAATGCCGGCGTAGTCAATTTGGGACGGGGCTATTTTAGCTGCATCAAACATGCGGAATGATAGGTAAAAGTAGTCATAAGAGGGTCGTCCCAAATTAGCTGCTTTCAAAACTATGGCGGATTACGGGGCTGGACCTGTATTACTTGACCATGGGAAAAATCGCGAAATTAAAACCGCAGGTAGACGGCTTATCAAAAATCGAAAAATGCCGGTATGGATGGGGGTCTCCGAATCAGCCCCGTAATCCGGCATAGTTTTGAAATGGCACTAAAGTAGGCACAATCTAAATATCGATCCCAAGGCAAGTTGCGGTGGAATAGTTCCTGGATGCCGGGGTTTTGGCGGAAATCAGGAACTATTTCACCGCAATTGAGGAGGGGCGGGGTGGATGGCGGGGTAGCTAAAAGAGCCCCGTCCCAAATTAGCTGCTTAGGCTGGGTCGATGTCCATGCTGGCGATGAGGTCGATGCCCGTGTTGAGGGGGTCTTCCAGAACGACGTCGCCCATGCGGATGGGGGCCTCGACGACCACGCCGCGGATGAGGTCCATCGCCTGGGCATGGAGTGCCAGCGGGATGGCTTCGGCCGTGCGCACGGGCAGCAGCGCCTCGTCGCCGCCGGATACGGCAACGGTGGTGGTGAGCACGCGCATGGGACAGGTGAGCTCCTGATGTGCAAACTTATCACCGCGCGGGCAGCTGTTGCCGGTTACGGAGCGTACCTCTACCACGGCGCCGTCTGCGCTGCGCTCGACCTCCACGGTCAGGAGGCACTCGGAGGGGCAGGTGGTGCAGTTGAACTGCAGCGTTTCAATCGCGTTTGTGCTCATGACTCTACGCCTCCTCAACGGGGTCGACGGACAGGACTATCTCGCTAACGCCCAGGTCGAGTGCGCGCTGAATTACCTTTGCCGGTAGTGGGAAGCTCTCCATTACGCTCGGTTTAAACGGGCGGACCTTGCCTGCAAACAGCTCCTCGTCGCCTGCCAGAATGCGCACGCGGGCAGCATCGACCGGCCGACGTACGCGGAAGTTGAGCTTAGTGAGTGACACGGCCGTGATGCGTCCCGGCAGTGCGTAGCCTGCGATGCCAGCGGGGGAGACCGTGAGCTGGCAGCCCGCGCCCGCCACTCCCGCCGCGGTGCCGACAGCCCCCAACGCCCACGCCGCCGCAGCCGCACCGGCACGTTCGGACTCGGTCGTCACGTTGTCGGCCAGGTCGTGCACGTGCAGCACGTTGCCGCAGGCAAATATGCCCGGCACGCCCGTCTGCAGGCTCTGGTCCACCACGGCACCGCGCGTACGTGGGTCCAGCTCCACACCCGCGGCAACCGAAAGCTCGTTTTCGGGAATCAGGCCCACCGAAAGCAGTAGCGTGTCGCACGGAACAACACGCTCGGTCCCCGGAATGGGTGCTAGGTGCTCGTCGACCTGACTCACCTCGACGGCCTCCACACGATCGTGCCCGATCACACGCGTGACCGTGGTAGACAGATGCAGTGGAATGCCAAAGTCTTCCAGGCAGTTCTTAACATTGCGACGCAGGCCGTTGGCGTACGGCATGAGCTCGTACACACCCTCGACGGAAATCCCCTCGAGCGTGCAGCGGCGCGCCATGATCAGCCCGATGTCGCCCGAGCCCAAAATGACGGCGCGCGAGCCGGGTTTGAGGTTCTCGATATTGATGTATCGCTGCGCTAGGCCGGCCGTAAACACGCCGGCGGGTCGGCTGCCGGGGATCTTGATCTCGCTGCGCGTGCGCTCGCGGCAACCCATGGCAAGGACGACCGCGCGCCCGATGAGCTGCAGCATACCGGTGGGGCTCATGAGCGTGACGGTGTGGACCGCGGCGTCTTCCGCGGACTCGCCCGAATCAACCCCTATCACCATGCTGTCCAAGAACAGCGCAATGTTGGTCGCGCGCACCTGGTCGATAAAGCGATGCGCGTACTCGGGACCGGTGAGTTCCTGCTTAAAGTGCGACAGTCCAAAGCCCGGGTGAATGCACTGTCGCAGGATGCCGCCCAGATGCTGCTCGCGCTCCACGATGGCCACGTGCGCGCCGGCCTTGTGCGCGGCAAGCGCGGCTGCCATACCGGCGGGGCCGCCTCCGATGACGACCACGTCGAAGGTCTGCGTCGACACTGGCGCTGCGGTTCCGGTCTCCGCGCGTTCGTCGCGCATATCAAACGTCGCCATCCTAGCGCACCCCCTTTAGCGGTCCCTCGACCAGCCAAGATCCGGCATCCTCCAACAGCACTTCGCTGGGGTCGCAGCCCAGCTCGCGGGCAAGGATCGCAACCACGCGGCTCTGGCAAAAGCCGCTCTGGCACCGACCCATGCCCGCACGGCAGCGCCGCTTGACGCCCTCGACCGAAACCGCACCCGGGCGGCGTCGAATCGCGGCCACGATCTCGGCCTCGGGCACCGTCTCGCAGCGGCAGACGATCTGCCCCCATGCGGGGTCGGACTCAATGAGCTCCTCCTTGCGTGCAAGCGGCGCACGGTCGAAGTCGTCCGGCGCGTGTCGAATCGGATCCCAATCGGCCCGTTCGCGCAAAGCAACGCCCGCCTCGCGCATCACGTGCTCCATGCGCTCGGCAATGGCCGGCGCGCTCGCCACGCCTGGCGACTGAATGCCCGCCGCCTGGAACAGGCCTGGCACCACGGCGGACTGCCCAATAAAGAAGTCGTTTGTTCCCTTGATGACCGGACGCCCGCCGGCAAATGCGCGTACCACGCGACGCGTGTCCAGATCGGGCACCAGCTTGCGTGCTCCCGTCAGCAGCGCGTTCACATCGCTTGCGTAGGTCTGCGTGTCGCCCGGCTCGCGCACGGCAGCCGTCGCGGTGATCACGGTGTTGCCGTGGACCGTGCCCGTGACGATTACGCCCTTGGACACTGGCGTGGGCACGGGGTAGAGCGGCATGAGCGCGCGCGGCTCCTTGTCCAGCACCACGATGTTGCCCTGGCGCCAGACCATCTGGAACTCCTCGGCGCCCGCCATATGCGAGATGTCCGCTGCACCGTTGCCCGCGGCGTTGATCAGATAGCGGCAGCGCACATCGCCGACAGGCGTCACCAGCGTAAAGTGCGCAGCCCCGTCGGTAGCCTCGCCGCCGGCAACCTCAATTGCTTCCACCGGAGCCGACCGAATAAACGTCACGCCGTTGGCCACGGCGTTCTCCAGCGCAGCGATGGCGACCTCAAACGGATCCACAAAGCCAGTGGAGGGACACCACAGCGCGCACGTCGCCTCGGCACTCGCGCGTGGTTCCAGCTCGCGGATGCGCTCGGGGCCGATAATCGACAGTTCGGGCACGCCGTTGGCCACGCCATTCTGGCGCAGCTTCTCCAGGTGTGCGCGGTCTTCGTCGTTAAACCCCAGCACCATCGACCCGGTGCGGCGGAACAAAAATCCAAGCTCCTGGGCCCACGTGCCATATAGCTCGCAGCCGCGGGCGTTGACCTGCGCCTTTACGGTGCCCGGCGCCGGATCGTAGCCGGCGTGTACCAGGCCGCCGTTGGCCTTCGATGCGCCCAGGGCGACATCGTTGGCCGCCTCGACCACGCAAATGGTCAGGTCATAGCGCGCGAGTTGCCGCGCAATGGCACACCCGGTGATGCCCGCGCCCACAACCGCGATATCAAACGTTTCTGTCACAGTGCCTCCCAGACAAGTTGACAGGCTGTCAATAGGACTATGCTACGGTCTGCAGACCCCCAGTGCAGCGGCAATGCGGCGAACAGCCCCACTGCATCCGCCAACGGCAGGCGTGGGCCGGCTCAGCACGGATGCCGGCCACGTTAGAACGCGAGATCTTCCCGCCCAACCTCGCGGTCTGCGCCGTTACCTGTTACAGATTGAGATGTTGAGTCCACAGGCGCACGTTCTTCTCGATCTGTAACAGTAAGAACTGTTTTTGGGTTCCAGATGTTACAGTTCGAGATTTAAGTTGGGGAGAGAATGGTTTGTCTCAATCTGTAACATCTGGGACTGTATTTGCCGAGTAACTGTTACAGATTGAGACATTCGGTGCGGACGGTTTTCTTTGTCTCGATCTGTAACAGTTAGCTGAGGATTTGGGTTCTAGATGTTACAGATTGAGACAAACCTTCCGACGGATTTTGAAGGTCTCGATCTGTAACAGTAAGAGAGGAAATTCGGCCTCAGTTGTTACAGATCGAGATTGAAGCCAGCGAGGGGATGTTTTGTCTCGATCTGTAACATTTGGACCCGATTTTGCCGAGTAACTGTTACAGGTCGAGATTGAAGTCGGGGAGGGACCCCTGTGTCTCGTTCTGTAACATCTAGACCCGGATTCCACTCCTGCCTGTTACAGATTGAGATGTTTGTGTCCGCACCAGCCCCGCCCCTAGCCGTGGTCCCATATAAACAAACCCCGTGGTAAACTTGACCGGACTGTTAATATTCCGAAAGGTACCCGTAATGTCCAAGTACATCTCCGAGCTCATGTCGCCGCAGCTTATGGGCGTCGTCTATGCCTTCGTTGGCTTTATCGTCGCCCTGTATGTGCTGTCGGTCGTCTATGTGTTCATCGACGCTCGCCGCCGCGGCGCCAGCGCCTACGTGGCATGGGGCATCATCGCCCTCATCCCGTTTGTGGGCCTCATTGCCTACCTGGTCCTGCGCCCGCACTCCTACGCGTCCGACCGCGAGGAGCAGGAGCTGGACATGGCGCTGCGCGAGCGCCAGCTTGCCCAGTACGGCACCTGCCCGCAGTGCGGCGCGCCCATCGAGAAGGACTTTGTCGTCTGCCCGGTGTGCGATACCCAGGTTCGCAACGTATGCCCCAGCTGCCATCGCCCGCTCGATGCGCACTGGAAGGTCTGCCCCTACTGCCGAACTCGCATTCAGTAACGCATCCATCGCCGGGCCGGCCGCAAGCCACGGGCACCGCGCGTCCCGCGCAAGCCACACGCGCAACCCGCCCCCACACGATGAAGCATGCGTAGAAAATCGCCCGCCGTGCCATTAAGGTGCGGCGGGCGCTTGTATACCAAGGCAACCTGCCTATAATGATGCAAGTTAAAACGCCGAGCGCATCGCACGCACTTGCATCAGGCATCCGAGAGGAGAAAACATACCCATGAAGGCACTCTACAATGACGGTTCGGTGGCCGAGCTCCCGCAGGACGAGGTCACGCACGTCATCCGCCACTCCGCCGCGCACATCATGGCGCAGGCCATCAAGCGCCTGTACCCCGAGGCCGACTTTGCCTACGGCCCCGCGACCGACAACGGCTTCTACTACGACGTCGACCTGCCCGAGGGCGTCAAGATCAGCGAGGACGACTTCCCCGCGATCGAGGCCGAGATGAAGAAAATCGTCAAGGAGAACCTCAAGTTCTCCGTGTACGAGAAGCCCCGCGCCGAGGCCATCGCCCTTATGGAGGAGCGCGGCGAGAAGTACAAGGTCGAGCACATCGGCGACCTGGACGACGACGCCCGCATCACCTTCTACCAGCAGGGCGACTACATCGACATGTGCGTCGGCCCCCACATCTGCTACACCAAGGCCCTAAAGGCCTTTAAGCTCACCGGCGTCTCGGGCGCCTACTGGAAGGGCGACAAGGACAACAAGATGCTCACCCGCATCAACGGCGTCGCCTTTGCCACCAAGGAAGAGCTCGACGAGCACATGCACATGCTGGAGGAGGCCAAGAAGCGCGACCACCGCAAGATCGGCCGCGAGATGGACCTCTTTATGATGCGCGATGAGGCTCCCGGCTTCCCGTTCTTCCTGCCCAACGGCATGATCCTTAAGAATACGCTGCTGGACTACTGGCGTGAGATTCACCACAAGGCCGGCTACGTGGAGATCTCCACGCCGCTCATCATGAACAAGCAGCTGTGGAAGACCTCGGGCCACTGGGACCACTACAAGGACAATATGTACTCCACCGTCATCGACGACGAAGAGTACTGCATTAAGCCCATGAACTGCCCGGGCGGCGTGCTGGTGTACGCCTCCAAGCCTCACTCCTACCGTGAGCTGCCCATCCGCGCCGGCGAGATTGGCCTGGTGCACCGCCACGAGCTGCGCGGCGCCCTGCACGGCCTGTTCCGCGTGCGCTGCTTTAACCAGGACGATGCCCACCTGTTTGTGCGCCCCGACCAGCTGACCGATGAGATCGTGGGCGTGGTCAACCTCATCGACTCCGTGTACCAGAAGTTTGGCTTTAAGTACCACGTTGAGCTTTCCACCCGCCCCGAGGACTCCATGGGCTCGGACGAGGACTGGGCACGCGCCGAGGAGGGCCTGCGCACCGCTCTGGAGAAGCTGGGCATGGACTACGAGGTCAACGAGGGCGACGGCGCCTTCTACGGCCCCAAGATCGACTTCCACCTGGAGGATTCGCTCGGCCGTACCTGGCAGTGCGGTACCGTCCAGCTCGACTTCCAGATGCCGCTCAACTTTGATCTGGAGTACGTGGACGCCGACGGCACCAAGAAGCGCCCCATCATGCTGCATCGCGTTTGCTTTGGCTCCATCGAGCGCTTCATCGGTATTCTGATCGAGCACTTTGCGGGCAAGTTCCCCACCTGGCTGGCTCCCGTGCAGGTCAAGGCACTTCCGGTTTCCGAGAAGAGCCGCGACTACGCCCACGAGGTGTGCGCCAAGCTGGAGGAGGCCGGCATTCGCGTGGTCTGCGACGACCGCGACGAGAAGATCGGCTACAAGATCCGCGAGGCCCGCAGCATCGACCGCGTGCCCTACATGCTCATCCTGGGCGAGAAGGAGGTCGAGGCCGGCAACATTTCCGTCCGCGATCGCTCCAACGAGACCGTTCAGATGAGCGTTGACGAGTTTGTTGCCAAGGTGACCGAGGAGATCAAGACTCGCGCCTAGCACAAACCATACAAGAATTAACAAAGGCGATCGTCCTCGCGGGCGGTCGCCTTTTTTGTTATCTATAGAAGAAAAGCCGCTGGTTAGGGCCGCTTTTTTTGTTGTGCAAAAAGGTACAGGTTTTTGTAGAGGCGTATGGAGATGTGTCCGTTCGCGCTGCAATTTGTGTAATCTGGGAAAACGTGAGCAGTTTGCTCGTATAATGAGCAACGTCGAAAGATACAAAAACCTGTACTTTTGCGACTGCGCCTAGCTGCGAGCGAGAAGCCTGTTCTAAACGCCCTTGCATTTGCGTGCATCGCAAATCCAAAAGAGGGGGCGAGAACATGGAACAGACGGCACGGCGCCAAGAGAGGCTGCCGGGCGCATTTAACGGCGCCACCACCAACAGCCAGCACGGCCGCGTCCGCTGGTATCTGGTCCACACCCCCAACGGCAAAGAGCGCGAGACCTGCGAAAAGGTGCGCCGTATTATCCCACACGAGCTGATGCAGAACGCTTTTGTGATGCAAAAGGAGTTCTGGTTTAAGCGGGACGGCGCATGGTCGCTCCAAACCAAACCCATGTACAAGGAATACTTCTTCGTCGCCACGCACGATGCCGCTGCGCTCGATAGGGCTTTGGCCCAGTTGAGTTTTGGCTGCCGCATTGCTGGCAGCAGGGAGCGGGCCTATGCGCCCATGCCGGACGATGCACAGGACTGGTACCGCAGCGTGCTCGACGACGACGACGTGGTGCGCAACAGCGTGGCGCGCATAGAAGACGGTGTGCTGCACATAGAACAGGGGCCCTTGGTGGGGCAAGAGGCCCGTGTGCACAAGATCGACCGTCGTAAACGCTGGTGCTTGGTGGACGTAGGCGAAGGCGATTCCAGCTTTAGGGAAGTGCTTCCGCTCGACGTTCCCATCAAAACGTAAGGGAGACGTTGCACCGGCAAATTACTTGGTTTTTGGATTCATAGATGGGGGGGGGGGGGTTCCTGGGGACAGGAACGTGAGTTTTATTGTGGCTGCTAAAGAAGTAACAGAGAATAATGCGCCTGCGGGGGCCGCGCTGATTGCGCAGGCCATGGACCGGCGCGAGGGCGCTGGTCGCTACAAGGCCATGCAATCCATCATGGACTGGGACCGCTCGCGCCTGGCCTACCGGGCCGTCAAGCGCACGTTCGACATCGCGTTCAGCGGCTGCGTGTTGGCCGTCATCGCCGTACCCAGCCTTGTGCTCGCCGCGGCCATCCGCCTGGAGAGCGAGGGCAATCCCTTTTACAGCCAGATTCGCGTTGGCCAGACCTACCCCGACGGCAGCCTGTCAACCTTCCGCATGTGGAAGTTCCGCTCCATGTACAAGGACGCCGACGAGCGCCTCGCCGAGCTCAAGGAGCAAAACGAGATCGCCGGCGCCATGTTCAAAATGAAGAATGACCCGCGCGTCACCAAGATCGGAAAGTTCATCCGCAAGCACTCCATCGACGAGTTCCCGCAGTTCCTGAACGTTTTCCTGGGCCAGATGTCCGTCGTGGGCCCCAGACCGCCGCTGCCGAATGAGGTGGCGGAGTACACCGAGTACGACCTGCAGCGCCTGGCCGTGAAGCCGGGTATCACCGGCTGGTGGCAGGTGACCGATCGCAATGACACTGATTTTGACGGGATGGTTCGCCGCGACCTTGAGTACATCGCCAAGCGCGGCGTCATTACCGATCTCAAGATCGTTCTTCTCACTGTTGTTGAGGTGTTTACCGGTGGCGGAGCGAGCTAGTCATTCTGCTGCCAATTGAATGTTCGGCTATTTTGAAAGTAGATTGTTTTGTTGAATACGGAAATCTTCGAAAAGTATCAGCGATGGATGGAATGCTGCAATCATTGTGAAGACTTGCAGGGTCTATCCGAAAACGACATTAAGGACTCTTTCTTTCGCGAGTTGTCTTTCGGCACCGGCGGCCTACGCGGCAAGCTCGGACTCGGTCCCAACCGGCTTAATGTCTATACCGTCGGTAAGGCCACGCAAGGTCTTGCCGATTACTTGAATAACTCTTTTGATAGGCCGTCTGTTGCGCTTTGCCGGGATACGCGTCACGGTTCCGAGGAGTTTGTGCGTCGGGTGGCTGAGGTGCTCGCAGGCAACGGCATTAAATCCTATCTGTTTGAGCGCGTCGAGCCCACGCCCGCATTGAGTTTCGCCGTCCGCGAGTTGAATTGCTCGGCCGGCGTCAACATCACCGCTTCGCACAACCCCGCGGCATACAACGGCTATAAGGTCTACGGCGCCGACGGCTGCCAGATTACCGTCGAGGCGGCGGAGGCCATCCAGGCGGCCATCGACCCCGTCGACTGCTTCGATGGCGTAAAAGCGATGGCGTTCGATAGAGCTCTGGATGAGGGGCTGGTGCAGTGGGTTCCCGAGAGAGTTCTTGACCGTTACATAGAGGAGACGCTCGAGGTCTCCACGGGCGAGGACTGCTCGGCGCTCCGCATCGTCTACACCCCGCTCCACGGCGTCGGCCTGGAGTGCGTGTCCCGAGTGCTCGAGGGAATCGGCGTGGCCGATGTTGTGACCGTCGACGAGCAGTGCGTGCACGACGGCGACTTCACGACCTGCTCGTATCCCAACCCCGAGGTGCGCGAGGCGCTGAAACTCGGGCTTGAGTACTGCGACAGGGTGAAGCCCGACCTGCTCCTGGCGACCGACCCGGATACCGACCGCGTCGGCATCGCCGTTCCGCATGCCGGGGAATACAGGCTGCTCACCGGCAACGAGGTGGGCTTGCTCCTGCTCGACTTCCTCGCCTCCAAGGCGGACGGGTCCGATGCGGACATGGGTCGCGAGGTCGCCTGCACCACCATCGTCTCCGCGCCCATGGCAGACGACGTCGCGCGTGCCCGCGGCCTCGAGCTGCGCCGCACGCTCACCGGCTTCAAGTTCATCGGCGAGCAGGTCGGCGTGCTGGAGTCCGAGGGGCGCGAGGACGACTTCCTCATGGGCTTCGAGGAGTCCTACGGTTATCTCGCGGGCACCTCCGTGCGCGATAAGGACGCCGTGGTCGCCTCCATGCTCATCTGCGAGCTCGCTGCCCACTGGAAGAAGAGGGGGATGGACCTCTACGAGGCCATGGAGCGCCTCTATGAGGAATACGGCTACTGGTCGAGCGCTCTGCTCGGTCAGGCATACGAGGGACCCGAGGGCGCGTCCGACATGTCCGCGATGATGTCCGGTCTTCGAGATCACGCTCCGGCGCAGATCGGCGCCACCGCCGTCGCGGAGCGCATCGACTACGCCCAGGGCGCGCCGATGCCCGTCGTCAACCCGTCCGACGAGCCCCAGCGCCTTCCCGAGGCGGACGTCCTCGAGTTCAGGCTCGCCGACGGCTCGCGCGTCCTGTTCCGTCCCAGCGGCACCGAGCCCAAGGCCAAGGCCTACGTGTTCGCGAAGGGCGCCGACCGCTCCGAGTCCGAGGCCAAGCTCGCCGCGCTGGTCGCGGACGCCAAGTCAATCTTGGGAGGAACCCGATAATGATCCACCTCGTCCTGCTCTCCGGCGGCTCGGGCACGCGCCTGTGGCCGCTCTCCAACAGCACCCGCTCCAAGCAGTTCCTCAAGGTTCTGCGCGATGCGGACGGCAACCACGTCTCCATGGTCCAGCGCGTCTTCGGACAGATCGGCGCCGTCGACGCCGACATCGATATAACCATCGCCACCTGCGCGAGCCAGGAGGAGTCCATCCGCCGCCAGGTGGAGGGCGGCTACGCGCTGGTGCTCGAGCCTGAGCGCCGCGACACCGCCCCGGCCATCATGCTCGCGTGTGCGCATCTCGCGCTCGAGCAGGGTGCCGGCGAGGGCGACACCGTCATCGTCATGCCCATCGACAGCTACGCGGACCAGGCGTACTACGACAGCGTCGTCAAGCTCGACGAGGCCGTCCAGTCGGATTTCGCCGAGCTCGTCCTCATGGGCGTGGAGCCCACCTACCCCAGCGGCAAGTACGGCTACATCGTGCCTGCGACGGGTGAGGGCTGGCCCCGCCGAGTCGAGCGCTTCACCGAGAAGCCCGACGAGGGGACCGCACGGGAACTCATCTCCCAAGGGGCCCTCTGGAACTGCGGCGTGTTCGCGTTCAGGCTCGGCTGGCTCACCGGCCTCACCGCCAGGTACCTGTCCTGCGGCATCTTCGATGAGTTCCGCTCCCGCTATGCGGAGCTGCCCAAGAACTCCTTCGACTACGAGGTCGTGGAGAGGGCGTCGTCCATCGGCGCGGTCTCCTACGCGGGCGAGTGGAAGGACCTGGGCACCTGGAACACGCTAACCGACGAGATGGCGGAGTACACCTCCGGCCGCGTCGTGGTCGATTCTAAGACGTGCAAGAACGTTCACGTTATCAATGAGACCGGTTTTCCGATGGTCGTCGCAGGCATCTCCGATTCGGTTGTCGTAGCGACGCCCGACGGCATTCTCGTCTCCGGCAAGGAGGCGTCGGCCAACATCAAGTCTGAGGCCAAGGCACTGACCAAGGAGCTGATCATCCGTGAGGGTGGCCAGCTCGACTACCAGCGCCATATGAACCGCGGAGAGGTCTGGACAGTCATCTCCGGCACTGGCGAGGTTGTGTTGGACGGTCTGGTGCAGCAGGTGCGCGCGGGCTCCGTCGTTGAGATTCCCGCGACCACGCCGCATTCTGCGCGGGCACTTTGTGGGGACCTGCATGTAATCGAGGTCCAGCACGGCGAGACGCTTGTTAAAGAGGACATTGAGCGTTTAGGCGCTTTTTGGAATTAGTTCACAGTTGAAAGGGATTTTGAGATGAAGAAGGCACTTATCACTGGCATTACTGGTCAAGATGGCAGCTATCTTGCCGAGTTGCTTTTGGACAAGGGCTATGAGGTGCACGGAATTGTCCGTCGCTCCTCGGTTCACACCACGAACAGGATTGATCATCTGCTATCAGAAGGCTCCATCATCCTTCATGATGGTGACTTAACGGACTCTAGCTCCATTATTCGAATTGTGGGCGAAGTTCGTCCTGACGAGATTTATAACCTCGCCGCCCAGTCCCATGTTGGTGTTTCATTTGACGCGGCCGAGTACACCGGTGACTGCGACGCATTGGGCGTGCTGCGCATCCTTGAAGCTGTCCATATGCTGGGCATGGATCAGTCCTGCAGGATTTACCAAGCTTCGACGAGCGAGCTGTATGGTAAGGTCGAAGAGGTTCCCCAGAACGAGAACACCCCTTTCCATCCGTACAGCCCGTATGCGGTCGCCAAGCAGTACGGCTTTTGGATGATGAAGGAGTACCGCGAGGCCTACGGCATGTTTGCGGTCAACGGAATCCTCTTCAATCACGAGTCCGAGCGCCGTGGCGAGAACTTCGTAACACGCAAAATTACTCTAGCGGCCGCCCGTATCGCCAAGGGACTCCAGGACCATCTTGAGCTCGGCAACCTAGACTCCCTCCGCGATTGGGGATATGCGAAGGACTACGTGGAGTGCATGTGGCTCATCATGCAGCAGGATGAGCCCGATGACTACGTTATTGCCACGGGTGTGCAGCACTCCGTGCGCGAGTTCACGGAGTGGTCCTTTAAGCACGCCGGCATCGACCTCCGCTGGGAGGGCGAGGGCTTGGAGGAGAAGGGCTATGACAAGGCGAGCGGCAAGATGCTCGTCTGTGTCAATCCCGACTTCTATCGCCCGACCGATGTCGTCAACCTGTGGGGCGATCCTATTAAGGCAAAGACGGTCCTGGGTTGGGACCCCCAAAAGACCAGCTGCGAGGAGCTTTGTCGCATCATGGTAGAGCACGATCTTGAGATCGCCGAGCGAGAAGCGAAGCTGGCCTAATGGGGAGGCGCGTTCTCATCTTCGGCGTTAACGGGTTTGTGGGCACTTTTCTTGTTCACGAACTTGTTTCTGCGGGCTATAAGGTCATAGGCTCTGATTTGCATGAAAAATGTATAATTTCGGAAGTTTCTGCATATTATCCCTGTGACCTTTCGGATGCGAGAGGCGTTTTGTCCCTCGTATCCGAGTCTAACGCCGACTACATCGTAAACCTCGCTGCTATAAGTTCTGTGGGGCAGAGCTGGAGAGCCCCTGCGCTTACAATGCGTATAAACGTTGAAGGTGCTCTGAATATCATGGAGGCGGCGCGCGCTCAGGAAACTAGTGTGCGTGTGCTGCTTGTCGGATCATCGGAGGAGTACGCGCCCAAAGACGGACCACTTTGTGAGAGCGATTCTACGATTGCCAATAATCCTTACGGAATATCCAAAGCTACCCAGGAATGTTTTGCTGCACTCTATGCAAAAGAATTTGGTCTCGGGGTTTGTCTCACGCGTTCATTTAACCATACTGGCCCTGGGCAAAACCCGGCGTTTGTTCTCCCAAGCTGGTGTAGACAGGCTGCCGAAATCGAGAAATCAGCTAAACCCGGCAGGGTGACTGTGGGAAATATTAGCGTGGCGCGAGATTTTAGTGATGTCCGTGATGTTGTGCGCGCATATCGTCTGATTATGGAAAGCGGACGTGCTGGTGAGGTATATAACGTCGGAAGTGGGCGTGCGCTACCTCTGTGCGACTTGTTGGAAACCATCAAAAGCTTTTGTCGTCAACCTATTGAGGTTGAAATCGATACCGCTCTTATTCGACCGAATGACACAGCGAGCATTTGCTGTGATTATTCAAAAATCAATGAGGAGTTGGGCTGGAAACCAAAAAGGAAGATCGAGGATACGCTGCGAGAAATGTACGACGGTTTCGTTGTTGCCTAATGAGATAATTGGAAATAGGAAGATGACAAAAAGGAAAAAAGTCCTTTTCTTTACGGATCGATTTTTTTGGCCTGCCAACGATGGGCATAAGGTTGTTTTGACAAATTATTGTAAGGGGCTCGTTTCAGAGTACGATTGCGATGTCCATGTCCTCTCATTCTTGGAAGCAGGCCAAGACGAGCAGTCGGTTTTGTCGCGCCCCGATTTTATTTCAAGTGTTGCGCTTGCCAATAAACCTGACAAGAAAACGATTGTGAAAAATCTTACAACGGCTCTTGCAAAGGGTGTTTGCGGGGGGCCTATTCAGTGTGCCCTATTCAAGTCCAAAGCAGTAGCTAAACAACTTAGGGACCTTACGGTTAAGCTGAAGCCCTCTCACGTTTTCATTGATTTACCTCGACTTTCTCCATATATTGATGCCATTTCGGACCTACCTTGTAAAAAAGTGCTGTACATGGAGGATTCGTTTTCCGTACGTTACCAACGGCAACTTAATAGTCTGAACACACTTAATAAAACTGGCGGTGTTGCTGGCAAGTACACTGCCAACTTTAAGGGCGGGGTGGCGAAACTTGCGTCTAATTCCACGCTTCAGAAGTTTGTTCTTGGAACTGAATCTGCTCGCATGCGCAGGCTGGAACATGATGCTCCCAAACAATTTGATTACGTTGTTCTCGTCTCTCCAGTTGAGGCGGAGCGACTGACTGCTGAAACAGGTAATAGCAATATCATTGCAGTTCCTTTGGGCGTAGATTGCCCGTTCTACACGTCCGGCCCAGAGCCTTCTCCCCGACCTGGTGTTGTTTCGTTCCTTGGTGATATGCGCGCGGCTGCGAATGCGGATTCCCTTCGTTATATCGCAGATGAGGTGCTTCCGCTTATAGGGCCTGATGTGATGCTTGAGGTTGTCGGAACTGCCAGCGAAGACCTTATTGACGAGTTTAAGAGTAACAATCAGATCAGGTTTTTAGGTAGGGTTGAAGATACTCGTGCTGCCCTTCGATCTACAAGTGTCTTCTTGGCACCCATTGCATACGGAACCGGAATCAAGACAAAGATTCTTGAAGCAATGGCAATTGGCGTGCCCATAGTAACGAACGCTATCGGTAATGAAGGTATTGGCCTTATTGATTGCGTTGATGCTTTTGTTGTCGATGGCGCTACGGGACAAGCCTCTGCGGTACGAAGGCTTCTTGATGATAAGGACCTTGCTATACGTTTGGCCTCATCTGCTCGTCGGAAGGCGATTGAAATATTCGACTGGCAAAAGTCTCTTGAAAACTTCAGCTACTTGGGGTTTGAGAGTTCTGAAGATGCGAAGGGGGATGCAAATGTCGCTTAAGCTATTGATTGATGATGGAATGCAGATTTCCCTTGGGACTGGAATCGGGAAATACAGCCAGTATCTCTATGAGGCGCTTTCGAGGCGTGATGATATCGACGTCGATCTAATTTCGTGGAAGCCGGCGAGTTCCAGTCGTAAGTCAAATAGATTTGACTACCTTAAATACGTTAATTCCGGCGAGTTTTATCAGCTTGCCGGAAAGTATGATGCTGTCTTATTTACAAATTATGCCATACCGTATAGAAGGCTTCCCTGCAAGGTCGTTTGCTGCATTCCAGATATGGTCTCGTTCCTTCATCCCGATACTCTTCCCACGGCGTATCGTTATTACAATCGAGCGATGATACGCAATAGCGTGAAGAAATCCGATCTTGTTCTTACGATTTCCGAATCGGTAAAGAAGGAGATAGCTGATTTCTTTCCGGGCTACTCATCAAAGATTGCCTACACTTGGCTTGGTCTCTATGAAGGCATCCATAAAGATTTTTGTCCTGACCCCTATGAAAATGCAACTCTATCTTTGCTTACACCTCAGAAGTTCTTTCTGTTCGTAAGTACGATTGAAAAGCGGAAGAACGTCGGGCTTGTTCTCGATGCGTTCCTTAAGCTCAAAGAACATGAGCTTGCGAAAGACTACAAAATGGTTTTTGCTGGACGTCTCGGTTACGGCGGTGAAGAATTCATCGCCAAAGCGCGTGAGTCAAAATATGGCAACGATATCCTCTTCACCGGATACGTAAGTGATTCAGATTTGAATAGGCTTTATAACGAAGCTGCGGCTTTTGTTTTCCCGACTGTCTATGAGGGATTTGGATTTGCCCAGATTGAGTGCATGAGTGTTGGGCTTCCTATTATCTTGAGTGATATCCCGATCAATCGCGAGATCTCCAGAGATTATGGGCTGTTCTTTGATTTAAAAGATGAGGATTCGTTAATCGGGCGCATGATCGATGTCGTCAATGGCGACGTTGATCGAAATAAGCTCTCTGAGATTGCAGAAAGATATTTGCCTGACTTTAACTGGGATGCGATTGCCGAACAGTATATGAATCTTATTAACATTGATTCAGTTAGGTAGGTACTTTATGCCTGTTTACTGCGGGGCATTTGCTCTATCTATTTTTTTGTCTATGCTTTTTTGTCGTAATAGAAGATCTAGCAGCAACAATCTTCTTTTATGGCTACCCGTACTCCCTATATTACTTGTATCTGTGTTTCGCTATGGCATTGGTACGGACTACCTCTGGGTCTATGACTATGGTTATCAGTCAGTGCTTCATGGACGCTCATGGAATTATTCTAGATTCGAACCTGGCTATCTTGCAATCAATTTTCTCGTGGGCTTCTTTCACGGAAGCTCTTTCTGGGTTTTTGCAATCATGGCTTTGATTTTTCATTATTTTATGTATAAGTTTATACTTGAATGGACTAATAACGTTGCATTTTCGTTATTATTGCTTTTTTTAAGTCAGGTATGGCTCTTTTCGTTGAGTGGCATTCGACAAGCAGCTGCTCTTGCGATTGTTGCTTTTGCGATTCGTTTTGCTGCAAGTAGAGAACCAGCACGTTACTTTGTATTAATTTCACTTGCGGCCAGCTTGCACTTCACTGCGCTTGTTTATTTTCCACTATATTTCTTATTTAGAAGAAAGTATTCGCAAGTAACCGTTCTCTTTCTTTCCGTAATTTTATTTGCGCTTGGGTTTGTGGCGCCCTCTTTTCTTAAGACTGTTGCGAACGTATTCGGTCGCGGTGATTATTTCGCTAGCAGTTACTTTAAGAATCGTATTTATTACGTTGAATTTTTTGTTACGCTTCTCGTTGCATCGATAACTCTCTTTCTTCAGTGTAAGAGTCCTGATTTTGATTCAAGATATCGTGTTTTGATAAACGCCGCAATTTTTGCTCTTTTTTCAGCATCTTGTTCAGCTGCAATTCCCAATGCAGAGCGTTTTGATTTGTATTTCACCGTTGCTTATATCGTTTTAATTCCAATCCTGTGTATGTATTGCAAAACACAGTTGCTATCGCTGGGTCTTGCAGTCTTTTTGTCACTTATTCTTGGATCGCGCCTAGTTTATGACACTTATTTTAGCGGTGATAGTAATGGAGTCGCTGAGTATAGGTGTATTTTGATTGAAGATGGTGGTCGTCACTTATGAGGCTTCTTATCGCTAATGAGCTATATGAATGCGGTGGTGCCGAAAATGTCTTTAGGGATGAAGTCCAGCTTTGTTTGAATGCTGGTTTTGATGTAAGAACAATTACATTTGACCCTAATTTCATTAAGTCTGAATTCCCAGATCATCATAACTATCCCATTGACGGGGGGAGCGCTTGGAAACTGCGTATTCGCCTGTTTGGCGACAGCGCGCTTAGGAGTGATCTTCTACAACTCATTGAGGATTTTCAGCCTGAGGTTATCCATGTGCATAACGCGGTTAACAGTATGCTTTCTATTTGCAGTGCTATTAGTGCATATCGTGCTAGGCATCCATCAGTTACTAGCCTGCAGACTTTGCATGACTATGGTGTGGTCTGTCCAAGGTCGTGGTGCATTCACGATGATGGATCAGTATGCTCGGGTTATTGCGCTGAGAATTGTTTCGGCGATAAATGCTGTCTTAACTTTCAAGATAAGCTAAAGCGATTGTTAATGAATAGGATAAACTCTGCTCGACGCCATGCATTCGATAGGCTGGTGTCGCCCAGTGAGTTCTTGGTTACGACCTGTGCTGCGAACAACATCGCTGCGGACTGCGTTCGCAATCCCTTTAAAGCGCCACAGGTGTCGTGTCTGTCGTTTAGTGAACGCGATGATGTCATTGTTTATGTTGGCGCCGTTGCAGAACGAAAAGGCTGTACGAATCTTATCAAAGCATGGAAATCCTCTGACTTAGCTCGGGCAGGATGGCGCCTTCGGATTATTGGATCTGTTGAGAGGGATTACGAGGAGACATTTACCTCTCTACTGGAGGATGCGAACGGAATCAACGTTCTTGGCAAACTATCTCGCGAGGAAACTTTGGAGGAAATTGTCAAGGCAAAGTATCTTATTGCTCCTTCCCTCTGGATCGAGAACTATCCGACCACTGTTCTTGAGGCTCTTGCCTGCGGTACTGTTTGCTTGGGTTCTAATCGAGGAGGCATACCAGAGCTGATTGGAAAGGACGGGATCTTATTCAACCCCTTGTCCGTGCCAGCCATCACGAAAGTGCTAAACGAGTGTCTCATTATTAATCGGGTGATATGGGAATCCTGGTCCAAGAGCGGAGTTAAGCGCGTCAGACGAGAAAACGATCCTCAGGTTTACCTGGGCTCTTTATTTGGGACTGAATTCAAAGATGGAGAATAATGGTTAACGAGCATCGAAAAACCTTCTTGAAAAATTCCGCAGCGCAGTATGCCTTGCAACTTGCAAAGTACATCCTTCCTTTTGTAACTTTGCCCTATTTGACCAGAGTTCTCGGTGTTGAGGGATATGCTGTACGTGCCTATGTTTTGGCTGTGATGTCTTTTGCCCAGTTGCTTCTTGAGTTTGGCTTTAACCTTCATGGCGCTAAACTTGTTGCCGGATTTAAAGATGATGTGGAACGCGTTGAAAAGACAATTGGTAGCATTCTGGCTTCAAAGCTAGTGCTTCAGATCATCGGTTTCCCAATCATCTTCGGTATGTGTGTCGCAATTCCACTTATGGGCGAAAACATTCCGTTTACTTTTCTGTGCTATCTGAGCATCTGTTTTTCTGTTCTCATGCCGGATTTTATTTTTATGGCATATGAAAAACTTGGTATTTTGACTTCACGCTATGTCATTTCAAAGCTTCTTGCGACTGTACTCACGTTTGCTCTCGTTAAGGGCCCAAATGACCTTTGGCTTGTCGGTTTGCTTGATGTCATTTCCGCATTTGTTGCGCTTGTCCTATCTTTTGCCTCACTTTCACGAGATTTCGGACTGGTCATCGGAATGCCAAGCCTGCAGTCTATTTGGGCTTCCATTAAAGGATCTGCTCTTTATTTCTTGTCAAATGTTTCAGGGACCATTATGTCTTCTGCGACGACAATCGCTGTGGGGCTTTGGATTTCCGATTCTGCGGTAGTTTCTTATTGGAGCCTTGGTATGACTGTTGCAAATGCCGTAAACGCGCTCTATACGCCTCTGACCAACGCTCTTTACCCACATATGATTAATGAATATGACCAAAAGCTCGCGAGAAGGATGTTGATGCTGGCGACCCCAGTCGCACTGCTTATCGCTGCAGTGGTCTTCTTCCTTTCTGACCAGATCATGCTTCTTCTGGGAGGCATTGATTATGTGGCGGGTTCATACGTTATTGCTTGTCTTGCCCCTCTATTCTTCTTTGGTTTTCCTGTCATTCTTCTTGGTTGGCCTCTGCTTGGTGCAGCAGGCTATGTTGAAGAGATGACTCGAACTTCATTGACTGCAACCGTATTGCTTCTTCTTGGCCTCGGGGCTCTTTATATAATTGGAGCCTTCGGCATTGTCGCGGTTGCAACGCTTCGTTGTTTCTGTGAGTTTGTTTTACTTGCATTTAGGGCCATTTATGTCTGTAAATACAATCTGCTTGGAAGCGATCCCATTAAAAGGGGGTCTAAATGAATATATTAATTAGACTTAGAAATCTAAAGAATTCACTCCAGACAAAGATTCGAATTGCTATTTGGAGTCTTGAGTATCCTGGGCGAGTTGAGTTCGGGGACTGTGTTTCCTCACGTGACGTTATGAGGCTGAGGCTGGGCCCCGAAGGTTCGTTGGTTGTTGGTGACGGCACCTTTTTTAATAACGGTTGTTCTCTCAACTGTATGAAAAGGATAGAGATTGGCAGAAACTGTTTATTTGGCGAAAACGTGACTGTCTACGATCATAATCACCGTTTTTCTGGTTTTTCTCGGCTGGCAGAACAGGGATACAAAAGTGCTTCTATCAAAATTGGGGATAACTGCTGGCTGGGCACCAACGTTGTTGTGCTCAAGGGAGTGACGATTGGAGATGGCTGCGTTGTGGGGGCAAATGTTGTCGTTGCAAGAGATATTCCCCCTGACAGTATCGTGACGCAGAGTCGTGACCTGAACATCGCTCCGATAATCCGTACAAATTGAAGGGACGCGTATTGTGCCTAAAATTGATGTTATTACATTACATGCTGTAAAAAACTACGGTTCAGTACTTCAGACATTTGCTACTCAGGAAAAGCTGAGGCAGCTTGGGTGTGAGGTCGAAGTCATCGATTATTGGCGAGCCGACAATCTTGATGAGAATCTATTGTCGCTACATGCTAACAATCATTCTTTCCCACTAAATATTATTGCGCGACCCATACTGTATCCGACGGTCAAAAGATGGGAAACAGTGTTCAACGGCTTTCTTGACCGTCGTATCAGTCTGACACACAAGAGATATCTTTCTAATGATGAGCTGCTTGAGGATCTTCCTGTTGCGGATGCTTATTGCACCGGTAGCGATCAAACTTGGAATTCTACGCTCAATGGGGGTATTCTGCCAGCCTACTATCTCGACTTCGTTCCGAACGATAAGCCTAAGTTTTCTTATGCGGCAAGCATCGGGAATACGAGCGTTGATGATAGTGAAGCGAGTTATTTAGCTGACAAGCTCAGTCGCTATGACATGATTTCTGTTCGCGAGCAGAGCGCCGTTGACTTGCTCGCGAGCCTTGGGATTAAAGCGCAGCGCGTTCTCGATCCAACACTTGCAATGGGGAAAGAATTCTGGTCCGATTTCGCCGATGAAAAACTTGTCGGTGAAGAAGGCTACGTACTTCTTTATCGCTTGCATCCTGACCGTGTGATCGACGGCTTTGCTTCTGAATTTGCGAGGAGCCGTGGACTTAAGTTGAGGCGCGTTTGCCTTCGCTATGATCAGGTACGCGAGGGCGGTTCCCCTGTTTTTATTCCAGAAGTCGAGGAGCTTGTCGGTCTTATTAAGGGTGCCAGCATGGTCATTACTGACTCTTTTCATGTGACTGCATTCTCTACGATGTTGGAACGTAACTTTGCGGTTTATTGCAGAGGCAATTTTAATACTCGAATTGACAATCTTTTGGGTATATGCGGCCTTCGAGATAGGTGGCTTTCTGTGGAATCGAGAGACCGTCTGCTTTTAGAAGACGTTGTTTATGATGGCGTAGCGGAAAAGCTGGCTGCCGCGAGATGTGATACTGACAAGTTTCTTAAGAAGGCCGTTTCATTGACGGGGGTTGGTGGCCGATGAATACCCGTTCCGAATCCTCCTCGTTCGCTTCATTGCTTAATGCGCCATTACGAGTTATCGCGCTTCGTAATACTGATGACGCGAGTATTGCCTCTTCCGCCTCTGGCGGCGCTTTTGTCGTTCTTGCGCATGCAATGCTCAACAGGGGGGGAGTTGTGTTTGGTGCGGCTCTTCTTAAATCTGGTAGGGTTGAGCACGTCTGTGCAAAGAACGTTTCAGAATTGCGCGCTTTGCAAGGTTCGAAATACGTTCGCAGCGATGTAGCGGATACCTATGGAGAATGCTATGACTACCTGAGCAGAGGCGTGGATGTCCTGTATTCCGGCACGCCCTGTCAGATTGCGGCGCTGAGGTCCTATTTGAAAAAAAGAAATGTAACCAATCTGCCGGGCTCCCTTGTCTGTGTCGACTTGATTTGTCACGGCACCCCTGGACAAGAGATTTTCAAAGCGTACATCAGCTGGCTTTCAGCAATTGAGCGGACGGATGACGGCATCCACGGCTATGAGTTTAGAAATAAGCTAATGGGATGGGGGCTCTACTACTACTACTACTACTACCGATCTGGTAAACGGCATGAGAAGCTTGGGCAGGCAAGCGATGACCCCTACTACTCTGCGTTTGCAAAGGGCATTATATATCGTAAATGTTGCTATAGTTGCCCCTTTGCTCGAATAGAGCGTGCCGGAGACTTTACAGTCGGTGACTTTTGGGGAATTGAGGATTGCCATCCGGATTTCTACGATGAGCGCGGAGTCTCAGCAGTGCTTATTAATTCGATAGAGGCGAATGAGTTTTTCAATGATTATTGCATTGATAAATGTGAATGGATTGATTCAACTGTTGAGAATGTGATTGCGCGGAATGGCAATCTGGCTGGACCGACCAAGCGATCTGAAGAGCAAGAACAACTTGCCAAAGAAGTAGAGAAAGCAGTTGCCGAAGGAGATTACGATAAGGCATTTGGGGTGCTTCTTAAGCCGCGGTTGAGTGTTACGGCGAGGATTCGTCGTCTTCTTCCGTGGAAGGCTGTACGCTTTCTATACACGCTAAGGCGATAATATGTATACGGTCACTTTGGGATGGCTGGATATCCTGTGAGTATTTCTTCGTTTGCGCGCTGCTGAATAGCACGAAACGATACCGTTAATTTGACGCTTAGGCACTGAGACCGCCATGGACTCGGTGCCTTTTGCTGATGGCAGGATTGTGGTGTTGCCGTATGATTGCCTCGTCCGTATCGACCTTGCCTGCAATCCCGTCTATGGCCGAATCCGTTTAATCTTCGCCACCAAGCCTCGGGTACTAGTCCTTTATGGTGTGCGCGTTGAAGACGGTCTAGGCTGTGTCGTGTCTGCGCCCATTGTCTCAGCTGGCTTCGGCCTGAACATTGTGTCTGGCCTTCCTATCAACTAACTATCTGTCTCTGTGGCCTCCTATGCGGTTGTTAGTGACTTCAGCACAAGGCTGTCCTTCACCTCCGTGAAATCGCAGCAGTACGATGCGTGACGATGATGACGGTACGGCCGAGATTTCGCATGCGATCCAGCATTTCTCGCTCGGTCTTGGGGTCGAGGGCCGCTGTACATTTATCGAGCAGAAGCACGGGGGAGCCGGAGTAGACCGCACGCGCAACGGTAAGGCGTTGCTCCGGGTCTCTGTACCAGTTGTCGCTGGTGTCGTCCCAGGTTAGGTCCATCTGGCACCATTTGCCGTCGATTTTTACAGCGTTCCAGGTGTGGCCGTTGCCGGTGATGCGGCCGTTGGCGATGCCCGCGGCGTCAAGGAGCTTGGAGTAGATGCGCTGATAGCTCTCGCAGATGCCCTGGTGGCGCGTGAGGCCGCTTTCTGCTGAGCACCAGTTGAGGCTGTGGTCGTACTCCAGCTGGTCGAGCGTCCAGTCGTGGAGCCACAGAGCCATGTCGTATTCCGAGCCGGAGGTTTCCTGGCGGCACTGGGCTACGGCATTGTTGACGATCTGCGTGACGCTTGGGCGGGCAGCGTCGTTTACGGTCACCTCCGCCGTGGTGCGCAGGTAGTAGATCCCCTTGTCGTTTTGGGGGTCGTTTCTGTCGTTGTCCATAAAGTAGAAGTGGATGCGGTACGTGCCCGACGCCGTGAAGTCAAAGGTAAAGTCGTGGCCCGCGGTGCCCAGGCTGTAGTAGCTGGCCCATGCAGGGCGCGACGGGTCGCAGACGCTTTCCTGGCTGCCGCCGTCCCAGTAGGTGGGCACGTCCATGCGCGCCTTGGCCTGGGACGAGCCGTTGGTCTGGGTTACGTGGAAGGTCGTCGCGGTGCCCGCGGGGGCGTCGTTCCACGAGACGGTGAAGGTGACGCCGTTTTGGCTTGCGGTGGCGGAGTGGGCGTAGGTGGTTTGTGACGTGGTGGAGATGGCCTCAGGCGTGGGGTTGGCTTGGGCTCGGAGGGATGGGGCGGGGGTGCCGGTTGCGGCGGCGGTGCCGTCGGCGCTTTCCGTGTTGACGGCGCTGGTGCCGGTGGATGTTGCGGTGCTGTCCTCTGCGGTATCTGCTGTCGTATTTGTGTTGGTGCCGTCTTCGGCCTTGCCTGTGTCGCTGCTCGTGGCGTCAGCTTGCGCTTGCTGCTCGGCGGCTGCCTGAGGCTGGATGGCTTCCGCGACGGCTGCCATGAGCATCGTCGAGCTGACCATGGACGTGCACGCGATCGCGCAGAGCAGGTAGTAAAGGGGTCGTTTCATAGCGGAGCCTCTCGGTGAGCAGCCAATAGGGTTCGAAGGCAGCTCCAGGCCAGCACTCCGCACATATTTTACTGGGTTTATTTTACGGGAACCCCAGTCAACATCAGCGAACTTTCTGGGGAATGTTGGGGAGGGGAGGGATGGTTGTTGGCTTTCTGTTTCCCCATCCGGCGGCTATGCGGCATGCGTTGGGTTGTCTATGAGTGCTGCGGAAGCTCCAGCGCGAGTCTGTGTTGTTCCTCCGCGAGGCTCGACACGGGCGTCTTCCAGGAAAAGCCTGTGAGTTGGCTACCCAGGTCCAGCTCTGCGTGGCCATATTCTTCGATTTTGCATCCAGGGTGCTTGGTATCGGGCCTCAGGCGGCACTCGACCGGGTTCGACCCGATGATTCGATATTCCTGCTGGTAAGCGTACTTGGGCGTTTTGATAAGTAGGTTGCAGATCGTGCCTTGGAAATTTCCTCGATCAGCTTTGGTCCGGGGATGCCATAGGAGATGGCGCCGTGGGCGTATACCTCCTCGCCGCCGGTGGTGTGGCTGTCTATAAGGCGCGCGAAGCTTTCGTACCGCACGATGCCGATCCATCCGTCTGCGCATCCGAACTCCCGGATCATGCGCATTGGGCTCTGGACGCAGTTGTTGAAGGTTTCGCTCTCGCGGACCGTATACATGCAGTAGATGGGTAGACAGTGATTTCCGCTTAGGCATACCTCGGGAACTATGGACGCTTCGAGCGGGTCGCCCTGTTCGCCAGGCAGGCCATGGTAGTAGCCGGCTGCGTTCATGTAGAGGCGACCGTTTATCAAGTCGTCGATTTATGCTTCCCTGGGTGCGAACTTGAGTAGATATGTGATGCCGTCGTTGGACATGGCATGTCCTTTCTTGAGCGGTTCTGTCCCGGGCTAACTCGTTCGTCCGGGCACCTTGAGACCATGATAGGGACGTTCCCCAAAACCTTCACTCGCAAATTGATTTATTCGGTTCCGCTCCCGCACGCCCGGTCGGCTTCTGCGCCCATCACAACGTCCACGACCTGCTCGGCGAGGCTCCTGAGCAGCTCCTGCATGTCGATGGCGCCATCATCGAAACGGGGCATGTAGAGCATGTCCGGCGTCGGGTCTGACAAGATTTCTGCAGCGGTCTTCGTTCTTTCCCAGAACCTGTTGTTGTGGTGATTTCAGACTCTAGGACGAGGACCGTTTTTCGGTAATCGGGCGCTAGGGCGTCATCCTTACGCCAACGTTTCCGACGGACCCTCTTTTCGTTCTGCGATGTAGTCCGCGAACCATTTTCGCGCGTTGTTCTTGAGGATACGGATATTATCTTCGTTTGCGGTGTTGATCTCCTGAAGCGCTCGTTCGGCGATAACGCTCTGATCTTCAAGAGACTCGTCGACGCTTGAACGGTATTTTTTAGCGACCGATGCTATATACCTGCTTACGAAGGTCTTTTTCTCCTTATCGCTCAGGGCCGCGAAATCTACTTTGAGATTGAGCCTCGAGAGCAGTTCCGGTGGGAACTTTTCCTGCACCTCGGTTCTCGGTGTGTTCGAGGTGAATACTATGGTATAGCCGTTAAGGTCGTGTTCCTCGCCCTGGGAATCCGTGAACTTGCCGTTCTCAAGCAGGTCGAGGAAGAAGCTCCATACTGCTGAATCTCCCTTTTCGAACTCGTCGATGAGAATGACGCCCGACTTACTGCGCTCTATCTTCATTGTTAGCTCGCCCTCTTCGCTGCCCATGTAGCCACGCGGGCTGCCGATGAGTGAATTGAGCGAGTCCTTGCTGCTGTAGTTGCCAAAGTTGATTTTTGCCAGCGATTCCCCCGGCGCGAGCAGGCTACTGAGGATCCTTGCAGTCTCGGTTTTGCCCACGCCGGAGGGGCCGATCAGGAACAGGGAGAGAATCGGCTGTTCTCCGATGCTGTTAAACAGCCTGAAAATTTCGACCTGTTTGCGGAAATCATCTTTGAAATTGTCCTGCCCGATGAGGTCGTGTACGAACTGGTCGAGTAACTCTTTTGTCTCTGAGTCGTCTAGGTCTATCAGGCGTTTTGGCTTCTCTTCAGTTGGCATGGCTTGATCTTCGGTATCTCCTTCGATATCGCATTGTCGTACGGTGTCAAATATGGTGCGCATTTCGTATGCGTATCTGCCTGCTGTTGTTTCATCGGCAGTGAACACCGTGTTTTCAGGCATTTGATAGAGAAGACCTTCAAATGTTGCGGCCATGCTTCCTTTGCCGCCAGTGGGATCGAGTAGGGATAAAAGCGATGAAACATCGAGTGCCATATCACCCTCTCCAGCTTGCAGCGCAATTTGTGCCGTGCTAGATAGAGATAACGCCGAGGTATATTCGTATCCTTCGCTTTCGAGCCGGCCCCTGAGACGGGCGAACTGGTCCTTTCTGTATGTGATTAAGTTCAGCATGGCTTATTCACTTTTTTTATTGACTGCCTGGATGACTGCGATGACATCGATATAGGTTGCTTCGGTCTCATCTTTTTCTGTTGTCGGATTGTCTACTTGATCGTCCGTTCGTTCTTTGTATGAGCCATCAATGAAGCCGTCGTCCGGTTCAGCTGTCTTGCCTTTTGTTTGAAAGTATTCGTACGAGCTGCGAAGGTTCGATGGATAAACTTTTCCCTTGCAGATTCCGATGATTCCGACTTTGCCGATGAGAAGGTCATCGATTGAGTAGCCGCTCTCGAAGAGATCTGCCCCATCGATTGGAATCTTCAGGATAATGTCGTTGCTCTTTCCGTCGCCGATTCTCCCGATAAGCTTGAATGACGTGCCCGACTTGATGAAGGACTGGAATAGGTGCCCCACATCGAGGCCGCCAGCCTCCGGGATTGTAATCCCATCGAACGTTCCCGACATGACTGTTATAAGGGTACGCACTTCGTCCTCGTTGAGTAGCGAGAGGCGTACGTTATCGATGTAAACTAGGTCGCCCTCATCTCTCTTTTCTTTGTCAAAATCGAGGCAGTTTCTTTTGATGTCGGCGAGCATGCGGCTCATGGTGTTTATGTACTCGAACGTATCGATCATCTTCGTTCGCTTCTCATGTCCCAAGTCGCCGCCTCCTTCTACGGTAAATTTTGTAAATATTGGAACCTTGGTTTCGCCTTTTGCGTTGATTTCAGCATTGCCAGAGGTGGCCTTATTTTCTTCATTTGAGCCATCTTTCCAAAGCGTGTTATCTAGCAACATGCGCATCTCATAAACCTTGGAATGGTTCATGTAGTACACCGTGAAGAGGTCTGGGGCCTTGGTTTTATTCGACATAGCATTCCAATCTATTTGATTCGTACATTTGTTCTATCTATTGTATCCAAAGTCGCTGGATCGTGAAGGTGCGCGCCAGGTTGAAGCTTTAATTCGGCTGCGATTAATTAAAAGGGCTATTTGGTAGGGGGCCGTTGATAAGATGCAGACGACCTTTAGTCAATACATGACATACCGTGGTAGTGTCCTGTTCATCTTTAAAGACCTGTTCACTTTTGTGATGTACCGGCACATATTTCAGCGATAGACTTCTATTGTCAACACTTATCTGTTCCTAGCTGCTTTGGAGGTTGCTTATGGATCCGGCGTCCATGTTTGATGGTCTGGGCTCATCGGTTATAGCGGCTATTGCCGGCGCTCTCGTGACTGCTCTAGTTAGTGTTCCCGTCAGCTACAAGGTTGGGCAGAGATCCGTCAAGCAGTCTCAGAAGGCCGGTAAAGGCTCAAAGCAGATTCAGGTTGGTGTCGTAAATGAGCGCAACGACAAATAAGCAAATCCAAAAGGCTGGCGATAATGCAAACCAGATTCAAACGCAGACGTTTGTGCAGAACATCGGGATATCTGAAGAGCGGGTTTATGACATCGTAAGCGCTGCGTGCGACAGGGCTATTGAGTCTTGCCTTATGGAGTCAAGGCTTGCCGTCGAACAGAGGTTGAATAGTTTTAAAGATGAGCTGTATGCCATTGTCGGGAATCAATTACAGCTTTTCGAATCGCTTCGCGAGCCGTCGTGTGCGGCGACGTTAGGTGCAGCCGCAAATGCCGCGGCTAGGACTAACTCCGTTGCTGATCATCAGATGCTGGCTGAGCTTTTAGTCAAACGCTTCGAGTCACCATCGGATCGCCATGTTGCCACTGGGGTAACTAAGGCGATTGAGATTGTCGAGTTTCTTACTGATGAGGAGCTTGCTGGATTGACGACACTGCATGTTGCGCGAGCCTTCACACCTGTGAGTGGCGATATAAAGAAAAGTATCGAGTCTTTAGCTGGGTTGATTGATGTGCTCCCGTTGGAGCTTCTTCCTAGTGGGCAAGAGTGGATAGACGATTTGGATATCCTTGGTGCCGTTAGATCTTCACCTATCGCATCGCTGGTGCCCTATCTCGATATTCAGTTTAAGCAACTGGATGGATATACCGTTTGCGGTGTTAAAGCCGGTTCTGATGAAGAAGCTGAAGCGTTGGATAAGCTTTCAGAAGTGGGTCTACCCGCTAATTTGCTTGTTGAGCATGAATTGAACCCAGGATATAAACGTTTGCCCCTTAGGCATATTAATAATTTTGAAGGGCTATCCCTTTATTCGCCCTCTGATCCTTCAGCATCGCAAACCGAGCTCAATAGTGATCAAATAAAAGCATTTCGATATATTTGCAGTTTGAGTAAAGATAATTCTTGTGATGAGGTGATTAGGGGAAACCTCAAGAAGGAGATGTTCCGATATCCATCATTGGTTACCCTTATCAATTGGTGGGATTCGATTCGGTTGGCTCTGAGGCTTACGTCTGTCGGCAGGTGCCTCGCGAGTTCAAATGCAAGAAGGCTGAAACCCGAGCTGCCGGAATTCTAGTAACAATCTGCTTCGCTCCGCTAGGCTTCTTTTGCGCGTTGATTTGCTAAATGTGTCTTTAGATTAATCTCTTTTGAACAAATAGGTCTAGTTGTAACGGTCCGCCGGTGGCTCTGCCCTTAATCGTTACCCTTACGGGCTTTCACCTTACAAATTTCCAATGTCAGTTGTTTGTTATCCTGTTCTTTAATAAAGAACGACCGTTGGGGGCGTTATGCACGATAAGCCATGGCTTACTCCTGAACAACAGATTGAGCATTTGGAACGTAAGGGCGTAGCGTTCAGCTTGATGAGCAAACAAGAAGCTCTGAGTTATTTAAAGCATAACAATAATTATTTCAGGCTCCGCTCGTATCGGTGCGGTTTCGATAAGGTCGTTGGTGGAGTAAATGATGGCAAGTATATTGGTCTCGATTTCGCCATGCTCCAGGATCTATCTGTTATTGACTATGAATTGCGGCAAGTCTTACTGCCCATGACAATCGATATCGAGCACTTTTCAAAAGTTGAGCTGCTTGAGAGACTTGGGCGTGACTCCGTTGATCCGTATGAGATTGTCGAGCAGTACCTCTGTGGCAAAAGACGCTCACAGTATGAGGGCGTATCGGGCGGAAGCGTGACGCGCGAAATTGATTCAAGGCTAAATAGCTGCTATATCAATGGTCTTATTTCGGCCTATAGGGAAACTGGTTATCCAGTTTGGGTTTTTACAGAGTTGATTACTTTTGGAACTTTCATTGATTTTTGGTTCTCGGTTTCTCGCTATCTTCATGATGGGGAATTTAGAAGACGCGCCTATGAACTGCAGGCTGTGAAGGGCCTTAGGAATGCCTGCGCGCATAATAACTGTATTATCAATGATCTGAAGTCGGGTAATCCCAGGTATAACGTTTCGTATGACGTAAGAAATGCTGTGACGGCTCTTAAACTCCAAGATGTGAATGTTAAGGCCAAGCTATCAAACGAACGTCTACAGCATATTGCGACTACGTTGTACCTTCACAGTACTATGGCTTCAACCGGGGTAATGACTAATAAAGGAAATCAGCTGCGCAGGCTAGTTGAAAGAATGTATCGCAACGAGAGCTATTATCTTCGTAATGATCAAATAAGAACCGGTTTCGCTTTTATTAGCGGCCTGATAAATGGCTGGTTTGTGAATTAGAAAATAGTCTCTTTTGGGAAACAGGGCTATAGCTATAATACTCACTCACAATACAAAGAAGGTTGAAGCCTTCTTATCGGGGACGCATCCTTTGGGTGTGTCCCCGTTTTCTTTTCATTGAGTAAGACGAACTGTCCGATTGTGACGGGGAACTCCTTATGAGTTCAGTGTTTATCGTTGCGACCCGGTATTCAACATCCACGTTGCTAGTCGTTTTTGGGCATGATCGCTATTTCGTGTAGGCGCTAGGGCCGGCGTGGACCCCTGCAAAATCCGATGGCTATATTTCAGTCAGTTCTCTTATCCTTATAATGCTGTTTCATCGCGTTGATGTTGATTGAAGGTTGCTTCATATGGTCTTTCAAGGATTGCCTGTTTCCGATCCTCCGGAAAACTGGAAGGAGATGGAGAGGTCCGTTGCACAGATTCTGACAGCTTCTGGAATGGATGCTGAGGTTCAGAAAACTATTGCCTTGGCGCGAGGAACTGTAACCGTTGACGTTTTTGCTCAGCCCAAAAAGAGCTTGTATGGGCCAATTATATGCGAATGTAAATATTGGAACACAGCTGTTCCTCAGGAAAAGGTGTTTGCATTTAGCCGGGTAGTTGGTGATAGTGGCGCTTCTCTTGGGTTGTTGATTTCGCGATTTGGGTTTCAAGAGGGGGCTATTAATGCTGCGCGATATAGCAATATTAAATTGTTTTCATGGCCTGAGTTTATTGAGTATATAAAGCCATTTTGGCTCTGTGAGACAACAAGGCGCTGTTTGGGGTTTGGGCGTGTTTTACTAAAATATTCGGATCCCCTGGATGTTCCGACTCATCTTATTGGCGATCAAGGGCGTGCGGAATATAAAAAGCTCATTTCGAAATATCGCGGGCTTGTTCAATTGCTGTCTTCGTTGAGTATTGAGGTTATTTCTCAGGTGGAATATCCTGCAATGTTGCGAGATGGTGACATTGTGCGCGCTGCTGATGCTTTTGTAAATCACTATGCGGACATGCTTCAGGTAAGGACTGCGGATCAATTGTTCACCTTCCTTGTCGACGCTTGCGAACAGGCAATTAATGAATTTGAAAATGTTTTTAACGGATTCGACTTAGATGATACTCCCTATGAAGAGGTTGCTAAATATGCAGACGATTTGATCGAAGCGCTTTTCCCAGAATAGCAGTCTTCATCCAGAGATTCTGGCGAGGAAACCGTCAAGCATACGCTTAGCGTGCTGCTCGACGAGGCGGCGTTCGAGTCAGTCGGGGCAGAGTCTAGATTCAACATGGCTAGGGAGCTTGATTGATCTTCAGTAGAGTCCAATGGGTGGTTGCAACTCTCATTGGACAAATGGATAACCGTGAATATGCGTCAATAATATTGATAGGTCTTTTAGCGATTTACCTACTGGCTAAGGGTAAGTTGTTAAGTGTTATTAAATCGTTTGCCGATGTTGCTAAACTTGCGCTAAATCCCAAAATTCTGGTCCCTGCGCTCATCCTTGTAGCGTACTCCTTGCTTTTGATATACGGTGCGTTTGTTTGCGGGTTTTGGAATACGGGCATCTTGCTGGACACGATTCTTGAAGTTGTATTTGTTGGGTTTCCCTCCATGCTAATTGCGTCCAAGACCACATCGGTTACTTCTATTAAAAATGAATTGATTGTTCCCGAGGTCGGTTTTGGCGCACTAACGTCTTTCTATATCAACTTGGTTTGTTTCCCGATTCTGGTTGAGGTTGTTCTTCAACTAGTTATTTTGTTTTTGGGTATTGGATATGCTCTATATTCATCCAAGCGTGAGCTATCCAATCTACGCCTGTTTGAAAACGCGAGAGCTGTTTTGGGCATCATAGTTTTTGTTGCAGCAACGTTACTGCTCTCAAATACTTGGTTTTCTATGGACTGGGGCGATGAATTAAGCTCGTTATTTCTTTCAATCTGGTACCCAATATTCATCGCGCCTTATGTTCTCGCCCTTGCCTATTATGCCTCGCTAGAATCGATGTCCATGCGGATTAACGTTGTGGGGGAGAACCTGCCTGCAAAGGAGTTTATTAATATCGCAATGGCGTTGCTTCCAAACTTTCGATACATCAGACATTTCAACGGATGGAATGCCCATGAGTATCTAGGGTGTTTAAACCCGTCTGAAAAAGCTTCCTACTTGGACAATTTTAAGCGTGAAATTGACACAGTCGCCGCTAACGCCAACGCTAAGGTTAAGCGGTTTGAATTGGGTAAGGGGAGGAGCGGGTTTGATCAAGATGGGATATGGCTTGACTGGACATATCTGGAAGAGATGAAGTCCTTTCTTTGGACAATTGCAAGCTTGGAGAATCGGAGTTGGATGGAATCCGGCATCTATTCGTCTTTGGATGAGGCGTTTAACTGCTTCTTGCCCAAAGACTGCAACGGATCGTTGCTGCTTTCTCGCGGAAAGGACGCATACGTCTGTTGGGTAATCGATCCATCAGGTTTTGTGTTTGCTGCCGGTTCCAGGGACGGTGCTTTTCCTTTTATGAAATACGAGGGCGATTGCTGCCCAATTACCGACGGTGCGGATATGCTCTCTGGGTTTGTTGATGACAACGGGGATGCTGATACGCGGCTTAAAAACTGGCACTTCAGCTTTTATGTTGATAAATCTTACTTGTGATTACGCTTGAGACTGGATGATTTAACGATGCTTCTCTCTGCGGACCTCGGTGCTCTTTTGTTGCGGCGTCTGATTGACCTGCACCTATTTCGGTGCCTATTTGTTGCTATCGGCCGACCCCGCAGCGCTGGCGTATGTCGGTCTCGCTCAGATAGGTGATATCGGATTGACGGACCCCGAGTTTTCCCTTAAAGTAATCGTTGTGATGAGGCCTTGCGACGGTACGTCCGGCTTGGTCCGCGGGAACCGCCGGAAGGCGGTTTTTGCGTTTAAGGGATGTTTTGGTAAAGACTTCGTTGCGCTTTCCTGCTTAGAGCGCTCGGTTTTTATCGTTGCTTTCGAAAGTATGCGGTAAATTCCGGAACCCCCGAGCACATCACCTTTATCGCACTAAGAAACCGCAGGTAAACGCGTTGTCGCCATTTGACGTAGTCGACCTGTCCTAATTTTGCCGCATACTTCTGGTTTTATCCATCGTTGCGGTCGATCGACCTTCAAAACAATTCGATTAGCAAGACTTTCGAGGATAATCATTTCTAGATTTCGTAATAATTTATAACTAATTCGATAAAATATATCGATATCTAGTATGATTGTCAGCAACTTCCACGCTAGGAGACTGCTGATGGTTCGTATTGTTCAGATCGCGTTGCATGATTTTAAGAATATTGCCTTTGGCGAGATTGCCTTTACGAAATCGAAGCCCGGCTCTGCCTTTGTGCCCGGGACGGACGTTATAGGCATTTATGGCCAAAATGGCTCCGGCAAGACTTCTGTAATTGAGGCGATTGACCTGGTCAAAACCCTGATGACGGGTGCCGCGTATGACAGGCAGAAAGTTCTCGACTGCTTTTATCCTGGCAAAGACTCTTTTTCAATTGACATTGAGTTTAACATTGATACCGCGGATGAATTATTTCTTACGTTCTACACCGTCACTTTTTCGCGTAGAGCAGACTCTGCTTGGATTTCGCACGAAAAAATGGCTGTAAAACAATTTAATGTCGATAAAGACAAATGGGGCTCTAAGAGGACTCTCGTGGAGCTTGTTCAAGAGGCCCCCGAGTCTGCCGCGGAGGTTCTGCCCAGAAATCGCTGGTCCCATCTTTTGAACGCGGATCAACAGCTTAAGATGTCGATGTTGGTTTCGCTAGGTGTTCTTCAGCGGGGCAACATGTCCCCCATGCTTTCCATACAAACTGTAAAATATCTGATCTCGCTTTTTGCCTGCGATTTCAATCTTTATATGAAGGAGGAACCTCCGGAGCAATTGCAGATTAATGAGGCGGTGTACGAGCTGCAATCGGCTTCTTTCAAGAGTGCCCATCAAGAGATTCTCACTCCGCTGTATTGCCTGCTCGCCGAGCTTGGGCTTTATTTCCGTTACCGAGTCAATGTGTTTACGACGCTGGCAAATGCAACTTGCAGCTTAAACGTACTTTCGATGGATATTATCGATGACCGCGTGTTTGGCCAGAAGGGTCACCTTTCTGTCAATCTTTTTAAGCCCGCTGTTATTAAGGACGATGATTTCCCAGCTGTTTCGTCTGCGATTAAGCGCGTGAGCGGATTAATTGGCACGCTTGTACCGGGCCTTTCCATCGAGGTTAAAGTCATTGGATCTCAGCTTTTGGATAAGGGCGATTCACCCGCCAAGCAAGTCGAGTTCCTTTCTTGCCGCAATGGGGTCGAGATTCCACTGCGCTGTGAATCTGAGGGCGTAAGAAAACTCATCTCTTTCTCGCTCTGCCTTATGGAAGTCCATTCGTACTCTGACGCATTCCTTGCAATTGACGAGCTCGACTCGGGCGTATTCGAATTCCTCTTGGGGCAGCTTCTTTCCGTGCTTGAGTCGTTTGGCAAGGGGCAGCTCTTGTTTACTGCCCACAACCTACGTGTTCTTGAATTGCTGCCGGCATCAGAGATTCTTCTGACCACTGCAGATCCTGATAATAGGTTTGTTCGCTTTAAGGGTGTTAAGCCCACCAATAACATGCGTGACCAGTACTTGCGCGCGATTAGCCTTGGCGATAGCGGGCAGCGTTTGTACGATTCGACGGACAGGTACTCGATCGACGCCGCGCTCTGCTTGGATGGAGACGAGTAATGGGCGCTACCAAGTTCGTTCTGTTTATCGTCGAAGGCGAAACTGATGAGCTGGCATTGGGTCGTGCTCTTACAAGTTTGTTTGCAAGCGGGGAGCATCCTGGTCCTCGTTTTGGGATTGTGCGCGGCGACATCACATCGGTACATGCTCTCGGTGCAGGAAATCCCGCTTCGACTATTAAGAGGCGGTTGGTTGATACCGTGAAGGAATTTCTCGCTAAGGACAAATTGCGTGTCACCGATTTAGACGCCATTGTGCTGTTGTCCGATACCGATGGTGCATTTATCGATGATTCGCTGGTTGTCTTTGATGAAGATGAGCCTCGTTGTTCCCCTCGTTGTTCCTATTTTGAAGATAGAATCGAAACGTCGAACGTCGCCTCGCTGCGTCAGAGAAATCAATGTAAATCTTCGTGTCTTAAGACGTTATCTAGGACGCATGAGCTGACCTGTAATAAAAGGAAGATTCCTTTCAAAGCTGCATATATGTCACGCAACCTTGAGCATGCTTTGTCCGATTATTCGGGTAGGGCAACGCAGCAGAAAAAGTATGATCTGGCGCGCAAGTTTTCAAAAAAATACGGTACGGACGTTATTGGTTTCTTGGAGCTCCTTACGTTCCTTGCTCCCGTTGGCTCATATCAGGATAGCTGGGTTTATGTCGCGCGGGACAATAACTCTCTTTTGAGGGGTTCCAACATGAAGCAGACGCTCGAGGCTTTGCCCTCTAGTCCAATCAAAGCTGTCTCCTCCCTCTAAAGATGTTCTTAAAACAGCCTTAAGGATTTTGGACATATGCGTTGGCAGCGTACAATACGCATGTTTTGCATGATTGAAATCTGATGAAGGGGAGTACGCCATGGAGGTGCTGGTTGTTGGCAACACCGCATATGTTGACGATGACTTTTGCGCCAAGGCATTCCCTGGGGACCACGTTAAGGTTGTAGCCGCGCAGGAAGCGCGCCGCGATGAGTCGTCGCCCCATGCCTCGTGGAAATAGCTGCTCCAGCACTTGGAGCAGGCCTACGAGTTCGACCGCGTGGTCTACCTGTCTAATTACCTAACCCCGCATACCGATACCGTGGGCGATATCGAGCTGCTGCGCTCGGTCTTTCGTACGTGCGCGGGTCGCCGGATCCAGCTGTTGTATATAGCAGGTCCCGCGGGTGCCGAGGGTGCCGCCGATGCCGCGGGGCGAACGGGCAAGGGCATTATCGCGCACGCAGCCAACGACCTGTGCCGCTACTACGCTGCTCGCGAGGGCGTTCAGACTAAGATCCTGCGCGTGCCGTTCCTGTATACCGCGTCTGCCGCGCTGGAAGACCCGTTTTTGGTGCCGCTGTTCGACGCGTGCTCAACCGGATCGGCCGCTCTGCAGGGCGCGCAGGATGCGGCGTTTCCCCTGCTGTGTGCCGAGGAGCTTTCGGTGCTGGTACGCCGTATCTTCGACAGCTGGAATGGTAACTTTGAGACGCTCGACGTAGTCGATACCTTCCATCACACGGTGGGTGAGGTGGGCGAGGCCCTTCAGGCACTGTTCCCAGGACTCTCAGTTGCCTATGGCGATTCTGCCGGCTACGCCCTGCCTGCCAGCGACGTCGCTCGCGTGCGCTATGGCTGGTTTCAGCGCTACGACTTGCTACGCGACCTCTCGACCATTCAGGCTCGCTGGGATGCTGGTCGTGCAAAGAAGGTCAACCCCTTGCGCGCGGCCATCGACCGCATTCAAATGCGCACGCTGCCTGTCAAATGCCTGGAGACGGCAGTCGCCTGGGTGCTCTTTGAAGTGCTGGAGCGCTTGTTCTCTCAATCGACCCAGCTCAACGTGCTCGATTATCGCCTGCTCTACGTGGTGCTCATCGGCACGCTGTATGGCTTGGACTTTGGCCTGGTTGCGGCGCTGCTGGCGTCGGTGGGTTTGGCCGCGAGTTACTTTACTCTGTACGGCTATACCTTCCAGGGCCTGTTCTACGAGCCGTCCAACTGGCTGCCGTTTATTGCGTACTTTGTTGTGGGTGCCGTGTGCGGCTATGTGCAGCTGCGCAATAGCGAAGCCATTAGGGCGGAGCGTGATCAAAACGAGCTCGTGCGCAACCGCAATACGTTTCTTACGCAGCTCTACCACGATGCCATCGAGGACAAGCGCACATACAAGCGCCAGATTGTGGGGCGTCAGGATAGCTTTGGCAAGATCTTTGCCGTGACGCAAGAGCTCGACGTGCTCAATCCGCGCGACATCTATCGCAAGTGCTGCGAGCTCATGGGTGAGATTCTGGAAAACGATTCGGTGGCGATCTACCACGTTTCGGGCGGGGCGTTTGCACGTCTGGTGGCGGCGAGTCCCGTGATTGCCGAAGATGCCACGCGCTCGTTTTCGCTTGAGCAGCTTGCGCCACTTTTGGGCGGCGGGGGTCGTTCGAACCTGTGGGTGAATCGCGAATTGACGCCGGGGCTGCCCATGTTTGGATACTCGATCGAGCGCGACGGGGCACCCGCCGTGTTGATCTCTGTGCGTCGTGCGGCTCAGAATCAAATGACGCTCTATTACCAAAACCTGTTCCGCATCTTGTGCGGCTTGGTCGAAAGCGCGCTGGGGCGCGCCTTTGACTATGAGGCGGTGGCGCAGGATAAGCGCTGCGTTGACGGCACTTGCGTGCTCAAGCAGGCGGCCTTTGGCCAAGAGCTCGCGGCCGAACAGGCGCTGGCAGACGGTAAGATGGGGAGCTTTTTGCTCCTGCGCGTGGTGCCGGGCATGGAGCCTGTCGGCGAGCTGGTGGGCGCGATTGGTTCGGCTATCCGCGAGAACGATGCGGCGGGCTTGGTCGACGGCGACGTGCTCTACCTGCTTATGCGCCAGGCAAAGGCGTGTGATCTTCCCATTATCCGCGAGCGCCTGAGCGCAAAGAAGATTGCGGTGGAGCCCGTCGACGGCGAGGACATCGTGGCGTTGTTGCAGCACATCTCTTACACCGGTGCCGGTGAGGGGGGTGCCGCTTGATCTCGCTTGTCGTTGCTGCCGTCTTGCTGCTGATTCATGCGCTGGTTTGCCTGATGCTGTGGACGCTCATGAAACTGGGCCTGCTGCCGGTGCGCGGGCATATGCTGGCTGTGATAGTGCTGGTGCCGCTGTGGGGCCCGCTGTTGGTGGCACTGCTTTCGGTCCGCAGCGCCGTGTTTGGCGAGGGGCTGAAAGAGTCTGCGCTGGAGTCGCTGCGCTTCAACGACGACTTGCATCGCAGTATGTCGGTACCGAGTGGTGAGGACGATGCAGGCGTAGTGCCGCTCGAGGAGGCGCTCATCGTCAACGACCCAGCATACCGGCGCCGCCTAATGCTCTCCATGCTCACCGAGGAGCCCGACGCGTACTTGGCGCAGCTGCAGGCGGCTAAGCTTAACGACGACGTTGAGGTGGCGCACTATGCCGCGACGGCGGTGGCGCAGATCTCCAAGGAGTCCGACCTTAAACTGCAGCAGCTGGAGCGTGCGTTTAAGACCGATCCCAGCTCGCATAACCTGGATGCGTATTGCGACTTTTTGGGCGCCTATCTGGACTCGGGTTTGGCGGAGGGCCGCGTGGCACAGATTCAGCGTCAGCAGTATGCACGCTTGCTCGCGCGCCGTTGCGAACACGAGGACGGGCCGGCGTTGCGCATCCGCTATGCCACGGCGCTGGCCGATGCCGACGAGATCGATAAGGCAGAGGACGTCGCGAGCCAGTTGGTGATCGATGCGCCAGACGAACAGGACGTGTGGATGCTCTGCCTGCGCTTGGCTGTGATTCGTCGCGATGGGCAGGCGGTACAGCGCGTAATCGATGCGATCGAAAAGCAGCATGTGTATTTGAGCGCCGACAACCGCGAAAAGTTGGCATTTTGGCGCGACGGGGAGGAGGCCCGATGAGCGTGGTGCAACATATCCGCGACCGTGCAGGCCGCTTTCGTTGGATGGGACTGCTCGTAGTGTGGGCTGTTTTTATCGTCATGGCCGCCGTGCTGCTGATCGAACGCGCCGGCGTGCAGTACAGTGCGGGCCAGCATAAGCTGGGGATGCTTTCCGCCAACGATGCGGTGCCGGCCTCCTCGGCAATCTTTGGCCAAAAGCCCACGTGCCTGGTCATTACCGATTCCGATCAAGCTGGTGTCGAGGACGTAAAGGAGCAGTTCGACCAGATCCTGCTCGACATGAAGATCGCGCACCGCGACGTGGACCTTGCCCTGGACGGCGCGGATGCCATTCCCTCGCTGACCTCTTACGATCGCGTGATTTTGCTCATGCCGTCGCTCGATGGGCTCGGTACGCACCTGACCGATATTATGAGCTGGGTGAGTGCCGGCGGTTCGCTTATGCTTGCCATGCCTCCGGATAACTCGAGCTATCTGCAAGTGATTGCCCCCAAGCTTGGCATTGAATCAGCCGGATATGACTATGTAAAAGCCGAAAGCATTGTGCCGAGCGAGGACTTTATGCTGGGCGGGGGAGATCGCTACGAGCTCTCGGACCCCTTTGATTCGTCGCTTTCGGTTTCGCTGCGCGAGACGGCTCGTGTGTGGGCTAAGACCGGCGATGCGGGCGCCCCACTCATTTGGTCGAACGATTGCGGTAGTGGGCGCACCGTGGTGTGCAATATTGGCATCTACGACAAGGTCATGCGTGGGTTCTATGCTTCGGCCATAAGCCTGCTGGGTGATACCACGGCCTATCCGGTCATCAACAGCGCCGTGTTCTATCTGGACGACTTTCCCAGTCCTGTGCCCTCGGGCGATGGCACTTATATCAAGCGTGACTACGGCCTTTCCATTGCGGATTTTTACACCAAGGTCTGGTGGCCCGATCTGCAAAAGCTCGCGCAAAAATATGGCATTCGCTATACCGGCGTGATGATCGAAAACTACGAGGACGCGGTCAACCAGACCGAGCCCGCGCGCCAACCCGATACCACGCAGTTCCGCTATTTTGGCGGCATGCTGCTGCAGATGGGCGGCGAGCTGGGCTTTCACGGCTACAACCATCAGCCGCTTGCGCTCTGGGACACCGACTATGGTACGTTGTACGTCTACAAGACCTGGAAGAACAAAGAGACGCTCGTCGCTTCGCTCAACGAACTTATCGCGTTTCAAGACGAGGTCCTGCCCAATGCTCATGGCTCGGTTTACGTGCCGCCGTCGAATATCCTTTCGGCCCGCGCGCGCAAGCTTATCGGTACCGATGTTCCGCGAATTAAGACCATTGCCAGTACCTATTTTGAGGATGGCACCGACCTGCCGTACGTGCAGGAGTTTGGCGTGGCGAGCGATGGCATTGTGGAGCAGCCGCGTATTGTTTCGGGCGGCATGGTCGACGATTCCTATATGCGCCTGGCAGCCGTGTCCGAGCTCAACATGCACTACGTGAGCACGCACTTTATGCACCCGGACGATCTGCTCGATCCCGATCGTGGTGCCAAGGAGGGCTGGGAGGTCTACAAGGGCGGCCTGGTCGACTACCTGGAGTGGCTTACCAAGTTTGCGCCCGACCTGCGGCACCAGACGGCGTCGGAGTGCTCCGGTGCCATCCAGCGCTTTTCGTCGGTGACGGTGAGCGTGGATACAAGTGCGGATGCCTGGACGCTCAGCTTGGGCAATTTCCATGACGAGGTGTGGCTCATGTTCCGTGCCAACAATGGCGAGCCGGGTGCAGTCACGGGTGGCGAACTGACGCACCTTACGGGCAATCTGTATCTGCTCAAGGCAAATGATAAGACCGTGACGATCGAGCGCAAGGAGGGTGGCGACAAATGAGGATCTGCTTGGTACTCGAGGGTTGCTACCCCTATGTGCACGGCGGCGTGTCCACGTGGATGCATGGCTACATTACGGCCATGCCCGAGCACGAGTTTGTGCTGTGGGTGATTGGCGCACATGCCGAGGACCGCGGCAAGTTTGTCTACGAGCTGCCCGGCAACGTGGTCGAGGTGCACGAGGTGTTCCTGGACGATGCCCTGCGGCTTTCGGGCGAGCAGCACGAAGCCAGTTTTGACGACCGCGAGCGCGAGGCGCTGCGCCGCCTGGTGTCGCTCTCCAATCCGGACTGGGACGTGTTGTTCGATATCTTTCAGCGCCGTCGCGTGCACCCGCTCTCGTTTTTGCAGAGCCGCACGTTTATGGATATCTTTCGCTACGTGTGCCTGGCCGAGTACCCATACACGCCCTTTGCCGATGCATTCCACACCATGCGCTCCATGCTGTTGCCCGTGCTCTACCTTCTGGGCAGCGAGGTGCCGGTGGCCGATCTGTACCATGCCATCTCGACCGGCTACGGTGGCCTGCTCGCCTGCCTGGGCTCAAGCGTTCACCATGCGCCGGTGCTGCTGACCGAGCATGGCATCTATACCCGCGAGCGCGAGGAAGAGATCATTCGCGCCGATTGGGTGGTGCCGTCGTTTAAGGACCGCTGGATTCGCTTTTTCTACCTGCTTTCGGAGGAGATCTACCGTCGCGCCTTCCGCGTGACGAGTTTGTTCCATAACGCCCGCAAGACGCAGATCGATATGGGCTGCGATGCGGACAAATGCCTGGTCATCCCCAACGGCATCCAGTTCGACCGCTTTAAGGACATCCCCTTAAAGCCCGATGACGGCTGGGTGGACATTGGCGCGGTAGTGCGTCTGGCGCCCATCAAGGACGTCAAGACCATGATCTATGCCTTCTTTGAGTTGCACGAGCGCCTGCCCAAGGTGCGCCTGCACATCATGGGCGGCGTGGACGACGAGGAGTACGGCGCCGAGTGCCACGCGCTGGTCGAAACCCTGGGCGTGCGCGACCTGATCTTTACCGGCCGCGTCAACGTGGTCGAGTACATGGAAAAGCTCGACTTTACCATTTTGACGAGCATCTCCGAGGGCCAGCCGCTCAGCGTGCTGGAGTCGCTTGCAGCGCGCCGTCCCTGCGTGACGACTGAGGTGGGCTGCTGCCGTGAGTTGCTCGAAGGCGCCCCGGGCGACGACTTTGGCGTGGCGGGTTTTGTGACGCCGCCCATGTATCGCAAGGGATTGGCCGATGCCATGGAACGCATGTGCACAAGCCGCGCCCGCCGTATTGAGATGGGGGAGCGCGGCCAGCGTCGCGTTGCCACGTACTTCTTGCACGAGCAGATGCTCGCCAACTATCGCGCGCTGTACGACGAGACGGCATGTGCGTTTAACCTGCCCAGAGAGGGGGAGTAGCCGGTGGCCGGAATCGGTTTTGAGCTCAAGCGCCTGTTTAGGCGCAAGGGTCTGTTTGCCACGATGCGCGCCTATGGCTACGCTGGCATTGTGTGCACGGGCCCCATGCTGCTGGGCGTGCTGCTTCAGGTGGGTATCTTGGTGCTGTGCGGTCTGTGGGGTGTGGGCCGTTCCAACCAAGATCTGCTGGTGTGCATGGTGACCTATACGCTGCTGGCGTCGCTCACGCTCACGAGTTTTTTCTCTATGCCGGTCACGCGCTTTTTGGCCGATATGCTTTTTGCCGAGCGCGAGGATGAGATCCTACCTTCGTTTTGGGGCTCCAACGCCATTATGCTCGTTGCGGGCACAGTGCTCTACGGCGTCTTTTTGCTGTTCTCGGGCGCCACGCTGCTGCAGGGGCTGCTGTGCCTGTGGCTGTTCAACATTATGATCGTCAACTGGAACGGCATGAGTTACCTCACGGCCATCAAGGATTACCGCGGTATCCTATGCAGCTTTGCGGCTGCCATTGGCGTGGCGTGCCTGTGCGCCCTGGCCGCGCTGGCGCTGGGGCTGCCGCCGGTCGAGGGCCTTTTGGCGTCAATTGCTCTGGGCTACGGCGTCATGCTCGCTTGGGACGTGGTGCTGCTGTACCGGTATTTTCCGCAGAGCGATCGCAGCCCCTGGCTCTTTTTACGGTGGCTCGATCAGTTTATGCCGTTGGCGCTCACGGGCTTGTTTACCAACCTGGGCCTCTTTGCGCACTTGGTGATAATATGGGCCGGCTCCATTGGCGTGCAGGTCAAGGGCTTGTTTTATGGTGCGCCCTACCACGATGTGCCGGCGCTTATCGCGTTTTTGACGATCCTGGTCACGTCCGTCAACTTTGTGGTCTCGGTCGAGGTCAACTTTTATCCGCGCTACCGCGACTACTACAGCCTGTTCAACGACGGTGGCGTGGTGGGCGACATTGTGGTGGCCGAGGAGGAAATGCTTGCCACGCTCAACCGAGAACTGCGCTTTTGTGCGCTCAAGCAACTGTTTGTGACGGCGGCGGTCATCTCGCTCGAGACCACGGTGCTGTCGGCCCTACCGTTGGGCTTTAACAACCTGATGCACGGGTATTTTCGCACGCTGTGCGTGGGCTACGGCCTGTATGCCGTGGGCAACACGATCCTGCTGATCTTGCTGTACTTTACCGACTACAAGGGGGCCGTGCTGGCCTCGGGACTGTTTGCCGGTGTGGCCGGGCTGGCGACTGCCGTGTCGTTGCTTTTGCCGCAGCAGTTTTATGGCTTTGGCTTTTTGTTGGGTGCGGCGGTGTTTTTTATCGTGGCGCTGTCGCAGCTCGATACCTATACTGCCAACTTACCGTATCGTATCCTGAGTCAGCAGCCCATGGTGGCGACCGACAAAACGGGTCGCTTTACGGAGTTGGGCCGCTTGCTCGACCGTGCCGAGCAGCGCTATGAGGAAGGCCGCCATAAGGGTGAGCCGCATGGCGCTTTTGAGCGCACGGTGGTCCGTGTGTATCGCAACCATTGGGGAGGTTCTGATGACCGATAGGATGATGTCTCGCCGTCGCCTTTTTGAGGCGGCTGCCGGTGCGCTGTTGCTTTCGGGCTGCTCGGTGCAGGAAGACTCCTCGACCAAAAAGGTCAAAAAGCAGGACAAGATTAAAAAGGCCGAGTCCTCGGACGGTACCAAGCACCTACGCGATAAAGACGAGCTGTACGAGGTCTATGACGACTCGGGCATTGTGACCATGTACCTGACGGTCTCGCGTGGCAACAGCTCCGAGAACACCGACCACAGCTGGGCCGAGATCAATACGTACTCGGTGTATGATTATGCCGACATGGGCGTGACGCGCTATCAGGTTATGGGCCTGCTGCAGCCGGGCGACGAAGACGGCCCGGTGGCCGGCGAGGTTGGCTATGGCGAGGAAGCGCCCAATGCCACCGTGCAGGTGCGCGGTCAGACATCGAGCTCTTACACGCAAAAGAATTACAAGGTGGAGCTCAAAAAAGGCAAGGGCACCTGGCGCCAACAGCACGCGATTGCGCTCAACAAGCACATGGGCGAGGGTATGCGTTTTCGCAACAAGATGGCCTACGACCTTATCCGCGGGATTCCCCAGATGATGGGCCTGCGTACGCAGTTTGTGCATCTGTGGGTGTGCGACCAGACCGAAAAGTCCAACGATACCTTTGAGGACTACGGCCTGTTTACGCAGGTGGAGCAGCTCAACAAGACGGCGCTTAAGGCACATGGCCTAGATAAGAGCGGGCACCTGTACAAGGTGAACAGCTTTGATTTCCATCGCTACGAGGACACCATTAAGCTTGCCGATGATCCCGACTACAACCAGGCAAGCTTTGAAGGCATGCTCGAGATTAAGGGCGATACGGACCACACCAAGCTCATCGAGATGCTCGATGCGCTCAACGACGAATCGCAAAAGATCGATGACGTGCTCGACACCTACTTTGATACCGAGAACCTGGTCTATTGGTTGGCGTTTCAGATCCTGACGGGCAACTGCGATACGCAGAACCGTAACTGCTATCTGTACAGCCCGCTTAACTCCAAGGTCTGGTATGTCCTGGATTGGGATAACGACGGCATGCTGCGTAAGCTGGAGCTTTCTCTTACCGGGTTTTCGGACTACGCGAGCTGGGAGCGCGGCGCAAGCAACTACTGGGGTAACGTGCTGTTTAACCGCGCGTTGCGCAGCAAGTCGTTCCGCAGCGAACTCGACCGTGCCGTCAAGGACTTGCGCTCGTATTTGACCGAGACTCGCCTGACCAAGATGATCAAGCACTACCGCGAGGTGACTGAATCCCTGGTCTTTGCTTCGCCCGATATCGACAATCTGCCTGTCACCAAGGACCAATACGAGCAGATCGCCGCGGCGATTCCCTCCGAGATCGAGGAGAACTACAAGAGCTTTCGCGAGAGTTTTAAAAAACCCATGCCGTTCTACATCGGCGTGCCGCAGATCGATAACGGTAAGCTGCGCATTAACTGGGATGCGTCCTACGACTTTAAGGCGCGTGACATTCGCTATACCGTGGAGCTGGCGCGCGACTATGCCATAAGCGACGTGCTTTTTAAGGCCGAGGACGTGCTGCTTCCCGAGGTGACCTGCGATGCGCCCGATACCGGCCAGTATTTTGTGCGCGTGCGTGCCACCAACTCCGACGGCTATACGCAAGATGCGTTTGACTACTATGTAACCGACGACGGCAAGCACTACGGCATGAAGTGTTTTTACGTGCAAGACGGCGGTAAGGTCGTGGAGGATACGTATGAGGAGGGCTAGCGCGTTGCTTGAGCGCTTGGCGGCCCCGCCTGTGCGTGCCGCGCAGGAGCGTTACCGCCACGAGCTCAAATATCTCATTAACGAGGCCGAGCACGCCGCGCTTGCCTGTCGCATGGCGCCGGTGTTTAAGCTGGACAAGCATGCGCGGGCGGGCGGTTACACTATTCGCAGCCTGTATTTTGACGACTACTGTAGCTCGGCCTACGAGGAAAAAGACGCCGGCATTCTCATGCGCAAAAAGTATCGCGTACGCATCTATAACGGCAGCGACAAGGTGATTAAGCTCGAGCGCAAAAAGAAGTACGGTAGCTGGATTTACAAGGAAGATGCGCCGCTCACGCGCGGCGAGTTTGAGCAGATTTTGGCTGGCGACTACGACTTTTTGCTGAGGAGCCCTTATCCGCTCTGTCGCGAGTTCTACATCGAGTGCATCTGCAACATGATGCGCCCGCGGACCATCGTGGATTACGAGCGCGAGCCGTGGGTGATGGACGAGGGCACCGTGCGCATCACGTTTGACATGAACGTGCGTGCCGCGGTGGGGAGCTTTGACATCTTTGACGCGACGTTGCCCGCGTTGCCCGTACTGGAGCCCGGCAAGCTGGTGATGGAGGTCAAGTTTACCGAGTTTTGCCCGCAGCTGGTGCGTGATATGGTGCCGCCGGGAGCGGCCGAGCTTACGGCGGTCTCCAAGTACTGCCTGTGTTACGAAAAGACCGCCTACCTGCGCGGATTTAATTACTGGGAATCGGATTTTGAGAACCGAGGGGATATTTAGACCATGAGCACCAGGGACTTTTTTAAGAACTCCGTCTTGGAGGCGTTTGGTCAGGTCGACCCTGCCAAGATCGGCCTGTCGCTGCTCGTGGCGCTCGCCATGGGCATCCTGATCTACTACGTGTACAAGCGCTTTTTTACTGGCGTGGTCTATTCGCGCAGTTTTGCCGTGACGCTCGTGGGCATGTGCGTGCTTACCTGCATGGTCACGCTCGCGATCTCGACGAACGTGGTCATCTCGCTCGGTATGGTCGGTGCTCTGTCCATCGTCCGCTATCGTACGGCGGTCAAGGACCCGCTCGACCTGTTGTATCTGTTTTGGTCCATTACCACGGGCATTACGGCGGGCGCCGGTATGTATGCGCTCGTAGGTCTCACGGCAGTGGTGATCGTGGTGATGATCGCCGGCTTTGCGAGCCACCAGGACAAGGCGCGCGTGTACATGATGGTTATCCACTACACGGGCCAGACCACCGGCGACGATATCGTGCGCGCGTTTGGGCGCACCAAGTTCACCGTCAAGTCCAAGACCATGCGCGGTGACAAGGTCGAGATGGCTGTCGAGGTGTTCTCTGATGGCGTTGATATGCCCTACGCCGATGCGATTCGCGCACTCGACGGCGTTGAGGACTTGACGCTCATCCAATACAACGGCGAGTATCACGGCTAGCTTGGTTCCGGCGTTTTAACAAACGCCGGACCGCTTGACGCTGCGCGGGCATCTGCCGGGCGATCTGCCGCTCAAACCGTCGCGCGCGTACATAAAGTACGCGTCGCTCCTCTTTCGAGGCACCTCGCCACGGCAGCTGCCCGCTCGCTGGCGTGCGATCTTCATGGATGGTTTATTCGGTTCGGTTTTTGGGGACGGTGTTGCGTGGACGTGCAACAGCTAGAAGAAATCTGGGCTGCAAGGGCCGGCGCGCGTGAGGTGCGTCTTGTTGCGGCCTCGCATGTGCCGGCGGCGCTGTCGATGCTGGGGATTGTGCAGCCCGGCGATCGCCTGGTGGCCTTTGCGGACGACTTTGCCGATGCATTCGCCTGCGGCTTTGATGGCTGCGATGTTGCGCTGGTGGGGGAGCCCGCGGCTGCGGCGTTTGCTGCTGCGTCCGAAGGCTTTGATGCTTCGTTTGATGCCGAGGGGCCGCACCTGTGGTGGTTCGTCAACTCCATCGGCGGGTTTGGTCTGCGTGTGCCCGACCTTCGCGCTCTGGGCCGCGCCGCTCGTGAGCCGCATGCGCTGCTCGTGGTTGATAACACTGTGTCAGGCGTCTTTGGGTGCAACCCGCTGCGTCTGGGCGCCGTGCTTTCGCTCGAGGCGCTCGACCGTGTGTGTGCCGGCGTTGCGCCGCGCAAACTCGTCGCCGCTTCGGTGGCGCGCTCGCAGCTTAAGCGCCATCGCGTGGATGCCGCCGCCGAGTGTGCGTATGCGCTTCTTGCGGATTGCGGTGCGTCTGCACTCGACCTTTCTGTTAATGAGGCTTGCATGCTGGAGCGGGGGCTGTCTTCGCTCGACGCTCGCATGCAGGCCCACTTCGACCGCGCCCGTGCGCTGGCCGAGTATCTGGCCGCCAACGAGATGGTACGCAACGTGCGCTATCCCGGGCTGACCTCGCATCCCGACCATGCCATCGCGACCGGCATCCTGGAGCACGGTTTTGGCCCGGCAGTAGAGTTTGACCTGATGGACTGCATCGCGGGTGAATTTTTCAGCATACTGCCGGACGAATTCCGCACATCACCCGCCGGCGGCTCAACAACGCGCCTTTCGGCCCCGCGCGGTAAGCAGGGGAGCGCCATCCGCCTCTTCGCCGGTACAGACGACCCTCTGCAGGTGGCTGCCACTCTCGATAACGCCCTTCGCAAGTAGCTAATCGGGGTCTGTGTCACGAAAACGGCCTATTTACTACGTTTAAGCAATAGGGGTCGACCACACCCGCCTATTTTGAAAATTACCAAGCTGTTTACCAGCGGTTTTGTTTTCATGAAATCTGGTGTGGTCGAGGGTGTCCAACTAAACGTAGTAGATGGGCCCGTTTTGTGGCGCGAGCCTCAACCCGAGGGCGCTGTGGGCTAAAAACCGCCCAAAAGGACTACTCCGCGTTGATGTTTGCGATGAGGGCATCGGCCTTGGCAGCGATGATGTTGTTGATATCGGCCTGCAGCTCCTCGTAGACTGCTATGGCTCGCTCGCCGGCCGGCGTGAGCGTGGATCCGCGGGCGCCGTCGCGCTCGATGAGTTTGCATCCCAGCTGTCCTTCGGCCTCGTTCACGATGCGCCAGGCCTTAGAATACGACATGCCCATGCTTTTGGCGGCGCGGTTGAGTGAGTGCTCCCGGGCAATACCCTGCAGCAGCAAGACACAGCCATGGCCGAACACGCCCGGCAAATCCTTGTCGCACGCTTGAATGACCAACTTTGCCGTCGTCTTGTACTTCATACGCTCCACGTCTCCCCGCTAAAGTGTTTGCTGGGCAAACGCAAAGCCTGCGTCAAACCCTCGTGTGCTCTTCTTAAATCATGCATTGTAGCAGTCAAAGTGCGTTAAGATACTTCCCCAGTATTGGGCGCCCAAGGTTGGGCTGGGTCCTACGAGGCCTGCAGCCGACCGGTCGCATGGAAAAAGGAGAAACATGGCTACGTTCTTTCCCGGTGAGTCCCACACGTTTTCGGAGTATCTGCTGGTCCCTGGTTACTCGTCCTCGCAGTGCATCCCCAACAACGTGTCTCTTAAGACGCCGCTAACCCGCTTCAAGCGCGGTGAGAAGCCGGCAATCACCCTGAACATCCCCATGGTTTCCGCCATCATGCAGTCCGTCTCGGGCGTCGACATGGGTGTCGCGCTCGCTACCGAGGGTGGCCTGTCTTTCATTTACGGTTCTCAGACCCCCGAGTCCGAGGCTGCTATGGTCAAGGCCGTTAAGGATCACAAGGCTGGTTTCGTTCAGTCCGATTCCACGCTGACACCCGACATGACCATGGAGCAGGTCATCGAGCTCAAGGAGAAGACCGGCCACTCCACCATGCCGGTCACCGACGACGGCACTCCCAAGGGCAAGCTCCTGGGCATTGTCACCAGCCGTGACTATCGTCCCAGCCGCGATGACCACCAGAAGAAGGTCTCCGAGTTCATGACCCCGCGCGAGCAGCTCATCGTGGGCGACAAGAACATCAGCCTCAAGGTTGCCAACGACGTCATCTGGGACAACAAGCTCAACGCCCTGCCTATCGTCGACGACAACGATCACCTTATGGGCATCGTCTTCCGCAAGGACTACGACAGCCACAAGACCAACCCCAACGAGCTGCTCGATAACGACAAGCGCTATATGGTCGGCGCCGGTATCAATACTCGCGACTATGCCGAGCGCGTGCCGCTGCTCATCGAGGCCGGTGCCGATGTCCTGTGCATCGATTCTTCCGAGGGCTTCAGCGAGTGGCAGAAGCGCACCATCGAGTGGATCCGTGCCAACTACGGCGAGGACGTCAAGGTCGGTGCCGGTAACGTCGTCGACGCCGAGGGCTTCCGCTTCTTGGCCGACTGCGGGGCCGACTTCATCAAGGTCGGTATCGGCGGCGGTTCCATTTGCATCACTCGCGAGACCAAGGGTATCGGTCGTGGCCAGGCCACCGCGCTGATCGACGTCTGCCGCGCCCGTGACGAGTACTACGAGGAGACCGGTGTTTACGTGCCCGTGTGCTCCGACGGCGGTATCGTCTACGACTACCACATGACGCTCGCCCTTGCCATGGGTGCCGACTTTATGATGCTGGGTCGCTACTTCGCTCGCTTTGACGAGAGCCCGACCGAGCGCGTCAACGTGAACGGCCAGTACATGAAGGAGTACTGGGGCGAGGGTTCCGCGCGCGCCCGCAACTGGCAGCGCTACGACCTGGGCGGCGCCGCGAAGCTCAGCTTCGTCGAGGGCGTCGACTCCTACGTCCCGTACGCCGGCTCCCTCAAGGACGGCGTGGGCGGCACGCTTTACAAGGTCAAGTCCACGATGTGCAACTGCGGCGCCCTCTCGATCCCCGAGCTCCAGGAAAAGGCACGCCTGACCCTGGTCTCCTCGACCTCGATCGTCGAAGGCGGAGCCCACGACGTAGTCGTGAAAGACTCCCAGCAGTCTGTGTCTTATCGATAGGATAAGAGCTGCACATAAAGGTTGAGTTTCAACCACGTTATTTAGATAAAGCGAGATGCCTGCAAGTCGCAGGCATCTCGCTTGTTGTATTTGCTATCATCAGTCAAGTTAACCTTAGGGTCGGGCGGCTTAGCTTTGTTCGCTACAAGTTCCGCACGCAAAGAAGAGCACTTAATGTGCTCTTCGTCTTGCGCAGGACTGTCCGCAGTAGCGAATAAAGCTAAGCCGACCGACCCCATTAAAGATTAAAGGAGCTGATATGTGCGATTGCACAGATCATAAGGATGAGATCCCTGCCTACGACGCGCAGGCCATTGAGTCCAAGTGGATGAAGGCCTGGGAGGACTCCAACCTCTTTGCCGTCGACACCGACGCCAGCAAGCCCAAGAAGTACGTGCTCGAGATGTTCCCGTATCCGTCGGGCGACCTGCACATGGGCCACGCGCGCAACTATACCATCGGCGATGCCATGGCCCGTCAGGCCCGCATGCGCGGCTACGATGTGCTGCACCCCATCGGCTTTGACGCCTTTGGCCTGCCCGCTGAGAACGCTGCCATTAAGCACAACACGCAGGCTGCCGCCTGGACGTATAAGAACATGGACCAGGCGCTCGCCACGATGAGGCGCATGGGCTTCTCCTACGACCTGGATCGCACCGTTAAGACCTGCAGCCCCGACTACTATCGCTGGGGTCAGTGGATCTTTGAGAAGATGTGGGAAAAGGGCCTGGTCTATCGTAAGAAGAATCCGGTTAACTGGTGCCCCACCTGCAAGACCGTTTTGGCTAACGAGCAGGTGACCGAGGGCAAGTGCTGGCGTTGCGGCACCGAGCCCGAGAAGCGCGATCTTGAGCAGTGGTACTACAAGATTACCGAGTACTCCCAGGAGCTGCTCGATGACCTGGAGAAGCTCCCTGGCTGGCCCGAGCGCGTCAAGCAGATGCAGGCCAACTGGATCGGCCGCTCCGAGGGTGCCGAGGTCGACTTTACCCTGTGCGACGCCGATGGCGAGCCCATCGAGGGCGACGAGGGCAAGATCACCGTCTTCACCACGCGCGCCGACACGCTCTTTGGCGTCTCCTTCTTTGTCCTGGCTCCCGAGTACGCCCGTCTGCACGAGCTCGTCGAGGGCACGGAGTACGAGGCGGCCGTCACCAAGATCGTTGAGGACTCCAAGCACATTTCTGCCGTCGAGCGTGCCCAGGGTACTCTCGAGAAGCACGGTGCCTTTACCGGCCGCTACGTGGTGAACCCCGTTAACGGCGAAAAGGTCCCCGTGTGGGTTGCCGACTACGTTGTGGCCGACTACGGCACCGGCGCCGTCATGGCCGTTCCCTGCGGCGACCAGCGCGACTTTGAGTTCGCACGCAAGTATGATCTGCCGATCGTGCCGATCATCCTGGACGATGACGACCGCGCAGCCGTCGAGGCCAGCGGCGAGACCATCGATACCTTCCATGCCGAGACCGTCGACTGGGATTGCGCCCATGCTGCCGAGGGCACGCTCGTCCAGTCCGGCAAGTACACCGGAATGCGCGGTGGCAAGCACTCCGAGGGCGAGGCTGCCATCGTGGCCGACCTCGAGGCCATGGGCTGCGGTCGTCGCAAGGTCGAGTTCCGTCTGCGCGACTGGCTCATTTCCCGTCAGCGCTATTGGGGCAACCCCATCCCGGCCATCCACTGCGAGCACTGCGGCATCGTACCCGTGCCCGAGGACCAGCTGCCGGTGACGCTGCCCGAGAACTTGGACCTGGGCGCCGGCGAGACGCTTGCCGAGTGCAAGGACTTCTACGAGACCACCTGCCCGGTCTGCGGTCGCCCGGCCAAGCGCGAGACCGATACCATGGACACTTTCACCTGCTCCAGCTGGTATTACCTGCGCTATACCGATCCGCACAACACCGAGCTGCCCTTCTCCCGTGAGGCCGCCGACCGTTGGATGCCCGTCGATAACTACATCGGCGGCATCGAGCACGCCATTCTGCACCTGCTCTATAGCCGCTTCTTTACCAAGGCCCTGCGCGACCTGGGTCTGCTGAGCGTGGACGAGCCCTTCACTAACCTGCTGTGCCAGGGCATGGTCAAGGACGAGAACGGCGAAACCATGTCCAAGTCCAAGGGCAACGTCGTGCCCCCGAGCTCGGTCATCGAGCCCTACGGCGCCGACACCATGCGTCTGGCGATCCTGTTTATCGCCCCGCCCGAGAAGGATTTCGACTGGGACCCCAAGGCCGTTGATGGCGCCAACCGCTTCATCAAGCGCGCCTGGCGTATCGTTTGGCAGCTTGTCCAGTCTGGCGACGCCAGCGTGGCCTTCGACAAGTCAGCGCTCGACGAGGTTGCGATGAAGCTCTATCGCGAGCGTCACCGCACCATCGCCAAGTGCACCGAGGACTTCGATCGCGGCCAGTTCAACACCGCCATCTCGGCCGTCATGGAGCTCGTCAACGCGGCGAGCGCCTACCTCAACGCCACTGAGGTCGCTTCCCGTGACAAGGCGCTGTGCTACGGCGTGGCTAAGGATATCGTGAGCGTCCTTGCCCCCATCTGCCCGTTCTGGGCCGACGAGCTGTGGCATGAGGCGCTCGGCTGCGAGGGCAATGCCTACACCGCCGCCTGGCCCGAGTTCGACTTGGCCGAGTCCATAGAGGACACGGTGCAGATCGTCGTACAGGTGCTCGGCAAGGTCCGCGGCCGCATCGACGTCGCCCGCGACGCCTCCAACGAGGAGATGCAGGCTGCCGCTGAGGAAGCCGTCGCCAAGTGGCTCGAGGGCAAGACGGTCGTCAAGGCCATCTGCGTGCCCGGCAAGCTGGTCAACCTGGTGGTCAAATAAGCTCTGCGCGTAAAGCTGACATGCAATAAACGAGGGACGGTCCGGTTGGGCCGTCCCTCGTTTTGTTTAGCCTGGCCGCGGTCAATTGTCCTATTCTTGTGGAGAAGCTGTGCGCACGCTGACCTGCAGATTCGTACTGTGCTTGCACGTTTTCGCAGCTATTGCTATAGTTTGCTTGCAAATGAAGTTGTAATTGAAAGAAGTGGGGTTTCGGCCCCGCTTCTTTTTTGTATGGATGGAGGTGCCGCAATGGTCAAGACTAAGACCGAGCAGGCGATCATCGATGCGCTCGAGGCCGTCGCTCCCCAGCACGATGTCGACATCGTCGACGTCGAGCTCGTGGGTGCCACCAAGGCCCCCTGCGTGCGCGTGCGTATCGAGGGTGCCGAGGGTCAGAGCCTGTCGCTCAACGACGTCACGGCCAATACCAAGTGGGTCGGCGACGTGATTGAGGAGCTCGACCCCATCTCTTCGAGCTATACGCTTGAGGTGTCGAGCCCGGGCATGGCGCGCCCACTGCGCCGCCCGTGCGACTTTGCCCGCTTTGTGGGCGAGAACTGTGAGCTCACCTCCACCGCCACCGAGGGCCGTCGCAAGTACGCCGGCAAGATTGCCGCTGCGACCGAGACCGACGTGACCCTCGAGCTCGAGGACGGCGAGTCCGTTACCCTCGATTTCTCTGATGTTAAAAAGTGCAAGTTGAAGCCCACCTACGACTTCAAGCCCGCGAAGGAAGGAAAGTAAGATGGCAGCATCCGACATGATGTCCGCCCTGATGGAGCTTTGCCAGGAGAAGCACATCGACCAGCTCTACCTGATCGACCGCCTGGAGCAGTCGCTCGCCAAGAGCTATGCCGAGATCCTGCATCTTGAGTGGGGCGCTAAGGTGACCATCGACCGCACCACCGGCAAGATCTACGTCTACCGCCTGGAGCCGATCGACGATTCCATGGACGAGGAGGGCAACTTCACCGAGTTCGAGGAGATCGACGTCACCCCCAAGAATACGAGCCGCATCGCTGCCCAGCACGCCAAGGCCGAGATCAACGCCATCGTGCGTAACTCCGCCCGCGAGCAGATCTACGAGGAGTTCTCCGGCCGCATCGGTGACCTCATCAGCGGTACCGTGCTGCAGTCCACGCCCGACTTCACGATCGTCAAGATTCGCGAGGGCGTCGAGGCCGAGCTGCCGCACTTCGATCAGCGTCGTTACGAGAACGAGCGCAACGAGCGTCCGATGGGCGAGCGCTACCTGCACAACCAGCACATCAAGGCCGTGATCATCGACGTTCGCGACCCCAACTCCAACCTGCAGCCGGTTCGTGGCGAGCACAGCCGTCCGCCGATTGTCATCTCCCGTACCCACCCCGAGCTCATGCGTCGTCTGTTTGAGCAGGAGGTGCCCGAGATCTATGAGGGCACCGTCCAGATTAAGTCGATCGCCCGCGAGCCCGGCCAGCGCTCCAAGGTCGCCGTCCACTCGCTCGACGACCGTCTGGATCCCGTGGGCGCCTGCGTCGGCCCCAAGGGCAGCCGTGTTCGCGCTGTCGTGGGCGAGCTCCGCGGCGAGCGCGTCGACGTCATCCTGTGGGATGCCGATCCTGCCGTCTACGTCGCCAACGCCCTGTCGCCCGCTAAGGTCACCCGCGTCCTCATCGACGAGGAGAAGGCCTACGCCGGCGTCATTGTGCCCGACGACCAGCTGTCCCTCGCCATCGGCAAGGAGGGCCAGAACGCCCGCCTTGCCGCGCGCCTGACCGGCTGGCACATCGACATCAAGTCCGAGACGCTTGCCGCCGACATCCTCAAGAACGTTCCCGTTCACGAGGAACCCGCCGCCGACCTGATCGGTGATGAGGAGGACGAGGACGTCCGCCGCTGCGAGTACGTGTCCGAGGACGGCATCCAGTGCCGCAACCAGGCCCGTCCCGGCTCCCGTTTCTGCGGTGTCCACGACACCGACGCCTTCGATGATGCGGAGGACCTGATCTAGCGCGGTCGCGCCGGGCGGGTCCCGGCGCGTCTCCCACGCTCGTTCAGTCTCTAGGCACCCAAGGTGCCAGAAAGGGTAGGTGAAGTCATATGGCAAAAGTCCGTGTGTCCACCCTGGCCAAAGAGTTCGGCATGACCTCCAAGGAACTGATGGGTCATCTCGCCGATATGAAGATTCCCGCTAAGTCCGCTTCCTCCACCTTGGAGGACGCCTATGTCGCCATGGTCCGCAAGCAGCTCGCCTCGGTGATCGAGGCCCGCGCTCAGGAAGTCGAGGCCGCCAAGCAGGCCGAGGAGCAGGCAGCTGCCGCCGAGGAAGCCGCTCGCGCCGCCGAGGCCGAGCGCGAGAGCATCGCCGCCGAGAAGGCACGCGAGGAGGAGCGCCGCCAGTTTGCCGCAGCCCAGGCTGCCGAGGAGGCTGCCCGCGCCGAGGCCGAGGCCAAGAAGAAGGCCGAGCAGGAGCGCCTTGCTCGCGAGAAGGAGGAGGCTGCCCGCGAGGCCCAGCGCCGCGCCGTTCCCGCTTCCGACTCCGGTTCGCGCTTCCGTTCGCTGCTCGACCAGATCGCTGCACAGGAGACCGTGCTCAAGGAGAAGAAGGACGCCGAGGACAAGGCCAAGGCCGAGCGCGCCGCCGAGCGCGGTAACCGTCGTGGCGGCAACAACGACCGCCGCGGTGGCCGTCGTAACGATCGCAACGCTTCCGACAACAACTCCGAGCGCAACGCCTCCGAGAGCCGTCCGCACAGCCATCGCACCAACGCCAGCAACAACGTCGCTGCCGGCATGGACTTCCCCAACCCCGATAAGCAGGGCAAGGGCAAGAAGCGCAAGGGCGGTCACAACAACGAAGAGGACCACTACAGCCGCATGGCTCGTGAGGCCGAGGAGTACAGCCGCGAGAAGGTGCTCGAGGAGGCTCGTGCTGCCGTCGAGGAGGCCTCTCGTGAGTCCACCGGTCGCCGCAAGAAGCGCAAGGAGAAGCGCGAGCGCGAGGCTGCCAAGGCTCAGGAGGAGCGCAAGATAGAGGAGGCGCTGGCCCAGGGCGTGAACCCCGAGGAGCTCGACGCCATCAAGGTCTCCCAGGGCGTTACCGTCCAGGAACTCGCCGAGGCACTCGACGTTCCGGCCAACGACATCATCAAGCGCCTGTTCCTGCTGGGCACGCCGCTCACCATGACGCAGTCCATGTCCGATGACCTTGTCGAGCTCGTTGCCGACGACCTGGGTCGTCAGATCAAGATCATTACCCCCGAGGAGGAGAATACCTTCTCGTTCTACGACGATCCCGCCGACCTTAAGCCGCGCGCACCGGTCGTCACCGTCATGGGCCACGTCGACCACGGCAAGACGTCGCTGCTCGACGCCATCCGTCACACCGGCGTTGCTGCCGGCGAGGCGGGCGGCATTACGCAGGCCATCGGCGCTTCGCAGGTCATGATCAACGACCGCAAGATCACCTTCATCGATACCCCGGGTCATGCCACCTTTACGGCCATGCGTGCCCGTGGTGCCAAGGTGACCGACATCGTCATTCTGATCGTGGCCGCCGACGACGGCGTCATGCCCCAGACCATCGAGTCGATCAATCACGCCAAGGCCGCCGGCGTACCCATCGTCGTCGCCGTCAACAAGATCGATAAGCCGGGTGCCAACCCCGACCGCGTGCGCCAGGAGCTCACCGAGTACGGCATCATCCCCGAGGAGTGGGGCGGACAGAACATGTTCGTCAACATCTCGGCCAAGCAGAAGATCGGTATCGACGACCTGCTCGAGACCGTGCTGCTCCAGGCCGACGTGCTCGAGCTCAAGGCCAACCCCGACACTTTTGCCTCCGGTAACGTCCTCGAGGCTAAGCTCGACAAGGGCCGCGGTTCGGTTGCCACGGTGCTCGTGACCCGCGGTACCCTGCACGTGGGCGATACGCTGGTCGCCGGCCTTACCTACGGTCGCGTCCGCGCCATGCTCGATCCCAAGGGCAACGCCGTCACCGAGGCCGGTCCTTCCGACGCCGTCGAGATCCTGGGCCTGCAGTCCGTGCCCAACGCCGGCGACGAGTTCCGCGTTTTCGAGGACGAGCGCGAGGCTCGCGCCCTGGCCGATGAGCGTTCACTCAAGGCCCGTATCGAGGAGCAGAGCCGCGTCAAGCACGTCACGCTCGAGAACCTCTTCGAGACCATTGCCGACGCCGAGGTCAAGGAGCTCAACCTGATCATCAAGGCCGACGTCCAGGGTTCCATCGAGGCCCTTCAGGACTCGCTCGACAAGATGGATCAGTCCGAGGTTCGCATCAACACGATCCACTCCGCCGTTGGTGCCATCAACGAGACCGACGTCGTCCTGGCCGACGCCTCCAACGCCATCATCATCGGCTTTGGTGTCCGCCCCGACGGTAAGGCGCGTTCCGCCGCCGAGCGCGAGGGCGTCGAGATCCGTTGCTACGACGTCATCTACAAGTGCCTCGAGGAGCTCGACGCTGCCCGTATCGGCATGCTCAAGCCCACCGAGGTCGAGGTCTCCACGGGTACCGCGACCGTCCTGGACACCTTCAAGGTGCCTAAAGTCGGTATCGCCGCCGGTGTCCGCGTCGAAGAGGGCGAGATCGCCGCGACCGATTCCGTGCGTCTGGTGCGCGACGGCATCGTGGTCTTCAACGGCAAGATCGCCTCGATGCGTCACTACAAGGACGAGGCCAAGAGCCTCAAGAGCGGTTCCGAGGGCGGCATTGGCCTGGAGAACTTCCAGGACATCAAGCCCGGCGACCAGATCGAGGGTTACCGTATCGACCAGGTTGCCCGTACCGAGTAGGGGGTAGCGCTATGAAGCAAACGCAGGCAACCCGCCGTCTGGGCGAGCAGCTTCGCGAGAAGCTCGGTTATATCCTGCTCTTTGAGGTTTCCGATCCGCGTCTCGACCTGGTTACTTTGACCGCGGTCGAGGTCGCGGTGGACCGTTCGTTCGCGCGCGTGTACGTGTCGTGCGATGCGAGCCGCTACGACGAGGTCTTGGAGGCGCTCGCAAGCGCTAAGGGCCGTATTCGCAGCCTGTTGGCTCGCTCGCTCGATTGGCGTGTTACGCCCGAGCTCGATTTTCGCATCGATCGCTCGACCGATGAGGCCGAGCGTATCACGCGTGCGCTGGAAAACGTTCCCGCCACGCTTGCGATCGAAAAGGACGAGGACGGCTATCCGATAGCGGATGCCGCCCAGGAGGCAGCTTTAGATGACTAATTCCGCCGACCTCGCCTCGTGCGAGTCTGCAGATATTCAGCGACGCATCCTCGAGCTCATCGAGGGTGCGTCCTCCATTGCGATTTCGGGACATACTTCTCCCGATGGCGATGCCTTGGGCTCCGTTTTGGGTCTGGGCCTTTCGCTCATGAAGTTTTTCCCCAACAAGGACATTGCCCTGCTGCTGGCAGACGATGATCCGGTTCCGCGTATCTACCGCTTTATGGAAGGCTCCGATCGCCTGGTGCCGGCATCTGCGTACACCGGCAATCCGGACCTGTTCATCTCGGTGGACGTGCCGGTCGTCGAGCGTCTCAATAATTCCGCCGAGGTGCTTCGTCGCTCCAAGCATGTGGTGTGCTTCGATCACCATCCGGCGCGTGAGGAGTTTGCCGAGCTCAGCCTGAGGCGCGTCGAAGCTGCAGCCTGCGCCATGATCATCGACCGCTTCTTGGACAATTGCGGCATTGTCGCACGTGATGGCGTTGCGACCTGCCTGCTGTGTGGCTTGGTTACCGATACCGGCCGTTTTCAGTACCAAAACGCCGATGCCGCCGCGTTCCATGCAGCCTCGCGTCTGGTTGCCCACGGTGCCGATCCGGCGCGTGTGGCACTCGAGGTCTACCAGAGCATGCGCGTTGAATTTTTGCACCTCAAGTCCATCGTTATGGGCCGCATTAAGACGGTGGCCCACGGGCGCGTCGCGTATAGCTACGCGTACCAGAGTGACCTTGAGGCCTGCGGTGTCACCTCGGATGAGTGCGACGGCCTGGTCGATGTGGTTCGCTCGGTGATGGGCGTCGAAGTCTGCCTGTTCCTGAAGGGCATTGAGGGCGATACCAAGGTGCGCGGCAACCTGCGCTCCAAGGGCGACCTCAACGTGTCCGAGATCGCTGCTGCCTTTGGCGGAGGCGGACATCCCGCTGCCGCCGGTTTCTCCAACAACGGAACGATTCTCGAGACGCTCACCGTGGCACTTCCCATGCTGGCCGAACTGGTAGGGGAGGATCCCGCTTCGGTGACCGTCGAGCTTTAACTTTTTGGATGGTACATGGCTCGTCGTACGCCTTCTCAACTGAATATGCTGCTCGCCGTCGATAAGCCGGTGAGCTGCACGTCCCACGATGTGGTCTCGCAATGTCGGCGCGCCCTCCATGAGCGTCGCGTCGGCCATGCCGGCACGCTCGACCCCATGGCATCGGGTGTCATGGTGGTGGGTGTTGGCCAGGCTACTCGTTTGCTGGGCATGCTAACCCTCGATACCAAAAGCTATGTCGCCGACATCTCGTTTGGCGCCGAGACCAATACCGATGATGCGGAGGGCGAGGCGGTCCGCACGGTGGCTATTGCCAACGAGCTGCGCGATCCTGCCTATGCCCGTGAGCGCTTGGCGGCCATGCTGGGTCCGCAGATGCAGGTGCCGCCGGCGTTTTCGGCTATCTCGGTCAATGGCGTTCGCGCCTACAAGTCTGCTCGCGAGGGCAATGCGGTGGACCTGCCTCCGCGCCCCGTCGAGGTCTATGCCGCCGACCTGATCGCCGTGGGCGGCGAAGGTGATACGTGTGTGTGGACCGTGGCGTTCTCGGTGAGCAAGGGCACCTATATCCGTGCGCTCGCTCGAGACTTGGGCCGCGCCTGTGAGAGCGCCGCGCACATTTCCGCGTTGCGCCGCACGGCCTCCGGTGTTGTTTCCATTGGCGCTTGTCATGCGGTCGAGGAACTTTCCCCCGAGTCCGCGCCTGGCTTTGCCCTGGATCCCATTGCTGCCCTGGGCGCCACGCGTGTTGACTTGCCTGGCAATCTTGCCGATGACCTGCTCTGCGGCCGACGCATTCCCGTTGAGCGTGCGCTTGCGGATTTCGATGCCTCGAAGGCGCCGTTTGCGTTGGTGCTCGATGGGGGACTCAAGGCGCTCGCCCGCATTGAGAGTGGCCGCTTTGTCATGGAGCACGTGTTTCCGCAGGCAATCGGCGGTGTTCGATGATGTTGTCCGCTCGCGAGCTCGCGCGTATCTTTTTCGCGGGCGAGTCGGACGAGGCTCGCATCGTTGCTGCCGATGCATTTGATGAGTGCGAGCACTTGGGTGCTGCCTCCATCGCCATCGGCGTTTTCGATGGTGTGCACCGTGGACACCAGGAACTCATCGAAGCGCTTGTCTGTGATGCCCGTGCCCATGGCTGTAAGGCGGTCGTGGTTACCTTCGATCCCGACCCGGACGTCGTGGTGAGCCCTTCGCCCGCTCAAAAATTGATGACGACGGCCGACCGTCTGCATGCCCTGGCTCAAACCCGGGTCGATGCAGTGGTGGCCGTTCCCTTTACGCCTGAGGTTGCGGCGCTCGACCATGTCGGTTTTCTCGCACTGTTGTCACGCGTTGTCGACATTCGTTCGATTCGCGTTGGCAGCGATTTTAGGCTGGGTCGCGGCGGTGCTTCTGGTGTTGCCGAGATGCGCGCCTGGGGTTCCGAGCGCGGAGTTGACGTGTATGGTCACGACCTGCTTTGCGAGGGCGGCGAGGCCATTTGCGCCACCCGCATTCGTCACGAGCTGGGACAGGGCCATGTGGGGCTTGCTGCTGGGTTACTCGGCCGCCCGTATATGGTGCGTGGCGGTGTTATTCGCGGCCGCCACGAGGGCTCTGGCATGGGCTTTCCCACGGCAAACCTACAGGTTCCCGACGGCATTCAGGTGCCTGCCGATGGCGTGTATGAGGGCCTGGTGCTGGTAAACGACATCGTGTGGCCTGCTGCCGTTAACGTCGGACTGCCGCCGACGTATGCCGACGATGCGGCATCTGCGCATCTTGAGGCTAATTTAATTGGTTATACGGGCGACCTGTACGGTGCTTCCGTTTCGCTGGCGTTTACGCGCTGGCTGCGTCCGTCGCGCGTGTTCGATTCGCTGGATGAGTTGATCGCGACCGTCGAGGGTAATATCGAAGATATTCGTCACAACTTGGGCGAGCAGGGGGTGAGCGTCCGTGATTAGCGATGAGGAAAAAGACCAGGTACGCGCTGCGTCCGACTTAGTCGCCATCGTGCAGGAAACGGTTGAGCTCAAGCCCCGCGGCCATGAGTTTTGGGGCTGCTGCCCCTTTCATGGCGAAAAGACTCCGTCCTTCCACATTATTCCCGCCACGCAGGTGTGGCATTGCTTTGGCTGCGGCGAGGGTGGCGACGTCTTCACCTATATCATGAAGCGCGAGAACCTGAGCTTTCCCGAGTCAATCCGTTATTTGGCCGATCGTGCAGGTATTGAGCTGCACGACACCGGAGATCGCCGCGAGCGCGGTACCAAGCGTGCCCGCATCTACGATCTGTGTGCCGAGACCGCCCAGTTCTACCACACCATGCTTATGCGCGGTAAGGATGGCCGTCCACGTGAGTACTTTGCCAGCCGCGGCATGGGTGGCGACGTCTGCCGCCGCTACTGCCTGGGCTTTGCGCCGGGTCGTAATATGCTGGTGGCTCATCTGTCGCAGGCGGGCTTTACTCCGCAGGAGATGATCGACGCCAACGTTGCCGTGAGTCGAGGGCGCGGGCAGCTTGCCGACCGCTTCTACGACCGCGTGATGTTCCCCATCTTTGACGAGCAGGGTCACAACATCGCCTTTGGCGGTCGCATCATGGGTGACGGCCAACCCAAGTACCTCAACACCGCCGAGACGAGCGTGTTTCATAAAAAGCGAAACCTCTACGGCTTTAATTGGGCCAAGGAGTTTATCGTCGCGCAGGATACCGCCATCGTGGTAGAGGGCTATACCGACTGCATCGCCTGTTGGGAGGCGGGGATTAAAAACGTTGTCGCTACGCTGGGCACCGCGCTCACGGAGCATCACGTCAAGACGCTCACCCGCTTTGCCAAGCGCATCGTGTATATGTTTGACGGCGATGCCGCGGGCCAGAAGGCCGCCCGTCGCGCGATTCAGTTTATCGAGCAGGATTCGATGGACCTGCGCTGCGTGGTGCTGCCTGACGGCAACGATCCCATGGAGTTCATCACGGCCCACGGCGGAGAGGAGCTGCAGAAACGCATTGACGCCGCCGAGCCGCTCATGGACTTCGTGTACCGTTCGCTGCAGGAGTCGAGCGACATCACCACGCCGGGCGGTCGCGCCAAGGCGCTGGAGGATGCGCTCACGCTCATCTATCCGCTTCGTGACAGCTATATGATCGATACGTACTTTATCCAGATTGCCGATCTGCTGGGTTTGGATTTGGAGACGGTGCGCGCGAGTTCGGGTCGCGTGTTTCGCGATGTCGCTAAACGCGAGGATGCGGAACGCCGACGCGAACAGAACTATGAACGCCAGCGGGCGCAGGCTGAGCGATCTGGTAGCGCGGGCGGTCGGTCGTCTGGTTCGCAGGGAACATCTCGTGGTGCTTGGGCGTCGGGCGCGACGCCGCCGGTGTCCGCACCGGTCGAAGAAGAGCCGTACGACTACGTCCCACTCGATGCCTACGGTGCCGCGCCGGTCGAGGTCGTCGACGACCTGCCGCCGATCGATGTGCCTGACGGTATGGGCTCTACGCCCGCCGGTGCCCCGACAGACGCCTCGGCCCCTATGGTTTTGACAGATCTAGAGCGCAAGTCCTTGGCGGGGGAGCGTGAGCTGCTAACCATGCTCACGAGCTACCCCGACCTGTTCCGCACGTATGCCGACCGCATCTGCTCCATCGAGTGGGTTGACCCACGTCACGAGTCCATCGCATGGGCCGTGCTGGCAACGCCGCCGGGAACCGATCCTGCAGCCTGCATGGATGCGGCACGCTCGGTGTGTCCCGAGGCGGCAACGCTTGTGAGTGCCGGGCGCATCTCGGCGACGAGCAAGCACCCCACCGAGACGAACATCGTGTTTATGCTCGATACGCTCGAGCTCTACACAATCAAGCGCCGCATGCGTGCCGCACAGGCCAAGCTGCGCCAGGACCGTTCGCTCGATGATGAGGCCCGTCGTGCGCTGACCGTGCAGGCCGCGCAGGACTCGCAGCGTCAGCGCGAACTGCAAAAGTCGATCGGCGGCGTGGCGGACCCGTTCCGTTTGATCGGCCTGGAGGCCGCAGGCACCGAACAGGCCTAGATGTTGTGGTCAACCAGCGTATTCTCGCCTATATCCAGTCCTCTTTTTGGGTATAGACGTCAATGTGTGTGCTAAAGTATTGAGTCCTGTGGACTATGAAGGGAGAATCTGTGCCAAAAAAGACTGAGAGCACGGGTACTGGGCTGGAATCCTACGTTGCAAAGCTCATGGGCAACGGCTCAAACAGGACTTCGGTAACCGAGGACGAGATTCAGGTCGCCCTGAAGGATATCGATGTTTCTGACGAGCAGCTCACCGCGGTGTATTCCGCGCTGCGCAACAGCGGCATCCAGATTATCTCCGCGAGCGGTAACGACGACGCCCCCATGGACGTCGACGATGACGATAACGATACCGATACCGACGATTTCGATGACGATGACGAGCACGATTCCGGCTCGCTCGACGATCACGAGCTCAAGATGGCCCGTCAGGCCGACGCCGAGATGGGTTCTTCCAAGAGCAAGAAGAAGCGCACCGTGCGCACGTCCCGTTCACGCTCCCGCGTGCGTGGCATCGATGCCTCCACGGTGATGCTGACCGGCGATCCGGTTCGTATGTACCTCAAGGAGATCGGCAAGGTCGACCTGTTGACCGCTTCCGAAGAGGTCGATCTGGCTATGAAGATCGAGGCCGGTCTCGAGGCCACCGAGAAGCTCGAGGCTGCCGAAGCAGGCGAGCTCGAGCTCACGCGTGCCGAGATGCGCCGTCTGACCCGTATCGAGAATGTCGGCCTCGAGGCCAAGCAGGCTCTCATCAGCGCAAACCTGCGTCTGGTCGTCTCCATCGCCAAGCGCTATGTTGGCCGCGGCATGCTGTTCCTGGACCTGATCCAGGAGGGCAACCTCGGTCTGATCCGCGCCGTCGAGAAGTTCGACTACCAGAAGGGCTTTAAGTTCTCCACGTACGCCACGTGGTGGATCCGTCAGGCCATCACGCGCGCTATCGCCGACCAGGCCCGTACCATCCGTATTCCCGTGCACATGGTCGAGACCATCAACAAACTCGTCCGCGTGCAGCGTCAGCTCCTTCAGGACCTGGGCCGCGACCCGACCCCCGAGGAGATCGGTGCCGAGATGGACATGAGCGCCGACCGCGTCCGCGAGATCCAGAAGATCTCGCAGGAGCCCGTGTCGCTTGAGACCCCCATCGGCGAGGAAGAGGATTCCCAGCTGGGCGACTTTATCGAGGACTCCCAGGCTATCGTTCCGCCCGATGCCGCCAGCTTCTCCATGCTGCAGGAGCAACTCACTCAGGTGCTCGACTCGCTTGCCGATCGTGAGCGCAAGGTTATCGAGCTGCGCTTTGGCCTTGTCGACGGGCATCCCCGCACGCTCGAGGAAGTCGGCCGCGAGTTTGGCGTCACGCGCGAGCGTATCCGCCAGATCGAGTCCAAGACCTTGGCCAAACTCCGCCACCCGAGCCGCAGCAGCAAGCTGAAGGACTATATCGAGTCTTAGTAGTTACGGCGTTTTACCAAACGCCGTAACTGGCCGACGCTGCGCGGACACCAGAGCGACAACTTGTCATTCAAAGAGGACGGCATGACCAGAAGGTCTATGCCGTCCTCTTTTCATGCCAATTTGTTCGCTCTGGTGCCCGCTCGCTCATATGACCCAATCCACTGTCAAGGGCCACAATGGCCCCGCCGACCGCTTGCAATCGGTCGGCGGGGCCTGCCGTTAAACCCGTCCCGGTCCG
>OOCB01000033.1_pt1 | contig 191883 bp, 146 predicted proteins | sample 1671351 | NCBI WGS metagenome assembly OOCB01 (sample SAMN06348148, study PRJEB24527) | human gut metagenome | biome: human gut; feature: ankylosing spondylitis patient; material: feces | host: Homo sapiens | place: China | collected 2015-10 | reverse complement strand
ATGTGGGTACGGGCAAGGAACTGAGTATCCGCGAGGTGGCCGGTAAGATCATGGCGGAGATCGGTTTCAAGGGCGAGTTGCGCTGGGATGCTTCGAAACCGGACGGTACGCTACGCAAGCTGACGGATGTGACGAAGTTGCATAATCTGGGCTGGCACCACAAGATCGAGATAGACGAAGGTATCCATCGTCTGTACGACTGGTATCTGCAGGGTATCTGCATTAACCATCAAACGGTGTAAATCATTTCATGCAGGCTTGTTTTTATTAAAGGATGTCTTTTATAGGAAGTATCTTTTAATGAAAACATGCCTTTTATAAAAGACACATACAGTTATCATGTAAGATACTGAGAGGTCAAAAGCAGTTGTTTTTATTTAATTCTTTTCCGTCTGATCCACAACCATAAAACGGAAAAACACGATAAAACAAGGATACCGGCGTATTGGGCGGTTTCCTTTATTTCAGATAAAGACTCAGACAGACGTTTTTTGTTTGGCATAAGCAAAAGTAATGATTTATTTTTAATCCGGAAAATTTTATGAAGATCGTAGTGACGGGTACCCGTGGCATTCCCAATGTCATGGGCGGTGTGGAGACGCACTGTGAGGAACTGTTCCCTCGGATTGCAGCCATGGGAGCGGATGTGACAGTGATAAGGCGTAAGAGCTATGTGAACGACGGGCTGAAAGAATGGAAGGGCGTCAAGCTGGTGGATATAGAGACCCCTAAGAAGAAATCGTTCGAGGCGATCATCCATACTTTCAGGGCGGTGAACGAGGCGAAACGACTGGGGGCCGATATCCTGCATATCCATGCGATCGGACCGGCGCTGTTGGTGCCTTACGCGAAGATGCTGGGCATGAAGGTGGTGTTTACGCACCACGGGCCGGACTATGACCGTGACAAATGGGGCAAGGCGGCCAAGACTGTGCTGAAGCTTGGTGAGCGCATGGGGTGTCTGTTTGCGGATGAGGTGATTGTGATCAGTGACGTGATCCGTAAGCTGATCAAGGAGAAGTACGGGCGTACGAAACATGTTCACCTGATCTATAACGGGGTGTCGAAACCGGAGATCTGTGATTTCCCGGAATATTTTGAGGAACTGGGTATCCGGAAGGGACGTTATGTGCTGGGAATGTGCCGCTTTGTGCCGGAAAAGAACCTGCATCATCTGGTGGAGGCGTTTGCTCGTCTGAAGGGGAGCATACCGGAGGATGTCCAGCTGGTGCTGGCGGGGGATACGGACTTTGAGGATGATTATTCCAAAGGGCTGAAGGAGATGGCGCGCCGTAACGGGGTGGTGCTGACGGGTTTCATTAAGGGGCGTAAGCTGCATTCGCTGCTGACGAACTGTCTGTGTTACTGTCTGCCTTCGAGTCATGAGGGGCTTCCCATCGCATTGCTGGAGGCTATGAGCTACGGGGTGAAGGTGCTGGTGAGTGATATTCCGGCTAATCTGGAGGTGGGGCTTCCGGCTGAGGATTATTTTGCCATGGGGAATGTGGATGAACTGGCGGACAAGCTGAAAGGGATCATCGCACAGGGGGCTGAACACAGGGACTATGATATGTCGAAATATGACTGGGACAGGATTGCGGAGGAGGTTTTTGCAACGCTTTGCGTTGCAAAAAGGTAATGGCAACGCGGAGCGTTGCAGGTAAGTGCATCGCTTTGCGCTGCGAGGTAAGAGGCAACTTTGTTGCGGGTAAGTGCAATGTTTGGCATTGCAAGGTAAGTGCATCGCTTTGCGCTGCGAGGGAAGAGGCAACTTTGTTGCAGGTAAGTGCAATGTTTGGCATTGCAAGGTAAGCGCATCGCTTTGCGCTGCGAGGTAAGAGGCAACTTTGTTGCAGGTAAGTGCAATGTTTGGCATTGCAAGGTAAGTGCATCGCTGGGCGATGCAAGGTAAGAGGCAACTTTGTTGCAGGTAAGTGCAATGTTTGACATTGCAAGGTAAGTGCATCGCTTTGCGCTGCAAGGTAAGAAGCAACTTTGTTGCAGGTAAGTGCAATGCTAGGCATTGCAAGGTAAAAGGTATTTGATGCGTTTGAGATATTTGAAAACAAGTATAAACATTGAAAAACAATGAAATAATCGTTTATTTCGGTGAATTATTTTGTAGTATAAATAAAAATGGGTACTTTTACAAAGTTCAATGAACTATTGTATAAATTACAGAGAAATTGACATGACTATGATGACTATCGTTAATCCGGCACTTGGGAAAGGTTCAGGGTTGTTGGCTAATTTGGAGAAAGAAATTTCGACGAAAGAAGTTCGCAAACTGGAACGTTTGGGATATATTGAAAATGCGATATCTCCCAAAGGGGTTACATGGAAGTTATCAGCGAAAGGTAAGCGTATGCGTAAGTATATGCTTGAAAAACGTGGTATCCGTGCGCGTCTTTCCGATTTCTTTTACCGTCATATCCTTAAATTCAGAGCCAGTCTATAAGCCGGATTCATGAAAACTTCGTATGCGTTATGGATGCCGGTTCTTTTAGACGGAGAACTTAAGCTTATCTGTGAGGACATCAGGAGAAGACTGTGTGATTCGCCCGATTTAGGTGGGTTTGATTTGTCATGTGAGATTGATAAGCAGACACGTGATATTACAATCTGTTACAAGGTGTCGAGACACTTTTTTTCGAAGAAGAAACAAATCATATTACATAAAGAAAATGAAAATAAATATGGTTTTATAACTTATTCTTTTTATTGGCATGAAGGAAAATCTGATGCTTTTACTGCTTCCCTGAAAGAGAATATGCCTACTTCAGTGTATCATCTCATTAAGGATTTCTATCATGTGCATACAGACCATGATCCTTCACATGATAGTTTGCTGCAAGCTTTTACGAGACAAGGAGAAATAGATCTGGATGCAGAATTCGATGATATCAAAATGTTTTATCTGAGGCAATACTGGTATACATTGAAGGATTTTACTGAACAGACGCTGGAGTAGTTCGATTGTGCCAAGAGGAACATTGAGAGAATTTTTAATGTCCAGAAGGGGATAGGTACGTTGGCTGAAATTATAGATAATGGCAACAATGTCAAAGGGCAACTTAAATATATGGATTATTTGCTCCAGGTAAATCCTAAATGTGTGGTGCCAAAGGTTTTTCGTCGTGCGATTCAGGATAAACGGAAAGAAATGGAAGAGTTGCTTTATAAAGTATCTGCCGATTATGGTATGATTACCGCTGGACTGGGAGTAAGATATGGGCGTTATGGCATATATTTTGGATTGGCAGGTATTATAGTCAGTATTGTAACTTTTGTTGCATCCTTTATTTTTTCCGGTGATGATGATAAGGTTCGTGGCTATATTAATGATGCCGAAAAGCGGGTCATGCAATCCGATTCACTTAATTATAAGATCATACAGGAGCATTTGAATAGGATCCATGAGGATTTAAATCGGTTGAAAATAAAAAAGTAGTTTGATAATAGTTAAAGTAAGGTCTGTCTTGAAATCATATCTCCGCATATAGAAGCGGATATGTGTTTATGAGACAGCTCTTGTCGTTTATATGGTTTTGTGTAAGTCCTGACTAAACACCGGCAGGGCCTTTATAGATTCAATAAAAATTTTTGTATTCGTTTTTGGCGTTGGGCTGTAATGTTATGGCTTGATGTCGGATTTGGCCGTGTTCATTCTGTATGGACTGATGGGATGACGTGGCTTAAAGTATAGATGGATGTGGAATATGGTGAAGGTAGCAGATTTGTATCATACGATAGTGGGATTTATCCATAACCTCTGTAATCAGGAGGATATGGACGTGGAGGATTGGGCTGAAAGGCAGAAGGCGATCAACAAGGGACTGGCCGGGCTGCTCTCGATGAAGGGGAAGACGGACCAGGAGGAGGCGGAGATCTGCCTGACGGCTCTGATGGGTTACAGCGTGGCGCTCAGGGAAAGGGCGGCCGTGAAGAAAATGGTGGACAGGGCACTGGCCGTGTTGCCCAAACTGGGACCGGTATTCCTGAAATGCCAGTTGCTGGTGTATCTTTATGGCGAAACACTGGACGAGGGGCTGGCGGAACAGGCCAGAACGATTATGGCGGGATGGCCCGAGGCGACGCGCACGACAACGCAACAGGAACTGATCATGCTGCTGGATGATCTGGAAGAGGAGGCCGGATTCTATGAAATCACGGAGGATTAAGAACTGTTGCTTCCGGTCTGAAAGGGCGTCTTTTTGATGACTGGTTGTAAGCGCCGGTGCAGGGTGAACATCACATCCTGCACCGGCGCTTATGCGTATGGTGCTACATTCGCAACCATTTCCAGATGGGATTTATCCATAACCTCTGTAACCGGGAGAATATGGATGTGGAGGATTGGGCTGAACGGGCGACATTACGTAAAAAAGCGGAAGGCGGGGCGGGTTTTTCATCAAAAATGCGTAAGTTTGCAGAAAAATAATGTCATGTCGAATATTGAACTTTTATATATAAAGGATTTTGGTCCTATAAAGGAAACAACGGTCTGTATCCGGAGGATTACCGTCTTGATAGGTGAGCAGGGGGCTGGCAAAAGTTGTATAGCCAAACTGTATTCGTTGTTCTCTTGGCTGGAAAAGGCCTTGATGAGAAGAATGCTGACCATTAAGGATGTAGTCCGGTATGCACGGTTCAGAAAGATTTATGCGGCGTATAATAACCTCGACAGTTATTTCAAACAGACAACGATGCTGAGGTTTGAGGGATTCCATTATGTGTTCCTTTATACCAACGAGACGTTGGAGATAAAGGAAAAGGTGATGGAGAATGACAGTTTCAGTATTGCGAAGGTGATGTATGTTCCGGCTGAGCGTAATGTGTTGGGGGGAGTTGACCATCCGGCACGTCTGAAGGGACTGACTGAGCCGATGATGAATTTTCTGGATGAATATGACAAGGCCAGGAACGTTCTGAAAAACGGTTATGCTGTGCCTTTTGGAAATGTGGATTTTGAATATGACGCATTGAATGACATTTCCAAATTGCGGAATCCTGATTATGAAGTAAGGCTTTCGGCTGCATCAAGCGGTTTTCAGTCTTCACTGCCGTTGTTGCTGGTGTCCAGAAATCTGTCGGATATGGTGAGAGACAGTTCCATGAAAGAAGTCTTGTCGGACAGAGAACGCAAGGCTTTGCAAAAGGAAGTGGAAGCTATATTCAGTAATGGCTCTTTGAGCGAGGATGTGAAAATGGCTTCACTGAATATGCTTTCGTCCCGTTACAGGTATTCGCGATTTGTCAATATAGTTGAGGAAATGGAGCTGAATCTTTTTCCGGATTCCCAGAAAAATGTGTTGTATGAATTGGTGGGTGACGCCTGTAAATTGAGTGATAACAGGCTGGTGATGACTACGCATAGTCCTTATGTGATCAACTATCTGACTTTGTCGGTAAAGGCCAGTCAGGTGGCCGCGGAGATAACCCGGAAGAACCGGCCGGATTTACTTGAAAGGATAGGTGAAGTGGTTCCCGTGAAAGGCATGATCAGTGAGGAGGATCTGATTATATATGAAATGGATAAAGGTGTGGCCCGTGTTCTGGACAACTATGACGGTTTGCCATCTGACCGGAATTTCCTGAATGTAAGTCTTGAAGATACCAATCGGGCTTTTGACGAGCTTCTGGAGATTGAAGAAGAGTTGGGATGATATGGAGAAAATAGATTTTTTCAAAGATGAAATGCCGGTAAATGCTGACTGTTTCGGGAAGTATGAATTTTATTAACAGGTTAATATTGTACCGATGATCGATTATATGATGGAACTTATACGGTTCAGGGAGTTGGCGGTATTGAAGGATGATGTGCAGGTCGTGAAGAAGGGACTTGATTTCCTGCGTTATATAGGGGATGAGTACATGAGGCTGGAAGTTTATAATGACCAGTATTATGACGGGGAGGATTTTGGTCTGCAAGAGGTTCGGAAAGGATTGGCGGCGACACTGAGACATGAGGAGTTGCCGATAGACGTGGTACGGCACGTAAGGGACGAGATCGCCCGAATACGGAAGATGGAGGCTTATGCAGGTTATGGATTGCTGTCGTTTGATGATGTGGATGAGGCGCTTAGTTACAGGTTGGACGACCCGGATACATATCTGGCCGGGCTGGATAAGATGATTCGCTGGATGGGCAGGGATTACCTGGAGATGATGGAGGGCAAGGAAAGCATGAGCCTGTATATTCCAAAGGAACTTGGACAGTACTTGCTTAAGAAAGTGGATTATTTGCGGATGCACGGCAGGGATGAGGAGGCGGACAAGGTGATACGCGATTTCTGCCATGTGCCTGATATACGCTCCATGATCATAAATAAGTGTCTGGAGAAAGGGAACGATGAAGCGGCTTTGGCTGCCATTGACGAAGGAATCGGCTTCTATGGTGATGATTGTTTTAACACGACGGCAAAATGGCACAAGCAGAAAATAACGTTGCTGGAAAAGAAAGGAGACGTGAAAGGAATCATAGGCGAATACCGTTGTCTGTTCTGCCAGTACCTTTCAGACAAACAGACGTATTATGAAAAACTGAAAAGTTTGGTGCCGCATGAGGAATGGAAGGCTTTTGCGTCAGACCTGTTTGATGGTATACGGCATTTGACGGATGAGGAATGTATCTTGGTTTGTGGTATGATCGTGGCGGAAGGACTTGACGGCTGCTTGTTTAAATTGTTGATGAAAAACCAGAATTCGTTCAACTGTTCTGACATTTTTTCCCGTTATGCGGCTTATCTGAGCGAAGAAGAACAGGGACGGTTCATCGGTATGGTCATTGACCGGCTTCGTGGGAAGCTTGGTTATGCCAAGTCGAATAGATATGGTTATATCGTGAAGGAGTTGAAAGTATTATATGATTCCTGTGCGATTGGACAGAGGATGATATCGGAATTCGTGTCTGATATCAGGTGTTGTTACGGGAGACGGTCAGCTTTGATGCGGTATCTTAAAGACAGCGGGCTGTAATGTCGGTTTAAGACACTTGTCTACTTTCTTATGAGCCGGATGCTCGTCATATTTGAATACAAGCCAGTCTGGCTGGAAACAAAAGTTAATACCGCTTTCTTGAAAGTTATTATTCATAGTCGTTGATGTATTTTTGTTCCAACTCGTAAAAAGCTGCATATTCTTCTAAAATAGGATTATTCTGTATTGTGGCGAGTGTCTCGCCTTCTTCCATGCTGATAGTATTCCCTTCTTTATGAAGTCCGAAAAAGCGCATATTTATATTGGTGTACGCTTTATATTCGGAATAAAGCGAGAGGATGTGAGTGAGCAGATAGTCATGGGTCGCAATAAAGATTTGCAGACCACACTTCTGAAGTTCACGGATAAATTCAGCAACGACCCGTATCAGAGCTGGGTTAAGGTTTGATTCAGGTTCATCCCAAAATAAAATGGTATTCTGGTTTATTTCTCCGTTAAGAATAAGGTATAGGATGGATGCTAGTTTTCTTAGTCCTTCAGCTACAAGATGCGCTTCCATGGGGCCTTTGTCTGTTTTTATATAAAAGCGACCGTTCATTTGAAGTACATTGAATCCTAATTCCTTTTCCATTAAGTCTATGGCGGACTTTAACGGATTGTTCTCCAAATCGCGTAAGACAGGAAGGGCAAGTGAGTGTGCCAAGTTAATATAAGTCTGATCAAATGAGAGCTCACGTTTGTTGCTCAGGCCAATAAAACCTTCAAATAGAGAAAACATTTCGCGTGGTGGAATGTATATGAATTGGCATTCGTCCCATTTTTCATCCTTTTCTATTTTGACGGTTGTTCTGGAGGTCGCGGAGAAACTGAACGAGAGTTCTTTTCCGTCATTTTTTATACTGACGGTTGATTTGCCGGGAACAACATTCTTGTTTACCAGATTACCGATAAAATCCGGTTTGAAATAGTGGGTTATGTTTTCAGCCAGAATATACTCAAACTGCTCTTTGGAAGTGGTTCTTTTTTGCTGGAACTCATGGCGTGCCTGCAGGGCAGAGGCCAGACATTTGAGTATGTGGGTCTTTCCTGTTCCGTTTTTGCCAATGAGTATATTTATTCCATTGGTAAATGAAAAACTGTTATCTGTAAAGCCTGTAAAACCCTGTAATGATATGCTGTTTACCATTGTATTGCCTGAAATATATGAATTTGCTGCAAATTTACAGCAAAAAAGGGAAGATGCCAACGGAAATGCACTAAAAAGGTTTGTCGGTGTATATATTAAATATTAGTAGGATATACTGTAGAAAACGGCGCGTACTCTACGTGGAAGCTCTGCTCACGGCTGAAGGATGACGCTGGATTTTTTACGTTTTTTGTAGGTTTTAGGTCAAAAATAAACCGGATGAATAAAAAAAGGTGTATTTTTGCGTCCGGACAGATCCTGTCCTTAGGGTTCTGGTCCGATCGGGAGCATGTTGATGTTTTTTATGCTGCGGCGGAACAGAGAAAGCGGAATAACGAATGATTAAATGATAAAAGACTATGATTGGTGGAATATTAAGCGGTATTTTGGCCGGATATATTGCAAGCCGGCTGCAGAAGGGTGAAGGCAGCGGCTGCCTGGTGAACCTCTTTCTCGGACTGATCGGCGGCCTGGTCGGCAGCTGGCTCTTCAGCCTGTTCGGCCTGACGGCTTACAGCTGGCTGGGGGAAATCGTGATGGCAGTCATCGGGGCCGTAGTGGTGTTGTGGGTGTTTGCCAGACTGAGATAGACGGCGGCAGAAAATAAAAGAAAAACAAACGGGCCGGTCGGGAAATAGGTGGATCCTGACTGGCCCGTTTGGCGTGTATGAATGTGGACTGTTGATCAGTATTCGGGGTTGAGGGTGATCTCTCCGGCCAGATTGGTATTCATCAGGCGGCGGACTTCCTCTGTGGGCAGATTATGTCCGAGAAGGAACATCAGCTTGGTCAGCGCGCATTCGGGTGTGCTGTCGTAACCGCTGATGACTCCGGCTGCCAGTAATTGCAGTCCGGTGGTGTAACGGCTCATTTCCACGCTGCCGGCCTGGCACTGGGTGATGTTCACCACAATGATGCCGCGGGCGGTGGCATCGCTGATGAGGCGGATCAGCCACGGTTTCTGCGGGGCATTGCCCGAACCGAATGTCTTCAGTACGATGGCTTTCAGATTGCGGGCATGAAAGACGGAGGAGATCAGGCTTTCCTGAATGCCCGGAAAGAGGGTGAGCACCACCACATTGCTGTCGAACAGATAATGGGCCTTGAGGGGCTGGGTGGGATCCGGACGGTGGATCAGGTGGGTTTCATACTTGATATGAATACCGATCTCGGCCAGATTGGGATAGTTGTATGAACGGAAAGCATTGAAGTTTTCCGCATTGATCTTGGTGGTGCGGTTGCCGCGCATGAGCTGGCTCTCGAAGAAGATGCAGACTTCGGGCACCATGGGTGTGCCGTCGGCATGCTTGGCCAGCGCAATCTCGATGGCCGTGATGAGGTTTTCCTTACCGTCGGTCCGCAACATGCCCAGGGGCAGCTGTGAACCGGTGAGAATGACGGGTTTGGAAAGGTTTTCGAGCATGAAGCTCATGGCCGATGCCGTGTAGGCCATCGTGTCGGTGCCATGGAGGATCACAAAGCCGTCGTAGCGCTCGTAGTTGCATTCCACGATGCGGACAAGGCGCGCCCAGTGATAGGGTTCCATGTCGGACGAATCGATCGGCGGGTCGAAGGAATAGGTGTTGATGTGGCAATTGAAACGTTTCAGTTCGGGAATCATTTGCAGCAGATGGTCGAAGTTGAAACTTTCAAGAGCACCGGTTTCCGGATTCTCTATCATTCCTATGGTTCCACCCGTGTAGATCAACAGGATGGCGGGAGTGGCATCTTTCATATTTTTTATGGTTCTCTGACTTTTGGAACACAAAGATAGTATTTTTTTCTTAATCTCCCATGAATTCGGGAACGCTTATACCAGATAGCGTGCGATGGTATAGCCGCCGAAAACCAGCCAGAGGTAAAGCAGACCGGCCAGATAGAAGGGTTTGGCGCCTGCCTGACGGAACTTGTCGATGCTGGTTTCTGCGCCCAGGGCGGTCATGGCCATGGTAAGCAGGAAGGTGTCGACATTGTTGATGAAGCCGATGGTGCCGTTCAGAATATCAGCGGGAATGAAGGTGGCTGTCTGAAGCAGGGAGTTGATACCGATTACCAGAAGGAAACCGAAGGCAAACCAGGGTATGGTGATCTTGCTCTTGGTCTGCTGGCCGCCCTTGCGCTTGCTGCAGCGGGCCAGACAGAGACTCATGATGACGAGCACCGGGGCCAGAAGCATCACGCGGATCATCTTGGTGATGGTGGCGGCGTCGGCTACATGACCGCCTGCAGCGTCGATGGCATTGCCGGCTCCGACTACATGGGCCACTTCGTGAAGGGTGGATCCGGTATAGACAGCCCAGGCCTGGTCGTCAAGTCCGGGCATAAGGCCTGAACGGTAGAGGATGGGGTAAAGGAACATGGAGAGCGTACCGAAAATGACCACGGTGGAAACGGCTACGGCTGTCTTGTGTGCCTCGCATTTCACTACGGGCTCAGCACCCAGTACGGCTGCTGCACCGCAGATGGCGCTGCCGGTGGCGGTCATCAGGGCTGTCTCACTGTCCACTTTCAGCAGTTTGCCGAGAATAATACCCAGAAGGAGGGTTCCTGCCACGATGATAAGGTCGGCGGTGATGGCCGGAAGTCCGATAGCCAGTACCTGCTGGAAAGTCAGCTTGAAACCGTAGAGCACCACGCCGGTGCGGAGAATCTGCTTGGAGCAGAACTTGATGCCCGGTACCCATGTTTCGGGCAGCTTGTTGCGCAGACTGTTGGCGTAGAGCATACCCAGGATGATACCGACAATGAGCGGACTGAATGAAAGACTCTTGATAAACTCGAACTCTGCAATGTAGAAGGCTGAAAAGGAGAACAGCACAATCAGCAGAATGCCGTGAAGCACATCACTTTTGTTTTCTTTGAACATACCTTTAATGTTTTAGTGTTTTCTGACGGCAAAGATACGGCTTTTTCGCGTTCGGTAGTCATTGAATTTGGTTATGAGGGATAACGGCTGTTTATGGCTATGGCTCAAAGGGCGTGTTCGCAGGAGTGGAGATAGCGCAGAAAGTCTTCGGACAGGCTGTTCTCCTGTCCCTGACGCTGCACGATATGGAATAGCCGCTTGAGCGGGAGATCCTTGAGTTCGATCAGTTTGAGACGGCCTTCCCACAGTTCGCGACGGACGGCACGGATGGAGAGGATGGCCATGGCGTCGTAATTGGAAATGAACTGTTTGATGGCTTCGGAACTGCCCAGCTGGGCGATGACCTGGAGGGAACCGGGGGAAAGGCGGTGCTGCGCAAGGGCTGACTGCCAGACGGCCAAAGTGCCTGAACCGGGTTCGCGGAGAACCAGTGGGATATGGGGCAGATCGTCGACGGTCAGACTCTCGGTGGCGGCATAACGGCTGTCGGCACGGACAACGGCAACCAGTTCGTCCTGAAGCCAGGGTGTGTAGCGCAGGGAGGACTGGTGGCTGAGACCTTCAACCAGACCCAGATCGATGTCGTGGCGGATAAGGGCCTGTTCGATGTCGGCGGTGTTGCCGCTGACAAGCAGCAGATGGACATCGGGATAACGTGTCACGAAGCCGGACAGCAGGCCGGGGAGCATGTACTGGCTGATGGTGGTGCTGGCACCGAGGCGGAGATGGCCGCCGCAGCTGCCTTTGAGACGGGACATGTCATAGTCCAGCGCATCATACTGTTCGAGAATCTTTTCGGCATGTTCCAGAAGAGTGCGTCCGGCCGGAGTGAGCGTCAGTTTGCCGTTGGCGCGCTCGAAGACGCGAAGGCCGTATTCGGACTCTATCTCCTTGATGTGGCGGGTGACGGCCGGCTGGGAGATGCACATGACATCGGCGGCCTTCGTCAGACTGAGGTGACGGGCCGCCGCACGGAATACTTTCAATCGGAAATCAGACATAGGCTTATTGAGGAGACAGGTCGCGGGCCAGCGTACCGGTCGCTTTCTGGTATTTGATATAACTCAGGTAGTGCTGGAAGCGGGCATCGACACTGGTCTCATAGGCCTGTTGCCAGAGTGCCTGGGCTTCAAGATGGTCGGAGAGAGGTTCCAGTCCGACATCGTACTGGCTCTTGCTCACTTTCAGGTTCTCTTCTGCCTGGGCCAGGGAGCGGTCGGCCAGTTCGCTTTCCAGACGGGCTTCTTCGAGATTGTTGCCGGCTTGTGCAAGCTCGAGGCGCATCTGTTCGTTCAGGTTTTCCTGTGAAAGGCGTGACTGTTCCAGACGGGCCTTGGCGGCTTTCACCTTGTTGGTCCGTTCGCCGAAGTGGTAGAGCGGGATGCTGACGTTGAGCATCACGGAGAAGCTGCCGTTGTTGAACAGTTTCTCGTTGTTGAGCTTCAGACCGTTGAGATATTCGTATGCACCCATCAGGCCTACCTGAGGAAGCAGTTCGCTGCGGTTGAGCTTGATCTGCTGCTGTGCGATGTCGACCTGCTTGTGGAGTATGTCATATTCCGGACGGGCCGTAATGTCGGCATCTGCGGCTACCGGCCGGGTTTCGAATTCCGGGAAATGGTCGGACACCACGATGGGCGTGTCGAGCGGTTTGCCGATATAATGGCAGAGGTTCATCTTGGCCAGGCGCAGGGCGTTTTCGGCCTTGCGGAGGGAAAGTTCGCTCTCGTTGAGCTTGACCTGCACTTTCAGTACGTCGTTCTGGGGCTTGAGGCCGTGTTTGCGGGCACTCTCCACGTTGCGGTAGAGTTCCTGAAGCAGACTGCGGTATTTTTCGGCCACCTTTTTCATCTCCTGTGCCTTGATGACCATGACATAAGCTTCGTCAGTCTGGAGAATGATGTTGGTGGCGGTCAGGGTCTCGTTCATCTGAGCCATTTCGTGACCGAGTTCTGACATCTTGTAGGCCGCACGGATCTTGCCGCCCATGTAGAGCGGCTGTTCCAGATGGATGCCTCCCAGAAAGACCGGTCCCACCTTGTAATCGATGTCCAGTCCGGGGAAATAGGCAAAGCTGCCGTTGGGGATCAGCTGTCCGGTGGCTGTAGGCGTGAGGACAGGCAGGTTGCCGCCGGCAAAGTGGATATTGTCGTTGGCCGTGCTGTACAGACCGGTGCCGTTAAGGCTGAGGTTGGGGAAGAACAGTCCCTTGTAGCTCTTGACCATATAGCGTGCACTTTCCGTCTGTTTGGCGGAGGAGGCGATTTCCTTGTTGTATTGCAGGGCCATCTCGCGGCAGCGGGTCAGGTCGAGCACTTCCTGGCCTGCCACACGGACGGTGGCAGACAGCAGGCTGAGTGTGAAAATCAGAATATGTGGTTTCATTTGTCGGTGTTTTTGATGTGGAAGAATAATGCGTAAAGGATCGGCATGAAGATCAGGGTGATGAGGGTGCCGAAGAGCAGACCGCCCATGATGGAGGCTGCCATGGAACCGAACATGGCGTCGGACAGCAGCGGGATCATACCGAGAATGGTGGTGAGCGAGGTCATCATCACCGGACGCAGACGGCTCTGGGCACTGTTGACGAGTGCCGTGATGGGGGCATTGCCCTGGCTGAGCTGCAGGGTGATCTCATCCATCAGGACGATACCGTTCTTGATGATCATACCGATAAGACCGAGTGTGCCCACTATGGCTACAAAGTTGAAGGTCTTGCCGGTGAGGAGCATGACGGCTACCACACCGATGAAAACCAGCGGGATGCAGCAGAAGATGATGATGGGCTTGCGATAGTCCTTGAACAGCATGATCAGGATGGCTATCATCAGGATGATGGCCAGCGGGAAACTCTTGAACAGGTATTTCATGGACTTGGAGTTGGCGCTCTTCTCACCCTGCCACTGCAGAGAGTAGCCGGAAGGCAGTTTGATCTGCTCTATTCTGGAAGCAATGGCCTGACGGGCCTTTTCGGTTTCCATTCCGGGTACGGGCGAACACTGTACGCGCTGGCTGCGCTGTCCGTTGTAACGCAGGACGACGGGATCTTCCCAGTTGATGCTGATATCCTTGCTGATCTGTTTCAGCGGGGTGCTGCCCATAAGACTTTCCACAAGATATTCCTTGCTGATCTGGCCTGTCTTCAGTTTGACAAGGGTCTCTTCGTTGAGCAGACCGTTGAGTGAAGGCAGGGCGGAGAAGACCTGTGTATTGCCCAGATCCTCGATAGGCTGTCCGTTTTCGTCGAGGCATTTCAGATAAATGTTGTCGTGGTGGATGCCTTCATAAAACGAACCGATGGGGATACCGCCGGTGGCCGTCAGGAGTGACATGCTGACATCGCTGCGGCTCAGGCCGAGCGCGCGGGCGGCTGGCTGGTCGTATTCTACGGTGAGAACCGGAATCTGGGGATCCCAGTCGGTCGTGATCAGGCAGACTTCCGGACTCTGTTCCATGATGGCGCGGGCACTGTCGGCCAGCTGGTGGAGCACAGCCGGGTCGGGACCGGTAAACTGAGCCTCGATGGGGTATTTCTTGAACATCAGGTTGTAACGCTTGAGCTTGACATAAGCGTCGGGATATCTTTCCGTGAGGACTTGCTGTATGCTGTCGATATTTTCGATCAGGGCGTCCTCGGAAGTGAAGTCGATGATCAGCTCACCGTAGGCCAGTGAGGGGTTGGCGATGCTGCGAACCAGATTATAGCGTCCGGGAGTACCGCCGACGGACATGGTGACATGGGTGATTTCCTTACGGGTCTTCAGGTAGGCTTCTATTTCCTTGAGGTCGTGTGCCACACGGGCGGAACTGTGACCTTCGGGCAACTTGTATTCCATATAAAGCTGGTCGTAGACCATGTCGGGGAAGAAGCCCTGACGCATGTAGCGGTAGCCCACTACCGAAAGGGCAAGCAGGGCTATCATGGCAAAGACGGCACTCCAGCGATGGGACAGTCCGAAATGAAGGATGCCGCGCAGGAGGGCATAGGTGCGTCCCTTGTATTCACGCTGACCGTTGGCTCCGGCCTCTATGGCAGGATGAAGCTTGCGGTTGGCCATCAGAGGAACGTGCATGAGAGCCAGTACCCAGCTGAGCAGCAGGGAGACGGCCAGTACAATGAACAGGTCGCGGGTGTAGACACCTGCCGTATCGGGCGACATGAAGATGGGCAGGAAGGCGATGATGGCGATGAGCGTCGCACCCAGCAGAGGCATGGCGGTCTGACGGCCTACGGCGGTCATGGCTTCCATGCGGTCCTTGCCGGCCTTGAGGTCGACCAGAATGCCGTCGATAATGACAATGGCATTGTCCACCAGCATACCCATGGCCAGGATAAAGGCGCCAAGCGATACGCGCTGCATGGTACCGTCCATGGCATAAAGGAACATGAACGAACCGAATACGGTGACAACCAGACTGACACCGATGATGGCACCGCTCTTGAATCCCATGGCGAGCATCAGGATCAGTACGACGATGGCCACGGATTCGATCAGGTTGATGATGAAGGTACCCAATGAACTCTTGACGCGGTCCGGCTGGAAGAAAACCTTATGGATGTCGACACCGTCGGGAACGCGTTCGGCCTTGATGCGGGCGAGTTCCTTCTCCACTTCCGCGCCCACCTTGATGATGTCGGAACTGCCAGAGGCGGCGATCAGGATACCGATGGAGCGTTGTCCGTCGTAGAACATTTCATTGCGGGTGGGATCTTCGTAGCTCTTTTCGATCCTGGCAATATCACGGAGACGCAGCTGGTCGTCGTCGTGTCCCTGGATGAGCATGTTGCCGATGTCGTCCACACTGTGGAACTTGTCGCTGACGTTGACCCTTATGCGCATGTCACCATGGTTGAAGTAACCGGTATAGGTGGTTTTGTTCTGTCCGTTGAGGGTGGCCAGCACTTCGGCGGCCTTGACGCCCAGATTGGCCATACGGTCCTGAAGCAGGGAGATGTTGATGCATTCGGGGCGCTGGCCGTAGAGTTCCACGCGTTCCACACCTTCGATGTCGTTGATCTCCCGTTTGGCCAGTTCGGCATAGTCAGACAACTGACGATCGTTGAGGCCGTCGCCGGTAAGGGCATAGAACATGCCGTACACATTGCCGAAATCGTCCTTGACAATGGGGGTGCTGCACCCTTCGGGAAGTGAAGAACTGGCATCGTTGACACGCCGGCGGAGCATGTCCCAGCATTGTTCCACGTTGGCGTCCTTGACTGTGCTGAGCAGTTCCACCTGGATAATGGACAGGTCGTTGTAGGAATAGCTTTCAATATTGTCGACATTGCCCATCGTGCGGATGCTCTTTTCGAGCACATCGGTGACTTCCAGTTCCACCTGGTGGGCGGATGCGCCGGGATAGGTCGTGACGACCATCGCCAGCTTGACTTTCACTTCGGGGTCTTCCAGTTTGCTCATTTCGTAACTGGAATAGGCACCGCCGATCATCAGTACGGCTATCAGGAAGTATATCAGGTTCCTGTTGTTAAAGGCCCATTTGCTGTAGTCTATCATAACATGCCTCCTATGTTTGTGTTGCTAATCTGGGGAAGACATTCCACTTTCTCGCCATCCTTGAGATGATGGACGCCGGTCACGACAATCAGGTCGCCTTCCTTGATCTGGGATGAGGTGACGATGGTCTGTCCGTCACTGAGCAGGCGTACCAGAGTGACAGGACGAAGATGGATCGTTCCTTTGGAAGGAGAGTAGATGAAGACTTTGGCTTCATTGCCTTCCTTGAGAATGGCACCGCCCGGTATCTGATAAGGTACGGTGGTGTCGGCCTGGCTGCGGATGGTGACCATGGTGTTCATGCCGGGTGAGGGCAGGGGAGCAGACTGGGAAGTGAGCTGCAGACGCATGGTGTACAGTTGGTTGGCATTGGCCTTTGGAGTGACACTGATCAGTTTAAGCGGGTAGGTGCGGTCGGGGTAAAGGTCGAACGTGCAGGAATAGTCGCTGAACTTGTCGCGGTTGATGTATTCGTTGGCCGGCAGATTGATGACCACTTCTGGCAGTCCGTTGCCGATCATGGACAGTACAGGCATGCCGGCACCTACGGTTTCGTGTGCCTCAAACAGCTTGCTCTGGATGTAACCGTCGAAAGGAGCGTAAAGCCGGGTGTAAGCCAGTTCGTCCTTGTGATGCTTGTATTTGGCCGTGATCTGTTTCAGACCGTATACGGCCTTGTCGTAGTCGTTCGGTGTGGTTCCCTGATCCTCGTACAGGGCAATGACACGTTCGGCTTCGGCCTTGATCTGGCGGTACTGGGCTTCCGTGGCGTCAAGCTGCACCTGGTAGTCGGTAGGATCGAGATCTGCCAACAGCTGACCGGCACGTACGCGGCTGCCCTCCTTGACATATATCTTGCGGATGGTACCGCTGACACGGAAAGCCAGGTTGACGTCCTGTGCTGCCTTGACTTTACCGGGAAACTGAAGATATATGCGTTCGCTGGCCTGAGCCACGGTATCGATCTTGACTTTGGGAATGCTGGTGGACGTGTCAGTGGTACGTCCGCATGAGATAAACAGGAATAAGAGTCCGATATTCCATAAAATGCACTTAGTTCGTTTCATGTTGTTGATCTTTTTAGATATTTAAATTCAAAATTATGGGAAACGATTGACAAATAAAAGTACAATATGCGTTATAAATTGTCCGATATGTACGATTTTAAGGTGAAATCCGTTTGTAAGTTTCTACAATTTGTATTTTCTTTGTGGTAACGTATTAAATCAGACATCACAATGGAACAGCAGTTACCTTTTCAACTTAAAATTTTAGGCAGAACGGATCTGGCCGACCGGAAATACGGATTTTCGGGACTGGCTTTCGACAAGTGTGGCTTTTTCTTTTGCAGGAAGGGCAGTTTTGAAGTGATGCTCAACGGCAGGGAATACCGGATTGACCAGGGTAAGCTGTTTGTCTACATGCCCACTTGCCTGATCCGTTTCGTGCGGTGTGATGAAGAAGCTGAGGGGGTGACGGTGGTGTTTAACATCGATTCGGTGATTCCTATGGTGAACAAGGTGATAGAGACGGAGCAGCTGTTTTTCCTGAGAGAGAATCCTTATGTGGAAATGACCGGAGCGGAATACCAGGCTGTCAGTCACATGGCAGCTTTTATGGAAAGAAAACTGTCGGACATGAACAGCCGGCCCGACAACAGACCGGAGCGGAAACTGGCACTGGAGCTGTTGCGTTCGATGGCCCAGTCACTGTGTCTGGAAGTGCTGAATGTCTATTTTGCCCATCATCGGGTGATTGCCCAAACACCGTCCAAGCAGGATCTGGTGTTCCATCACTTCATGCTCAATCTGTTCCGTTCATACCGTCGGCAGCGGGATGTGACATTTTATGCCAGGCAGCAGCATCTGAGTACGCGTTACTTCTCGTCAGTGATCAAGGAACGGTCCGGCTATTCGGCATCGCAATGGATTGTCCGGCTGGTTCTAGCCGAATCGAAATATCTGTTGGAGACCACAGAACTGAGCATTAAGGAAATTGCCGACCAGCTTAATTTTCCGTCGCAGTCGTTTTTCGGAAGGTATTTCAAGCAGTATATGGGTGTTTCGCCCAAGGACTACAGACAGGAAATGCTTGAAGGTGAGAAAAGGCAAGTCGGAATCAGCGTTGGCGGAGCCGGTAGTCTTTAGGGGTGAAGCCGGTAGTTTTCTTAAACAGCCGGTTGAAATAGGAGAAATCCTCATAGGCGAGAGCCAGTGCGATGTTCTTGACGGAAACCGGTTGGGTCACCAGCATAAGCTGTGCCCGTTCGATCTTTTTCTGGTTGATGAATTTCAGGGGTGTCATGCCGGTTTCCTTCTTGAAAATCCGGATAAAGTGATCCTTTGAAAGACAGGTTTCGAGAGCCAGTTTGTCGAGATCTATGTCTTCACAAATGTGCCGGCTGATATAATCCAGAGCTTCTTCTATGCGTTTGTCCTTGGTCACGATTTTGGGTCTGGCATATTTGAAGAAGCGTGACAGCAGCTGGTAGACAATCCCTCTGGATTCGATTTTGTCACATAAGGCCCGCTGACGGTTTTTCTGCAGATTGCTGGTCAGGGTAGGCGTGTTGTCGTATGTGGCCGGATTGGAGCTGGCCAGCTTCATATTGGGATTGATTTCACAGAGGCGTGTGACAAGCGCCTTGTCGATGGAGGTGGCCGTTATTTCGGTAGGGAAATCCCATTTGTCCAGTATCAGTGCGTCATACTGGTGATCCTCATAAATATGAAGATAATAATGTTCGAAGTGAGCATTGCAGATATAGCTGTGCTGCATGAAAGCCGGGATAAAGTACAGGTGGTCGGGTTTGAGTTCGATGATGCCGTTGGGAAACCGGATCTGTGCATGGCCCTTGGTGATGTAATATAAACGGTAGAAAGGGCTGCAGACATTTTGCCAGTTCCAGTTGGCATCGTGAATAGCCAGACCGATGTTCAGTACGAGCGGATGAAGTTGGTCTATCAGTGAAGTCATGGTATTTGTTTTTTTGTTCTGTAAAGATAGATAAAAAACGACGGTAGTGCAAGTATGGCGGCCGGATATTGGGCAAAAATACCATTATATCGATAAAGTCTTATAAAATGTCGGTGAAGTCCAATAAATGAACTAAACTAACTTGCTATATTTGTCCTTAGAAATCTATTTATTAAAATTATACCCAAAAATGAAAAACAAAATTCTTTTCTTATCCCTGTTTTTTATGGCAGGATCAGTAGCTGGACAGAATTATCAGGTGCCCGTGTCGGAGGCCGATGAACCGATGATGAAAGGGCAGTTCGAGCCGACCTGGGAATCGCTGATGAACTATCAGGTGCCGGACTGGTTCCGCAATGTGAAATTCGGTATATGGGCACATTGGGGACCGCAGTGCGTGGAAGGTACAGGTGACTGGATGGCGCGTTCCATGTATATGGAAGGTACGAATGAATATAAATACCATGTAGAGCATTACGGTCATCCCTCGGAGTTCGGATTCAAGGACATCATTCCGTTGTGGAAAGCTGAAAACTGGGATCCCGACAAGCTGGTGGCCTTTTACAAGAAGATAGGTGCACAGTATTTCTTTGCCCTGGGTAACCATCATGACAACATGGACTTGTGGGACAGCCAGTACCAGCCCTGGAATTCGGTCAACATGGGACCCAAGAAAGATATTCTGGCCGGATGGGAAAAGGCAGCCAGAAAATATGGCCTCTATTTCGGAGTAAGCCTTCATGCCGACCACGCGTGGACCTGGTATGAACCTTCACAGCGTCATGATACGCAGGGACCGAAAAAGGGTATTCCTTATGACGGCAAACTGACCAAGGCTGACGGTAAAGGCAAATGGTGGGAAGGTTACGATCCGCAGGATCTTTATGCGCAGAACCATCCTATGAGCGAGAACAGCTGGAATAACGGTACCATTCACAGCCAGTGGGCGTGGGGTAACGGGGCCTGTCTGCCTACTCAGGAGTATTGCACGAACTTTTATAACCGTACGCTGGACGTGATCAACCGGTATAATCCCGACCTGTTGTATTTTGACGTAACGGTAATGCCGTTCTATCCGGTCAGTGATGCCGGTCTGAAGATAGCCGCCCACTTCTACAATCACAGTATGGCAACCCATAAGGGCAAGCTGGAAGCCGTGATGTTCGGAAAGATCCTGGATGAGAACCAGCGTAAGGCTTTGGTATGGGATGTGGAGCGCGGTGCACCGAACAAGGCTATTGAAGAGCCATGGCAGTCCTGCTCCTGCATCGGCGGATGGCACTACAATACTTCCATCTACAGAAACAACGGATACAAATCCGCTTCGTACGTGGTGAAGCTGCTGGTGGATATCGTCAGCAAGAACGGTAACCTTCTGCTGAGTGTGCCCTTGAGAGCAGACGGAACCTTTGACGAGAAGGAAGAGAAAATCCTGAATGAGTTTGGCGAATGGATGGCTGTCAACAAGGAGGCTATCTATGAAACACGCCCTTGGACCGTATTCGGCGAAGGACCGATTGCCAACTCCGATATTCCGCTCAATGCACAGGGATTTAACGAAGGAGCCTACAACAATGCGACTGAAAAGGAAATCAGATTCACGCAGACCAAAAAGTATCTTTATGCGACGGTTCTGGCATGGCCGGAAAGCAGAAACGTGACAATCAAGTCTCTGTCGGAAGGCAATGAACTGTTTAATGAGAAGATTAAGAAAGTGGAACTGCTGGGTTACGGCAAGGTGGATTTCACCCGTACGGCGGACGGACTGCATATCACCATACCGCAGGATGCACAGAAGAATATTGCTCCAGTATTCCGTATAAAAAAATAAATTGGATTGTAATTCTTGAATTATGATGAAAGAAAACGGATATCCGGTGAGGCAGTACACGGAGAAGGTGAAACGTTATTGCCAGACTCTGAATCTGAAGAATAATCCGGATCTGATAGCTGAATACAGAAAAATACACAGCCGTGAGGAAGCCTGGCCCGAAATACGGGCCGGCATCCGTGCGGTCGGTATTCTGGAAATGGAGATCTATATCAAGGGATGCTCGCTGTTCATGATCGTGGAAACACCTCTTGATTTTGACTGGGATGAGGCCATGGAGAAACTCTCTCATTTACCCCGACAGCAGGAATGGGAAGAATATGTGGCCCGTTTTCAGGAATGTGCGCCGATGAGTACTTCCTCCGAGAAATGGAAGATGATGGAACGCATGTTCTATCTTTACGATTAAAAAAATTCGGGAACTTTACAAATAATACTATGAATATCAAAGCTAATCATCATCAGAATAAAATAACCGGCAATATGCTGAGAGGAGGACTGATTCTTCTTGTCGCACTGGCTTTCCCCATGGACGGTCAGGCCGGAAGAGAACAGGCAGAGCATATCGACATACAGACCAGACAGGGTATGCTCAGGTTGACACCCATGAATGACAACGCCATCAGAGTCCGTCTGATGCAGAATAATTCAAAAGCTCAGGAAGAACTGGTCTTTTGTAATGTTCCCGAAAAAACTGATTATAAAGTCAAAGACAAGGATTCGTGCATGGTCCTGTCTTTGCCGGCCATATCCGTAATATATGGAAAAACCGATGAAACGCTGACTTTTAAGGATAAGACCGGCCGGATCATATTGAAAGAAATGGCCGGAGGACGAGTGATGTTGCCGTCTGTCGTCCGGGGAGATTCCACTTATCTGATAGAGCAGCGTTTCTTTTCACCGGCCGATGAATATCTTTACGGAACGGGACAGTTTCAGGACGGCTATCTGAATATCCGCGGACTGACACGCCGGTTGACTCAGGTCAATACGCAGATAGCCATACCATTTGTGCTTTCAAACAAAGGTTACGGGCTGTTGTGGCAAAACTACGGTCTTACGGATTTCAATCCTTCGGCCATGCAGGTCCGTCTGCAGGCTGACGGCGGTGAAGGACAGTCGGTGACGGTAGATGTGACTTCCACAACCGGCAACAAGCGTGAGGTCAGGAATATCCATGCCTTTGCGGCCGAAATCCAAATTGATGAAGACGGGCAGTATGCCCTGATGCTGGATGTGGGACAGAAAATGGCCCGCAAGTATCATCTGACTATAGACGGGCAGAATCTGGTGGACGTCAATAATTTGTGGCTGCCGCCTACAACGTCGCTGATCGTCAACCTGAAAAAGGGAAAACACAGAATAGAAGTGGAGGGAGACCGGAATGACAAACCGGTGGTTTCCTGGCGTAAGGTCAGGAATGAAACGGTGTTCCGTTCTCCGGTGGCAGAGACACTCGACTATACCGTATTTGCGGGTAACGCGGATGAGGTGATCGGAAGTTATCGTGAACTGACAGGAGGTACGCCGATGATGCCGTTGTGGGCCTTGGGATATATCCATTGCCGCGAGCGGTACAATACGCAGCCGGAACTGCTGGAGAATGCACGGACTTTCCGTGAACGCGAAATTCCGGTCGACATGATCGTGCAGGACTGGCAGTACTGGGGCAAGTATGGCTGGAACGCCATGAAGTTTGACGAGGACCGTTATCCTGATCCGGCTGAAATGGTGGACAGTCTGCACCGGATGGATATGAAACTCATGTTGTCCGTGTGGTCGAAGGTGGACCGCAATGCCGATCTGGGAAAGCAGATGAATGCACGTGGCTATTATATTCCGGGTACGGAATGGATTGATTTCTTTAATCCGGATGCAGCTGCCTTCTATTGGGAGAACTTCAGGGAGAAGCTGCTCAAACCCTACCGGATCGATGCCTGGTGGCTGGATGCTACGGAACCCGAGAACGACGATCTGGCCGGCAGAAGAATTGCCGGAGGAACTGTCAACGGGGAAGTGTACCGCAATGTGTATCCTATCTTCGTGAACCGCACCGTTTATGAAGGACTTCGTCAGGAAGAACCGGAAAAGCGGGCGATGATCTTTACAAGATGCGCTTTCTCTGGCATGCAGCGTTATGCTACGGCCACCTGGTCGGGTGATGTGGGCAATGACTGGGAAACGCTCCGGCGCCAGATCACGGCCGGACTGGGTATGATGGCAGCCGGATTACCCTGGTGGACTTACGACGCCGGCGGTTTCTTCCGGCCCGGCGACCAGTATACCAACAAGGCATATCATGAATGTTTCCTGCGTTGGCTTCAGGCTTCCACGTTCTTTCCTCTTATGAGGGTGCATGGCTATATGAGTCAGACTGAACCCTGGCGGTACGGCAGTGAAGTGGAAAATATAACCAAAAAATATATTGCCTTGCGTTACAGCCTGTTGCCTTATGTCTATTCGAATGCTGCGGAAGTGACGTTTGACGGTTCCACACTGATGCGGCCGCTGGTGATGGATTTTCCGGAAGATCAGCGTGCCTTGTCGTTGGACAACGAATATATGTTCGGCCGCGCCTTCCTGGTTGCTCCGGTCATGGAGCCTGGTGTAGGCACATGGCGTGTTTATCTGCCTGAAAACGAATCCGGCTGGATTGACTTCTGGACCGGTGAGTCGTACAAGGGAGGACAGTATGTGGATGTGGATGTAGACTGGGCCAAGATTCCTCTGTTTGTCCGTGGAGGTTCTGTCGTACCGATGGATTTCGGAAAACAGTATTCGGCAGAACGTACCGGAAAGCCGGTTGAAATCAGAATCTACAAGGGAGCAGATGCGGAACTGATGTGGTATGAGGATGAAGGCGACAATTACGGCTATGAGAACGGTCATTACAGTGTGATACCGCTGAAATGGAATGAACGGCGGGGCGTACTGGAAATCGGCCGGCGTCAGGGCGGATTCCCCGGTATGGATGAAACGAAAAAACTGAATGTCGTGGTGGTGAACAGGAACAATGGTGCCGGTGATCAGGCTTCCTTGACGGTAAAGGAAGTGACTTATGAGGGAAAAGCCCTTAAAATCAAATTCTAAATTTATATTTAACAGACTAATATCATGGAATATACGGAATGTGGAAAAACGGGCATGAAAGTGCCCAGACTGAGTTTTGGTGCTTCATCTTTGGGAGGCGTTTTCAGAGACATCAGTGAGGCTGATGCCATAGAAGCGGTCTTTACCGCTGTGGAGAACGGACTTAACTTTATCGACGTGTCTCCCTATTACGGCCATTACAAGGCTGAAACCGTATTGGGCAAGGCCTTGAAGGATTTGCCGCGTGAGGCTTATCTGCTTTCCACCAAAGTGGGACGCTACGGTCATGACGGTATCAATACGTGGGACTACTCCGGCAAAAGAGCCACGGAGAGTGTTTATGAAAGTATGGAGCGCCTGAATATAGACCATATTGATCTGATCAATGTGCATGACATAGAGTTTGCTGACCTGAACCAGGTGGTGAATGAAACGCTTCCGGCTTTGGTGGAGCTGCGTGAAAAAGGGGTTGTCGGTCACGTCGGAATTACGGATCTGCAGCTTGAGAATCTGCAGTGGGTGATCGACCGGGTGCCGGAGGGAACGGTAGAAACCGTGCTGAACTTCTGTCATTATACCCTTAATGACGACAAACTGGCTGATTATCTGGATTACTTCGAGTCGAAAGGAATCGGCGTGATCAATGCTTCGCCCCTGTCAATGGGACTGCTGACGCAGCGCGGTGTGCCTGCATGGCATCCGGCTCCGGCTCCTTTGGTGGAAGCCTGCAGAAAAGCTGCCGAATATTGTGCTTCACAGGGTTATCCGATAGAGAAGCTGGCCATGCAGTATGCCGTAAGCAATCCGCGCATATCTACGACACTGTTCAGTTCGGCCAATCCGAAAAACGTACTGAAAAACCTGCAGTACATTCAGGAGCCTATTGACTGGCAGTTGGTGGGTAAGGTAAAAGAGATCATCGGCGACCAGCAGCGGGTAAGCTGGGCTAATTCCTAAAAACAGTCTTAGGCTATGAACTACACGATTATTGATGCCCATTCCCATTTATGGCTGAAACAGGATACGGTGGTGGATGGTCTGCCGATCCGGACACTGGAAAACGGCCGTTCAATGTTTATGGGTGAAGTGAGACAGATGTTGCCCCCATTCATGACGGATGGCCGGAACTCGGCTGAGGTTTTCCTTTCCAATATGGATTATGCCCAGGTGGCCGCCGCTGTTGTGACGCAGGAATTCATTGACGGTATGCAGAACGATTATCTGGAGCAGGTCAGGCAACAGTATCCGGACCGCTTCTTTGTGTGCGGCATGTGCGAATTCCGGAAACCCGGTTTCTTTGATCAGGCTGTCAGTCTGTCCGAAAGAGGATTCAGGGCCATCAAGATTCCGGCACAGCGCTTGCTCCTTCCAGAAGGACGGGTCTGGCTGACCGGTGAGGAGATGATGAAGATGTTTCATCTGATGGAGGAGCGGGGCATGATACTGTCCATTGATCTGGCTGACGGAGATACCCAGACCGGCGAGATGGAAGAAATTATCAGTGAATGTCCTGACCTGAAGATTGCCATCGGACATTTCGGGATGGTTACCCGTCCGGGATGGCTGGCTCAGGTCCGTCTGGTCCGGCATCCTCATGTACGCCTTGAGTCCGGTGGTATAACCTGGCTTTTCAATGATGAGTTCTATCCCTTCAAGGGGGCGGTCAGGGCCATCAGAGAAGCTGCGGATGAAGTCGGATTCGAGAAACTGATGTGGGGATCGGATTATCCCCGCACGATTACGGCCATCACTTACAGAATGTCTTATGACTTCGTGTTGAAATCAGACGAACTGACCGATGATGAAAAGAGACTGTTTTTGGGTGAGAACGCCAGACGTTTCTATCAGTTTGGTGCTTTACCCGAGTTGCCGTATATTAAAAATATGTCAGAATGAAAAAAGAAAACCGTTTATTTCCTTTGGTGCTGATATTCAGCCTTTTCTTCCTGTGGGCAATCAGCAGTAACCTTTTGCCGACCATGATCCGGCAGCTGATGAAGACGTGTGAGCTTAATGCGTTTGAAGCTTCGTTTACTGAAACGGCTTACTGGCTGGCCTATTTTATTTTCCCGGTGCCTATAGCCATGTATATGAAACGTTTCAGTTACAAGTCGGGAATTATATTGGGTTTGCTTCTGGCTTCGTTCGGCGGATTTCTTTTCTTTCCGGCAGCCATTATCAAGTCCTATTGGGCTTATCTGGGCATTTTTTTCATCATTGCCACAGGTATGTGTTTTCTGGAAACGGCGGCCAATCCTTATGTGACGGTTCTCGGTGATCCGTCTACGGCTTCCAGACGACTGAATCTGGCACAGTCGTTCAACGGACTTGGTGCATTTGTTTCGGCGATGTTCCTGAGCAAGATGATTCTGAGCGGACACCATTATACGAGAGAGACACTTCCGGCTGATTATGCAGGCGGTTGGGAAGCGTACATCCAGTTTGAAACGGACTCCATGAAACAGCCGTATCTGATGCTGGCTTTGCTGTTGCTGGTCATCGCAGTGGTATTTGTGATTTGTCGTTTGCCTAAAATACCGGAAGAAGAGAATAAGCAGAACAAAACGGGAAAGCTGATCAATCCTAAGGTACTGAAGCGTTCGCATCTGAGATGGGGTGTAATCTGCCAGTTCTTCTATAACGGCGGACAAACCGCCATCAACAGTCTGTTCCTGGTTTATTGCTGTCTGTATGTGGGTATCCCCGAAAATGAGGCTACAACCTATTTCGGCATATATATGCTGGCCTTTCTGTTAGGACGATGGATCGGAACCGGACTGATGGGACGTTTCAAACCCCAGAACATGCTGTTGCTCTATGCGGTAATGAATGTTCTGCTGTGTGTGGTCATCATGTGTTTTGGCGGTTATGTAGGACTTTATGCCATGATTGGTGTGTCGTTCTTCATGTCGATCATGTATCCTACACAGTTTTCACTGGCTTTGACTGATCTGGGCGAGGATACCAAGAGCGGTTCGGCTTTTCTGGTTATGGCCATTATTGGTAACGCCTGTCTGCCTCAGCTGACGGCTTATTTCATGAACAGCCATCCCGAATCGTATGCGATGGCGTATGTCATTCCGCTGATATGCTTTATATTCTGTGCCTTCTATGGTTGGAAAGGCTATAAGGTAGTGGATTGAAAACAGAAGATAACAGGAATTTAAAAAAATATTCAGAAAAATGAAAGCAGTAAAAATATCAGCACCAGGACAGGTGCTGGTGGAAGAAATAGAGAAACCCCGGTTGAATCCCGGAGAAATCTTGTTGAGAATCAAATATGTAGGATTCTGCGGATCCGACCTGAATACTTATCTCGGACGTAATCCTATGGTTCGTATGCCGGTTATACCCGGACATGAAATCGGTGCGGTGATTGAAGAGACTGCTGAAGGCGTACCCGGAGAATATGTGGCAGGTATGAACGTGACGGTAGATCCGTATAGCAATTGCGGACATTGCCCTTCCTGCCGGAACAGGCGTTTCAATGCCTGCCAGCATAATGAGACGCTGGGCGTGCAGCGTAACGGGGCGATGTCGGAATATCTGGTCATGCCATGGCAGAAAGTGATCTCCGGCGGGAATCTGCCCGTGCGCGAGTGTGCCTTGATCGAACCGATGAGTGTAGGGTTTCATGCCGTTTCGCGCGGTCAGGTGACAGACAGTGATGTGGTGATGGTTATCGGCTGCGGCATGATAGGCATAGGAGCTATCGTAAGGGCGTCATTGCGTGGCGCAACGGTCATAGCCGTAGATCTGGATGATGAGAAACTGGATCTGGCCCGACACATCGGAGCAACCTGGACCGTTAATTCCAAAACGGAGAATGTGCATGAACGGATATTGGCTCTGACAGACGGAAGGGGGGCTGACGTGGTGATTGAAGCAGTTGGTTCTCCGGTAACTTACCAGATGGCTGTGGATGAAGTGGCATTTACCGGCCGTGTGGTGTGTATCGGCTATGCCAAAAGCGAAGTATCGTTCCAGACAAAATTGTTTGTGCAGAAAGAGCTGGATATCCGCGGATCACGTAATGCCCTTCCGGAAGACTTCAGGGCTGTGATCAAATATCTTAATCAGGGGAACTGTCCTGTTGAGCAGTTGATTTCCAATGTCGTGAAACCGGAACAGGCCGGGGAAGCCCTGGAAGAATGGTCGGAGAATCCCGGAAAGGTTTTCCGTATTTTAGTAGAATTTTAAATCAGATGAGGTTATGCAGGAATTAAACAGTCGTACCGCACACAAGGTCATCAGACCGGAACGGGTTATTCAGTTTGGCGAAGGAAATTTTTTGAGAGCTTTTGTAGACTGGATCATATCACAGATCAATGAACGTACTGACTTTAACGGCAGTGTGGTGGTCGTACAACCTATAGAAAAAGGACTTGTGGATATGCTGAACAGTCAGGACGGGTTGTATCATGTCAACCTTCAGGGTATGGAGAAAGGACAGACCGTCAATTCATACCGTCTGATTGATGTCGTGAGCAGAGCCATCAATCCTTATCGTGATTTCGATGACTATGAAAAGCTGGCCGAGCTTCCGGATGTCCGTTTTGTCGTTTCGAATACGACGGAAGCCGGTATTGCTTTTGATGCTTCATGCCGGTTGAGTGACAGACCGGCTTCTTCTTATCCCGGCAAGCTGACCCAATTGCTGTATCACCGTTTCCGGTATTTCAATGGTGATCCGCATAAAGGTTTGATCATCATGCCTTGCGAACTGATATTCCAGAACGGTCATGTCTTGAAGAAAACCATAGAGCAGTATATCGACCTGTGGAATCTGGGGGACGAGTTCAGAACATGGTTTGAAACGGCTTGCAGAGTCTATGCCACACTGGTGGACCGTATCGTACCGGGTTTCCCCAAAAAGGAAATTGACGAGATCCAGCGTAAACTGCAGTATCAGGACCGTATGGTGGTTCAGGGCGAGGCCTTCCATCTGTGGGTTATAGAAGCACCGGAAGAACTGGAACAGGAATTTCCGGCAGGAAAAGCCGGACTGAATGTATTGTTCGTCCCTTCGGAAGCACCTTATCATGCCCGCAAGGTGACGCTGCTTAACGGTCCCCATACCGTCCTGGCACCGGTAGCTTTCCTGTCGGGGATTGACATTGTGCGTGATGCCTGTCAGCATCCGGTAGTGGGAGCTTATGTACGTCGGGTTATGTTTGACGAACTGATGGAGACTCTGGATCTGCCGAAACCAGAACTGATGCAGTTTGCCGAAGATGTGCTGGAACGTTTCAATAATCCGTTTGTTGACCATCAGGTGACTTCCATCATGTTGAATTCCTTCTCTAAGTTTGCTACAAGAGACCTGCCGGGCTTGAAAGTCTATCTTCAGAGAAAGGGCAGATTGCCTGAGGGCATCGTAATGGGGCTGGCTGCCATCCTGACTTACTATAAAGGCGGTGTGCGTGCGGACGGTGTGGCTTATTCGCCGAACGATCTGCCGGAGATCATTTCCTTCATGCAGGAGTTGTGGGCTGCGGGAGACATCAGAAAACTGGCTGAACAGGTGCTGGCTGCCGACTGGATATGGCATGAGAATCTCAATGAGATTCCCCAACTGACGGATCGTCTGGTTTATTATTTGCAGGCTATCCGGCAAGATGGCATGCTGAGTGTGGTAACCGCGCAGATGAAAGCCTCAGATGATTCCTTAGAATAAGATAGATCCAGAAAACACAGACCACAGATGAAAATACGTTATATACAGATCAATCCGAAAGACAATGTAGCCGTGGCTTTGGAGAATTTGCCTTCGGGGACGGCAATCAGTGTGAACAGGAACGTAGTGAGACTGGCAGATGATATTCCATCCGGACATAAACTGGCACTTCAGGCGTTCAAGGCTGGTGACCGTGTGGTGAAATATGGTTTTCCGATAGGTGTGGCAACAGAAGCCATACCTGCCGGAGGCTGGGTCAATGAGCATAATATTCATACGGCACTTTCGGGATGTCAGGACTATACTTATGAGCCGGTAGTCTGTTCAATGCCTGATCAAACGGACGAACAACGTACTTTCATGGGATACCGCAGAGCCAATGGTGAGGTCGGTATACGTAATGAAATATGGATCGTGCCGACAGTAGGATGTGTCAACGGTGTTGCCGAAAAACTGGCTTCCAGACTGGAGGCTGAAACCAATCTGGAAGGTGTAGATGCCGTAGTAGCCTTTACCCATAATTACGGCTGTTCGCAGTTGGGAGATGATCATGAGAATACCAGGAAGATTCTCCGTGATGTCGTATTGCATCCCAATGCCGGTGCCGTACTGGTCGTCGGGCTTGGATGTGAGAACAACCAACCGGATGAATTCCGAAAGTTGCTAGGTCACTATGATACGTCCAGAATCCGATTCATGGTTTGTCAGGACGAAAAGGACGAATTACGGACCGGAATGAAGATGTTGCGTGAAATGTATGAGATTGTGCGGAAAGACCAGCGTACACCTGTACCGTTGTCTGCCTTACGTATCGGTTTGAAATGCGGCGGTTCTGACGGCTTTTCCGGTATTACGGCCAATCCTCTGCTGGGTGTCCTTTCCGATTATATGATTTCACGGGGAGCCACTACGGTCATGACGGAAGTGCCTGAGATGTTCGGAGCGGAATCAATACTGATGAACCGGTGTGTATCTCATGAAGTCTTTGAGCAGACCGTACATCTGATCAACGATTTCAAAGCCTATTTTATCGGTCAGGGATATCCGGTATACGAGAATCCTTCTCCGGGTAACAAGGCGGGTGGTATTTCCACTTTGGAAGAAAAATCACTGGGATGTACACAAAAATCAGGAGGTGCACCGGTCAGTGACGTGTTGTCCTATGGCGAGAGGCTGAAAACTGACGGTCTGAATCTGCTGAGTGCACCGGGTAATGATCTGGTCGCTTCAACGGCTCTAGGTGCTGCAGGTTGTCATCTTGTCCTGTTTACGACAGGACGCGGAACTCCTTTCGGCACTTTCGTACCGACCATAAAGATAGCCACAAATACGCGGCTTTTTGAGTACAAGAACAATTGGATGGACTTTAATGCCGGTTCGTTGCTTGAGGGGGAGGATATGTCGCAACTGTCAGCACGATTTATTGATTTTGTCATAGAGGTCGCTTCCGGCCAGCGAACACGCAATGAGCAGCTGGGGCACCATGAAATAGCTATTTTCAAGACGGGAGTTACCTTGTAACTCCCGTCTTTGTTTTTTACTGGTCTTCGTTCTTGACAAAGCCCTGTCGTGATGCAGGGAGACCAGACATGACCACTTTATATGCCTCTTCCATTGTTTCCTTGATATTTTCAGCACCTTTGCTTTTGGGGAAAATAGGTTTATGGATGGTCATGGACAGCTTGTGACGGCGTATAAAGGCAAATCCTTTCATTCGGGGCAGGATATCAAACGAACCGTCAATGGTTACCGGCACGACCGGTAACTGAAGTTCGTCAGCCAGTTGGAATGCTCCTTTCTTGAATACCCCCATGTGACCGGTGAACGTACGTGAACCCTCCGGAAAAACAACGAGAGAAGTACCTTCTTTCAGAATCTCGCGGGCGTTGTTATATGTCTCCTGTATTTTCTTCGGGCCTGATTTGTCTACAAATATATGTCGGGCACTTTCGCATGCCTTGCCTACAAGGAAGATCTTCCGAAGTGACTTTTTCATCATCCATTTGAAGTTCCGGCCTATGAAACCGTAAATAAGGAATATGTCGAATGCCCCCTGATGGTTGGCTACAAATACATAAGAAGTCTTTTTGTCGACATTTTCATGTCCGCGAACCTCTACCGGAATAAGCAGGACACGGCAGAATATGATAGACCATATTTTTCCAGGGTAATATCCCCAAAAATGGGCATTGCCTAACCAGGAACCGATAATCGTGATAATAGCAGTCAGAATGGTGGCTACCAACAATATGGGTAGGGCAATAAAAAGCTGATAAATTCGATAAAGCAGGGTCATGTTCTTGTTATATTGATTGTATAACGCAAAGTTATGTTTTTTTTATTTACGGTGCAACGTTATGACGTTTATTTCTGGCCACGCACCGAACCTGAAAGGCAGCAGTGCTCCTCCGATGCCAAGACTGACATGCAGCCCCCTTCCGTTTTCCGTGTAGAGCCCTCTCCATTCGGGGTAGAACAGGCATGACGGCGACCAGCCGAACAGGATAAACTGCATGCCGTGGGTATGTCCAGAAAGGGTCAGCTGGATATCTGTTTGGGGCAGAACCTTGCGTCGCCAGTGGGTGGGATCATGGCTGAGCAGAATCTTGAAAAATCCGGATGAAGATGCTGACTGACCATATCCCGGGATGTTCTGAAGTGCCTTTTTCAGATCCCCTCTTTCAGGGAATGGCGGTTGTCCGTCGTTTTCTACGCCAACAATGGCGATGCTGTCCTGTCCGCGACGGATCACCTGATTGGAATTGAGCATGAGATTCCAGCCCAATGAAGTGATGCGTTGTCTGAGTTGCTGTCTGTGGACGGCCTGTTCCTTATGGGACAGATAGCGTGCATAGGTCAGATAGTCGTGATTGCCCAAGACGGCATAGACTCCGTCGGGTGCCCACAGACGACTTAGCGGTTCTTCGAATCCGTCCATTTCGTCCACATCCGTACTGACCAGATCTCCGGTGAAAACAATCATATCTGCTTTCTGATCCAGGATTGTCTGTACGATATGGTCGACGATATGCGGCCGGTTTCTGAATGATGTCAGATGCATGTCCGTGAACTGTACTATGCGGTAGCCGTCAAAGGACGCAGGAAGATCCTTGGAATTGTATTCTACTTCTTTAACAACAAGATGTGAAGGTCCGTATGTCATACCTATGAGTATAATGATAAACAGTGAAACAGATATGATGGTGGAAAAAACTGTGAATGCTTTCCTGATTTTCTTGAATATCAGCCCCAAACCAAGTCCGATGATATCCAACATCATGAATAAGGTCTTGGGTAAGGCGACAAGCATATACATGTTGAAGAATATCATCATCAATGTCATGTTCTCAGGCGTATGACTTTCGGTGACGGCCAGCAGCAGGGCTGACAGCAACAGAATGGTATTGGGCAGGAAAAAAGCGATCTGTGCCCATAATGGTCTTTCCTTTCTGTACATCAGTTTGAAATACAGATAGGTGTCTGGAATGACCAGGGTGAGCAATAAAATATAAAGAATGCGTAGTACCATTTATCTGATATGATTAATTGTTTTAGAGATTGGCTGCCAGAAATTTACGGATTTCTTCCTTGCTGCGGTGTCGCCTTCTGGCGTAGTCTTCAAGCTGATCTTCTCCGATCGGACCGATGGAGAAATAATGGGATGCCGGATGGGCGATCATCAGTCCGCTGACTGAGCCGTGAGGTACCATGGCTCCGTTTTCTGTGAGATGAATACCGATTTCTTCAAAATCCAGTATGCGGGCCAGGTCGATGTTGAGACTTTGGTCTGGTAAGGAAGGATAACCGATTGCCGGTCTGATGCCCTGGAATTTTTCAAGAAACAGTTCAGCGGTAGTCAAATTCTCGTCGGGAGCGTATCCCCAGTAAGTCCGACGTACCTCTTCATGCATTTTCTCAATGGCAGCTTCGGTAAGACGGTCTGCCAAAGTCTGACATAAAAGATGCTTGAAATCGTCGGCACAGGCACCTTCTTCATAAAGATGTTCCACTTCCGGATCAATTGTGCCGGCAAAGACACCTACAGTGTCATAAACCTGTTTATGGCGGGGACTGACAAAATCCGCCAGACACAGGTATGGCCCCCTTTCGGCGTTATGTTGCTGGCGCAGCAGAGGAAGCCGATATTCTTTTCCTTCTTCAGTGAAAAGTATGATATCTTCATCTTCACTTTGAGCCTTGAACAGTCCAAAACGGACATGGGTGTGGAAATCCTTTGCCAAAATAGCCAGAACTCTTTGGGCGTCTTTGAATAACTGCATGGCTTCGCTGGCACGTTGCCTTTCATGTTCCGGAAATGAAGCCAACCAGCCGGCACGGCATGCATCGCAGCCATGTATGGAGCTGATTGTTCCGAAACGGGGCGGAAATCCCCAGGCATGAAAAAAGTAGGTCCAGTTGATATAAAGTATCAGATCCGGAATATCGTAATGTAGTGTCTTTATCATAATTTACCGTTCGAATGAAAGAGCCTGACCGCGATAAGTGTCATCTATCTGTCCGTTGTCATATACCAGATGTCCGTTGCAGAAGGTTTGTTCCACACGCCAGTTGAACGTATGTCCTTCAAGAGGACTCCATCCGCATTTGCTGAAAATCTGATCAGGCTGCAAGGTCCATGGAGAATGAGGACGAACAAGAACCAGGTCTGCCTGATAACCTTCGCGGATGAAACCGCGCCGATGAATCTGAAACAGTTTTGCAGGAGCATGGCACATCAGTTCGACTACGCGTTCGATGGACAGGATACCCTGGTCTGCCAGTGAAAGCATGCTGACGAGTGAGAACTGGATCATAGGCATACCTGATACGGCTTTGATGCAGCCGCCCTGTTTTTCCTTGAGCAAGTGTGGCGCATGATCAGTACCGACAAGATCTATCTTTCCGTTGGTCAGAGCTTGACGCAATGCTTCTCTGTCTTTGGGGGATTTGATGGCAGGGTTGCATTTGATGCGTGTTCCCAGTGTACTGTAGTCTTCATCCGAGAATAGAAGATGGGCAACACAGGCTTCGGCAGTTATCCGTTTGGTCAGTTGTCCGCTGTCGGCATCGTATAGAGGGGTATTGTCGAACAGTTCCAGTTCGCGTGCAGTGGAAAGATGGGCTACATGCAGTCGGGCATTCGTCCGGTTGGCCAGTTCCACTGCCAGGGCTGTGGAACGGTAGCAGGCTTCTTCATTGCGGATTACAGGATGGAAACGCACGTCAGGGTCTTCACCGTAAAGTTCACGGCAGTGTTTGATATTGGTGTTGATGATTTCTGAGTCTTCGCAATGGGTCATGATCAGGGTCGGCGCATTCTTGAATACAGCCATAAGAGTTTCGGACTTGTCGACTAGCATATTGCCGGTACTGCTGCCCATGAACAGTTTGACACCACAGACTTTACGGGTATCCAATAGCGGGAGCAGATCGGCATTGGTATTGGTGGCACCAAAGAAGAAGGAATAGTTGACGATACTTTTTTCTGCTCCGAGCTGAAACTTTGCAGCCAGTTTGTCAAGGTCTGTAGTAAGAGGCTGTACATTGGGCATGTCCATATAAGAGGTGACACCTCCTGCAGCAGCTGCCTTACTTTCACTGTAAATGTCGGCTTTATGGGTCAGACCCGGTTCGCGAAAATGGACATGGTCGTCAATGACACCCGGTATCAGATACAGACCTTGGGCATCAATAACCTTGTCGGCTTCAAATGTTTCTGTAACAGGAGCGTCTGACGGATAGATTCTGGCTATAATATCATTGTCGATCCACACGTGGCCTGAGAAAGATTGGCCTTCGTTGACTATTGTGGCATTTTTAATCCATGTTTTCATATAGTGCTTTTTAGAATGATAGACTGACTTTATTCTCTCACTGATATGGTTCATAAAAAAACCTATTCTTCCAGATTAACGTTTCATGATAAACAGTTAAGGTGAAGAGTAGGTTTGTGAGGTAAATGAAAAAAGATATTTGGTTCTTATTCCTTTTTGTCTTTGTAATGTGGATATTTCTTAAACCAGCCATCCAGACGGAGGCGGATCACGCCGAATACGGCTTCACCAAAAATACTGCTGTTCATCTTGCTGGTTCCCAATTCGCGGTTTACAAAAACAACCGGAACTTCTTTTACCTTGAATCCGCATTTGACAGCCGTAAATTTCATTTCGATCTGGAAAGCATAACCTTTGAATCTGACTTTATCCAGTTCGATGGTTTCCAAAACCCTGCGTCTGTAACATTTGAATCCGGCTGTGGTATCGTGTATGTGCAGACCTGTGACACACTGTACATATTTGGATGCGTAATAGGACATCAGCACACGTCCCATCGGCCAGTTGACCACATTGACTCCGCTGATGTAGCGCGAACCAATGGCTACATCATAACCTTCTTCTGCACAGGCTTTATACAGTCTGGGCAGATCATTGGGGTTATGGCTGAAATCGGCATCCATCTCAAAGATATAATCATATTTCTGTTCGATGGCCCATTTGAAACCGGTGATATATGCCGTTCCAAGTCCCAGTTTTCCTTTTCTTTGAATAAGGAAAAGCCTGTCTTTGAACTCGTCTGACATCAATCTTTTGACAATGTCAGCCGTACCGTCCGGCGAACCGTCGTCAATAATCAGAATATTGAAAGGCTGAGACAAGCCTAAAACGGCCCGGATAATATTTTCTATATTTTCCTTTTCGTTATAAGTAGGAATTATGACGATGCTGTCAGAGTACATAATCGGATGTTTTAAGGTAAATGTTTCCGTGGATTGTTAAGAACAAAGATAATTATAATATTAGGAAAGTAGGCAAAAAACAGAAATAATTTGATTGATGCGGCTGTTTTTTTAGTGATTCTTTGTATTTTTGTACAGTTTTAAAAGATGGATATACAAGAATTGCAGGCTCTCTTTGCAGAGCATAAACAGGTAAAGGCATTAGGCAAGGTTCTGTGTGATGATTCCGTGAAAAATATTTTCATGGAGGGTGTTTGTGCATCCGCGGTTCCGGTCATATTCAGCAGTATAATACTGAAGTCGTCTGATGCGGTGTCACGTCCGTATGTGTTTGTTCTGAATGATGCGGAAGAGGCAGGGTATTTTTATCACGATCTCGTCCAGATATTGGGCGATCCCCAGGTTTTTTATTTTCCTTCTTCGTTCCGGCGAGCAGTCAAGTTCGGCCAGCGGGATGCGGCTAATGAGATTCTTCGTACGGAAGTGGTGAGCAGGCTTAATGCGGGTCACTGGCCTTTGTTCGTGGTGACAAGTCCGGAGGCTATGGCTGAAAAAGTCGTTTCTTCCGGAGAGTTGAAGGTACGTACCTTAAAATTAAATGTCGGGCAGCAGGCAGAACTGGTCGATATAGAAAAAAGGCTGTTCGAATTGGGGTTTCAGAGGGTGGACTATGTTTATGAACCCGGCCAGTTCGCCGTAAGAGGAAGCATACTTGATGTTTTCTCATATTCTTCGGAATATCCTTATCGTGTAGACTTCTTTGGTGACGAGATTGACAGCTTGCGCTTGTTTGAAGTACAGTCGCAGTTGTCAAAAGAGAAAAAAGACGAGATTGTGATTGTGCCGGAATTAGGGACTGTTACTTCTGAAAAAGTAACCTTTACTGATTTTTTGCCGGTGGATTCGGTTTTTGTGCTGAAGGATATGTTGTTTCTGCGGGATGTTGTCGACCAGATCTATCATGATGGCTTTTCATCTCAGGCACTGATAGAAGAACAGGCCACAAGCGAGATGGACGCGGCTGAGCAGCGTCTGAAACTGAATGCAGAGTCACTGTTGGTGGATGGTGCGACGATTCTTAAAGGACTTCTGGGTTTCAGAAAAGTCTGGATCGGATCAAAGCCTGATGAAACGCCTCAGGTTACCTTGCATTTCAATATGCACCCGCAACCTATTTATCACAAGAATTTTGAACTGGTAAACAAAAGCTTTTATGATTATCAGGCAGACGGATACAAACTCTATATATTGGCAGACTCTGCCAAGCAGACAGACCGTCTGGCTGCGATTTTTGAAGAACAGGGATCGGGGATCAGTTTTATTCCCGTCAATAAGACATTGCATTCCGGTTTCCTGGATGAGGACTTGCGTGTCTGCTTGTTTACGGACCATCAGATTTTCGACCGTTTCCATAAATACAACCTGCGGAGTGACAAGGCCAGAAGCGGAAAGATAGCTTTGACCCTGAAGGAGTTGCAGGAATTTAATATCGGTGATTATGTGGTTCATGTGGATCATGGCGTGGGCAAGTTCGGAGGATTGCTAAGGATCCCTAACGGTGATACTGTACAGGAAGTCATCAAGATCATTTATCAGAATGATGATGTGGTATTTGTCTCCATACATGCTTTGCACAAGGTCAGCAAGTATAGGGGAAAAGAGGGAGAAGCACCCCGTCTGAACAAACTGGGTACCGGGGCATGGGAACGTCTGAAAGAACGTACCAAGAAAAAGATCAAGGATATAGCCCGTGACCTGATCAAACTCTATTCGCAGCGTCGGCAGGAAAAAGGCTTTGCTTTCAGTGCCGACAGTTTCATGCAGCATGAACTAGAGGCCAGCTTCCTTTATGAAGACACTCCGGACCAGTTGAAAGCAACCCAGGACGTAAAGGCCGATATGGAGAAAGACAGACCCATGGACCGTCTGGTTTGTGGTGATGTCGGTTTCGGAAAAACCGAAGTAGCCATCCGGGCAGCATTTAAGGCCTGTGCGGACAACAAGCAGGTGGCTGTACTAGTGCCGACAACCGTATTGGCTTATCAGCATTATCAGACATTCTCTTCACGATTGAAGAATATGCCCGTCAGAGTGGATTATCTCAGCCGTGCCAGAAGTGCAGCCAAGACCCGTGAAATCCTGAAAGAACTGGCAGAAGGTAAAATAAATATTCTGGTTGGTACGCATAAGCTGATAGGAAAGAGCGTGAAATTCAAGGATCTTGGACTCTTGATTATCGATGAAGAACAGAAATTCGGCGTAGCCACCAAAGAGAAGTTACGGCAAGTCAAGGTCAATGTGGACACCCTGACACTGACTGCAACCCCAATTCCCCGTACGTTGCAGTTTTCATTGATGGGAGCCAGGGATCTTTCGGTGATACAGACACCACCACCCAACCGTTATCCGGTTCAGACGGAAGTACATACGTTTAGCGGAGAACTCATAGCTGATGCGATTAATTTTGAGATGAGTCGTAACGGACAGGTCTTTATTGTAAACAACCGCATATCCAATCTTTATGATCTGGAGGCTTTGGTGCATAAGTACGTGCCGGATGCCCGTGTCTGTATAGGTCATGGACAAATGTCGCCGGAGGAACTGGAAAAGATCATTCTGGATTTTGTCAATTATGATTATGACGTATTGATTTCCACTACGATTATAGAAAGCGGTATTGACATTCCCAATGCCAATACAATCATTATTAACGGTGCTCAGAATTTTGGTTTGAGTGATTTGCATCAGATGAGAGGAAGAGTGGGGCGGAGTAACAAAAAGGCCTTCTGTTATCTGTTGGCGCCTCCTCTGGCATCGCTCAATCAGGAAGCCCGGCGTCGTTTGCAGGCCATAGAGAATTTCAGTGACCTGGGATCGGGTATACATATTGCCATGCAGGATCTTGATATTCGTGGTGCCGGTAATCTGTTGGGAGCCGAACAAAGTGGATTTATAGCCGATCTGGGTTATGAAACCTATCAGAAAATCCTTTCAGAGGCTGTCAAAGAGTTGAAAAATGAAGAGTTTAATGATGTTTATGCCGATGAAATAGCCAAAGGCAATGCGTTGGGAGGCGATGTGTTTGTAGATGAATGTACGTTGGAAAGTGATCTTCCGATGTATTTTCCTGAAGAATACGTACCGAGTAGCAGTGAGCGTATGTTACTTTATCGCGAACTCGACGGCTTTGAACGTGATGAGGACGTGGAAGCATTCCGACAGCGCATGATAGACCGTTTCGGTCCGATACCTCAGGAAGGTGAGGAACTGATCCGCGTAGTAGCCTTACGTCGTTTGGGCAAGCAACTGGGGGCGGAGAAAATCGTATTGAAAGCAGGCCGTATGGTCATGTATTTTATTTCGAATGAGGCCAGTGCCTATTATAAGAGCAAAGCTTTCGGCCAGTGTATCGCCTATATGGGAATGTATGCACAAAGCTGCCGCCTGCGTGATACCAATGGCAAGCACACTATGGTGATAGAAGAAGTTTCTTCTGTGGGGCGGGCTGTAGAAATCCTAACTCTGATTTCAGGGCTTGATCCTGTGGGATAATTCTATTTTGAAGAAGTGGGCCAGCTGTCAGTCAGCTGTGGCACCACTTTCTTCGTTTTTCTGTTTGTTTATGGCCGGTTGCCATGGCGTTTTGAGAGTAATTTGACGGCATTCAGCATTGTCCATTCGCGGAATGTCGCGATAGGAGGTCTGATAATAGCAGGCTTGAATGACACGGCAGATCAGTCCGTGGCTGACCACAAGCAGACGTTTGCCGTCGTATTCCTGACAGATCCTTTTTAGAAAACATGTAGCACGTTCAGCCATGGAATCCATCGATTCTGCACGGTTGTCTATTAATGTTCTTGCTTTCAGAATATCCATTCCAGTGAATGGTCCCCAATCTCTTTCTCTCAGATGAGAATCAAATTCTATGGGCAGGTGATGAGGCTCATTTAATATGGCTGCCGTGTCTGCACAACGTTTCAAGTCACTGCTGATCAATGCATCAAAATGAATTGTGCATAACTTGTCACGCAGTATCTCAACCTGTCTGACTCCTTCTTCTGATAGATGTCCGGGGATATGGCCCTGAAGGATATTCTGGGCGTTCTCTTCTGTTTGTCCATGTCGGACAAGATAAATTTCTAGTGCCATGATAAATCTTTTTCCAATTTATAAGCAAAGATAGTGATTACTCATGACATGCAGGATGTCTATACTAAAAAATAAAAAGAACGAATTTTTTGTCTGTTTTTATCTCTGAATAAGATGTTTTTTGTACCTTAGCTACATGTAACCTTTAAAATCAGAATAAATATGAAAGTAGTAAACAGTTATATTTTTAGAGCCGTCTGTGCTATTTTGGTAGGTATCTTGCTGGTGGCAAATCCGGAACGAATGACCGAATTGCTGGTACAGATTATCGGTGCTCTTTTTGGTATTTCGGGAATGGTTTCGATTATCAATTATTTTATAATTTCCTTTTCCGAAAAGAAGGCGCTTAAACCGGCTTTTCCAATAATAGGTTTGGGCAGTTTCCTGTTTGGTATTTTTTTGGCAGTTTTTCCTGGCTATTTTATCACTTATCTGATGTACATATTGGGTGGTTTGTTGGTGTTGGCTGCAATTAATCAGATCTTGAATATGATAAGATTAAGGAAATTCATACCGTTCACATGGTTTTCCTTGGTGTTGACATTGGTTGTACTGGGTGTGGGTATCTGGGTGATATTGAAACCCATGGTTTCGGCATCCTTGCCATTTATACTGTTGGGATGTAACAGTATAGTTTACGGTATTTCGGAAATGATCAATGCCATACGTTGGAGAGTGTACGACAAAAAGAATCAGGTCGTTTATAAGGCCAATTAAAGTTTATCGTATACTGGAAATGAATCGCTGAAAAAATATTCAAAAAAATGTAGGATAAACCTATCAAACAAAGGGAGACCATAAAATTGGCCTCCCTTTATTTGATAGGTTAGTTTCAAGAAAGATTATTCTTTCTTTTTCAGTTCTGCATCAAACTGACGTATTGCAGCCATACCTTCATTGCAGGCGCATGGGCCGCTGATACAGCCACCGGGGCATGCCATTACCTCTATCATTTTGGTCGGGCATTTGCCACTTTTGGCATAAGCACGTAATGTGGCGATATTTTTCTTGTTCAGGTCAGCAATGATGGTACCTTGAAGGTTCGGATCACCTACCATATTCTTCACAGCCGTGAACACGCCTCCGGTTTTGGCAAAACCGTGTGCATCATGTCCCGCATGTTCGTCAGGAGTGAACGGTGCGCATCCTTCAATGTCAATGCCCAGTCCTTCAAGTACGGCATCCAGTTCGCGGAATGTCCATACAAAATCTACGTTGGGGTCTTCACGGCCTTCTGCCTTCTTGGATGCGCAAGGAGCGATGAATACATTGATAGCTTCCGGGTGTTTCTTACGGGCATAAGCAGCCGTATAGCGCATGGGAGATCCCGTGCTGGAAATATATGGCATTAATTCCGGTATATGTTTGCGGGCCAGCTGAACATAAGCAGAACAGCAGCTTGTTGTCATAAATGCCGCACCTTCTTCGAGCTTCTCCTTGAATTCCATGGCTTCGTTTCGGATGGTCTCTTCTGCACCGTATGCCACTTCGATTACATCATCAAATCCAATGGCTTTCAGAGCGCCGAATACTTTTTCGATAGGCTGTTTGAATTGAGCCAAAACGGAAGGAGCTACCATGGCAACAACTTTCTTCTCGCTCTTGATGCGTTTCAGAACATCAAAGACAGCGCATGTATCAAAGATTGCACCGAAAGGACAGGCGTTTAAGCATTTGCCGCAGTAGATACATTTCTTGGGGTCAATATGTTCAACACCGTATTCATCTTTTGAAATGGCTTTTACGGGGCAGGCTTCCTCGCAAGGTACAGGGATGTATACAATAGCATGATACGGACATACCTGATGGCACTTGCCGCAGCTTATGCATTTGTCGTGGTCAATGTAGGCTTTTCCTTCGTTGTCGTATCTGATAGCATCTTTGGGACAGTTGTTATAGCAGGCTTGAGCTGCACATCCCCTACATAAGTTGCTGACTTCGTAATTAATCTTGACGCATGATGAGCATGCTTCATCCATCACACTTAGAATGCTTTTTTCAGGAGAAATGTTTTCGCGGTCGAGCATGCGTTGGGCGTAGGTTGACAGACGTTCGGTTTCATCGGTTTCATCAGTCATGTCGAATCCCATCATAGCCATTGTCTTGTATTTCGTAACGGCTCTTTCCTTATAAACGCAGCATCTTCCTTTGGGCTTTTGCTGACGCGGATGAAGCTCAACGGGGAGCTTGTCGATCTGTCCGATCAGTTCATTCTCTTTCCACATTTTGACCAGTCTGGCGAGCAACTGGTAGCGGATAAACATGATGTTGTTGTTGTATGCCATAGTTTGGTTAATTATAGGGAATAATTCTACAAAACTACAAAAAAAATAATAAGTTTTTATATCTTTGTTTTAAAATTATGATTGAATATAAAAATAAATGTTCGGATGAAAGCTTCAGCGACCTGTTTGACCGCTTGGTTTGCGGTAGGCCTGTAGAGCGGGATGAATGGCGGCAGTTATTGGTTCTGGAAGATAATGACAAACTGGAATTTTTTCGGAGTCAGGCTGAACAGATTATGAATGAACGATTTGGAAAAGGTGTATTTATAAGAGGTCTGATCGAAATCTCATCTTATTGCAGAAATGATTGTTATTATTGCGGACTAAGATGTTCCAACCTTCATGCGCAGCGTTACAGATTGACTGAAGATGAAATTATGGCCTGTTGCAGGAGTGGTTATCAGGCTGGCTTTTCCACGTTCGTTTTGCAGGGTGGAGAAGACCCCAGACAGGATGACGTATGGCTTGCAGGGGTGGTCCGTTCCATTAAGGCAGAGTTTCCGGACTGTGCCGTGACTTTATCCGTAGGTGAACGTTCTGCAGAAGCTTACCGTTTATTCAAATCGGTGGGTGTTGACCGTTATCTGCTGCGTCATGAAACGGCTGATGAAAGACATTATGCCGATCTGCATCCGGCCAGAATGAGTCTGGCAAATCGTATGTCCTGCCTTGAAATCCTGAAAAAACTGGAAATTCAGACAGGAACCGGTATGATGATCGGATCACCAGGGCAGACTGTTGACTGTTTGCTCGATGATATTGCCTTTATGGAAACACTACAGCCTGAGATGATAGGTATGGGGCCCTTTATTCCTGCTGCGCATACTCCTTTTGCAGCCTGTCAATCGGGAAGTGTGGAGATGACATTACGTTTGATCTCGCTGATGCGTCTGCGTTTTCCGGATGCTTTGATTCCGGCGACGACAGCTTTGGCTACATTGGATCAATATGGGCGTGAACGGGCTATCCGATCCGGTGCAAATGTCATAATGCCCAATCTGTCACCACGTGAGTTAAGGAAATGCTACAGCATTTATGATCATAAGGCTTGTACGGGAGGAGAGTCCGCAGAAGCATTGAATTTAATAGAACAGCAACTCGCCTGCATAGGTTATCATATAGAATATGGACGAGGAGATTATCAAAAAAGAGGAATTTAAAATGAATTATCAGGTAACATCATCAAAAGCAGAGGAATTTATTTCTGACAGTGAGGTTCGGGAGACAATAGCCTATGCGGAACTTCACAAGAGTGACAGGGAATTGATTAGCCAGATTCTTGACAAGGCCAGATTATGTAAAGGACTTAATCACAGGGAAGCTGCTGTCCTTCTGGCATGCGATCAGAAGGACCTGACCGAACAGATGTTTGCACTTGCCAAGGAGATCAAACAACGGTTCTATGGTAACCGTATTGTCATGTTTGCACCGCTTTATCTGTCAAATTACTGTATAAACGGCTGTGTCTATTGTCCTTATCATGCCAAGAACAAAACTATCAGAAGAAAGAAACTGACCCAGGAAGAGATACGCCGTGAAGTGATGGCCCTGCAAGACATGGGACACAAACGCCTGGCCTTGGAAACAGGGGAAGATCCTAAAAATAATCCGATTGAGTATGTTCTTGAAAGCATCAATACCATTTATAATATCAAACATAAGAATGGTGCTATCAGAAGGGTCAATGTGAATATAGCGGCAACGACGGTAGAGAATTACAGAAAACTGAAAGAGGCCGGTATCGGTACTTATATTTTGTTTCAGGAAACTTACAACAAGGCCGATTATGAAGCTTTGCATCCTACGGGCCCCAAGCATGATTATGCTTATCATACCGAGGCTATGGACCGTGCCATGCAAGGTGGCATTGATGATGTTGGTATTGGTGTTCTGTTCGGACTTGAAACCTATTGTTATGATTTTGTAGGATTGCTGATGCATGCCGAACATCTGGAGGCTGTATATGGTGTCGGTCCGCACACTATCAGTGTACCGCGTCTGTGTATGGCTGATGATATAGATACGGCTGATTTTAAAAATTGTGTGCCGGATGAAATCTTTTATAAGATAGTTGCTGCCATTCGTATAGCCGTACCCTATACGGGCATGATCGTTTCTACGCGTGAAAGCGTTAGATGTCGCGAAAGGGTGCTTGAATTGGGCGTTTCGCAGTTAAGTGGCGGTTCGCGAACCAGTGTGGGTGGTTATGTACATGAGGAAACGGCAGAGGAAAACTCGGCACAGTTTGATGTGACGGATCGTCGTACATTGGATGAAGTAGTATCATGGTTGTTGGATTTGGGATATATCCCCAGTTTCTGTACGGCGTGTTATCGTGAAGGACGTACAGGTGACCGTTTTATGACTTTGCTGAAGAACGGACAGATAGCCAATTGCTGTTTACCTAATGCCCTGTTGACCCTGAAAGAATATTTATTGGACTATGCCACACCTGAAACCAAGGAAAAAGGTGAAAAAATGATACAACGCATGTTGCAAATGGTACCGAAAGAAGTGGTCAGGACCAATGCTTCAAAGTATCTGGATGCTATAGAAAAAGGAAATCGTGATTTCCGCTTTTAATCATCATGAATTAATTATGAAAGAAGAAACACCACGGTCAAACAGATTCCATATCGGACTGTTCGGACGGAGAAATGTAGGCAAGTCTTCTCTGGTCAATGCTTTGACAGGCCAGCAAGTGGCCATCGTGTCGGATGTGCCGGGTACTACTACGGATGCAGTTTATAAGAATATGGAGTTACCGGGTATCGGAGCAGCCGTCATTGTTGATACGGCCGGTTATGACGACAACGGTGAGCTGGGTGAGTTGAGGGTTGCTCATACGCGAAACTTGTCGAAAAGAATGGATCTGGCTTTACTTATGGTATCCGGATGTCCCGATAATGTGGATTTTGAACAGGAATGGCTGGCTTTATTCAGAAAAGAGGAAATTCCTGTCATCTGTTTATATAATGACAAAGAGCAGTCTGATGAGACTGATCTGAACAGATGGATTTCCAGACTGGGGCGTGATTTTCTGCGGATCTCAGTGAAGTCAGGTCTGGGACTCGACCGGCTTCGGCTTGCGATGTCCGAAGTATATGGTCAACAGTCGGAATATGATGATTTGACCGCTTCATTGGTTCACGAGGGGGATACGGTTTTGTTGGTCATGCCGCAGGACATACAGGCTCCAAAAGGACGCTTGATCTTACCGCAGGTTCAGACCATGCGTAACCTTCTAGAAAAAAAATGTCTGATTTTCAGTTGTACGACAGACAAGCTTCCAGCCATGTTGCAAGCGTTGAAAAATCCGCCGGCGTTGATCATAACGGATTCGCAGGTCTTTTCTCAGGTGGAACGCCTGTGTCCTCCTGAGAGTAAACTGACGTCCTTTTCCATTTTATTTGCTCGTCATAAAGGAGATCTGAACGTTTTTCTCCGTGGTGCGGAAGCGTTGCGTCGATTATCTTCAGATGCACGTATACTGATAGCTGAGGCTTGTACTCATGTGCCACAGCACGAAGATATAGGCAGGGTTAAATTGCCTGCTTTGTTGAGGAAACGCCTGGGAGCACAGATTCACATTGATCACGTTTCCGGTCATGACTTCCCGAAAGATCTTTCAGACTATGATCTGGTCATACATTGTGGTGCCTGCATGTTCACACGTCGTCAGGTGATGGCCAGAGTGCATCAGTTGCAGGCATCCGGCGTACCTGTGACTAATTATGGTGTGGCAATAGCCTGCTTGAATGGAATACTGGATAAAGTTGTTTTTCCTGCATAGAAAATAATGTAAATCTGGTTATATGTCGTTAAAGTTTTGTAACTTTGCCGCTTCAAATTTATTTTTTAGAATCCAGAACATAGATTAGACGCATTATGAAGGCACTAAAAGAACGTATTTTACGTGACGGGAGATGCTTTGAAGGAGGAATCCTTAAAGTAGATAATTTTATCAATCATCAGATGGATCCGATATTGATGAAATCAATGGCAGTAGAGTTCGTAAGACGGTTTGCCGGCACCAATATCAATAAGATATTGACGATAGAGGCCAGTGGTATCGCACCGGCTATAATGGTGGGCTATCTTTTGGAATTACCGGTAGTTTTTGCCAAGAAGAAGAAACCCAGTACAATGGAGAACATGTTGTCTACCAAAGTCTTTTCCTTTACGAAAAACAATACGTATGATGTTTGTGTCTGCAAGGATTATCTTCATCCGGGTGACAAGGTCCTTTTCATTGATGATTTTTTAGCAAATGGTAATGCAGCAAAGGGTATTATCGATTTGGTCAATCAGTCGGGTGCTGAACTGACAGGGATGGGATTTCTGATAGAAAAGTCATTTCAGCATGGTGGAGACTTCCTGAGAGAACAAGGCATTCATGTAGAATCACTGGCTATCATTGAAAGTCTGGATAATTGTCAGATTAAGATTAAAGAATAAGCATTTGATTGAGATTAAAAAGATATGGAAGAGAATAAAACGAATAAGGATACCGGTTTGATTTATGGTCTTGAGGATCGTCCGCCATTGAAAGATACGCTTTTTGCGGCATTGCAACACCTTCTGGCTATTTTTGTTGCTATTATAACACCGCCGTTGATCATTGCCGGCGCATTGAAACTGGATCTGGAAACAACTGGATTCCTGGTATCAATGGCCTTGTTTGCATCGGGAGTATCTACATTTATACAGTGTCGGCGAATTGGTCCTATCGGAACAGGGTTGCTTTGTATACAAGGTACAAGCTTTTCGTTTATCGGACCTATAATTTCAGCCGGACTGACAGGAGGCCTTGCTTCTATCTTCGGTGCCTGTATGGCAGCTTCAACAGTAGAGATGTTGATCAGTCGGGTCCTGAAATACACCCGTAAGATAATAACTCCTTTGGTATCAGGAATTGTTGTGACCCTGATCGGTATGAGCCTGGTGAAGGTGGGTATTTCTGCGTGTGGCGGTGGTGCTGCGGCACAGGCTGACGGTACTTTCGGTTCTTTAAGAAATATTGGTCTGGCTGCTATGGTTCTGGTGTTGATTATCTTTTTCAACAGAAGTTCCAACCGCTATTTGCGCATGAGTTCAATAGTTATCGGACTGGTAGTCGGTTATGTGGTTGCCTGGTTCATGGGTATGGTAGATTTTTCATCAGTGCAGAGTTATGGCGGTTTTAATATTCCTGTTCCTTTTAAATATGGTTTGTCATTTGATATTTCGGCCATAATCGCATTAGGACTTGTTTATTTGATAACCGCTATTGAAGCATATGGTGATATTACAGCCAATTCATTGATTTCCGGAGAACCTGTAGAGGGAAAAGTTTTTGTGAAACGTGCTTCAGGCGGTATCCTGGCTGATGGATTTAATTCAATGCTGGCAGGAGTCTTCAATTCTTTTCCCAATTCTATTTTTGCTCAAAATAACGGAATGATTCAGTTGACAGGAGTAGCCAGTCGTTATGTAGGTTATTACATCGCAGGTTTCCTGATACTTTTAGGCTTGTTTCCAGCTGTAGGATTGGTCTTTTCCCTTATGCCGGAACCTGTATTGGGTGGAGCAACCTTACTCATGTTTGGTACGGTTGCAGCTGCGGGTATACGAATCATTGCTTCTCAGAAGATTAATCGGAAAGCCACTCTTGTAATGGCCTTGAGTTTTTCTTTTGGATTAAGTGTGGAATTGGTTCCTGATATTCTGTGTCAGTTACCCGAAACATTGCGTAATATCTTCTCTTCCGGTATTACAACCGGAGGTCTGACAGCCATTATAGCCAATGCTGTAATCAGAATAAAAGAAGATTAAAATAGTGTAAGTGGATATTGAGAAAAGGCCTGTCTGTAAAAATCATATACAGACAGGCCTTTTCCTTTTTTATTTGACAATAAACCAAGGATTCAGCAGATTTTCCTTATTGTATTCAAGAGGAGTCTTTTCATCAGTATGGTATATGTCCTTACCGGCAGCTTTAGCGATGGCGTGACCTGCAGCGGTATCCCATTCCATCGTAGGTGCAAATCTGGGATAGATGTCTGCATTTCCTTCTGCCACTCTACAGATCTTTAATGAACTGCCGCTGGAAATAAGGTCTACATCCGAATGGATTTGTTTTAGTTTCTCTATGTAACTTTCCGTTTCCGGAGAAAGGTGTGAACGGGAGGCTACAATTGTGAAGTGCCGTTGAGATTGTGGTAAGGGAAGTGGTGCGGCTTGGCTGATAAGGGTTTTCAGGTCAGTATCTGCCTCGGATGAATCTATATTGTTTATTTTATATGCTCCGGTTGTTTCTTCCGCAAAATAAAGTTCACGGGTAACCGGTACGTATATGACGCCAAGTACAGGTTTGCTGTCCTTGACTAATGCAATATTGACTGTAAATTCACCATTACGTTTGATGAACTCTTTTGTGCCATCCAACGGGTCGACAATCCAAAGTATATTCCATTCTTTGCGAGTCTGGTAATCATCAAGTTTGCCTTCTTCGCTAAGGATAGGATAAGGCGTCTCTTTAAGCAGGCTGGCAATTCTTTTGTGTGACAAACGGTCAGCAATGGTCAGGGGAGAATTGTCTGCCTTACGTTCAATATTAAAGTCTGCGTTCGGGTCATTGTATACGTCAAGAATATCCTGACCCGCCAGTAAAGCGGCCTTTATGGCGCATTGTAAAATGATGTTTTGCATATATATGTATATAAGTTTGAGTTACCATTCTTTCCAGAAAGCCGGGCTGAAGAGTACAAGTACGCTGAATAACTCCAAACGTCCGATTAGCATGAAAAATGAAAGCATCCATTTGGCCAGATCCGGCATGTTGTCCCATGAAAAGGCTGGTCCGTATATGCCGAGACCTGGTCCTACGTTGCCCAAGCTTGAGATTATCAGGCTTAAAGCTTCCATAAAATTGATACCCATGAGCATGAGTGCAATCCAACCGACGAATGCGCACAGCATGTAGACAATCGTAAATGTGACTACGGCGTTGATGGTTGCTTGTGGCAATACATGGCGATTGATTCGTATGGGAAGTACGGCATTCGGGTGAATGAGGCGTTTGAATTCGTTGACAATATTATAATAAAGAATCAAAATTCGCATATTCTTGATACCACCTCCGGTAGATCCTGTACATCCTCCGGAGAGCATGGCAAACAATAGAAGCATCCATGTATAAGTCGGCCATAAATTGTAGTCATCTGTAGCAAACCCGCATGAGGTGTGTATGGATGTTACCTGAAACAGAGCTCTCCTGAAAGCCAGTTCAAAATCATAACCCCGTTGGTATATTAATCCGATGGTGATAAAAAAAGTGATGACTGTAATGGAGCCTATGAACCATTTCACTTCGCTGTCGCGGAGCAGTCTTTTAAAATTTCCTTTCATGCAGGCAAAATAAAGGGAAAAGTTAATGCACGAAAGAATCATGAAGATGGAAATGACATACTCGATAAAAGGGGAGTTCCAGTGGGCTACACTGGCTTGTTTGGTTGAATAACCTCCGGTAGCTGTCGTACAGAATGCGTGACAGACCGCATCAAAGAGATCCATGCCTCCGATCAGCAAAAGAATAATCAATGTGATGGTCAGTATAGCATAAATGGTCCATATCCATTTCGTCATGACACTGATTTTAGGATGTATCTTATCGTGGGTAACACCTGTTGCTTCTGCAGAAAACAGTTGTTGGTTGCTTCCTCCAAAAATGGGTAGAATGGCAATGGTAAAGCAGACCATGCCAAGACCACCTATCCATTGGATGAGACTGCGCCAGAAAAGCATGCCATGGGAGAGGGATTCAATGTCGTTAAGAATGGTGGCTCCTGTCGTTGTAAAACCTGACATCGTTTCGAAAAAAGCATTGGCGGCGGTAGGGATTTCGCCACTTAACATAAATGGCAGCATGCCAGACAGTGAAGAAAGAATCCATGTTAGGGTGACAATGCAGTAACCGTCCCGACGGTTCACTCTGTTGTGTGCTCCTTTTCCGTACAGCATGAGAAGTCCACCAACAACAATGTTGATACCAAAAGTATAAAGAAAAGCCTTGTAGCTGCTTTCATGATAATACAAAGATACGCACATGCATAGCAAGAACAAACTGCTTTCTACCCATAACAGTATACCCAGAATTTGAGAGATTTTCTTGATATTTATGATGTGGTTCAATTGAGTTTTTGTGTGATGTAGTTTCACCGAATTTGAACTGTTCATTGTTTTTTCTTTTTATAGAACTTATATCATCATTGCAAAGATAGTTATTTTGATTTAAATGAACGGATGTTGTTCCTGATGTTTGCAGACAAGATGGGTAAATAACGGGTGAATAGGATTAATGACAGAAATATATAGGGAGTAAAGAGGCTTAATCCAATAAAAAATTGTATTTTTGTCCTCATTGTGTCTCAGATTCATTTTTATAACAAATATAAGATGACAACCTATGAGTGATGGTAATTTTAATAGAAGCTTGTTGCCACATAATCCTTATCACAGCGGTTTGCAGGCAGGAAAGTCTATGGCCCGTATGAAGGCAATAGAAGCTTTTAAGGCATATTGGATATTGACACATCCGGAAGCGGGCGATGAGCAGATTTTGGAGCAAACGGAGCTTTTCAAGAAAGTTTTGTCGGATAAATTAAGATGATTTATCTGTGTCATTCATAGTGGTTTAGCTAAATCTGATAAATCTTTTTATTAAAAAATAGACGAAAGTTTTTGCATATTCAAAAAAAAGCAGTACCTTTGCATCGCTTTCGAAAACAAAGTCTTCTTGACAAAGAAGTTTGGAAAGGTGGTAGAGTGGTCGATTACAGCGGTCTTGAAAACCGCCGTGCTGAGAGGCACCGGGGGTTCGAATCCCTCCCTTTCCGCAAGGAATTTAAAAGAAGAGTTTTTGCAAATATTGTAAAACTCTTCTTTTTTTATTGTCTAACTTGATTCTTATTTCAGAACGCACATGAATGCAATTAAACGTAATGCGGTACGTCCGACCGGGCTTTATTCTCATCGGGAGATTTTCAAAATAGCATTTCCCATATTGGTCAGTTTGCTGATGGAGCAAATGATTGGTATGACAGATACGGCTTTTCTGGGAAGGGTTGGTGAAGTTGAACTTGGTGCTTCGGCAATTGCCGGAATTTATTACCTTTCTTTGTTTATGGTCGGTTTCGGATTTAGCGTGGGAGCGCAGATCCTGATGGCACGTCGGAATGGAGAAGGGCATTTTGAAGAGGTTGGCGGCATATTCTATCAGGGATTGTATTTTATGGGAATTATGGCTTTGGTCATTTTTATTATTACCAAATCTATGACTCCTTTGGTATTGCCATCCATATTGTCTTCTTCTCACATTTATGCGGCAACCAAGAGTTATCTGGACTGGCGGGTATATGGTTTTTTCTTTTCGTTTGCAGCGGTGATGTTCCGTGCCTTTTTTATAGGTACAACTCAGACGAAAACGCTTACGTTGAATTCGCTCGTTATGGTACTCTCCAATATTGTATTCAATTATATTCTTATCAATGGTAAGATGGGTTTTCCCCGCCTGGGTATAGCCGGGGCGGCTATCGGTTCTTCTTTGGCAGAGCTGGTGTCGCTTGTGTTTTTTATCGTTTATACCTTGAAGCAGGTGGATCTGCAAAAATATGGGCTTAACAGGATCTGTCGTTTTGACCGGAAAAAACTGGCTAGAATACTGACTGTATCTTTTTGGACCATGATTCAGAATTTTGTTTCACTTTCCACTTGGTTTCTGTTTTTCTTGTTTGTAGAGCATTTAGGTGAGAGGGCATTGGCTATAACCAATATTATTCGAAGTATTTCCGGTCTTCTGTTTATGGTTGTGGCAGCTTTTGCTTCTACAGGAAGTGCTCTGATCAGTAATATGATCGGTGCGGGAAAAGATGAATATGTGTCTTATACTATTCGGCAGCATATTGGTTTGGCTTACGCTATCGTATTGCCGGTTTCATTGTTGTATGCTCTGTTTCCTCAGGTGATTTTAAGTGTATATACGGATATTCCGGATTTGCTTCAGGCTTCAGTTCCTTCCTTGTGGGTGTATTGCACAACTTTGTTGCTGATAGTCCCCGGTAATATCTTTTTTCAGGCTGTTTCAGGAACAGGAAATACACGTATGGCTTTTGTATTGGAGCTGTTTACTCTTCTTATTTATGTTTTATACATTTATGTTATTATAGTCCATTTGCGATTGGATGTAGCCTGGTGCTGGACTTCAGAGCATGTATATGGCTTCTTTATTCTGTTGTTCAGTTATCTTTATATCCGTAATGGCAAGTGGCGGTCTAAAACTATCTGATGCAACATTTGTTATGTTGGTATGATTTGAAATTCAAATAGTTATGTTGTATTAATACAAAATTGATGCAACAATTTTTATATCAGAAAATATATAAAAAACAATGATGAAACATATTTGGGATATTTGGAAACATACCTTATTGGACAGATCCGTAAGACAGCCTACCTTTGCATCAGTTATTTTTAGGTATAATGATATATAATAGATTAGGTTAAGTTTTAGGTTAGAATTTTAGGGTTAGTTTTAGTAAAAGATTAGTTTTTAGGAAAAGATTCTAATGGATCGGCTGGCTGCGGGGGGCAGCGTAAGCCGATCTTTTTTGTTATAGTAATAAAACCTCGTTTTATGATCTGATTGCTATTGCTGATAATGGTATATGGTATCCGATTAATTCCATTGGATAATACAGAAACCGGATTCCAGTAATAATCATCAGTCTGGATCTTCTGAATTGGTATGTACTATCTGCGTTTATTCAGTATCAGTATCGGCCAATTACAGATAATATTATGGTTTCTTTTGTTTGTGACACTCCATGACGTCTATGTGCTTCATTTGGTACATGATGGCTGTTTGACGTCGGAGGATATATCGTGAGGGTGACTTTGAACTGAACTTAAGCGGATTGGGTAGTGTGGCTGCTATTAAAGCGCAGTTAGTGCGGGTCAGTTCTTTGGCTGTTCTGTTGAAATGTTGTTGTGCAACAGCTTCCGCACCATATATACCGTCTCCCATTTCAATGGAATTCAAATAGACTTCCATGATGCGTTCTTTGGTCCAGAATAATTCAATCAATGCCGTAAAATAAACTTCAAAGCCTTTTCTGACCCAGGAAGATGCAGGCCAAAGAAAAACATTCTTGGCTGTTTGCTGACTGATGGTACTACCGCCACGCTGGCGTTCTCCCGCCAGTTTTTCTTCGATGGCATTACGGATTTCTATGACATCGAAACCGTGGTGCTGCAGGAATCTCTGGTCTTCAGAAGCCATGACAGCTACAGGAAGGTATTTTGAAATATCTTCCATTGGTACCCAATGATGTTTCAGTCTGATCTGCTCACCGCGTGACACCTGTTGTACGCATCTGATAATCATGAGTGGTGTCAGTGGAACCGGAACGAAACGGTATAGTATCACAAAAAAAATTGTGCTCCCGAAAAAGAGGAGCACAATCCATTGGATTATTTTCTGAATTTTTTTCATTGTCTGAAATTAGTTTCCGCTTTGAGCCTGAGCAGCTTCGATCATAGCCTGGCTGGCATACAGGTAGATTTCCACACGGCGATTCTGTTCCTGTCCGGCTTTTGTAGAATTGTCAGCTACAGGATCAGCTTCTCCCAGACCTTCAACTGATGCGATCTGTGAAGAACTTACACCGCATTGTTTCAGATAGCTGGATACAGCCTCTGCACGCTGCTTTGACAGATTCAGATTCTTCTGTACGCTTTCTGCTGCTGTACTGTTCTTCCAAGGCTGGTTATCAGTGTAACCCTTGATGGCTACATCCATATCCTTATTGACATTCAATACTGTGCTGGCGAATTTAGCCAAAGATGCAGTGGCATTGCTGCTCAAAGAAGAACTGCTGGTAGCAAACAAAATACCAGAATCGAAAGTCACCTTGACAGCCTGCAGTCCATTGGCGTCCGTTACGCTTTCAACCTGTGCGTTTTCTACTTCTTCTGCAGCAGCTTTGGCTTTGTCCATCTTCTTACCGATAAGAGCACCAACTCCTGCACCAACAGCTGAACCTACTGCAGCACCGATGCCGGCACCTTTACCTTTATTGTTTGAAGCCAAAGCACCGATAACACTGCCTAATGCAGCACCACCGCCTGCTCCGATAAGTGATCCTTTACCGGTATTGTTCATGTTACAACTGCTCAACAACATGCTGGCGCATAATACTAGCGCCGTGAATTTTAAACTTTTCATAGTTATACATTTTATTATTTAAACGTTGCAAAATTAGACATTTTATTTTGATATGAGCAATTATAATAAAGTTTTTTTGTAATTTTGCATTAAATTTATAGATAATGAATTATGGCAATAGAACTTAAAAATTTAACCAAAAGGAGTGAAAATTATTCCCAGTGGTATAACGAATTGGTGGTGAAAGCAGATCTGGCAGAGCAGGCAGATGTGCGAGGTTGTATGGTGATAAAGCCTTATGGTTATGCTATATGGGAAAAGATGCAGCGCGTGCTCGATGACAAGTTTAAGGAAACAGGTGTACAGAATGCTTATTTCCCTCTTCTGATTCCGAAGTCTTTTTTGAGCAAGGAAGCAGAGCATGTGGAAGGATTTGCCAAGGAATGTGCGGTAGTTACCCATTACCGTCTTAAGACTAATGAAGACAAGACAGGTGTAGTAGTCGACCCCGAAGCCAAACTTGAGGAAGAACTGATTATTCGTCCTACTTCAGAAACTATTATATGGAATACCTACCGTAACTGGATTCAGAGTTACAGAGACCTTCCTATTTTATGCAACCAGTGGTGTAATGTCATGAGATGGGAGATGAGAACACGTCTGTTCTTGCGTACTGCAGAATTCCTGTGGCAGGAGGGACATACGGCACATGCTACACGTGAGGAAGCTGAGGCGCGTGCCAAGCAGATGCTGAAGGTTTATGCTGACTTTGCAGAACAGTATATGGCAGTTCCTGTTATGCAGGGTGTTAAGAGCGAGACAGAACGTTTTGCTGGTGCATTGGATACTTACACCATTGAGGCCATGATGCAGGATGGAAAGGCTTTGCAGAGTGGTACTTCGCATTTCCTCGGTCAGAATTTCGGAAAGGCATTCAACGTGCAGTTTATCAATAAGGACAATAAGTTGGAATATGCCTGGGCTACTTCATGGGGTGTGTCAACCCGCCTGATGGGTGCGTTGATTATGACGCATTCAGACGATAATGGTTTGGTGTTGCCTCCAAAATTGGCACCTATACAGGTTGTTATCGTACCGATTTACAGAAGTGCAGAACAGCTTCAGGCCATTGATGCAAAAGTGGCTGGTATGGTTGACAAACTCAAGGCAATGGGTATCTCAGTGAAGTATGACAATGCCGATAACAAACGTCCGGGATTCAAGTTTGCTGATTATGAGCTTAAAGGTATTCCTGTACGTCTGGTTATGGGAGGTCGTGATTTGGAAAACAATACGATTGAAGTGATGCGTCGTGATACCCTTGAAAAGGAAACACGCAGTTGCGATGGTATTGAGGAATATGTAAAGGCTCTTCTTGATGAAATTCAGGAAAACATTTATCGTAAGGCTAAAAACTATCGTGACGAGAGAATCTATGAATGCGATAATTATGAAGAATTCAAGGAGCGCGTGAAGGACGGTGGCTTCTTCCTGTGTCATTGGGACGGAACGCCCGAAACAGAAGCAAAGATCAAGGAAGATACTCAGGCTACTATACGTTGTGTGCCTTTCGACTTTGAGCAGACACCGGGAATTGATATGGTTTCAGGTAAACCGGCCAAATACCGTGTGCTGATTGCCCGCTCATATTAACGTGAATTGGTCAGACGGAAAGTCTGAAGCAAAAAATAAACATCCGCAACCCAAAAGCTTCTCGAGTTGCGGATGTTTTTTATTTTTTTATGCTGATATTTAATTGTTGAAATAATAAATAAATATTGCAGTACCTTCAAGTGCTTTTTTACCGGTCTCCTGAATGTCAATCGTAAATTTGATCTCAGCTTTTACTGCACCTCTCAGATTAGTCAGAGTTTCCAGTTTGGTTGTCAGGCGTACGCTTTGACCACTAAGTACAGCCTGGCCGAATTTCATCTTGTCCAATCCATAATTGATCATCATTTTCAGGTTATTGACTTCTATGATCTGATTCCAAAGGTAAGGCAGAAGAGAAAGTGTCAGATAGCCATGCACGATTGTACTTTTGAATGGACTTTCAGTCTTGGCACGTTCTGTGTCTACGTGGATCCATTGATGATCCAATGTAGCATCGGCAAACAGATTGATGCGATCCTGATCTACTTTCAGATAATCAGATACTCCCAGCTGTTGACCAACATGTTTCTCGAAATCTTCGTAGGAGTTAATAATAAGTTTACTCATATACTTTTGTTTTTTGATTAGTACATTCCGTGTTTTTAGGTAAAACAAAGATGCAAATAATATTTTTACTTACAAAGAGTTTTTTTGTATTTTTAACCATTATAGAAAACAGTCTGACCATTAATACTGAAAGAACTGAAAGCAACGTTGTAATATCAAAGTAAAATAATAGACGCTTTGGTCTGTTCCTGACCAATGGATTATGGAAAAAAGAGACGAGTAAGGTGTTTCTTGACAGATTGAAGATTGTTCAAAATGTCGCCTGTACTTATTTCTATTTCCTTAAATTTCATATTTCAATGAATATTAATTATCTTTGTAGGAAACATAAACTAAAGAATTTAAAAATGAACCCTATATTTATAGCAGGTCCGTGCGTGATAGAATCTGCGGATTTATTGGATACAGTAGCCCGAGAATTGGTTCGTTTGAAGCAGAAACTGGGTGTGGAAATTTATTTCAAGGCTTCCTTTGACAAGGCCAACAGAACTTCCATTCGTTCTTTTCGTGGACCGGGACTGGAAAAAGGCTTGGTAATGCTTAATGATATCAAGGAAAAATATGGTCTGAAACTTCTTACTGATATTCATGAAAGTGTGCAGGCTGCTCCTGTGGGAGAAGTGGTGGATGTGATACAGATTCCCGCATTTCTTTGTCGTCAGACGGATCTGTTGGTTGCTGCTGCCCAGACAGGAAAGATCGTTAATATAAAGAAAGCGCAATTCCTTTCTGGTCTTGACATGCAGTATCCTGTAGAAAAAGCGCGTGAAAGCGGATGCAGTGAAGTATGGTTGACCGAACGGGGAAATATCTATGGTTATAATAATCTGGTTGTTGATTTCCGCAATATACCTGATATGAAAACTTTTGTGCCCAGAGTTATCATGGATTGTACGCATTCGGTTCAACGTCCTGGTGCAGCAGGAGGAAAAACGGGAGGTAACCGTGAGTTTGTACCTGCCATGGCTTTGGCTGCAAAGGCTTTCGGAGCCAATGGCTACTTTTTTGAGACCCATCCGGATCCGGAGAAAGCTTTGAGTGACGGTCCTAATATGTTGTATCTGAAAGATCTTAAATCTGTAATAACCTCATTGTTATGACAAAAATACGGGATATAGCCATAAAATGTTTCAAGGACGAGGCACAGGCTATTTTAGACCTGATACCCCAGCTTGATGACCACTTTGATGAGGCTGTCAATTTGATTTTGAAATGTAGCGGTAAGGTTATTATAACCGGAGTGGGCAAAAGCGGGCATATTGGAGCCAAGATGGCAGCTACGTTGTCCAGTACGGGTACACCAGCCTTTTTCATAAATCCGCTTGATGTGTTTCATGGCGATTTGGGAGTAATGACGGTGAATGACGTGGTGATAGCCATTTCCAATTCAGGACAGACTGACGAATTGCTGCGTTTTGTGCCTTACCTGCTTGAACATCATATTCCTTTGATAGGTATTTCCGGAAATCCGGAATCTCTTTTGGCCAAGTATGCCACGTGTCACCTGGATGTCAGGGTACGTAAAGAAGCCTGTCCGCTTAATCTGGCGCCAACCTCGTCAACTACCGCCACATTGGCTATGGGGGATGCGTTGGCTTGTGCACTGATTGAGATGAGACATTTTGAAGCCAAGGATTTTGCCCAGTTCCACCCCGGAGGAACATTGGGTAAACGGTTACTGACGACTGCTCGTGATGTGATGAGGAGCAATGACCTTCCGGTCATACCGCCTGAAATGAGTCTTGGTGAGGCTATTATTCATGTTAGCAAAGGAAAGTTGGGATTATGTGTGGCTGAAGTAGATCATAAGATTGTGGGGCTGATTACAGACGGTGATGTACGTAGGGCAATGGAAAGTCTGAAGGACAAGTTTTTTAATGTGCCGGTCAGTGCCGTGATGACACGAAAGCCCAAGTGTGTGTCACCGGATACCAAAATAGCAGATATACAGAAAATCATGCATAAGAATATGATCCATACCGTATTGGTGGTAGATGATGAGAATCATTTGCTGGGTGTAGTAGATCATTTCAGTTGTATGTTTTAAGGTAAAACGACTGTTGGGAGCAGTCAGCACAACCCCGTCGGGTGGCTGTGCGGAAAGGAATTCAGGAAATGAAGAAAAGTGTTGTTTTGTTTTTGATAGGGATGTTATGGATACATCCCTTACTTTTTGCACAATCAGTGTGCTGTGATTCGCTGACTGTTTCTTTATTAAAGGATAACGGAGCTGAAATTTCGGAAAAGAATAAAGTCGTTCTTCTGCCCAGCGGTCAGGAGAAATTTGATGATTTATTTAAATCAATATCCCAGGCTCGCCGTTATGTTTATTTGGAATATTTCAATTTTCGAAACGATTCTATCGGTAATGCATTGTTTCGGCTTCTGTCCAAAAAAGTCAGTGAAGGGGTTAAAGTCAGGGTCATTTATGATGATTTTGGCAATGTCAGTAATGACCAGCCTTTAAGAAAACGGAAAATGCGTCATATGCAGGGAAACGGGTTGGATGTGCAGGTATTTGATCCGGTGGTGTTTCCATGGATTAATCACGCTTTCCACCGCGACCACCGAAAGATTGTTGTCATTGACGGACAGATCGTTTATACCGGAGGTATGAATGTGGCCGATTATTATATCCATGGTAAGCCTGAAATAGGACAGTGGCGGGATATGCATTTACGGGTTGAAGGTGATATTGTGCCGGCGTATCGAGATATTTTTTGTGATATGTGGGAAAGATGTGGAGGTGAAAAGATTGACAGTACGGAATATTTGACAGATTCACTTCATACGGTTTTTTTTGCAGGATTGAAACCGGATATGGATTCTACAGCTGGACATAAGCTGATTGCTGTTGTTGACCGTGTGCCGCGTAAAACACCCACAGCTATCAGAAAAGCCTATATTCATTCCATAGACAATGCCGACAGTTGCATACAGATCGTCAATCCGTACTTTACCTTGGTCAGGAGCGTACGCAAAGCGCTCTATCGTGCGTTGGATAGAGGGGTAAGGCTGGAAATCATGTTATCTACTAAATGTGACGTGAAAGTAACGCCGGATGTGTCGGCTTATTATGCGCGTAAATTGATGAAGCGTGGGGCAGAGATTTATTATTATGAAGATGGGTTTCATCATTCCAAGGTGATGATGGTGGACAGTTCGTTTTGTACAGTCGGTTCTGCCAACCTGAATAGCAGAAGTCTGAAATATGATTATGAGGTGAATACATTTATTTTCGATCGTCCTACGACCAATCGGTTGCAGACCATATTTGAGGCCGACAAGAAAAAGTCAACATTGCTTACACCTGAAAATTGGAAAGAACGTCGTACCTTGGGGCAACGTATCAAGGGGTGGTTCTTTCATTTTTTGTCTCCGTTAATCTGACGAGGAAGGCAATAACAAATAAAAAGAGCCCTTCCATAAACTAAAAAGGGCTCTTTGAAACGGCTTGTTAAATATTTATTCGTTTTCACTGATCAGGCAATCACGCATCAGGCAGATATCCAATTCGTCAATACCATGTCCGATCAGTTCATCCCGATCGTTATCAAAGGGCTGAAGGTATGATTCGTTGTGTTCCGGCCGGTATTTTCGGATATATTGCCGATAAAGTCCGACGGCTTCACGTATGTTCCCTGCACACCAGGCAGTATGTCCGGCGTTGAGAAAGTCTTCCCAAGTAGCCTTTTCGTGATCCAGTAATTTGCGGTAATATTTTTCGGCCTGTTCGTAACGGTTCATCTTGAAGTTACACCATGCAATTGCACGCCAGGAAGGTATGACTTTCTCGCCGTTGTATTCCAGTTGGTAAAAACGTTTGGCTGCTTCTTCAAATCTGTTGAGCTGCATCAGACACAGACCGGTTTCAGAAAGCAGGCGTGCGTCATTGGCCGTTGTTTCACCCAGTTTCTCAAGACAGTTCAGGGCCTGTTCATATTTATCCATGGCAGAATAACACAGATACATCTGTTTGAGAATCCATGCATTGTCCGGATTGAGCAGGTCTGCCTGTTGATAATAGAATATGGCTTTGCTCGGATTTTCTGTACGCTGGTAACAGAATGCCATTTTCTGCAGTAGCTCTGCAGTAGCAGTTTCGGTTTGTAATACTTCCTCAATGTAACTGATGGCATCCTTATAGCATTTCCGTTTAATCAGAAAATCAGTCATTCCGGTAAGGTAAACCGGTGTGGAAATGATTCTTTTCAGTATCGGATAACTTGTAAAAAGCAAATCAGCTTTGAATGGATCCGTAAATTGACTTCTTTGGGGATATAATTTGAAGAAGCGGTAAAGGTTCTGCATGTAATTGCGGTAGATATTGGGAATGCTCAGATTCTCTGTTGCAATATCCTTGATTGTATCTTCGTTGCCTTCCAGTTGTGCACTGAACTGCGACATCATAAGGTCGCGTTGCGTGGGCATGATTTGCGATAGCATCATGCAGAGCGAGTATTTGTCCGAGTCGCAGAAGTTGCCTGTACCGATCAGCATTTCAAGCGGTGAACTGGTCTGGTTGGCGAAAATCCGGTTGATGTCAGGATGATTTTTGTCGAACGGCATGAACCAGTTGGCTGTATGACGGAAAAAGGCATAACCTTTTAATGCAGAGAAGGTACCCAGATTGATATCAATGCCTTCTTTGCCCATCTCAATGATTTTTTTCATATTGTCAGCCAGATGCTTGTTTCCTTTTTCCCACTCCAGGTTCGGTTCGCCTCTCAGTGCTTTCCCCAATTCGTCTTCCAGTTCGTCCAGTCCCATTTTGTGACGCTGATATCCTTTATTCTTCATCAGGTCGGGGAAAATTTCGTTTTGCAGTTTCTTTTCTGCTTCCTTGGTTTCGAGGCTGAGCAGGCATTGTCTTTGCAGAATCTCCAGTTCGTCAAGAATACGGCTGTCCTGAGCTAGCAAGATGAGGCCTTCGCACAAGTCAGGGTAGAGCTTCATTCTTTCTTCGTATTTGATGTACGTCCAAACTGTGGCTATCAGGGCGCGGGCACGGACCTCTGCAGAATCGGAAGAACAGAAATACAATATGATACGGAATTTCTGAGGATCAAAAGTTTCAAACAATCCAAGCATGATGGCACTGACTACTAATGGTTGCCAACGTATGTCGAGATTTGAAATAAAGTCTTTCAGAATGCCGGCATCTCCCGTATTCATGCTTTTTTCTGTCCATATCCAGTTGAAAACGGTGATGAGCTGTTCATATATTTTTTGATAGTCTTCTTCTAAAGAAGTCTGCTTAACTTCAGGATGAGTTAATGTTTGGTCATCTTTCAGTTTATCCGTCAGCAGTATAATTCGTGCAACAATGTTTTCGAGGGTATTCCCATCGGCTACGTGGCTTTTTTTATAGCATTCAGCAAACAGACTGTTATTCTGTCGTATCTTATGCTCGTGAGCGGCGTCTTCCAGCAAGGTGAATGTCCGTTGTATCAGAGCTTTGTATATTTTTTCTCTTTCAGGATCACTGGCGCCCTGTTGCATGAAGTGTAGCATCATGCCATAATCTTGCCGGATGGCATCCAGTTCGTTATGCTGTTCGGCTGCTGCAGTGTCGGCCAGGATACCTTGTATGCAACTGAGTGCTTCTGTGAGATGTCTGTTGAGAAGTGCTTTTTCGGCATCTTTGTAGAGTAGATCAAAACTGTCCGGGTTCATATCGTTTTATTTGATAAAGAGAGTGGAAATGAGTGTATCGCCTTTGTATTGGTTAGTGATAAGTGCTCTTTTTCTTAGGAAACGGATGGCTGTGGCCACTTGTTGGTTGTCAAATGAATGCGTCGGTTTGAATTGCGGCAGTTTGAGTGTGTCTATAGTGGCGGTTTCCAGAGGGTAGCTGTTCAGGATATGGACTACACTGTCTTGCTTTTTTTTCTGGTTGATTGCTCCTACAGCTTGATTGTATCCTTTGACTAACAGTTCAATCTGCTGTTTCTTTCGTTTGTCACCCACTGCTTTTGATGTGGCAATGAAGGTCATCAGTTGGATATGTTGTTTTTGGCTGCTGTAAATGCTTTTGTGTCCGGCAGCCCGTGCTTGTGTGGCATACGGTTCCGGCAGGAAGGCCGCATCGATGGTTCCATTGAGCAACATGTTGCAGCGCAGATTGATATCGTTGATTTGAGGATGATAAATACTTCCGGCATCCAGTTTGTTCTGTTGGATGATTGTGTCAAGCAGTAAATCTGTGATGGAGTGGCGGGCCATGGCAATCATGCGTTCCTTGAGATGAGCTGGAGTACGCATACGTTTGCTTTTGATGGTAACCAGTTCGTGATATCCATCGGCCGGTATAATCGCATAAAGTCCTGTACCCTTGCTTTGCATCAGGGCTGCTCTGATCAGGTCAGAGTATGCTACGTCCGTACGTCCGTTGATGACGGCCGTGTCACAATCCATCTGTGCCATGTATTTGGTGAGGCGTACGTCAAGGCCCAGACTGTCGAATATACCGCATTTTTCGGCATAAAACAAGGGAAGACAGTCAAGAGTAGGCATGACGGCTACTTTAAGGGCGAGTGAGTCACGTTGTGCCTGTTCTTTGGCTAAGACAGCCGGATCTGGTTTGATCCGGTTACAGCTTGCGCACAGCATCAGGATAATGAGAATGGGAAAGAATCTTTTCATCAGGATACAGATATGTGGTAAACAAGTAAGGGCAACCCGTAAGAAACAAGTCGCCCTTATAAATTATGATGTGAATCTGTTATTCAGAAGGATTAACCTTTGATGGCAGCTACACCCGGAAGCACCTTGCCTTCGATTGCTTCAAGCAAAGCACCACCACCGGTTGAGATGTAAGATACCTGGTCAGCCATACCGAACTTGTTGATACATGCTACAGAGTCACCGCCACCGATCAATGAGAAAGCACCGTTCTTGGTAGCTTCTGCAATAGCTTCTGCAATAGCGCGTGAACCGGCTGTGAAGTTATCAAATTCGAATACACCGGCAGGACCGTTCCAAAGAATAGTCTTGGCACCTGTGATAGCTGCAGCGAATGCCTTCTGGGTTTCAGGACCTGCATCCAGACCTTCCCATCCTTCAGGAATGGCATTGGCCATGCAAACCTGTGTATTGGCATCGTTAGAGAAAGCGTCTGCTGCTACGCAGTCAGTACCCAATACAAGGTTAACACCTTTGGCTTTAGCTTTGGCGATGATCTCAAGAGCCAGGTCAAGCTTGTCGTCCTCGCAGATAGAGTTACCGATCTGGCCACCCTGTGCTTTGGCGAATGTATAAGTCATACCGCCGCAAAGGATCAGGTTGTCTACCTTGTCCATCAGGTTCTCGATGATACCGATCTTGGTAGAAACCTTAGAACCACCCATGATGGCAGTAAACGGACGCTTGATGTTGCTCAATACATTGTCAACAGCCTGTACTTCCTTCTCCATCAGGTAGCCCAACATCTTGTTGTCAGCATCAAAGTAGTCAGCGATGACAGCTGTAGAAGCGTGTTTGCGGTGAGCTGTACCGAATGCATCGTTAACATAGCAGTCAGCGTATGAAGCCAAAGTCTTGGCAAATTCTTTCTGAGAAGCCTTCATAGCCTTCTTGGCTTCTTCGTATGCTGGATCTTCTTTGTCGATACCTACAGGCTTGCCCTCTTCTTCAGGATAGAAACGAAGGTTTTCGAGCAACAATACTTCGCCCGGCTTCAATGCTGCAGCGGCGTCAGCAGCTTTAGCGCAATCAGGAGCGAACTGAACAGCTACACCAAGTTTTTCAGAAACGGCGTCTACAATCTGGCTCAAAGAGAATTTGGCATTCACTTTGCCTTTGGGCTTACCCATGTGTGACATGATGATCAGTGCACCACCGTCAGCCAAAATCTTTTTCAAGGTAGGGAGAGCACCGCGGATACGGGTGTCGTCAGTGATTTTACCATTCTCATCCAATGGAACATTGAAGTCCACGCGAACGATTGCCTTTTTGCCGGCAAACTTGTAATTGTCAATAGTCATAATTCTTAATATTTTAAAAAGGTTTAAGATTTTCCTTTGTTGGTTATTCCTCGCTGGAACCACGCAAAATTAGCTTTTTTCTCTTAATTCTGCAAACTTGAAAGCGGTTTATTTTGTATTTCCAGATAGAATCAGGACTTGTTTTGTCCTTTTTCTTTTTTACTTTTGTTGTGAACGGTTCCAGTTTGTGGGCAGGGCTGTGCAGAAAGTTTGTGTTGGTTCTGGTAATGTTTGCAAATCATTACTAGTCCGCAGGCATCACATTTAGGTTGGCGGGCTATGCAGGTATAGCGTCCGTGCAGGATAAGCCAATGGTGGGCTTTTGGGATCAGTTCGGCAGGGAAATTCCGTACAAGTTCCTTCTCTACGCTGTATGGAGTGGTGCAACGTGCCGGAACAAGACCGATGCGATGGCTTACTCTGAACACATGTGTATCTACAGCCATGGCTGCCTTTTCAAAAATGACAGCCTGTATGACGTTGGCTGTTTTGCGTCCTACGCCCGGCAGGCGGACCAGTTGGTCAAGATCTGAGGGAACCTCACTGTGGTATTCATTGACGAGCATGTTGGCCATGCCCCAAAGGTGTTTGGCCTTGTTATTGGGATAACTGATGCTACGGATGTAGTCGAACAATACGTCCGGGTTGGAAGCAGCCATGGTTTCCGGGTCTGGAAAATCGCGGAACAGGTCTGGTGTGACCATGTTGACACGTTTGTCTGTGCATTGTGCAGAAAGAATAACGGCTACGAGCAACTGGAACGGGTTATTGTAATGTAGTTCTGTTTCTGCAACCGGCATGGTTTGTTCAAAATAGTCAATGACTTTATGATAAAGTTCTTGTTTTTTCATTGTTTTTTGCTTTGGATTTGCTCACGGAAGACTGATGTTCCGATTTGGGGTGCAATATTCGCAAATTTTCTTGAGTATCCCAAGTAAAAGTTTGCTTTTTTAAGGGAGAGTATTTCCGAAAGGTGGATATTTTTATTGGCTTTCTTTCTGAAAAAATTCAGCTGTTTTCATTTTATTTTGTATTTTCAGCCTTGAATTCTGAAACCTGCAAGCGATGTTAAAGAAAGGAATCTACGAGAATATTATCAATCAGGAAGTTGAAAGAAATATACAGGAAACCGAGGCGCATCAGTTGGTTTGTCTGCGCGAACAGATAGATGCGGCAGAGTCTTCCAAAATTCTGGCTGATTATCTGGCAAAAGCCATCCGGCAGAAGTTGGAAGACACAGAGAATGTACACGACAGGATGACCTTGGTTAATCGGATATTGGCGGAGTATGGTCTTGTAGAGGACGTGCTGATAGCCGATACTTCGAATCTCTTGACGGAGGTGATGACGCAACAGAAAGACCTGTTGCAGAAACACAGCCGTTCGGAAACCGTTCGTCCGCAGTCTGGTTTCCGGGTGAGCAATCTCTTTACCGGTGGAAATAGTGTTCTTTCATTAGGTGAAGAAATTCGTCGTGAAATCGCCAGTGCTGATGAAATTTATTTTATTGTCTCTTTTTTGAAGCTTTCTGGATTACGACTGCTGTTTGATGATCTGAAAAACTTTTGCCAACGTGAAGGTACTCGTTTGCGTATTATCACGACTACCTATTGTGGTGCCACCGAAGTCAAGGCTGTGCAACAGCTTTCCGAACTTCCTCATACGGAAATCCGCATTTCCTATCATACGGAGATCGAACGTCTTCATGCCAAGGCATATATTTTTATGCGTAATTCAGGCATGCACACTGCTTATATTGGTTCGTCTAATCTTTCCAAATCAGCTCAGACGGATGGATTGGAATGGAATATGCGTGTGACGAGTATAGAGAATCCGCATATCATCAAAACTGCTTTGGCTACCTTTAATCAGTATTGGAACAGTTCGAACTTTGAGGATTTTCGTGTGGGAGGTTTGGAAAAATTCCAAAATGAATTGCATCAGAATACTTTTAAAGAAAAATCAGATGTCTTCATTTACCAACGCTATGCCTTACTTCCTCATCAAAAGCAGATTCTAGACAAACTGAAAGTAGAACGTGAAGAGTGTGGTAACTTCCGTAACCTGATAGTGGCTGCTACCGGAACAGGAAAGACTGTCATTTCTGCTTTTGATTATCAGGGCTTTCATCATAGTCAATCAGAGAAAGGCCGGACCAGCCGTATTCTTTTTACTGCTCATCGGGAGGAAATTCTCCGGCAGTCGTTATATACTTATCGTAGTGTGTTGCAAGATGCCAACTTCGGGACATTGTGGGTTGGTAATGAAGCTCCGCAAACCGAAGCCGATTATGCCTGTCTTTTTGTTTCCGTCTCCATGTTTAACTCACGATTTGAAAGTCTTTTCTCACAGCTTCCGGCTGATTACTATGACTACATTGTTATAGACGAAGCCCATCATAGTCAGGCCGACAGTTATCGGAAACTCTTTTCTCATTTCCATCCTCAATTGCTGATAGGACTTACTGCTACTCCAGAACGTATGGACGGTAAGGACCTGCGTCCGGATTTTGGCGGACGCATTAGTGCAGAGATTCGTCTTCCGCAAGCTCTTCAGGCCGGACTGCTGACGCCCTTTCAATATCTTTGTGTGACAGATTGTACCGATCTGAGCGATGATTCCCTTTGGAATGGACAGCGTTACGTCATCGAACGTCTGGCTGACAAACTGTGTTTGCCAGAGCGGGCGCAGCGTATTGTAGACGCTTTGCATCATTATCTGGCCGATGAATATAAGTGTCGTGCCTTGTGTTTCTGCGTCAACAAAAAACATGCTGATTTTATGGCGCAGCAGTTACAGAAATATGGATTAGGCGCGCAAAGCCTGACTTCCGACACGCCGCAACCTCAACGTAAGCAATTGGCTCAAGATCTTCGAAACGGACAGGTTCACTACCTGTGTGTGGTAGACATTTTCAATGAAGGTGTCGATATTCCAGAGGTAGATACAGTACTGTTTCTTCGTCCAACAGACAGTTTGACTATATTCCTGCAGCAGTTGGGGCGTGGTCTTCGTCTTTCTCCCGGGAAGACAGAGCTAACCGTTCTTGATTTTGTGGCGCAAGCCCATAAAAAGTATGATTTGGCTTCAAAATTCAGAGCCCTGACCCTACGTCCGGAAAAGAACATCGTCCAGCAAATTACAAACGGTTTTACTTTTTTACCTGCTGGCTGTAACATTATCATGGAGAAGCAAGCCAGACAATACATTTTGGAGAATATTCAGCAAGCCATTTACAACAAGACTCGTTTGATAAAAGAAATCAATACCTATACGGCGTTGCCCACCTTGACCCAATTTTTAGATAATAATGGGCAAGACATCCGGATCGTATATGTGGGTAACAGATGTTGGACGTCTCTAAAACGGGCAGCTGGCCGTATTTCCTATTCAGACGATGCAGTTACAAGACGTCTGGAAAAAGGTATGGGTAATTTGATACATCACAATACGGTTTCTTACTTGCACTTCGTATCAGATTTTATGTCCGGCAGTAAGCGATATCTGAATAAGGACTGTCTGCCGTATGCTACTATGCTCTATTACAACCTTTATCAGGAACGGATAGACAAAACGGAACTGAAGGGGATGGGGGTGTATGAGGCATTGAATTTGCTTCACGACGACCTTTATAGATATTTCAAGCAGGAAGCCATGGAAATCGTATCTTATTTGTTGGCCCATTTGGAGATTACTACTACACCTCTCGGCTCAGAGATATTGCCGGGCATTGAACTTTACGGTTGTTATACGCGTGAAGAAATATTCACGTTAGTAGGACGACAAACTGAAGAGAAAAGAATGTCCGGTTCTGTTTCGGGTTTATTTAATTTGCCTGAATATAATGCCACTTTACTTTTTGTGACGTTGAACAAATCGGATAAGGACTTTTCGCCTTCCACCCAGTATGATGATTATGTCATCAATGAAGATTATTTTCATTGGCAATCCAAGAATACCGATTCACATTATAATAGGGGAGGGCGGATTTATACCGAACAACCTCAACGACATAACAAGATTATACTCTTTGTACGTGAGGAAAAGAAAGACGGTTTCGGAAATACCTGTTCTTTTCATTGTTTTGGTCTTGTGGACTATGTTTCTTCTCATGGTGATTTCCCCATGAATATCATTTGGCGACTGGAAAAACCCGTGATGCCACGGTATTTGAAAGTAGTGTAAAAACGAATCTATGCCTGTCACAATATGATAAACTCAGATTTCGCAGAAGCTATACTTAGCTATCCGTTGTCTGTTGCTGTCTTTTTATCATTGGTGTAGGTAGATCCTTTTTTAGTATGGGTGGGTCCCATGAAAAAAACTTTGGGGTGATTTTTTAAGCTCAGGAAATGACAGGAAGAAGGAAGGTTTGACTCTGTTTCAGGTCTGGATTTTCAACCTCCCCCATGTTAAATACAGGATGAAACAGCTTCACTTCTTCATTGTTGTTTTTATATTATTGAATAACAGGGTGTTACGGGTGAATAACTGTGCTTCATTTTCTTTTATTTTTACTTTGTATTTTAAGTGTTAATTTGTAAATAAAACATATCAACATCTTTCCGAAATCCGGCTTTTTTCAGAAAAAGTAAGGCTTACTTTTTTGAAAGTAAGCTTTACTTTTTTTGAGATGTCAGAATTTCTGAATTTTGGTGTCCGATAGGTTGGAAGTCTCAGTTCTGACTTGAAAGGCAGGTGAAGGAGAAAGTGAAGGAGTGGTGAACCATCTGATGTCTTGTGAAGGATGGTCATTCACCCTGAAAGCCGCATAAATAAAAGGGGAGTGAAGGGGTGAAGGGGTTTTTAAAGAAAAATATAGGAGTAGACGTTTGTTATCTTTTAAATTTAGAATGCCTGGACTATCATGTATATTGAAATTATATAATGCGAGAATAAGGAAAAGTCATTTCTTTGGAATATTATAAAAACAGAAACAGTTTGGGAAAGGAAATAATCCAACAGTATATTTCCCTTCCCAAAATATTAAAATCCATTGTGTCTGAATTATATTATCAAAAAATTTTCTTTTATATATTCCCTCGGTCTATTGCTTTTTTATCGATGCGATGCGTAACGGATGCCTTTTCAAAATAATTCAGTTTAGCTTTTTAGCGTAGTATTCTTTTCCTTTTTCTTATAGTGCAACAGGTATTCGTAATGAATGTACCCATGAAGGACAATTATCGTTTGGTTACGGTAATCATGAATGTAACGGCAACAATGGCGACAGAAATACCGATAATGATATTGGTTGTCAGTGGTTCTCCGAATACGAGTGTACCAACCACGATAGCTGTGATAGGTTCAAATACGCCGAGTACTGAAGCTTTGGTCGCTCCAATGTTACGCGATGCGATGGCTAGAGTGGCCGTGGAGACTATGGTTGGCAGCAAAGCCAGTCCCAAGAGGTTAAGCCAGTCGTGTGCTTGAGTGATTCCTGCGGTGATGACAGTGTCTGAAATGAGAATTTTACCTAGAAAAACGATTGCTCCCACAGTGAGGGCATAGAATGTAAGCAGGGTGTTGGAGATGTTGGCAATGGCTTTACTCCGGTTGATGATGACAATAAAAAGCGCATAGACTAATGCTGAAGCGATTGATAGCACGACACCGAAGGGATCAGTAGTCTGTGTTCCGTCGCTTTGCGTCATGATGAGCACACCGCCGAACGTTGCAGCGATAGCCAGCCAAACCGGCCACGAGGGCACGACCCTTAAAAACACCATGATGATGGCCACCAGCACAGGGTAGAGGAACACTAAAGTGGTAGCCAGTCCGGAAGCAATGTACTCGTAGGCCTCAAACAGAAAGAGACTGCTCATGGTGTAGAGAAGTCCTAGAACAAGCAATACGCCAGCTTGTTTTCCTGTGATTCGGAAACTTTGCCGACGGAACAGCAGAAACAGGCCCAGAATCAATACCGCAAAAATATAGCGGAAAAAGAGGATGGATTCCGTGGCGGCACCATGTTTCATGAGTGGCACTGCGAATAGTGGATTCAAACCATACGTAACACCGGTGATAATTCCAGCCGGATAGCCGATGATGGCATTCTTGCTAAGCTTTTTCATGTATTTGCAGAAGTATATATGTTTATTGGGGTGCAAAATTAATCATTAAAATAATAAATGCAGGTTTTTCGAGGGGATTAATCCGATGTCGGGGAATGATATTTCTACCAGGGATTGCTGTGTACCGGTCAATTTAATAGTGGCAGTATATAATGATTTTTAAAAAAAATAATGATTTGGTGTTTTTTATCGAAAAATATTTGATATTTTAAATACTTTTAATATAATTGCAGTCAATTATGTTGAATGGCAAGTCAATTACATCTTATCAAGGTCAAGTTAACAATCTGAGGCAAAATTATTCTAGATGAATTATATAAGTTAGGTGATTATTCAATAGGGTATACTTGCTTATTATGATTGAGTTGTATAGCTTTAATTCTATATGAAAATCCTTCTTCTGAAGGTAATGTTTAATTTCTTATGATGAGATAGACTGATTGTATTGCTATCTTATTACCGTGGTGATGAAGCTGATATTGTTGGTTTTAGTCAATATATAAGAATAGAAGTGAGTATGTTGTTTTTATAACAAGGTCAAGTATTTATATTATAGAGTTCAATGTTATGATGAAGTTGAATTTGTTACGTCATTTATGTTTAGGCGTATTGTTGTCCGGAGCAATGGTTGTCAGAGGGACGGATCTGGAAACGGCATTGGTGCTGAGTTTCAAAGATGGCACGAAGATGGCTTATCATCTGTCCGCGCGTCCTGTGTTATCTTTTAAAGGCTCTGTCCTTCATGTTGTATCAGGTGATGTGACTGTGGATTATCCATTGGATCAGGTTTGGAAACACACGTTTGAGGAGGTGGAGGCCAGTGCGGTGACTGAGCGGCATGCTGGCGTCGGTGTGGTCCGTGTTGTCGGTAATCAGGTTCGTTTTTCCGGTTTGCCTTCCGGTCAGGCTGTGTCGGTTTATTCGGCAGACGGTCGTCAAGTTGCCTGTTACCGTGTTGGAGGAGATGGTTGTGGCGAGTTGTCCTTGCAAGCTTGTCCGGCCGGTTTGTATGTGATCAAGTATGGAAAGTCTACACTTAAAATAATGAAAAGATGAGAACGGGTTTGTTAAAAATGCAGTCTTGTTTGTAGGGTTGCTGGCATCCGCACTGTCACCGGCCCAGAATGTGATCAGTGTCTATCAGATCGATGGTAGTGTGAGGGTGTATGACAAGGTAGACAGCATTGTCTGTACGACAGACAACCAGGAGATTCATTCTATGGGCAGGATCTACAGTTTGCCGGTTTCGGATGTAGACAGTGTGGTGTATGAGTCTTTTGCTGATTTTGTCACTCCCGGTCAGGAAGTGGATCTTGGCCTGAGTGTGAAGTGGGCCGGATGGAATGTCGGTGCAAATCGGCCTGAGGAGTATGGCGGTTATTATGCTTGGGGAGAGACGGAAGAAAAAGCGGGTTACACTAAGTCTGCTTATTCATATTATGACCAGACCAAAGATGAATGCATCCAGATTGGTTCAAATATCAGCGGTACGCAATATGATGTGGCCCATATCATTTGGGGAGACAATTGGCGTATGCCGGTCCAGACTGAATTCCAAGAGTTGAAAGACGAATGTAAATGGGAGTGGGTAATCTATAATGAGGTTTATGGTCAAAAAGTGACCGGTCCTAATGGAAACAGCATATTTTTTCCTGCTGCCGGGCATCGTACAGATGACTTGTTTGTCGGGCAAGGCACAGGAGGTGAATATTGGTCAGGTACGCTGTATGAAGGTTCTTCTTTGGCCACTTGGTATAATGGAATGGCTTATCTCGGCGCTTTTTCCGATGCAGGTAGCTATATGATTTATTATACGCGTGATGTAGGTCGTTCCGTTCTTGCCCATTAAATACAGGGTTTAAGTATAAAGAATGTTTTGTTTTCTTTTATTCTGTCAATGTGAAGGAAACAGGACAATGTAGATGGTTAGCATGTTCAGGGGTGTGCGGTTTTTCGGCATGCCCCTGTTTTTATTTACGTTGAAAAAGAACTGTTTTTTAGATCAAGAAAACCGGATTAAGTTTGTTATTGTAAAATATTATTTTTATTTTTGTGTAGGTTAGTCAAGTGTATCATTTTACGTCAATAAAAACTATTGTTATGAGAATCCGATTTTTACGTTTGTTCTCCTTGTGCGTTATTCTGACTTGTGCAAGGTCTTCCCATGCAGAAGATTTGAAACAGGCCCTGATGCTGGAACTGACAGACGGTTCCCGCGTGGCTTATTACCTGGAAACCCGTCCGAAGGTCAGCTTCAGCGGTACCGACCTGGTGCTGTCCGCTTCGGACGTGGAAGTAAGTTATCCGTTCGACAAGGTGCGTAAGTACACCTTCGAGATGGCCGATCCTTCGTCTGTGTCCTCCCCTTCGGGTGACGGGTCTTCGGTCCAGGTTTTGGCAGAGAGTGTCCGTTTCTCCGGTTTGCCGGCCGGATCGGAAGTAGCGGTCTATACGGCAGACGGCAGAAAAGTCTCTTTGCTCCGTGCGGATGCCGACGGGGGTTGCCGTGTGTCCCTGGCTACGATGCCGACGGGCGTTTATGTGATCAGTTACGGGAAGTGCAACCTTAAAATGATGAAGCGATGAAAGGGACATGGTTTAAGTTATTAGGCCTGATGTTGGGTTTGGTCCTGACGGTGCAGGCGTGGGGACAGGAAGTGTTTTATGTTTACCGTACGGACGGCAGCGTTCAGGTCTTTGAGCAGGCGGAAGTGGACAGCATGTTCTGCTCGCGCATGGATTTGTCGGGACGTGAGCAGGCTGGTTACGTGACCCAAGAGATCTGGACGCCGGACAGCGTGTACCGTATTCCGATGGCCGAGGTGGACAGCGTGGTGTTTGATGTGAACCGCCTGCAGGTGTCCGGCGATTACAAGGCGCTGGACGGTTATACTTACCATATAGATGCGGCCGATACCGGCAGCGGCCAGTTCACGGTGGCTTTTTCCGGTGAGGTGCCGGAATTCCAAGCTGGTGATGTAGTGGTGTTGCAGAGTGACACGGCCACTTTCCTGCGTCGTGTGAAGGATGCCGCAGCCGCAGGCGGGTATGTATCCTTGTCTACGGAGGCGGCTTATTTGTCCGACCTGTTTACATCCGGTTCCTTTGTGCTTTCCACTGAGCCTTCCCCGGTGGCAATGAAGCGTTCTTCTTCAGGCGATATGGTCTATTATCCGGTGGAAATCAGTTATTATGATGAGTCCGGGCAGTACCGCAGTGTGCGGCGCATGCCGTCCACGCAGGCAGAATTCGAGAACCGTGTGTTCAGCGAAGTTATAGACTATTCCGGTCAATCACTCCATAAGACGGATCATACCCATCTTTATCTGGAATCTTGCCGTTCTGATTTCAATCTGGATCTGGTGATGAGTTTCAATTTCAATTCGTTGAAGGAAGGTTGGGAACAGTATCATAAAGGCAACCTGGCCTTGTATAAGGCGGTGTTGCGTGGTAATGTGGAAACCGACTTCATGTTGCGTTTTGACGCGAAATATGAAAAGAATGAGGATTTTGATGAGATTCTGCTCAAGCGCAACGTGCATAAGCCCGTCGCTGTGAAGTTTGTCGTGGGGGCTGTCCCTGTAGTGCTTACTTTGAACACGCATTTGCTGGCTGACGGTGAATACAGCTGTGAAGGTGATTTTTCGGCTTATGCCGGTTATGCTTCCTCCACCACTGCCGAATTGGGTTTTTCATGGACACAGTCTTCAGGGTTGAAACCTTATGCCACATTCCATAATGATTTTATCTGGCATAAGCCAACTATTGAAGGCGAGGCTCATTTGAGTGAGAAATTGAGTGTATTTCCAAGGTTTAATTTTTCTTTATATGGTTTGGTCGGTCCGAGTTTTGACATTAAGCCTTATTTTCGTCAGACATTGGATTTAAGTTTCTGGGATGAACTGGGCAGCAATCCGAAAGATTATTATGGTTCGGAGTATAACATGTATACCGGTTTCGACGGAGCGGCCAGTGTGAATTTTTTGCCTTTGATTGGGAATGACCTTTTGGCCGGCCCCGTGGAATGGAATATCAACGACGCCCTGCTTTATACCTCCCCTTATGATATCTCTTTCAAAGAATCCTCTTCCGAGACCGTGATGGGAGGCCAGCCTGTTGAAGTAACTTTTTCAGTGCGGGATTACAACTACCTGTCCAAGCGTATGGTTACTCCCATTTTCCCATTGTCGGTGAAATTTGAAACCAACTGCGGCCGCGTGGAACGCGATTTTGCAAATGTGGATGTTTCCACCGGAGATGTGACTATGACCTGGATACCGTCAGCAGTTCCCGAAGGCGAAACGCCTTATCTCCAGGCCACGCTTTACGGCAGCGAAGGCAAGGTGTTGGCCGAGGACCGTTGGGAAACAACGATCCCTTCTGTCCGGACTTTGGAAGCCGGTTCCGTGACGGAAGAATCCGCTGTTCTTTCCGGTGAAGTGTCCGGTATTTCCGGTTCTTCTTCCGATTACCGTTACGGTTTCTTCTACGGCACCAGTTCTGTTCCTTCCGTAGGCGGCCGGGAAATCCGGGTTGGTTCCAATGGTGATGACAACTATACTTATTCTTTATCTGGTTTAAAGGATAATACGACTTATTACTATTGCGCTTATTTGTTAGTAGACGGTCATTATACTTATGGTGAAGTCCGTCAGTTTACGACCAAAAAAGCAGCTACGGTCCGGACAACAGATGCAAGTTCGGTAACGACATCCACAGCCGTATTATCAGGAATAGTATCCGGCCTTTCCGGTTCTTCCTCCGATTGCAGTTATGGTTTCTTCTACGGCACCGGACAGATACCTTCGGTTGACGGTCAGGAAGTCCGTGTAGGTACCAGCCATGAGGGCAGTTATACCTGTTCATTGAGTGGTTTGACAGAGAATACCACTTATTATTTCTGTGCCTATCTGTTGATTGATGGCCAGTATCGTTATGGTGACGTACTGAGTTTCAGAACGAATGGTTCCCTTTCCGTCCAGACTGGCGGTGTCAGTGAGGTGACTGCGAATTCTGCTGTGCTTTCCGGTGTGATTGATGGCATTTCAGGCGTTTCTGGCAATTATCGTTATGGCTTCTTCTACAGTACCAGCCCGACACCTTATAACGGAGGACAGGAATATGCTGTGAGCGTGAGTGAGAATGGTAGCTTTACTTATCCTGTTTCCGGTTTGGCGGAAAACACCACTTACTATTATTGTGCCTATTTGTGGATAGATGGCCGTTTCAGTTATGGCGAGGTTTATAGTTTTACTACCGAAAAGGCTTCACCGGTAAAGACACTTGGAACAGTTTCCGTGAAATCAACTTCTGCGACTCTGTCCGGATCAGTGTATGGCGTGGCCGGTTCTTATTCCGAATGCAGTTATGGTTTCTGTTATGGTACCAGCCCAAAACCCTATGTGGATGGAGAGGAAGTCGAGGCCGGTACTTATGAGGATGGCGAATACACCTTTAGCTTGTATGACCTGGATGACATGACCACATACTATTATTGTGCTTACCTCTCAATAGACGGGGAGTATTCTTATGGCGAGGTGCTCAGTTTTACCACACCGAAATCCAATACGGATATTACACCCGGACAATATGTTGACTTAGGTTTGAGTGTGAAATGGACCAGTTGCAATATTGGTGCGGATGCGCCGGAAGAATACGGGGGCTATTATTCCTGGGGCGAAGTGTCGGAAAAAGATGATTATTCCTGGGGAAATTATACCTATTATGATATGGTTCAATATAAGTGGATCAAGATCGGTACCAATATTTCCGGAACGGAATATGATGTAGCCCGTCGTCGTTGGGGAATAGATTGGCGTATGCCTACAAGAGAAGAATGGACAGAGCTGGTAGAAAAATGTGAATGGGAGTGGATCACCTATAAAGGTACCAAGGGTCAGAAAGTGACCGGGCCTAATGGAAACAGCATATTCTTTCCGGCTGCCGGGCATCGTGCAGATGACTTGTTTGTCGGGCAAGGCACAGAAGGTGAATATTGGTCTGGTACGCTGTATGAAGGCACTTCTTTGGCCATTTGGTATAATGGAATGGCTTATCTCGGTGCTTTTTCCGCTGCAGGTAGCTATATGATTTATTATACGCGCTATGTAGGCCGTTCCGTTCGTGCTGTTCTTGCCCATTAAATACAGGGTTTAAGTATAAAGAATGTTTTGTTTTCTTTTATTCTGTCATTGTGAAGGAAACAGGACAATGTAGATGGTTAGCATGTTCAGGGGTGTGCGGTTTTTCGGCATGCCCCTGTTTTTTATTTACGTTGAAAAAGAACTGTTTTTTGGATCAAGAAAACCGGATTAAGTTTGTTATTGTAAAATATTATTTTTATTTTTGTGTAGGTTTTTCAAGTATATCATTTTACGTCAATAAAAACTATTGTTATGAGAATCCGATTTTTACGTTTGTTCTCCTTGTGCGTTATTCTGACTTGTGCAAGGTCTTCCCATGCAGAAGATTTGAAACAGGCCCTGATGCTGGAACTGACAGACGGTTCCCGCGTGGCTTATTACCTGGAAACCCGTCCGAAGGTCAGCTTCAGCGGTACCGACCTGGTGCTGTCCGCTTCGGACGTGGAAGTAAGTTATCCGTTCGACAAGGTGCGTAAGTACACCTTCGAGATGGCCGATCCTTCGTCTGTGTCCTCCCCTTCGGGTGACGGGTCTTCGGTCCAGGTTTTGGCAGAGAGTGTCCGTTTCTCCGGTTTGCCGGCCGGATCGGAAGTAGCGGTCTATACGGCAGACGGCAGAAAAGTCTCTTTGCTCCGTGCGGATGCCGACGGGGGTTGCCGTGTGTCCCTGGCTACGATGCCGACGGGCGTTTATGTGATCAGTTACGGGAAGTGCAACCTTAAAATGATGAAGCGATGAAAGGGACATGGTTTAAGTTATTAGGCCTGATGTTGGGTTTGGTCCTGACGGTGCAGGCGTGGGGACAGGAAGTGTTTTATGTTTACCGTACGGACGGCAGCGTTCAGGTCTTTGAGCAGGCGGAAGTGGACAGCATGTTCTGCTCGCGCATGGATTTGTCGGGACGTGAGCAGGCTGGTTACGTGACCCAAGAGATCTGGACGCCGGACAGCGTGTACCGTATTCCGATGGCCGAGGTGGACAGCGTGGTGTTTGATGTGAACCGCCTGCAGGTGTCCGGCGATTACAAGGCGCTGGACGGTTATACTTACCATATCGATGCAGCCGATACCGGCAGCGGCCAGTTCACGGTGGCTTTTTCCGGTGAGGTGCCGGAATTCCAAGCCGGCGATGTGGTGGTGTTGCAGAGTGACACGGCCACATATCTGCGCCGTGTGAAAGATGCAGCAATAGCAGGCGGGTATGTGTTCCTGTCTACGGAGGCGGCTTATTTGTCCGACCTGTTTACATCCGGTTCCTTTGTGCTTTCCACGGAGCCTTCCCCGGTGGCAATGAAGCGTTCTTCTTCAGGCGATATGGTCTATTATCCTATAGCGGTTGGCTATTATGATGAATCAGGCCAGTATCATGTGGTACATCGTAAGCCGTCCACGCGTGCGGAGTTCGAGAAACGGGTGTTCAGTGACGTTATAGATTATTCGGGAAAATCTTTTCATAAAACGGATTATACCAATCTTTATCTGGAATCTTGCCGTTTTGATTTCAATCTGGATCTGGTGATGAGTTTCAATTTCAATTCATTGGCGGAAGGTTGGGAGCAGTATCATAAAGGGAATCTGGCCTTGTATAAGGCGGTGTTGAGAGGCAATGCCGAAACCGACTTCATGTTGCGCTTTGACGCGAAATATGAAAAGAATGAGGATTTAGATGAGATTTTGCTCAAACGCAATATACATCAGCCGATAAGTGTGTGGTTTGCTCCTTCCGGAATTCCTATTAATTTAACGTTAAACACGCACTTGCTGGCTGACGGTGAATACAGCTGTGAAGGTAATTTTTCGGCTTATGCCGGTTTTGCCTCCTCCACCACGGCCGAACTGGGCTTTTCGTGGACACAGTCTTCCGGTTTGAAACCTTATGCTACTTTCAATCATGATTTTACCTGGCACAAACCGACTATTGAAGGCGAGGCTCATTTGAGTGAGAAACTGAGTGTATTTCCAAGGTTTAATTTTTCTTTATATGGTTTGGTCGGCCCGAGTTTCGACATCAAGCCTTACCTTCGTCAGACATTGGATTTAAGTTTCTGGGACGAACTGGGCAGCAATCCGAAAGATTATTATGGTTCGGAGTATAACATGTATACCGGTTTCGACGGGGCTGCCGGTGTGAACTTCTTGCCTTTGATCGGAAATAATATTTTGGCCGGCCCTGTGGAATGGAATATCAACGAAGCCCTGCTTTATACCTCCCCTTACGATATCTCTTTCAAGGAATCCTCTTCCGAGACCGTAATGGGCGGCCAGCCTGTTGAAGTGACTTTCTCAGTGCGGGATTACAACTACCTGTCCAAGCGTCCGGTTAGCTCCACTTTCCCCTTGTCGGTTAAGTTTGAAACGAACTGTGGTCGCGTGGAACACGATTTTGCGAATGTGGATGTTTCCACCGGAGATGTGACTATGACCTGGATACCGTCAGCTATTCCCGAAGGCGAAACGCCTTATCTCCGGGCCACGCTTTACGACAGCGAAGGCAAAGTGTTGGCCGAGGACCGTTGGGAAACGATGATCCCTTCTGTCCGGACATTGGAAGCCGGTTCCGTGACAGAAAAATCCGCCGTGCTTACCGGTGAAGTATCCGGTATTTCCGGTTCTTCCACTGATTGCCGTTACGGTTTCTTCTACGGCACCAGCTCCGTCCCCTCCGTAGGCGGCCAGGAAATCCGGGTTGGTTCCAATGGTGACGGCCGTTATACTTATTCCCTGTCCGGTTTAAAGGACAACACGACTTATTACTATTGCGCTTATTTGTCCGTAGACGGCCAATACACTTATGGCGACGTGCGCAGTTTTACCACGGAGAAGAAGAAAAACGAGATCACTCCCGGCCAGATGGTTGATTTAGGCTTGAGCGTGAAATGGGCCGGTTGGAATGTAGGTGCAAGTAGTCCTGAGGAATATGGCGGTTATTATGCCTGGGGTGAATTGTATGAGAAGAGTGATTATGACTATTATACTTATCAGTATTTTCAACAAAAGACTGATAATCCGTGGGATGAAGAAAATTGGATGTTCATTGGTAATAACATCAGCGGCACCCAGTATGATGTAGCCCGGGCTCAATGGGGCGGTAGTTGGCGTATGCCTACTTTGGCAGAATGCCAGGAATTGATTGATAAATGTACTTGGACTTGGACTACTTATAATGGTGTGAAAGGTCAAAAAGTGACCGGTCCTAATGGTAACAGCATCTTTCTTCCCGCTGCCGGTTCTCGCCGCGGTACGAGTGTCTACGGTCAGGGCTCAAACGGCAACTATTGGTCGGGTACGCTCGACGAGGGCTACAGCCTCTACGCTTATTCCCTGGGCTTCGGCAATGGCTATGCGTACTGGATCTACTACCATCGCTACTACGGTCGCTCCGTCCGCCCCGTCTCAGAATAAAAGGAGCTTTAGCTCCGTGTTGGATTGATTTAAAGCGGGCTTGTCCCGCTTATTGATCTAAAAATCCCTGAAGCGGGTCGAAAATTTATATTTTTTGCTTATGACGATACAAGAGAAATTAGAATCCGAACAGTCTCGTCCTGATAGGACGATTCTGTTCATTGGTGAAGGCAACTTTTATAAGGCTTATCAGGAAAGTGCCTGGCTGGCCTGTGGTCTGCTCCATCGGTTCAAGGCCTTTCGGCGTTTTGTCCGGAAGGCGGGTTGCGAAGTGGTTTATATCGGTTTTCCGAAAAGCAGTCTGGAAAAGTTTGTGGCAGGAAGAAGGTATGAGATGAAGGGTGATACTGTTTTGGTCTATTTGAATGATGATGAGCCTGAGCTTTCCGAATATTATGCCACCTGGTTGGCTTCCATTCCGATTATCAGTCTGAACAATAGCACAGGAGAACAGGATTCGCTTCGCGCTTTATGCCAAAAGGTGTTGGATTATCCGTTGGAAGAAAGCACACCGATGGCATGTGTGGTGTTTTTGGCTGAACTGCGTAAGCAAATAAAAGAAATATGTGTGACAAAGAACTCTTGATAGTATGGCTATTTATTTTTAAAAACAAAATCCCTTAGGTTAGTATTATTAATGATTATAATCCCGAATAAAGGTTAACCATGAAATACAGTTTGGATGATTTGTTGCAAATGAATGTAAGTTGGCAGGAGACGGACTTCTTATTCTTTTGGGGACATGCCAACCGGACCGAGAAGTTGGCCAAATCTTGCCTTAGCCAATGGTATCCGGCTTCTTTTATCGTGGATGGGGTGTATTACAACTGTGCCGAGCAGTATATGATGGCCGAAAAGGCCAGGTTGTTTGGAGATGAAGATGTCCGTAGCCAGATCCTTTCAGAATATCACCCGATGGCTATAAAGAAGTTGGGGCGTAAGGTGAGGAATTATGATGACGCGGTTTGGAAAGCGAGACGGTTTGATGTGGTGGTGGAAGGTAATATGGCCAAATTTTTACAGAACAGCAAACTTGGTGATTTCCTGTTGGAGACAGGAGAGAAAATATTGGTTGAAGCCAGTCCCAATGATGATGTCTGGGGTATAGGACTGGATGAAAATTCAGCCGATGCCTGTTGTCCCTGCAAGTGGAAAGGTACCAATCTGCTCGGTTTTGCATTGATGGAAGTGAGGGACAGATTGAGATCAGATGAAAACCAGTCCAATCAGCCCCTAAATTCTTAAAAAAAACTAATTTTTCAGTGAAATCCATTTTTTGATCGTATATCAATTATTTAAGAACTTAAACGATAAAAAGCGATGATTAAAATTCTGAAGAAAACGATGTGGACCAAAATGGCTTTTCTACTAGCTGGATTCTGTTTGGTAAGTCCAACAGTTATGGCTAAAATTGTGGTTTATCTTGTACCAAAAGGCGTGTATTACCGGATGCATAATGATGATTTTACGGTTAAAGTCCGTCAAGCCGGAACGGAACAATGGCTGGATCTGTATGAGTATAAAGTCAAGGTGGACATGGATACCAATTCTGAGGCTTCGATGGTACAGTTCGACTTTTCCGGAAAAGTGGATGTCTGGATTCAGTTGAACAACGGTAATTTGCAAACAGTGGATATTCGTCCGCTTTCCCGCAATATACGTCCGAAAGTGGATGGTAACCAAATCATGTTTACGCTCGACAGACCACAAAAACTGTCCATTGAATGTAATGGTGATCGTTTGCATAACCTTCATTTTTTTGCTCATGCTCTTGAAGAACAGGTTCCTGATTCTACCGACAATCATGTGACGTATTTTGGACCCGGTATCCATGAACCGGCTGACAAGCAAAACCGGACATTCAAGATACCTTCACATACAACCGTCTATCTGGCTCCAGGGGCCATTCTGCGCGGATCATTGAATTGTGACAGTACGGAGAATGTGAGAATATGTGGCCGGGGAATGATTTTGGAAACGCCGAATGGTATTTCTGCTGCATGGGCTCGAAATCTTACGGTGGAAGATATTGCCATAATCAATCCCCGGTACAACAGCATGACGGCTGCAGTGGCCGAAAATGTGGTCATACGCGGACTGAAATCGTTCAGCCATCAGGGATGGGGAGACGGACTTGATTTCTATTGTGCCCGCCACGTCAAAGTGGATGATGTCTTTTTACGTAATTCGGATGATTGCATTGCCATTTACGGTCACCGTTGGAATTATTACGGTCATACGGAAGATATCCAGGTTACCAATTCTGTTTTGTGGGCTGATATCGCTCATCCTGTTAATATCGGTACACATGGTGATACCTCAACGGAAGGCGAAGTGATAGAACATATCCTGTTCCGCAACATTGACGTGCTTGAACATGATGAAGATGATCCGGACTATCAGGGTGTCATGGCATTGAATGCGGGCGACCATAACCTGTTGAGGCATATCACTTTCGACAGCATCCGGATAGAACATATACAGGAAGGACAGCTGTTTCATCTGCGGGTGATGAACTTGCCACGCTATTGCAGTGGTCCGGGACGGAATGTGGAAGATGTGACGTTCAGCCACATTTCCTATAACGGACCGTTCCGTGCATCAGTGATGCATGGTTATTCCGACGACAGAAAAGTCTGTCGAATCCGTTTTAAGGATATCCGGTTGAACGGTAAGCGGGTACGCAAGCTTGAGCAGTTAAATCTGAGCGTGGGTGACTTTGTGGAAGATGTCACTTTGGAGCGTTGACAAAAAAGTGCCGGTAACAAGAAAAGAAAGTAACTGAAAAGGTTAACTTTGCAGTCAGATAGATCAAATAACGTGCGAATATGAAAAAAACAATGCTATGTCTGGCCTTGGCTGTCTGTGGTATGGATTGTTGGGGGCAGGCTTTCGATGAATGGTTCGAAAATGCAACCTTGCGTCTGGATTATATCTTTGCCGGTACTAACCGTACTCAGGAAGTCTACGTTGACCAGTTGGTTAAACTACAGGGATGGGCTGGACGACGTCATCATCTTAAAGAGTTGCCTTTGGAAGGTAACGGACAGATTACGGTTTGTGATGAGGCAACCGGTGATACCCTTTACCGTCATTCTTTTTCTTCTCTGTTTCAGGAATGGCAGGCTACGGAAGAGGCTGTCAAGGTGAAAAAATCATTTGAGAATACCTTTCTGGTTCCCTTTCCCAAACGGCCGGTATGGGTCAATGTGACGCTCATGGATTCCCATCGTAAGCCGCAGGTTTCCATGAGGCATCTTGTGGATCCAAAGGATATCCTGATCCGTCAGATAAATGCGACGGGTAATGTACCTTACCGTTATATCGTAAAGGAAGGCAATCCGGAAAACTGTATCGATGTGGCCATTGTAGCAGAAGGTTATCGTCAGGATGAGATGACACGTTTTTATGCTGACTGTGATACGGCCGTGACTTCCATCCTGTCACATGAACCTTTTGCTTCCCTGAAATCGCGTTTCAACTTTGTAGCTGTGGCTGCACCGTCAGCTGAAAGTGGTGTCAGTATTCCGGGAAAAGGCATTTGGAAACATACGGCGGTAGATTCGCATTTTGATACGTTCTATTCTTCACGTTATCTCACTACGTTGCATCTCAAACAGTTGCATAACCTGTTGGCCGGCGTGCCCTATGAACATATCATTATCCTGGCCAATACGGACGAATATGGGGGAGGTGGAATCTATAATTCCTATACTCTGACAACGGCTCACCATAAGGATTTCCGTCCGGTGGTTGTACATGAGTTCGGACACAGCTTCGGCGGACTGGCTGATGAATATTTCTATGACGATCAGTACGAAAGTATTTATCCGTCGGATACAGAGCCGTGGGAACAGAATATTACTACCTTGAAGGATTTTTCCGTCAAATGGAAGGATATGCTGCCGGAAGGAACGCCAGTTCCGACATCGGCTACAGGACATCCTGATGAGGTTTACACCCGGATAGGTGTGTATGAAGGTGCCGGTTATCAATCGAAAGGCGTTTACCGTGCGTTTCAGGAATGTAGGATGAAGATAAATGAAGCTCCTGTATTCTGTCCGGTTTGTAAGCGGTCATTGGAGCGTCTGATCCGTTTCTATACAGAATGCGAGTAGAACAAGGGGCATCGTTTGTGAAACAGTTTTATCACAATGATAAAGAAAAAGGCCTCCATCCTTCATTTTCCGGGATGGAGGCCTTTTTCTTTTCAATAACAAATCGGCAGGAGTTTTGTTAAGTCAAAGAATTCCTGATCAATATTCAGTCTTGTCTGCTGTGTTCTCCCACAGTTTGAAAGCTTCAATAGCTTCATTCCTTAGCATGGTTTCAGAAGCTTTCTGACGGTTTTCCGGTGTCAGAGCCAGTTCGTCATAAATAAATGAATCATCGAAGCCGATGTCGGCGGCATCATGTTTGTTATTGCCATAATAAATCTTATCCAGATGAGCCCAGTAGATAGCTCCCAGACACATAGGGCAGGGTTCACATGAGGTGTAAATTTCACAACCGCTGAGATCGAATGTATTGAGCTTTTCACAAGCTGCGCGGATGGCGCTGACTTCCGCATGGGCGGTGGGGTCATGATTGGCTGTGACACGGTTGACACCTGTAGCGATAATCTCATTATCCTTGACAATGACAGCACCGAATGGGCCGCCGCCGTTTTTGACATTCTCAATGGAAAGCGCTATGGCTTTACGCATAAAATCCTTTTTATCCATACGCTTGTTTTTTTAATGGTGAGTATATACGATAATAAGAGAATCAGAGTGGTATTTTGGCTCATCATAACAGATGAAATACCGATCCGTTCCCCACAAAAATAAGAATTGGATTTGTTATTTGCAAGTATAATGGGCTGTTCTTAATTTATTTTAGGACTGTAGAAAGATATAATCCAGTCCATTGTGTTATAAGTCGTTATTGCCGGTAGAGACTTCTGATTCGTTTTTCTGTTTTTGTCTTCTTTTTTTAGGAATCAGAAATCTGAATATGTCTTTCCACGTGTTGAAGTCACGTTTTATGGCAATGCCTATACCTTGGGTTGTCAGAGAAGATTTGGTGAAATAACGGTCATTGGTTTTGCTGTAGGCCTTCAGACTGACATTACCGGACGGAGTCAGAAGCCACTGCAAGTCAAAATCGCCGATAAAGTTGCTGGCTGTGGTCGTATTGTCTCTGTAGCCAAAGTTGCCGTTGATGAGCAGGCGGTTGTTTAGCAGACGGCCGGAAAGCAATCCTTCAATATCCATATCGCTCCAGCCCTGGTCGCCGGTACTGAGATTGGTGCCGATATTCCAATTGCTGTTGTTACCCAGTATGCTGGAAAACATTTGATTCAGTTGTCCGCTTAAGGTAGAAGACAGCAGTGATTTCATGGCTACGGAGGATTGGCTCTGTTCGGTGTTGTTATAGTCATAAGTGTAGAAACGTCCTATTCCCAACAGATAAATGACCTGCATGTTCTTTTCTTCTTCCGTACTGATGAGGCTGCGCACCATCTGTTTTTCATCTTCGTTGACATTGGGTAAATCAAAGTCAAATCCGATTTTAGGGGAAGTGGCTTTGCCCGTAAGGTTCATGATGCAATTGACACGCACATTATTCTGGCTGAAAGTGGTACGTGCGCTCAAATCGTTAAGTGACACGGATGGAACCGTGTATATTGCCTGAAGGTTCAAATCAGCAAGATTAGGTGATCCGTTGAATGAAATGGTGCCACCAGGGCTGAATATAAAATCCTTACGGATTACATCCTGCAGCGAGAGTTTGTAGATACCGTTGTTAACCGTGTAGGAACCGTACATCATGAAATTTCCCTTGTTATAATAGCTAGCTCGGATATTGCCGCGTCCCCTAACTGCGATGTAGTCGCCAGCTTTAGGATCCATTAGAATTTTCATGGTGGCGTCTGGAGTCACGTTGAGATTAAAGTTCAGGCGCATGTCGGATTCGGGCTCTTCGAGTTCCGTCTGCACAGTTTCTTTAACTATAACTGTAGAATCAGCCTTTTCGTTTTTATAAGTGATAAACTGGTTACTTGTAAGTGTTGAAGGTGTAGACAGATTATAAGTGAATACCGTGTTGGCTTCCGGTCGTGCATCAATATTGATGTTGAGTACACCAGGACGGCCGTTGAATGAAAGGTGTCCGGTGGCATAGACCGTACCGCAAAATGCATTTTCTCCAAATTCTTTCTGGTCATAACCTAGAATATTATGTGTTTCTGCCGTAACGTCATAACGCAGATTGGAAAGATGGGTATGTTGCAGTACACCGTTTACGATAGCATAATGGTCATTTTTATCCGGGCCGCCTTGGCTGTCGTAAATCTTGGCATTCCTGAAATAAATATGATCAGGACGCAGTATGACAGAGTCGTTCTCAATGTGGTAGGCTACATTTGTTACGCCAATCTTAAGATCAGCTTTATTGATGAGCATGTCACCTTCCAGGTTGATGGATTTGAACGGACCGAATACTCTGGTCCATCCGGTTGCTCTTCCCCTAAGTTCTGAAAATATACCTTCAGTGTATTTGTTAAGGAAAGAAAGATCTATGTTTTCTGTGTTGATATTCAGTTCCAGTCCGGAATGAGGTTTGTGGCCGGGAACAATAGTTCCTTTGACGGTGGTACGACTATTATTCGAGAGATCCTTCATTGCTGCATCCAGAAAAATGGCATTGCTTTCCTTCTCCCAACCACCGTGTATGTTCATTTCTCCAAGATAAGCATTGTTGAAACAGAAATTCTTCACGTTGAGTTTGGCATCAATCAAAGGACTTTGAAGCAGGTTGGTGGCATATACTTTTCCTGTAGCCCTACCGGTGAAATCAACAGTATGGAAATTGATGATGTTGAAGATGTATTCCAGGTTGATGTCATTAAGATCCACGATGAGTGAATCCTCTTTTTCAGAAGTAACCTTGCCGTTTAGTACCAGGTGTCTCCGGTTTTGATCTATTTTGAAGTTATCTACATAAATGTGCTTAGGACGTATTTCTATTTCAGAATGATGGATTTGCCAGATTGAATCGTTGACGGTAACTTCTGATGGTAAAAACGTGATATTTGTCTGTAAAGTCTGGTCGTTGTCTTTTGAAAATCGGGTATTGGCCATTACAATGCCTTTGTAAACATTGGGGCGATGATTGTCCCAATACAGTTGCGTCTGGATAAAGTCGTGAGCGGCTTTGCTGCGAAGTCGGAATTCGACCGGGCTTTTGCCGACTGTTTTTTCCAAATCTGCACTGCATAAGATTGAATCACTCTGAATAGTAGAAAAAATACCTATGTTTTTGATACTTTGATCATTGTAGATGACTTCCGGAATAGAAGCAAAAAATCTCAGTTTATTGTTGGAACTATTGAAGTAACCTTCTATTCTGCCATTATCTGTAATTCTGATGGGGATTTGAAGTATTTTTTCAAGGGGAAGAAGATTGCGGATATCTGCATTGAATGACAGAACATCTTCTTCTTTTACAGGTTTTGCCGGAGATTTAATAAATGTTGGAATATAGTGATGCAGCATTTCCTGTCCGTTGACCATCAAGGTAGCAAATTTAAAGACTCCTTTAAGATCAGCATTCAAAAAATCACTCTCTATATTAATTTGACGATAATCGTTATTGTTATGGCTTGTCAAATAGAAATGGTTGAGACGGTAAGTTTCCGTTTCATTTTCCATCTCAAAATGATCCAGATAGACATGACCGGATATCTCATCGGATTTTATTCCTGTAATTTCTGAATTTAAATTGAGGCTGAAAAAGGTATTAGGATGTAATGTAGTTAATGATAGGGCATTGGGATTAAAATGTTTGAGGCTTCCATTTAACTTTATAATGGGTTTGCGTGCTTTGCGATCAAAAGATCCGTTAGCGTCAAGTTGGATATTAGGATCATTGACAGACACCATACCACTGATGTGGTCTGCTGCATATTTTCCTTCTATCTGAATGTCTTTGTACGTGTAATTTCTATAAGTCATTACGGGGATAACACCGCTGAATGAGAGTCTGGGACTGTGAGCCTTAGGCCAATAGCCTTCACATTTCAGGTCAAAAGCAATTTGTTGGAACTTATTGGTTACCAGACTGTCAATGTGAAGCCCTTTTGTGCGTGCCTGAACTTGCATACGTCCGTCAGAATGATATTGTCCATTTACGTTCAGTGTGCCTGCACTTGTTTCCAGATTAATTAGTGAGGCGATGGCATTGGGGCTTTTCTCGAAATTACCTTTCAGATTAATATGGCCTACGGCAGTTATGTAAGGTTGGATTTTATCCTGTAATGATGTGATTTTTGAAATTTCATTTAAAGCCGTAGATGAGATTTTCAGACTGTTGATTTGAGCTGAAATATTTTGGCTGTGCTTGGTGAACAGTCCGTGGATTATGCAATTAGCATTAAGATCAATTTGTTTGTCCAAACCGTAAATCTGTAGATTTCTGATCTGGAAAGAAGAATTGTCTCCTTGAAAACGAGTCGATATGGTCAGAGGAAAATCGATAGGAGACAGAGCCGGGACCAGTGATTTCAGATCCTGGAGCGTCAGATAACTCTCTGACATGTTTCCATTGATGGAGATATTGTCGGTAAGGTTTTTTATCTTCTTTTGGGTATCCCACACCGGATATTTGCAGCTGATTGAATCAAGTCTGATTTGGGAGTGGGGTAATTGCAGATTAAAATCTTCTAATAATGCATGATTCTTGTTTGCCCGTATTTTGAACTTGAATTGTTTGACCGTCAGACCGGATTTTTCTTCAAAATGTAATTTTTTAAGATTAAGATTTAAAGAGTCTTTTGAAAACTTCTTTAATGCAATGGTAGCACTGATATGATCGATATTCAGATGATCCGGATTAAATTTTTCTGGAGTTTTTGGACTGCTTAAAACATTATAAGATACTGATCCTCTACGTATCAGTATGGAATTAAACTTGAGATTTGGGATATTTTTCTCTTTTTTCTTGTTTTTTGAGGAAAAAGTGTCAATGATAAACTGGAGATTGATAGGTGAGTTCGGATTTTTTTTGTAAAGGTTGATATCAAATCCGTATATTTGGATGTTGGATAGGGTAATTTGTCCGTTGATTAGAGGGATAAGTTCGATTTTTGTAGCCAATCTGGCAGCATTGAGTAGATTCTGGTTGTTTTGGTCCATGATACGGACATCATCAAGTATGATGCGGTTGAATAGTCCGAGATCAATTCTTCCAATTTGAACCTTAGTATTCAGTAATGTACTGAGTTGTTTTGAAGCAAGGGCAGACAATCCCCTTTGTACAGCCGGGATGTATGACAGTACAATCAACAACAGATAAGAAGCCAGCAGGAATCCTACCAGTGTTTGAAATATTTTTTTAAGTTTTTTAATATCTAAATCAGTTTACCTGAACAAAATTAGTATTTTCTTTTTAGATTTCTTCACTTTATCATATTTTTAATGTAATTTTGTCCCGATTTTGATAAAACCAGTTTTTTTAATCCAAATATATGGCAAATGTAATTAAATTACGTAAGGGCCTTGATGTAAATCTTAAGGGCAAAGCCACAAAGGAACTGTTTCAAGTGAATAATTCGGGTATTTTTGCTTTGATGCCTGATGATTTTACTGGAATGAAACCGAAGGTGGTGGTCAAGGAAGGTGACATCGTGAAGGTCGGGGATGCCTTGTTTGTGGACAAGAACAATCCCGAAGTGAAGTTTGTCTCTCCTATCAGTGGTAAGATTGTAGCTGTGGTGAGAGGTGAGCGGAGAAAAGTGTTGAGCGTACAGGTTGAAGCATCAGCTGAGCAGCAGTACGTTGATTTCGGTAAAAAGAATGTAGCATCTATGGATGCCAAGGCTGTGAAGGACGTTCTCTTTGAAAGTGGATTGTTCGGCTTTATCAAACAGCGTCCGTATGATGTAACGGCTAATCCTGCAGATACTCCGAAAGCTATTTTCGTGTCTGCGTTCAATTCAATGCCGTTGGCTGCTGATTTTGAGTTTGTACTGAAAGGACGTGAAGCAGATTTCCAGACCGGACTCGATGCGTTGTCACGTATTGCCAAGACTCATCTTGGTGTCAGTACGAAACAGAGCGCACCTGCTTTGACAGCTGCAAAGAATGTAACTGTGACATTCTTTAGCGGAGCAGCTCCTGCCGGTAATGTTGGTGTTCAGATCAACCATGTAGATCCCATTAACAAAGGTGAAGTGGTTTGGACATTAGGTGCGGAAGAAGTTATCTTTATCGGCCATCTGTTCAATACCGGTAAGCTTGACTTCACGAGAGTTATAGCTTTGGCTGGATCCGAAGTGAAGAAACCAGCCTACTGCAAGGTTACCGTGGGGCAGCAGATCAGTTCAATTGTGAATGGCAATGTGTCTTCTGATCGTCATATCCGTATCATAAGCGGTAATGTAATGACCGGTCAGAAAACAACAGCTGATGGTTTCCTCGGCGCTCATGCAACAGAGGTGAATGTCATTCCTGAAGGAGATGATGTTCATGAAATGTTAGGATGGATTATGCCGAGAACAAATGAATTCTCTGTGAGCCGTTCTTATTTCAGCTGGCTTTTCGGTAAAAACAAGGAGTATACGCTTGATGCCAGAATCAAGGGTGGCGAACGTCACATGATCATGAGTAATGAATACGATAAGGTATTCCCGATGGATATATTCCCCGAGCAGTTGGTTAAGGCCATTATTACGGGAGATATTGATCGCATGGAGGCTTTGGGTATTTATGAAGTAGCGCCTGAAGATTTTGCGTTATGCGAATTTGTGGACTCTTCCAAACTGGAGGTTCAGAGAATCGTACGTGAAGGTTTGGATATGTTGCGCAAGGAAATGGCATAAAATTTAGTATCGTCGCAATTTAAATTAATAGTAAATAATGAACGCGTTAAGAAAATATCTTGATAAGATAAAGCCAAGCTTCGAAGAAGGTGGCAAACTTCACGCTTTCCGTTCTGTGTTTGACGGTTTCGAAACATTCCTTTTCGTGCCGAATACCACATCAAAAACGGGAGTGAACGTCCATGATGCGATAGATAGCAAGCGTATCATGTCATTTGTGGTCATAGCATTGATGCCGGCATTGTTGTTCGGTATGTATAATATCGGATATCAGAATTATGCTGCGGCAGGCAAGCTGGCAGAAGCTACATTCTGGCAGTTGTTTGGTTATGGTTTTCTGGCAGTATTGCCAAAAATACTGGTATCTTACATTGTAGGTCTTGGTATCGAGTTTATTGTAGCCCAGTGGAAAAATGAGGAGATTCAGGAAGGTTATCTGGTAACTGGTATGATTGTACCTCTTATCGTCCCGGTAGGCTGTCCGCTTTGGGTTTTGGCCATTGCTTGTGCTTTTGCTGTTATTTTCGCTAAGGAAATCTTCGGTGGTACAGGTATGAATATCTTTAATGTGGCTTTGATAACCCGTGCATTCTTGTTCTTCTCATATCCTACTGTAATGAGTGGTGACGCTTGTTGGGTAGCAACCGAGAGCATTTGTGGTTTAGGTTATGATTTGCCTGATACCTTTACTATGGCAACTCCGCTCGGTGAAGCTGCAGTAGGTGCTGCAACCACTTCTTCTGTTATGGATCAGTTTATCGGTCTTATTCCGGGATCTATCGGTGAGACCAGTGTGATTGCTATTGCAATTGGTGCCGTTATCCTTTTGTGGAGTGGTGTGGCCAGCTGGAAAACCATGTTCAGTGTGTTTGTCGGTGGTATTGTGATGGGATTGATCTTCAATCAGTTCGGTCCTGAAGGCAACGCTGTAGCATCTATGCCTTGGTATCAGCATCTTATTGTCGGCGGCTTCTGTTTCGGAGCAGTCTTTATGGCTACTGACCCTGTCACTTCAGCTCGTACGGAGTGTGGAAAATATGTTTATGGTTTCCTTATCGGTGCCATGGCAATTATTATTCGTGTATTGAATCCGGGATATCCCGAAGGAATGATGCTTGCGATATTGTTGATGAACTTGTTCGCACCGTTGATTGATTACTTTGTAATCCAAAGCAATATTGACAAGCGTGCTAAACGTGCAATAAAAAAATAACAAGGAATATGGCTACAAAGAAATTTAAGTGTAAAGTATGCGGCTATATACATGAAGGTGATGCCGCACCGGCCAAATGTCCGGTATGTCAGGCTCCGGCTTCCGAGTTTGAAGAGATCGTGGAGGGACAGCCTAAGAAGAAAGGAATCGATACCAGCAGCAATACTTATACCATTATATATGCTTCAGTGGTAGTGATTATTGTAGCATTCTTGCTGGCTTTTATTTCCAAGGCGCTGGAACCGCAATCAATGGCCAATGTCAGAATTGACAAGAAAAGCCAGATTTTGGCAGCACTCAATATTCGTGGAATAGATAAAAGTGAAGTTGAGAATACCTATAATCAGGTGATTGTAGCTGATAAAATCATTGCTTCAGACGGTTCAGTCGTAAAAGACGGTGCCTCTAAGGACAAAGATGGTTTTGCTGTAGAAGACAAGAATATTTCAGCTGACAATCTTCCGCTTTATGTATGTAATGTAAATGGAGAAACCAAGTATGTCATGCCAATGACCGGAAAAGGATTGTGGGATGCTATTTGGGGTTATGTGGCAGTCAATGCAGACAAGACAACCATTTACGGTGTATATTTCTCTCACAAGAGTGAGACTGCCGGTTTGGGAGCCATCATTACTGAATACGAGAAATTCCAGAAACAGTTTGAAGGCAAGCAATTGCTTAATGCCGACAAGTCAGCCGTGGCTATCAGTGTAGCCAAGAAAGGCAAATATGTGGAAGGACTGACAGACGAGAGTCGTTGTGATGCAATCACAGGTGCCACTCTGACCAGTGATGGTGTGAACAACATGTTGCACGACTGTTTGTCTCGTTATATGACTTTTTTAACTACTAATGAATAAAAAGGAGGACAGACAATGAGCAAGTTGTTTTCAAAAGAGAATCGTGAGGTTTTCTCATCACCTCTCAATCTTAATAACCCGATTGCAGTACAGGTGCTCGGTATCTGTTCTGCTTTGGCGGTAACTTCGCAGTTGATGCCTGCTATTGTCATGGGATTGTCCGTGACAGTTATTACTGCTTTTTCTAATGTGATTATTTCATTGATCCGTAATACTATTCCTAACCGTATACGTATTATTGTCCAGCTGGTGGTCGTTGCTGCATTGGTAACTATTGTGAGTATGATATTGAAGGCTTTCGCCTATGATGTCAGCGTACAGTTGTCAGTGTACGTCGGTCTGATCATTACAAACTGTATCCTGATGGGTCGTCTGGAAGCTTTTGCTATGATGAACGGTCCGTGGGCCAGCTTCCTTGATGGTATCGGTAATGGTCTTGGTTATGCTTTGGTACTCGTTATTGTCGGTGCAGTTCGTGAATTCCTCGGAAATGGAAGCCTGCTCGGTTTTCAGATTATCCCTGAGAGTTTCTATGAGATGGGTTATATGAACAACGGTATGATGACCATGCCAGCAATGGCATTGATTCTGTTGGGTTGTTTCATTTGGGCTCAGCGTGCCATTAATGATACGGAAAAGAAGAAATAATTCACACATACAATAATTAAAGAAAGATTATGGAACATTTATTAAGTTTGTTCGTCCGCTCTATTTTTGTGGACAATATGATATTCGCTTTCTTCTTGGGTATGTGTTCTTATTTGGCCGTATCTAAGAATGTGAAGACATCTTTGGGCTTGGGTGTTGCCGTTACCTTTGTGTTATTGGTAACAGTTCCTGTTGACTATCTGTTGCAGACTAAGGTTCTTTCTGAGAATGGTATTCTTGGTCAGGATCTGACATACCTTGCTTTTATACTTTTCATTGCCGTGATTGCCGGTATCGTGCAGTTGGTTGAGATGATCGTTGAACGCTTTTCTCCTTCTCTCTATTCGGCTTTGGGTATATTTTTGCCTTTGATTGCCGTTAACTGTGCCATCATGGGTGCATCATTGTTCATGCAGCAGCGTATCCTGATGGATCCTGCTACGAGCACACAGGCTATCGGTAATGTATGGGATTCAATTGCTTATGCTCTCGGATCTGGTATAGGATGGTTGTTGGCTATTGTTTCTTTAGCTGCTATCCGTGAAAAAATGGCTTATACCGATGTACCTAAACCATTGCAGGGATTGGGTATTACCTTCATCACTGTAGGATTGATGGCTATGGCATTTATGTGTTTCTCAGGTTTGAAAATTTAAAAGTTAAGGAATAGAACAATGGATATGAATTTTATTTTTACGAGCATTGGAGTATTCCTCGTGACTATTCTCCTTTTGGTTATCATTTTGCTCGTAGCTAAGAAGTATTTGTCACCCAGCGGTAATGTGAACATTACCATTAATGGTGATAAGAAAATCTCTGTGGCACAGGGAGGAAGCTTGCTTTCTACATTGGCTGAGCAAGGCATCTATTTGCCTTCTGCCTGTGGTGGAAAAGGCTCATGCGGACAGTGTAAATGTCAGGTTGTATCTGGTGGCGGTGAGATCCTAGATTCTGAAAAAGGTCATTTCACCCGTAAACAGATCAAGGATAACTGGCGTTTGGGTTGTCAGTGCAAGGTGAAGGCAGATCTTGAACTTAAGGTACCTGAATCAGTAATGGGTGTTAAGGAATGGGAGTGCGAAGTTATTTCTAACAAGAACGTGGCTACATTCATTAAGGAGTTTATTGTGGCATTGCCTAAAGGTGAGCACATGGACTTCATCCCGGGTTCATATGCGCAGATCAAGATACCTAAATACAAGATGGATTATGATAAGGATATCGACAAGTCACTCATTGGCGAGGAATATCTTCCGGCTTGGCAGAAGTTTGGCTTGTTCGGTCTGAAGTGTGAAAATACAGAAGAAACTATCCGTGCCTATTCAATGGCTAACTATCCTGCAGAAGGTGACCGTATCATGTTGACTGTACGTATCGCAACACCTCCGTTCAAACCGAAACCTCAGGTTGGCTTTATGGACGTAATGCCTGGTATTGCTTCATCTTATATCTTCACTCTGAAACCTGGAGACAAGGTAATCATGAGTGGTCCTTATGGAGACTTCCATCCTATCTTCGATTCTAAGAAGGAGATGATGTGGGTAGGTGGTGGTGCCGGTATGGCTCCGTTGCGTGCACAGATTATGCACATGACCATGACACTTAAGACAACAGACCGTAAGTTGTCATATTTCTATGGTGCACGTGCTTTGAATGAAGTATTCTATCTGCAGGATTTCCTTCAGCTTGAAAAGGAATTCCCGAATTTCTCATTCCATCTGGCTTTGGACCGTCCGGATCCGGCTGCAGATGCTGCTGGTGTTAAGTATACGCCGGGATTTGTTCATCAGGTTATTTATAACACATATCTGAAAGATCACGAAGCACCTGAAGATATTGAATACTACATGTGTGGTCCTGGACCGATGTCTAAGGCTGTGGTGAGCATGCTTGACAGTCTGGGTGTTGATCCGGAAAACATTATGTACGATAACTTCGGTGGATAGTATTGAAATAACTGCTTAGTACAGTTAGCATAATTAAATTTGAAGCCCTTGTGACGGTCTGTTCACAAGGGCTTCAGTTTTTACACGTTAAAGCATAATGCTTACGGTTAATTTTCGGTAAGGGAAACGTGAATGAAGAAGCTCTGTTCCCTTTTGTATATGTATCAGCAATAGAAGATAAAAGGCATAGAATATTGTCTTGTGAATAAGTTTTTATTGATGAAAAACAAATTTATTCTTCACTATCTTCCATTTGACATATTCTTTTGGTTTCTTCTCTTGCTATTTTCCAATTCGGAAAATAGCGGTCCATTACAGCATAAAAATCTGCACTATGGTTGGGAACAATGAGGTGAGCCAATTCGTGTACAACAACATGTTCGATACAATGAAGAGGGAGTAGTAGAAGATATACGCTGAAGGATATGCGTCTGGTTTTTGTCTGGCAACTTCCCCATCTTGATATGGTTGCTTTGTAAGTGATGGTGGAAGGTTGTACATTCATCAGTTTGGAATATTTCTCTATTAGTGGCGGAATGATTTCATTCATTTTAAGAGTAACGTTCAGACGTTGTTCTCTGGTATCAAGTGGAAGTTGTTCAAAAAATGACAGCCGCTTTTTCTGAGCTGCAGCGTTATTTTCCAAAGCCTTTTGTATCCAGTTCTCATTTTTTTTAATGAAGTCAAGTATTGTTTGTTTCGGCGTGTGATAGGGGGCAGATACATGTATGTCATTTCTGCTGGTAATTCTTATGCTCAGACGTGTGGTATTACGGAAGGTGATTTTAATAGCCATAGGATTTTATTCTTTGAATCCCATTAATATGGAAATTTTTATGACTTTGTCTTCATTGTTGCTGGTTAGAAACTGTAAGGCAAGGGATAAATCCGTTTTTTTATTGTAGGATAATATAATATGTTCAAGTTTCTGTATGGCTTTTACTGTCAGTTGACAATTTTGACCGGATATCAGTCCGATTATGGCTCGTGAAGGTATTCTGTTATAGTTTCGTTGAAGAAGCTCTGTGAGGCTTTCATTGACCTTTTCACAGAGCTCCGTTTCTTTGGCGTATAAAGTATAGGCATCAATTATTGAAGAATCAGCTTGAAGCATGATGATAGCTTCGTAGCATGAATCAAAATTGTCAGAGCCTTTTAAAAAGTCATTTTGAATGATCTGGTTTACATATTCCTTGTTCATCCATATTATTTTTGTTCCGCATTTTGGAATATTTCTTGTTTCAATACTTCTCGTGCTGTGTTGTCACCCAAGTCAGCCGCTTTTTGAAGGTTGGCAATACCTTTTTCACGTTCTTTGTTATAGATCTGGCAAATGCCTAGTATTCTGTATCCGTCAGTGTAGTCAGGAGCCAGTTCCGTCGCTTTTTGAGCCGATTTGATAGCCTCGGCGAACTCACCTATGGTGTAATAGACTACAGCGCGTTCAGCGTGATAAAGAGGCTCTTTCGGTTCCATTCGTATTGCTCTGTCGATGTCGTCTATGGCTTGTTGGTATAGTCTGCCTTTCATCTCAGCTTGTTCACGCAGGTAGTAGAAATTAGCATTCAGTTCATTTCTCATCAGTTTCTCATATTCGTTGAGATCGATAACAGCCTCTCTGTAACGTTCCATGGCCAGTTTTGTATTGGCTCGTGCCATAAGTGCAGGGGCAGCTTCTTTGATATAAGGTTTTGTGAAGCATGCTACTGCGCTATCTTGCAATGCCAGTATGCTTGCCGTGTCTGCCTTCAGCATGGTTTTGCATTGGGCAGCGTAAAGAAACATATCAGCTGAGCGCATATTGGTATGGGTCAGCTCTATAAAATGATTGAAGGCTTTTTCATATTCTTTAAGTGCATAACAGATTTGTCCGGCCTGAAATGTATAAACCGGTAAATGGTTCAGATTGATAGCTTCATCAATCATTTGTCCGGCCTTCTCCATGTTCCAGTCTTTATATACATTGTAATCTTTACGCAAATTGAGTCCATACAACATTTTACTGATTGTGTAATATACTTCTGCTTTGTTAGGCGAATGCTCGAGTGCGGCATTGATATCTTCTTCAGCTTTACTATAGTTGCCATGGGCAAGATAGAAGTCAGCCCGTTGTGTGTATGCATTGTTATTAGACGGAAATTTCTGAATAAACTCGTCCAGATATTGTTGGTAGGTTGTTGAATCACTACTGCCGGATGCCATGTAAATAAATGTGGAGGCCTCGTTTTCGTCATCAGGAAGAGCTTTGGGAATCTTAATGGCATTCAGATCAGAATTGGTCGCAGACAGCGAGTTGACAGACAAAGATTGTCCATAGTTGGCGCTTATCGCATAAGCTTTTGTCTTTGACTGGCTGTTTGCCGGCTGCTGTATCATACCAAGAAGTTCGCCTTCATCTGACATGACTGGACAGTTAGTATAGTGTTCGTTGATTTCCCTGCCAAGAGAATAGTAATGATATTGTTCGTTGAATTTTTGAATCTTTTTAAGTGTGTCATTCAGGCAGATTGCCTTTTCACTTGTAGGATATGGCATGATGTAGACATGTTCACTCTCTGCACCAGCACGTTCACTGACAGACAGTGCATTTGTCTTTTTTTCGGTTACAACTTTAAATTTGACCACATCATAAAGTGAATTGGCACCCATTATACTGTTGACTTGATATTCCTTGCCATCGTTGTCTACAGCTTTGGCTGAAGCTGCATCTTCAAAAAGCTGGTAATTGGCTAATGCTGTACCGTCTTCGCTGATAAAGAAACCGTTTCCTGATTTCAAATGCTGTCCGTTCTCATCGAATGTAATGATGCTGATCTGTGCTTTTCTGGCTTTTTTAAACCATTTTGGATTTTGTGCCTGTGCAAATAAGGCTGCTGCCAGGATGCAGGCTAATGCGATAGGTCTTTTCATTTGTAATTTTATTCTGTCTGTATTCATTAGTGTGCTGAGTGAAGTAATTCTTTGGCATTATTGATGGCGGCATCTGTCAGTGTTGCTCCACTGAGCATATGCGCGATTTCTTCAACGCGTTGTTGGTCATCCAATTGGATGATATGGCTTGTGGTTCCCTTTTCGTTGTCTTCCTTGTAGACTTTATAATGGTTTGCTCCTCTGGCCGCGATTTGTGGCAGATGGGTAATACTGATCACCTGCCTGTTATGTGCGCCCATATCTTGCATAATTAAAGCCATTTTTTCGGCAATATTTCCCGAAACTCCGGTATCTATTTCATCGAATATGATGGTAGGTAATTTTACCGCTCCTGAAATCATGGCCTTGAGTGAGAGCATGACTCTGGCAATTTCGCCACCAGATGCAACCTGTGCGATGGGTTGCAGGGAGCCGTTTTTGTTGGCGCTGAAAAGAAAGTTGATGCGGTCCATACCTGTTTCGTCCGGTTCGTCACGCTGGTTCAGTTCTACCTTGAACTGAACGTTGGGTATGCCTAATGGGATCAATTTTTCCTTCATTTGGGCTTCTGCATCTTTAGCCGCTTTTATACGTCTTTCAGTAAGATGGCTGGCCTGAGTCTTCAATTGCTTATATGCTTTTGCTTTAGCTTCTTTTAGTTCTTCAATATATTCTTCACTGTGACTGATCATTGAGAGCTTTTCGCGGAAAGAGTCCTGTATAGCCAACAAGGCTTCTACCGTATCCACATGATGCTTTTGTTGCAGGGAATAAATTGTGTTTAATCGTTCGTTGACAAAATTCAGCCTTTCCGGATCAAATTCTACCTGTTCGGTTTCACTGTTGATACTTCCGGCCAAGTCTTTCAGTTCGATATAGCAAGATTCCATTCTTTCAGCCAGTTCTTCGGCCGGTTGGTATACGCGGCTGATATGTGACAGAAGCTGTGCACCTTCCTTTACAGCGCTGATAATGCCGTTCTGGTCGTTGTTCAGTAAGTCATCAGTCTGATATAGGGCTTGCTTGATTTCTTCTGCATGAGACAGGGTTTCTGCTTCTTGCTCCAGTTCTTCCTGTTCGTTGGCTTTCATGTCTGCCTTTTCAAGTTGTTCGAGCTGGAATTGAAGATAGTCTTCCTCGTCACGTGCTTTTTCAGCTTCCTGTTGTGCCTGTTCCAATGCTTTACTATGCTGTTTGTAGGTCTGATAAAGTGTTTTATAGGTTTCGAGTTCGTCCTTGTTGCCAGCCAGAATATCAATGACATTCAATTGAAAGTTTTCCTTGCTCAACATCAGATTCTGATGCTGTGAGTGGATATCAATGAGCATTTCTCCTAATTCTTTGAGTTGTGCCACTGATGCCGGAGTATCATTGATGAAAGCCCTGCTTTTTCCGGATGTAGTGACTTCACGCCTGATGATGCATTCCGTTCCGTCAAATTCCAGATTGTTCCGTTCAAAAAAATCTTCCAGATGATAGGCAGACAAATCAAACAGGGCTTCAATAATACATTTGCCGTTTTCGCCTTTGATGGATTTGCAGTCTGCCCGTTGGCCAAGGAGGAGACCTATTGCGCCCAATATGATGGATTTTCCGGCTCCGGTTTCACCCGTAATGACAGAGAAACCTTTTTCAAAATGGATGTCCAGAGTATCGATTAAAGCGTAATTTTTGATATATAATGATTTAAGCATGGCTTTTTATTTCTTGATTTTTTCCCAGTATGGATTCTGTGAGGCATTGATAGCAAAGACAATGTCGTACACTTGTTCTTTTTCTTCCCTTGTGCCTTTGCTGCTGTAGATGCTGACGATCTCATCACGTTTGATATCAGTGATGATTTGTGGAAGCAGACTTTGTGATTTGTTTTCGTGTGCCTGTTTCAGAAGAACTATGGCAGATGTGACAGCACTTCGTGCTGAATCGGTGTTTTCTGTCATTCTGTCCAGACCCAGGCGGTGATATTCGTATTCCATCTGACGGAGCGGTTCCAGACCGCCGTCCAGATAATCATTGATAATGGCAAAACGATTACGACTGTCTTCAAATGCTTTCCAACCGGCATATCCTAGATTTTGGGCATTATTAGCCACATCCATGGCCATTTGCAGTATGTCTGTACCACCAAGCGGGGCCATGGTGTCCATATCCATGCCTATAATGAGATAGGCGTAGTAGGCCAACATGGCAGTAAGGTTGTTGTCTACTTGTTCAGGACGGAAATCTAACTGGTCGAACTGTTGGAAATTAAAATTGAAATTCTCATCCTGAATATTGAATACGGTAGTGGAGTAATTTGAATTGTATACAGGACGTACACTTTGTACCTGGATACTGCCCGTAAAGGAATTGTCTGTTTCGCTGTATGTCTTTAAAGTGATACTGAACGTACAGTTAATGCGTTCATAATCTTCGTAAGTCATTTTGGTCCACTGCCGTTCGTTTAGGAATGCGGTAAGTGAATTTTGAAGGGCTTCGAATACCGCTTCAGTTGTGTTTGAGATTTGTGAACGGTTGATGACTACCTTGGCGTTCAGTTCCTGTGCTGAGGCATGCTGGCCGTATCCCGTCAGCATAGCCCCAACCAGTGTCAATGTATAGAAACTTCGTCTTACTCCTTTAAACATAAATCTGTAGGTCGTTTTAGATAATTTCAGCAAGATGCCGTACGATATCTTTGGCTACTTCTTTTTTATCCTTAAGTGGGAAAGGTATTGTGGCATCATGGCTGATGATGGAAATCTTATTGGTATCGTACTGAAATCCGGCTCCATTGTCATTGAGTGAGTTAAGAACGATGAAGTCCAGATTTTTTCTGATGAGTTTTTCCCGAGCATGTCCCGATTCATTCTGAGTTTCCAACGCAAAGCCAACCAGACGTTGTCCGGGTCTTTTCATTTTTCCGAGTTCTGCTGCGATGTCGTGTGTAGGTCTTAGACGAATGACTAGATCGTCACCTTCCCGTTTGATTTTTTGTTCAGCTTTTTTAGATGGGGTAAAGTCGGCCACAGCAGCGCAGAGAATGGCTGCATCAGAATATCCAAAATGTGTAGTGGCTGCCTGATACATTTCTTCGGCTGATTCTACGTTTATTCTATGAATAGAGGGATGAACCGTTTGGAGACTGACGGGGCCGCTTATAAGAGTGACGTCTGCACCTTGTCTGGCGCATTCTTCAGCGAGTGCGAATCCCATTTTTCCGGACGAATAATTCCCGATAAAACGTACGGGATCAATTTTTTCGTAAGTTGGTCCGGCTGTAATCAAGACTTTTCTTCCTTTCAGGCTTTCTGATTCAGCAAAGAATCTTTCCAGTGCATTGATGATATTGTCAGGTTCTTCCATTCGTCCCTTGCCTTCCAGATGACTGGCCAGTTCTCCTGAAGTAGGTTCGATAATATGATTACCGTATGATTGCAGGAGTTTCAGGTTATTTTGTGTGGTAGAATGGGCAAACATATCAAGATCCATGGCCGGTGCGATGAACACTGGTGCTTTCATCGACAGATAGGTGGTTATGAGCATATTGTCGGCAATGCCGTGAGCCATTTTACCTATTGTAGAGGCCGTAGCCGGAGCAATGAGCATGGCATCAGCCCATAATCCGAGGCTGACATGGCTGTGCCATGTTCCGTCACGCTGTGAGAAGAACTCACTGATGACCGGTTTACTCGTAAGGGCAGAGAGTGTAATAGGTGTGATGAACTCTTTGCCAGCCGGTGTGATGACGACTTGCACCTCAGCTCCTCTCTTGATCAGTCCACGTATGATGTAGCAGCTCTTATAAGCTGCTATACTGCCTGTGATGCCCAAAACTATTTTCTTACCTTTAAGCATATGTTTTTTTAGTTTATTTTGTGCCCATATCTATTCTGATTTGTGTCAGGACCTGCTTGGTATTTCTTGCAAAGTCTCCCTGAAGAATCCAGCTGTAGTATCCTGGATCGGTTCGCAGAATATCTGTTACCTTACGTCCTTTGTATTTGCCGAAATTGAATACGATGTCTCCATTTTCGTCATAGATCATCCGGCCTGCAAAGTCTGCATTGTTTGTCATGCGGGAGAAGTCGGACAGAAAATCAATGTCATTCTGGAGGTCATTGGGATAATGATCCAATTGGGCCATCAGCACTTCGTAAGTAGCTTGTGTGTCGGCCAATGCGGAATGGGCATTCTCGAGGTCTTTTCCGCAATAGAATTTATAGGCGGCGCTAAGGGTACGGCGTTCCAGCTTGTGGTAGATATTCTGTACGTCAACAAATTTTCTCTTCCGAAGATCTATGTCGATACCTACCCGTAGAAATTCTTCTACCAATAAGGGGACATCAAAGCGGTTTGAGTTAAATCCAGCAATGTCCGATCCTTCCAGAGTATGAGCGAGATCTTTAGCTATTTGTTTGAATGTCGGGCAGTCAGCCACGTCTTCATCGTGTATTCCATGAATAGCTGTAGAACTCTCGGGAATATGCATCTCGGGATTTATTCTCATGCTTTTAGATTCTTCATTACCGTTGGGATATACTTTGATATAGCATATTTCAACGATACGGTCTGTTGTGATATTGACTCCCGTAGTTTCCAGATCGAAAAATACGATAGGTCTTTTAAGATTCAGTTTCATTTCGTGAATGGTCATTAATCGTTCAACATCATAGGCATTAATAGCATTAGCATGTCTTCGTTTTCGTTTTGTTCAACAGGAACGAGAACGCCTGCACGGCTTGGGTCAGCCAGTTCTATCATGACATTTTCGCCAACCATGTTGTTGAGAATATCAAGCAGGAATGTTCCGCTGAATCCGATATTGATCTCATTACCCTGATATTCGCAGGCCAGTTTTTCTTCCGCAGAAGTAGAGTAATCAAGATCCTGTCCGGATACGATAATCTGGTTTTCACTGAGATGAAGTTTGATAAGGGCGCTACTTTGGCTGGAGAATATCAGTATACGTTTGATAGTACTGATGAACGACTGGCGATCAATAGTGACACGGTATGGGTTTTGAGTTGGTATGACTGAATTGTAGTTGGGATAACGTCCTTCTATTAGTCTGCATATCAACTTGGTTGACTCCATGTTGACAATGGCATTTTTACTATTGAAGCTCAATGTTACATCATTGCTCTCTTTCGGAAGGAGGTTCTTGAGTAGGGTTGCCGGTTTTTGCGGCAGAATGAAGCTGGCATGTTCATTATTGCGGATGGCTGTATTCTTGATTCTGACCAGCTTGCGTCCATCGGTGGCTACAAATACGATGCCATCGGGATAAATGTCAAAATAAATACCGTTCATGACTTGACGGATTTCATCATTGCCTGTAGCAAAGATACAGTGGCTGATTCCGCTCAGAAAGTCATCAGATGGGAGAAGAACACTACTCATTTCTTCGTCTGAAATCTGGAATTTGGGATATTCATCAGCATTCTGTCCTACAATACAGAAGCGGCCGTTCTGATAGTTAGCCGTGATTTCCATATCATCCAGATTGACATCGAAGGTCATGGGTTGCTCTGCGATTTCCTTCATGGAATCCTGTATGGTTTTGGCGTTGATGCAGAAGCGGGCGTCGCAGTCGCATTCTATCACATCAAGAGATGTTATTAATGTTGTTTCACTGTCTGATGCAGTAATGGTCAATACGTTATTCTGAAATTCAAAAAGAAAGCAATCCAATATGGGAAGCGTATTTTTAGAGTTGATTACGCGACTGATAGATTGCAGACGGTTAAACAGCGCAGCGCTGGATATCACAAATTTCATATAGTTTTATTTTAATCGATTATTTAGAACAAAAATACATATTAATGCGGGATTGTACAAAAAAAACAACTAAAATTTGGTGAAACTGAAATTAATGTTGTATCTTCGCTAAAGATTAATCATACAGTTAAAATGGAAATTACAGGTAAAATTATTGCTGTGTTGCCGGCACGTAGTGGTGTTTCGGCCCGCACTGGATCAGAATGGAAGGTGCAAGAATACGTACTGGAAACGCAGGAGCAGTATCCGCGTAAAATGTGTTTTGATGTATTCGGAGCGGATAAAATAGATCAGTTTGCCATTCAGATAGGTGAACAACTGACGGTATCATTTGATATAGATGCCCGTGAATATCAGGGAAGATGGTATAACAGTATTCGTGCTTGGAAGGTAGAGCGTGTAGCAGCACAGGATCCTTCGGCTCCGGCAGGGATGCCACAATTTCCACCAATTGGTGAGACAGGTGCAGCTCCTATTGCAGATTTTTCGTCAGGTGATGCTAAAGATGACTTACCTTTTTGATCACTATTGATTTTTATATTGGAAAATCGTATATTGAGCAGTTCTTCACTAACAGATAGTGAAGAACTTTTTTTATATCTAATTTATTGAGTTATTGCGTTTCTCAAAGGAAAAATTTTTCTTTAGTGGAAAATTTATATATAGGTTTTTCTGTGGTGTATCCTATCGCTGGAGTCTGTCTGAGGGCTTGTTGAGTTCTAATGTGATACTCCCTTTTTTATAAAAATCAGGATGATGAGTTTATAGAGCGAAGGAGATGGATGGGAAAAGCTATTTCAAGCGAGCAATCTTGTTGTTATAAAAAAAGGATCCGCAGCTTGGATATGTTGGCTACGGATCCTTAAGGTTAGTATGCTGTGAGGTTCAAGATTATCTGGTACCTCCTCCAAGAGCCTGATAGAGTTCTATGGCTGCTTGGATTTGACTGAAGTCGTTGCTGATTTTTGAAAGTTGAGCCGTGAGTAATGTCTGCTCAGCAGTCAACACTTCAAGGTATGTTGTTGATGAATTCATCATCAATGCTTTAGTACTTTTGACTGCAATTTCGAGTGAAGCGATCTGTTTGTCATAAAGTTCCTGTTTCTCTTGCGTGCTTTGTATTTTCACAAGAGCAGCATTGACTTCTGCACCTGCATCCAATAATGTCTGTTGGAAAGACAATTTAGCCTGTTCCTGTTGTGACTTGGAAATCTTGTACTGTGCACGCAACTTGCCGTTCTGAAGAAGTGGTTGGGTTAATGCTGCTGTAGCATTCCAGATCCATTTTCCAGGATTGACTACTGTACCTAGATCATTGGTCCATCCCAAAAGACCGCTCAGGTTAAGTCCTGGATAGAAAGCTGCCCGACTTTCGTTGGTAGCATAATAGGCCGTAGCCAATTGGGCTTCAGCCATTCTGACATCCGGACGGTTAGCCAATGCAGCAGCTGGTATGCCACCGCTGAGGTTTTGAGGCATACGCCAGTCGTTGAGAGAGCCGATCTGATATACTTGTGGTGTATCACCCAATAAAGCTGCAAATTCGTCTTCCAGGTTGCTCAGTTGCTCTTTCAGGTCCGTAATTTGTGTGCAGACGCTGTAGTAAGTAGCTTCGGTCTGAGAAACAGCAGCCATGTTGGTTTGTCCAGCACTCATTAAGGCGCGCATGGTTTCTACGTTTTCTTTCCAGTTTTTCTGGGTCTGCAGAGAGATACGCAACTGTTCCTTAAGCATAGCCAGACTATAGTAGTAATTGGCGATAGCACTGATTAACTGAGTCTGTACGGCTTCTTTGTATACTTCGCTGTTAAGTAGTTGTACCTGTGCTCTTTTTTTAGCATTGTGAAGGCTTCCGAAGAGATCGATCTGCCATGAAGCGCTTACTGGAATGCTGTAGGTTTTTGAAGCTTTACCCCAGTCCACTGCGCTTAATGAACCCTGCGGTGCAAATGCAAAACTCGGTACATACGCCCATTTGGCTGCCATCAGAGAGGCTTCTGCCTGCTCAATCTGCAACTGTGCAGAACGCATGTCTGTGTTTTGTGCAAGACCTTTTTCAATAAGAGTCTGAAGTTGAGGATCCGTGAAGACTTCTTTCCATGACAAAGAGGCCATTCCCAATGAGTCCTGTGTCTGTTCGGTCTTATACAGTCCGTCAGTGATAATATCTTGCGGACGTTCGTAATTTTTATAGAGACCGCAACTGCTCAGCAGAGCAGTTGCTGTCACGGTCATTATGATTTGTTTCATTAGTTTTCTTCTTTATCCTTGTTAAATGAACTGCGTTCTTGCAGGCTTCTTTCACGTTCAGCGGCAAATTGTGGATCGGCTTCTTCATGCATGGCCGGACGTATCTTCTCTTGCCAATATTGGAAGAATACGAAGAATACCGGAGTAATGAAAAGCAGTGCCAAGGTTCCTACAATCATACCACCAACGACACCTGTACCCAGAGAACTGTTACCGTTTGCACCTGCACCGCTGGCAAACATCAACGGCAGCATACCGAAGATCATGGTCAACACGGTCATCAGGATAGGACGGAAACGGGCTTGAGCGGCTGCGTATGCTGCTTCAATGATGCCCATACCTTTACGGCGACGTTCTGAGGCAAACTCGGTAATCAGAATAGCTGTCTTGGCCAACAGACCGATCAACATGATCACACCTGTCTGGAGATAAATGTTGTTTTCAAGTCCGAACAGTTTGGCGAACAGGAATGATCCCATCAAACCGCATGGTACGGAAAGAATAACGGCCATAGGCACTAGGAAGCTTTCGTAAAGACAAGCCAGAATCAAGAAGATAAGTACAACGCAGATCACGTAAATAAATACAGTGTCGTTTGAACCTACTGTCTGAGCCTCTTCACGAGAAATACCACCATATTCGTAAGTGTAACGAGAAGGAAGAGTCTGTTCAGCCACTTCTGCAATAGCCTTCATGGCTTCACCGGTAGAGTAGGCCGGATTTACATTGACGTTGCAAGCAATGGCGTCGAACAGGTTGAATCGTTTGGTAACCTCAGGACCCATGCCCTTCTTTATACTGATGAATTGACTTAATGGGGCCATTTCCTCACCTACACGGACATACATGTTGCTCAAGGCATGTTCATCCAGACGATATTGCGGGTCAGCCTGAATCATAACACGGTATACCTTTGAGAATTGGTTGAAGTTAGATGCATAGATACCACCACAGTAACCACCCAATACACTCAATACGGTTGAAGGTGAAATGCCGGCACGTTTACACTTGGCTGCATCCACGTCAATGTCGTATTGTGGGAAGTTCATGTTGAATGAAGTATAAGCCATTGCGATTTCCGGACGCTGGTTCAGTGCACCGATAAATTTCATGGCATTGGCATAGAATGTTTCCATATCGTTACCGATACGGTCCTGGAGTTGCAGGTCAATAGAGTTACCCATACCGTAACCTGGAATCATACCCGGCTGGAATGCGAATACCTGAGCTTCCTTCACGCTTTGGAGCATCATGTTCATTTTGTTCAATACAGACTGTGCATCCTGTCCTTTTCCGGTTCTTTCTCCCCAGTCTTTCAAACGGATGATAAATGAACCGTAAGATGTTCCTTGTCCGGCGATGAAACCATATCCGGAGATCTTGGAGTAATGCTCGATTTCCGGAATCTGTCTGATGATTGCTTCAGCCTTGTCCATGGTCTTTTCAGTAGTAGCCAAACTGCTACCAGGAGCAACGCTGACGTTGACCATCAATGTACCCTGGTCTTCCTGAGGTACCAAACCTGTCTTGGTAGTCTTCATGAAATAAACCAGCAGAACGATAGATACTACGAGTGATAACCATGCAACCCAACGGTGGTGAATGAAGAACATTACGCCTTTCTTGTATTTGCCCATCATGGCATTGAATGATGCATTGTAGGCAGCACGAACGCGTCCGTTGATACTCTTGGCACTTTTGTTTCCGTCAGACGGACGAAGCCACATGGCACACAAGGCCGGACAAAGGGTAAGGGCGGTGATACATGAAATACCTACAGAGGTGGCCATAGTTACACCAAACTGAGTGTAGAATACACCAGAAGTTCCTCCCATGAATGTTACAGGGATAAATACGGCCATGAATACCAATGTACAAGAGATAACGGCCATGGTTACATCGGACAATGCATCTTTCGTTGCCAAATATGGTGACTGATAACCTACGTCGAATTTAGCTTGTACGGCTTCTACAACCACAATGGCATCGTCCACCACTGTACCGATGGCAAGCACGAGTGCGAACAGAGTCAGAATGTTGATACTGAATCCGGCAATCTGCAAGCAGGCAAATGTACCGACAAGGGATACAATGATAGAGATTGACGGAATCAAGGTACTCTTGAAGTCCTGAAGGAAGAAGTAAACCACCAGAATCACGAGGATGACGGCGATGATCAAGGTTTCAACCACTTCGTGTATAGAAGCGAACAAGAAGTCGTTAGAACTCATCATGGTCATGAATTCTGTTCCGGCCGGAAGATCCTTGCTCAACTGGTCAAGCAGGTTGCTGATACGTTCGTTAACGGCAGTTGCATTTGATCCTGCTACCTGGAATACCATGAAGGTACAACTCGGGTGACCGTCAACGGTACCGTCAAAGCTATAAGAAAGAGAACCTAATTCTACGCGAGCAACGTCTTTAACACGTAATACGCTACCGTTATCGAGAGAACGGACAACGATATTCTCAAATTCAGAGATGTCAGTCAGACGTCCTTTGTATTTCATGGTGAACTGGAACGTATTTTCTGAGTTTTCACCTAATGTTCCAGTCGGAGTTTCCAAGTTCTGCTCACCCAGTACGGCTGTGATATCAGATGGAATCAGTCCGTATTGAGCCATGACATCGGGCTTAAGCCAGATACGCAAGCTATAGGTATCACCCATAGCCATCACGTCACCTACACCTTCGATACGCTTGATCTGTGGCACAACGTTGATGTCTAGGTAGTTGGCCAGGAAGGTCTTGTCATAACGGTCATCCGGGCTGTAAAGTGCACCGATCTGCAAGAAACTGGTCTGACGTTTTTGAGTCGTCACACCAATCTGAGTTACTTCTGACGGCAACAGACCTTGTGCTTTAGATACACGGTTCTGTACGTTGACTGCTGCCATGTCCGGGTCGGTACCCTGTTTGAAGAAGACCTGGATTTCTGCAGATCCGGAGTTGGTCGCCGTAGATTGCATATATGTCATGTTTTCCACACCGTTGATACTTTCCTCCAACGGCTGGATCACACTCTTCATCACGGCATCTGCACTTGCTCCTGTATAAGTAGCTGATACACGTACTGTTGGAGGTGCAATGTCCGGGTACTGCTCGACAGGCAGGGTGCCCAGTGAAATGAATCCCACAATCAGGATCAAAATGGAGATGGACATAGCCATCACCGGGCGTTTGATAAATATGTTTCCTTTCATTGTTTTCCTTTATTGAATAACTTTTTACCTAAACTTTTATTTACCTACCGGTGTACCTTCACGAACCAGACCGGCACCGTCAGCGATGATTACATCACCTGTTTTCAAACCGTTGGTAACAATGTATTCCGTACCATTGTCGTTGGGGGCAACTTCAATATTGGTGCTGGTTGCCTTACCGTCTACAACCTTATATACAAGAATCTTATCCTGCAATTCGAAAGTTGCAGCCTGTGGGATAACAATTACATTGTTGTAGGCCATCGGAATCTCGATGTTACCGTTGGCTCCACTGTGCAACAAATGAGATTTGTTGTCGAATGCAGCACGTACGTTGGTTGAACCTGTTGTACGGTCGATCACACCGCTGATAGATTCTACACGACCAGAATCAGGTAGAACACTACCGTCGCTCAATACCAGTTTCAGGCTAGGCATTTCCTTTACGGCATTCTCGATTGATCCGTATTGGCGAACCAGATTGAGTAGCTGGTTTTCGTTCATGGAGAAGTACACGTACATTTGATTGTTGTCTGATACTGTAGTCAGAGGCTGTGCCATGTTGCTGCTTACCAATGCACCCTGACGATAAGGCAGTTCACCAACTACACCGTCAGCCGGGCTCTTTACTTCCGTATAAGACAAATTGTTTTGTGCGTTAACAACCTGAGCTTTCATTTGAGCTACAGTAGCTTTGGCACTGAGGTAACTGTTTTCTGCCTTTTTAAGATCAAAATCAGATACCACTTTCTGATCAAACAGCTTTTTAGTGCTTTCGAATGTCAGGTCAGCAGTAGCTAAAGCTGCTTTTGCTGATTCCAAATTAGCTTTGGCCGTATTCAATGCAGCGATGTAAGGCACCTGATCGATAACAAACAGAAGTTGTCCTTTTTTTACTCTCTGGCCTTCTGTAATGCACAGGCGCTGAAGTGTTCCGCTCACTTGCGGGTAGATGTCAATATCCTGACGTCCGCGGATAGTGGCTGAATAACGGACAGGGAGAACTCTTGATTCCGTCTTCACGGTCATTGTTTTATACGATCCCATGTCCATTTTCGGTTGTTCATTTTTACAACCAGTCAATGCAACCAGACAGCCTAATGCTGCTGTTGCAACAGTCTTGATACCTTTGTTCATACTATGAAAATTAAAAAATAATCTCAAATGCGGTGCAAAATTACACCAACATTCTGATTTATTAAACGTTAAAAGTACCTTTGTTTTGTTCATTTTGGGAATATAGTTTGTAATTTAGGATTATTCTACTTAATTTTGTTAATTATTAACTTTAATCTCCCCGTGATAACGTATGAATGAAAGTAGTAGCATCCTTTCTCGTGAATATTTTATGTTGAATTCCGATTTGTCCTTTACACGGGAGGCACCGTTATGTCTGGACAATTTCATTTTGATTTTCGTAGTGAAGGGTACTGCACGTTTGCATATTGACAATACCGATTATGTTGTCAATGGGAACAAGTTCGTAATGGCACGTCCCAGACTAAAAATCCGGTTGGTGTCGGCTTCAGAAGATTTTGATGCCTGTATAATCAGTTTTCCATCTACCATGATTCATGAAAACACGCCGCGTATAGAACCTTCCTATTTTATGATTCTTTATAAAAGGATTGTGTGGCCCTTGTCCGGAAAAAGAAAGGATTTGCTTAACCATTTTCTGGTTTTATTTGAGTTTGCGGTTTCTGATTCTGGCAAGATCCTCTATACGAGGGAAATGGTATTAGCATTAGTGACCAGTTTTATTTATGCATTGTACTCTTTTACCCATAATTACCTGTTGATAGAGGAATACGAAGATTCTTCCAGATCAAGGGAACTTTTTAAGAAATTTATCCATTTGATGAATACACATTTCATGGCTCAGCATGAAGTCCAGTTTTATGCGAGTGAACTTTGTATCTCTTCAAAATACCTTACACAAATTACTAAACGGATGATTGGGCGTACACCGAAACAAATTATCGATGAGAAGCTGATTTATGAGGCTTCGGTTATGCTCAATAATAATAATTCAAGTATTCAGGAAATCAGCAGTAAGCTGGGATTTGTTGACCAATCTTATTTTGGTCGTTTTTTTAAGCGTTTCAAACATGTTTCTCCGCAGCAATACAGGTTAAAGCCCAAAAAGTAAGGTAATCATAATTCATTGAAAGACGGAGAACCTGGTATATAAAAAAGAATGCCCGACAGACTTTAAATAATCAAGGTCTATCGGGCATTCTTGTTATTTTTTGAATATGCAGATTCTGTGATTACGAGTTCATGCTAAGCAAAAATTCATCGTTGTCCTTTGTATGTTCTAATTTGTCTTTTACAAATGTCATGGCTTCCATCGGATTCATATCAGCCAGGAATTTACGTAAAACCCACATTCTGTCGAGAGTCTGCTTGTCGTGAAGCAGGTCGTCACGCCGTGTACTTGAGGCGATAATATTTACGGCTGGGAATATACGCTTGTTACTCAGAGTTCTGTCTAATTGCAATTCCATGTTACCTGTACCCTTGAATTCCTCAAAGATAACTTCGTCCATTTTGCTTCCGGTGTCAATCAGGGCTGTGGCAATAATGGTCAGAGAACCTCCACCTTCAATGTTGCGTGCTGCACCGAAGAAACGTTTGGGCTTGTGAAGAGCATTGGCATCCACACCTCCTGAAAGAACTTTGCCGCTTGCCGGTGACACTGTATTGTAAGCTCTGGCCAGGCGAGTGATAGAGTCGAGGAAGATGACAACGTCATGTCCGCATTCCACCATTCGTTTGGCCTTCTCAAGTACGATTCCTGCAATCTTGACGTGGCGTTCAGCCGGTTCGTCAAATGTGGAAGCGATCACTTCTGCATTGACTGTACGCGCCATGTCAGTAACTTCTTCCGGGCGTTCATCAATCAGCAACATGATAAGGTAGGCTTCTGGATGGTTGGCAGCAATGGCATTGGCAATGTCTTTCATCAGTATGGTTTTACCCGTTTTAGGCTGTGCAACCAATAAGGCACGCTGACCTTTTCCAATAGGAGCAAACAAATCCACAACACGTGCAGATAAATTGTCATTAAAACCTTTGCATAATTTGAATTTTTCGTCAGGAAACAGAGGAGTAAGGTGCTCGAATGGTACGCGGTCACGAATTTCGTTTGGTTCGCGTCCATTTATTTTGGTTACTTTAATAAGAGGGAAGAATTTTTCTCCTGTCTTAGGTGGACGGACCGGACCTTCTACCACGTCACCGGTTTTGAGACCGAAGAGCTTGATTTGTGAGGTGCTGACGTAAATATCATCAGGTGAAGCCAAGTAATTATAGTCGCTTGAGCGAAGGAACCCGTATCCTTCCGGCATGATTTCCAGAACGCCCTCTCCTGTAAGCAGATCACCGAAATCAAATGCTTGTTCAGTTTCCTTTTTGCCGACTTCCTCTTTTTCGTTAAGATAATAATTAAGGTCCGTATTTTCGTTATTGATATGATAATCGTTGGAGTTCATCATCAAACCGTCTTCCTGAGGTTGTGCCATAGGAATTTCCGGTATGTCTTCCAGTACGATGAAGTCTGGCTCATCTGCTTTAAAGAAATTTTCTAAATCATCAGTTTCTTCTGTCTGGTTTGGCTCTATAATTTTGTTAAGGCTTGACAATTGAAATGTTTCTCCTGTAGATGGTTCTGTCTGAAGTGTAGCTTCAGGAATAATGTCTTCGGTCTCTGCTGAAATTTCAGATACGGCCGGAAGTTCCTGTGGTTCAGATTCTACTACATCTGTATTAGTTGGTTCGTCCGTATTTGGACTGACAATTTCTGTTTGTTCAGCTTCAGCTTTTTTGTTTTCCGTTTTAGATTTTCTGCCTCTTTTCTTTGGCTGTGGAGATTCTGTATTTGTTTGATTGTCTGGCATTGTCTCTGCAGAAATCTCCATTGTTGGATTCTCATGATTATCAACCGGCGGGAGTTCGTTGGTCATTTCTTCTGTTCCCGGTTTAACGGAAGAGTCGTTAATATTCTCTTCCTTGATGGATGTCATATTATTTTTTTTATTTTTCTTTTTTAAGTCAAAGTTTTCCCCATTAGTCTGGTTGGCACTGTAGACACGGTCTGTTTCTTTCTTGGCTATTCTGATTCGTTTTCTCGGTGTTTTCGGCTCAGCCGATTTTTGAGTAGCGGATTGTACAGACTCTTCATCAATAATATGATAAATAAGATCCATTTTATCTTCATCAAGGGATGTCTTGATGCCTAATTCTTGTGCAATGCCAATTAGTTCGTCTTGTGACATTGCCTCTAATTCGCTTTTTTTATGCATATAATGAGTATTGAATATACTTGTTTGTTGCAAGTAGGGTTTGCGTTGTCAGTTTTAAAAAAACTAATTAAAGTAAGATTAATAAGTGATAAGAATAAAGAATGGCATTATGAAAATGACCATTAAAATTATGATGATGCAAAATTAGTATTTTAATTTTTTAATAACAAGTAAAAAAAGATTTTTTTATCAGAAAAATGGAAGTGCACTTCGTTTGTCCAAAGAATCTTTTTGTTGCTTTCTTTCAGATTTAAATTAGTAACTTTGGTGATTTATCATTAACTTCGCACCATAATTGATTTGAATATGGCAGTAGTTAATCCCTATTTACAAGTTGACGGGCTTTTGAAGCGCATTGGCGACAGAGTCTTGTTTGATCATATTAGTTTTGGTATTGCAGAAGGGCAACGTATAGGTCTGATTGCCCGGAATGGTACCGGAAAGTCTACTCTTCTTAATATTATTTGTGGAAAAGATGGCTATGATGAAGGTAATATTGTTTTCCGTAAGGATTTGAAAATAGGCTATTTGGAGCAGGCTCCACATTATCCGGATAATCTGACTGTGCTTGAAGCTTGCTTCTGGCACGGTAATTCTACGACTAATTTGATACGCGCTTATGAGGAGTGTATGCAGACTCCCGGTAATCCTGGACTAGCTGAGTTGCTCGAACGTATGGATCATGAAGAGGCATGGGCTTACGAAGACAAGGCCAAACAGATCCTTTCGAAACTTAAAATCAATGATTTCAATCAGAATATATCTACGCTTTCAGGTGGACAACTGAAAAGGGTCGCATTGGCCAATGTGTTGATAACTGAGCCGGATTTGCTGATTCTTGATGAGCCCACCAATCATTTGGATCTGGAGATGATAGAATGGTTGGAGGGATTTCTCGGGAGATCCTGTATGACATTGCTGATGGTAACGCATGACCGTTATTTCCTTGATCGGGTTTGTGATGAGATTATGGAATTGGACGATATGGTGATGTATACCTACAAAGGTAATTATGCTTATTATCTGGAGAAACGTCAGGAACGTGTCAATGCGGCTAATGCAGAAATAGCCCGTGCCAATAACCTTTATCGAACTGAATTGGATTGGATGCGTCGTATGCCTTGTGCCCGTGGTCATAAGGCACGTTACAGAGAAGAAGCTTTTTATGAACTGGAGAAGGTGGCCAAACGTAAAATCAAGGAAGACCAGGTTACGTTAGAAGTGAAGTCGGCTTATATCGGAAATAAAATATTTGAAGCAGACTACATTAGCAAGAGTTTCGGGCCTGATAAGGTTATTCTGGATAATTTTTTCTATAATTTTTCCCGGTATGAGAAGTTGGGTATAGTTGGAAATAACGGAACCGGAAAATCTACATTTATCAAGATTCTGCTTGGTGAGGTTAAGCCAGACAGCGGAAAAATCGTGGTTGGCGAGACTGTTCGTTTTGGTTATTTCTCGCAGGATGGAATGAAATTTGACGATCAGATGAAAGTAATTGATGTCGTCCGGAATGTAGCCGAATATGTTGACCTTGGCGGAGGTCGTCATTTGTCAGCCATGCAGTTTCTTCAGCACTTTATGTTCTCACCCAAAGAACAGCAAAATTATGTATATAAGTTAAGTGGTGGAGAGCGCCGCAGGTTGTATTTGTGTACGGTCTTAATGAAAAATCCTAATTTCCTGGTTCTTGATGAGCCTACGAACGATCTGGATATTGTAACACTGCAGATCTTGGAAGATTATCTTAAGCAATTCAAGGGATGTGTTATTGTTGTTAGTCACGACCGTTATTTTATGGACAAGGTCGTCGATCATCTGCTGGTGTTCCAAGGACAGGGTGATGTTCGTGATTATCCGGGAAATTACACTCAGTATAGAGAATGGAAAGAAGAAAAAATGCGTTTTGAACGCGAACAGCAAAATCAGCAGAAAAAGGATATGGCAAAAAACATACAAGGGAATGCAAAAACAGAAAAACCGCGTAGTGAGCATAAACGGAAACTGACGTATAAGGAGCGGATGGAACTTCAGACTGTTGAAGCTGATATCGCCCGTTTGGAGGAAGAAAAGACGCAGTTGGAGGAAGCATTGTGTAGTGGTGCGCTCAGCGTTGACGAACTGACTGAAAAATCCATTCGTCTACCACAATTGAATGCTGAGCTGGATGAAAAAATGATGCGTTGGATGGAGCTAAGCGAAATTGGTGAATAATCCATTCCAACTTGTTTAAGCATTCTGATAACTTTTGTAATAAATAAAAATATCCCGGATTTAATTCCGGGATATTTGTTTGACACCTTTGATTGTCTTTAATTTCTTTATTAAGGCTTCCAGCTTGGCCGTATCGTCCAGCATGACAGTCAGGTTGCCCGAGAACAGACCATCGTGTGAGTCAATGCTGATGCTTCGGAGCAGAATCTTTTCTTCCTTGCTGATTACGGAGGTGATATTATTGACTATGCCGAGATCATCATTACCGACTACCTTAAGTGTAATAGGATATTGGCTTCCGCGTTTGCCGGCCCATTTGGCCTTGACAATACGATAGCCAAAGCGTTTTCGTAATTCTTTGGCGTTGGGACAGTCGCAGCGATGGACCTTTATTCCGCCGTTAATTGTTACGAAACCAAATACATCATCACCGTAAATAGGTTGACAGCATTTGGCTAAAGTGAAATCTAAACCTTTGAGATTCTGGTCGATGACAAGTACATCATCGTCGCTTCTGGTCTTGATTTCAGCTTCAGACAACTGGTTGTAATTTTCCGCGCTGGGCGCAGGGGCATGTTCCATTTGTCCGGCTACATATTTCTGCTCTTCCAGATATTTGTCGATGACGTCATTGATGTCTATCGCTTCGTCAGCCAGACTTTTATAGAAATCAGTCACGACCTTGAAACCCATCCTTTTGATGACATGCATCATGGTCGGTTCGTCATAATCAATTTTTTTGTTTTTGAATTTCCGTTCCAGCAGTTCCTTGGCAAATGCACCTTGTTTGGCTTGCATTTCCTTTAATGTTTGCCTTATTTTAGTGCGGGCTTTACCTGTGACAACGAAATTCAGCCAGTCCTGTTTAGGCGTTTGGTTGTTCGATGTCAGTATTTCCACCTGATCTCCACTATATAAGGTTTGTCGTAACGGTACGTTCTTTTCGTTGATCCTTGCTCCGATACAACGGTTGCCTACGTTAGTGTGGATGGCATAAGCAAAATCCAATACCGTAGCACCTTTGGGGAACTTGAACAGGTCACCTTTAGGGGTGAATACAAAGACTTCATCTTCGTATAAATCCATTTTGAACTGATCCATCAGTTGCATGTCGTCGTTGTTTTCAAGCGCATTGCGGATACTGTTCAACCATTCGTCCACTCCTGTTTCACCATTCTTGATGCCTTTGTAGCGCCAATGTGCAGCCAGACCTCTTTCGGCAATCTCGTCCATTCTTTCTGTACGGATTTGCACTTCCACCCATTTGTTTTCAGGACCGAGCACAGTGATGTGCAGGCTTTCGTAGCCGTTGCTTTTAGGAATTGAAAGCCAGTCTCTCAATCGTTTGGGATTGGGTTGGTACATATCGGTAATGATAGAATAAACCTGCCAGCATTCCATTTTTTCCTTTTCCAATTCCGACTCCAGAATGATACGTATGGCAAACAGATCGTAAATGCCTTCTACGCCGCATTTCTGTTTTTTCATCTTTTGCCAAATGGAATGAATACTTTTTGTGCGCCCTTTCATGTGGAATTTGAGTCCTGCAGCTTTCAGCTTTTCTTCAATAGGTTTGATAAAGCGGGCAATATATTCATCTCTTGATTTTTTGGTTTCATTCAGCTTTTCCTTGATCAGGTAATAAGCGTCATGTTCCATATATTTGAGCGAAAGATCTTCAAGCTCACTTTTCAGTTTGTAAAGACCCAGTTTGTGTGCGAGCGGAGCATAAAGATAAGCGGCTTCTTCAGAAACCTTTTGTCGGGCTTCCGTTTCAGTGGTATCTTTGATTTTTCTCATGATATTCACTCTGTTGGCAATCATGATAAGTATCACCCGCATATCTTCAGCAAAAGAAAGCAGTAGGCTTCTGAAATTTTCACTTTCTATGCTGGGATTCTTTTCATATAACTCGTCTATTCGGTTCAGGCCATGAATAATACCGCCTACGTCCTCTCCAAATTCTTTTTTAACCTGCTCTGCAGAACAGAAACCGCTGCGTACACAAGTATGTAGCATGACACCCAGAATGGCACCTCTTGTCAGGCCTATTTCGGAAGCGACAATCAGAGCCGTCTCCATATCATTGAGAATAGGGTTCATGCCGAAGACATCTCTGCGTATGAAGTTGTTCAGGGCTGCCTCTATCAGATATTTTTTCAACATATTGCAATCATCCGGGCGTAAGATGTTGCCAGACAGTTTAAGCAGAGATTTGTATACTTGTTTAAGTTGTACTTTCTCTTCCTGGGTAAAAAAATCCATTTGCTCCATATTCACCGATTTTTTTTCAAAGTTAGCATATTTTTTCAGTAAAAGTCCTGCAGATTGCTTAAAAATTGCTATATTTGAATGATGTTTAAGAATTAGTTGAATCATATTATCAATTATACATAGAAAAATTATGCTCAGTACAGAAGATAAAGCCTTATTGGCTGAAAAAGGTATTGCCGAGGAACAGATTGAAGGTCAGTTGGAATGTTTTCGTAAAGGATTTCCTTATTTAAAATTGAAAGCAGCTGCATCTTTGGATAACGGTATCCTTTCACCGTCGGAAGATGATTGCAAGCATTATGTTGATGTATGGAATGCATACAAGCAAGGTGGCAGAAGTGTTTGTAAATTTGTGCCGGCATCGGGGGCAGCCAGCCGAATGTTTAAGAATATGTTCGAATTTCTTGATGCAGATTATGACGTACCTCAAACTGATTTCGAGAAAAACTTTTTTGATCATATCCGTCTTTTTGCTTTTTATGATGATCTGAATGCAGCTTGTTTGAAAAACGAAGGACAGGATGTTGAGGCTCTTCTTGCTGATGGAAAATTCAAGGCTGTAGTGGCTAATATGTTGCAGGAAAAAGGTTTGAATTATGGTCAGTTGCCAAAAGGCTTGCTGAAGTTCCATAAATATCCCGAAGGTGCACGTACCCCGCTCGAGGAGCACTTGGTGGAGGCTGCACTTTATGCTGCAAGTCAGGGTAAAGCGGAAGTCCATTTTACTGTCAGTACGGAGCATAGAGCTTTGTTCGAAGCATTGGTTGCTGATAAATTACCCGTTTATGAGGCAAAATATGGTGTAAAATATCATGTGACGTTCTCTGAGCAGAAACCCTCTACAGATACGTTGGCAGCTACGATGGAAAATGAGCCATTTCGTATAGACGGTAAACTTTTGTTCCGTCCGGGTGGTCATGGTGCACTTATTGAAAACTTGAATGATTTGCAGTCTGATGTGATTTTCATAAAGAATATAGACAATGTTGTACCCGACAGACTGAAATCAGCTACTGTTCAGTATAAACAAGTCATAGCGGGAATTCTTGTTTCATTACAGCAAAAGGCTTTTGAATATCTGCGCTTGCTCGATGGTGGTATGTACTGTCATTCAGATTTGGAGGAGATTATACGTTTCGTTCAGCAGAATTTGTTCTGTCGCAATGAGATGATAAAGGATTTTGAGGATGCGGAATTGGTGATATATCTGCGTAAGAAGCTTAATCGTCCGATGCGTGTATGTGGAGTTGTCCGCAATGTTGGTGAGCCTGGTGGTGGTCCGTTCTTGGCTTATAATGCGGATGGTTCTGTTTCTCTTCAGATTTTGGAAAGCAGCCAGATCGATAAGAACAACCCCGAATATGTAGAAATGTTTAATAAGGGAACTCATTTCAATCCTGTTGATTTGGTTTGTGCCGTTAAAAATTACAAGGGAGAAAAATTCAATCTGGTGGATTATGTTGATCCTTCAACCGGCTTTATTTCATATAAGAGTAAGAATGGAAAAGAATTAAAGGCATTGGAGTTGCCTGGATTGTGGAATGGAGCGATGAGTAACTGGAATACAGTATTCGTAGAGGTTCCGTTGCAGACCTTTAATCCGGTTAAGACGGTCAATGATTTGTTGCGTGAACAACATCAGTAATCAGTGTGAACATAAAGGAAAGTCCTGATTGACGGAATGCAGTCAGGACATTTGCTTTAATACATATCATTATATATAAATTGCTTTGTTATGACGAAGAAAATTCTGTTGTTAGGTTCTGGTGAATTAGGAAAGGAATTTGTCATTGCGTGCAAGCGCAAGGGACAATATGTCATTGCATGTGATGCTTATGCACATGCGCCGGCCATGCAGGTGGCGGATGAGTGTGAGGTTTTCAATATGTTGGACGGAGATGCTCTGATGGCTGTAGTTGATAAGCATAAGCCTGATATCATAGTGCCCGAGATTGAGGCTATCCGGACTGAAAAACTTTATGATTGCGAAAAAATGGGTATTCAAGTGGTGCCAAGTGCACGTGCGGTGAATTTTACCATGAATCGTAAGGAAATTCGCGAATTGGCTCATACGGAACTTGGATTGAAAACGGCTAATTACAGATATGCCAATACATTTGACGAATTGAAAGCTGCGGCAGACGTGATCGGTTATCCCTGCATCATCAAGCCTTTGATGAGTTCTTCCGGACATGGACAGAGCAAGGTTGATAATGAGAGTGAACTCCGTAAAGCATGGGATTATGCTTGTGAGGGTGCTCGAGGCGATGTAAAGGAAGTTATTGTAGAGCAGTTTATTCCTTTTGACAGTGAAATCACACTTTTAACAGTGACACAGAAGAACGGTCCTACACTGTTTTGTCAGCCAATAGGTCATGTACAGAAGGGTGGGGATTATCGTGAAAGTTTCCAACCTGCAGTCATATCACCCGAAATGCTCAAGGAAGCACAGCGTATGGCGGAAAAGATTACAAGTGCTTTGACTGGTGCCGGAATATGGGGTGTGGAATTTTTCTTGAGTCATAAGGAAGGGGTAATTTTCTCTGAATTAAGTCCTCGTCCACATGATACGGGAATGGTTACATTGGCCGGAACTCAGAATTTATCAGAGTTTGAGTTGCATTGTCGTGCAGTCTTAGGTTTGCCTATTCCTGAAATTACGCAAGAGCGTATGGGTGTCAGTGCTGTTATTCTTTCTGACGTTGAATCAGATCATCCGCAGTATTGTGGTGAGGAAGATGTTTGTGCTGCAACCCAAACTTATCTGAGAATTTTCGGTAAGCCAGTGGCTCATATTGGTAGAAGAATGGGTGTTGTTGTTTGCTGGGATAAATTGGATGCAGATCAGAACGCGTTGCGTGATAAGTGTAAAATGTTAGCTTCTAAAGTTAAAATTAGCTAACATGTAAAAATACAACAAGGATACGAAGATAGATTATGGATAATAATTGTATCTTTGTATCCGTTTCGCGATAATAGCTCAGTTGGTAGAGCATTGGCTTCCCAAGCCGAGGGTCGCGGGTTCGAGTCCCGTTTATCGCTCATAAGGCTACCGCTTTTGGTAGCCTTTTTATTTTTTGTGGATGTTGTCTTTTCAGAATATATTTTTCTATTCAGTCTGTTTTCTTTCATTTTGTTTGAATCCTTGCTATGAAGATATTAGTTTGTAGTGATTTGCCCTTTATAGCTGATTCTTTGATCTTATAAATGTTAAATGTTTAATTGATATAAAAATAATACAGAATATTTTAAAAAAAACAGTTAACTTTGGTCGATTTTAATCTTAGGTATATCGTTCTGAGAAGAAACGGTGTATAAGGTAGACGGTTTTTTATAATGCATTGGGAAATATGACAATATTAATAGTTGCGATTTTGATTATTGGCTATCTTCTGATAGCGACAGAACATATTACTAATATAAATAAAGCAGCAGTAGCAATGTTTTTGGGAGTTACTGGTTGGTTGCTTTATATGTTTGCCGGTCATTATTATGTAGAGTTGATGTATGCTGATGAGTATCGTAACTTTTTGGATGGTGCATTGTCTACTTCAGTTTCAATAAAAAATTTTATTGTTCAAAATATCTTTATTGTTCATGTGGTAGATATTTGTCAGATTGTCTTGTTTCTTCTCGCTACCATGTCGATTGTAGATTTGCTTAATACTAATGGATGTTTTGATTTTTTGATTGAATGGATGCGGACCAGAAACAGTAGAAGATTACTTTGGACTACTGCAGCCATTACGTGTTTTCTTTCTGCAAATCTGGATAATCTGACTACGGCTGTCATGATGTTTACAATTATACGTCAGATTCTTCCTGAATCCAAATATCGCATGTATTTTAGTGCCGTGATTGTATTGGCGGCAAATGCAGGCGGTGCGATGACTGTTATAGGTGACGTTTCCACTTTGATGCTTTGGGTTAGAGGTGCCGTAACACCTTCTGATTTCTCCAGTGCAGTCGTTTTGCCGGCTTGTGTGGCATTAATAATACCTACTTATTTAGTCTCCAGAAAACTGCCCGAGCAGATGGATTTGGTGTCATGGCGTATTAGATATAGAGGTGATGACACAACGCTTACACGTTGGCAACGTATTCTGATGTTGTTTGTAGGTATTGGTGGTTTGTGGTTTATTCCAACTTTTCATAGTCTGACTCAATTGCCGCCTTTTGTAGGTGCTTTGTGTCTATTGGCTCTTTTTAGTGTTGTTAATGAGTTGTTTAATAGAAAGTTGATAAAGACAGAGCAACCTTTTTTAAGACCGACGCCACGTTTTATGCAGTCTGAAAGTATTCAGATGATCTTGTTTTTTATAGGTCTTAGTCTAGTCGTGTCGGTGGTGCAGGAGACGGGGGCTTTGTATCATTTGGCTATGTGGTGTGATAAGTATATTCATAATATATATATTATAAGTTTGATTTTGGGGGTAGCTTCTGCCTTTTTGGATAATGTGGTTTTGGTGTTGACCAGTATTTCCATGTACGATGTGGCGCAACAGTTTGACGCGATGTCAGGTTTAGATTGGGATTATATACATTCCTTTGCTCTTAACGGACAGTATTGGCAACTTGTTGCTTATAGCGGTGGGCTAGGAGGTTGTCTTCTTTCAATTGGATCAACTGCCGGTTATGCTATGATGAAGAGTGAAGGCGTATCTATATGGTGGTATTTCCGTCATATGACTTTTAAGGTCTTGATAGGTTGGCTGGCTGGTTTAGGTGTATATTTTATTCTTAATTCTTTCGTACATTGATAGTATTTTGAGTATCAGTTGAGCAGATCGGGATTTTTTACTCCTTTGGGATACTTGTTGAGTTTAGAAAGTAAATCTGTATAGATATAAGAATTTTATTAATCCACCATCTGCCTTTATAATATTAGGAATTGTTTGGTTTAATGAATATGGTAATAGTAGCTCTATAATAAAATATTATTATATTTTGCTGTAAAATCTATCTTTTTATAGAAGATAGATTTTCTTTTGGTTGATTTGATACCAGCTTTTGTTTGTTGCATCTCACTGATAAGTGAGATGTTTGTGTTTTATGTATGAACAACCTTGATATTAAAATCTGGTGTTTTTATTTTGCAATTATCTTTTTTAAACCGTCTCAGAATGTCATATTCGTGTATAATTGTTCGGTTGTCTTCTGTTTTGGCTGGTTTTAATCATAGGTTAATTTTCAAAATGTCATAATATACAAGTTTATTTATTCAAAATGAAGGCTATTTGTTTTAATGTGCATTGAATTTATTGTAATTATATATATATAGCAACAAAATGTTTAATTTGTTTTGTTTCTGATTTAAGTTCAATTAGAATTTAAATATTAATTTATGTTGTAATTGTTAATTAATATCTGATAGAATTAACGATTATACAATATGAAAGACTTGGTTGTTAAAATGTTGGTAGAGGTGCTGTTTTGCCTGAAATAAAGTGTAAAAGGTAGTATAAAATAAAAAAAGAGCCTCATTGCTGAGACTCTTTTTAGATCAAGTGATTCCGTTGGGACTCGAACCCAAGACCCACGCCTTAGAAGGGCGTTGCTCTAATCCAGCTGAGCTACGGAACCAGCCTTAATTCGTGTGCAAAGATACGGTATTTTATTTATCCGTGCAAATAATTATCGAATTATTTTTAAGTGATATAAATTTATTTTGGGTAATGTTTTTTTTATTTGTTCTTATGTCATTTTATATATCAATATTTTGATATAGGTATCTTTTAATACTTTTCTTTGCAGTTTTCTCAAATTCCTCACTTCTTAGAAATACTTTTGTAATCTGTGAATATGGCGGTAATTCCTTATTGAGCTCGTTTTTAGATAATTCTAATGCTTCAAGCAATTTGTTTTCATTAAGATTATTGTGCATGGCTTCCTCCATGTCAGGATAAATAAGGGCAACCAGTTTATCATGACTCATAATGATAAGTGATTCATTGACTAGAGGAAGGTTGTTTAGTCTTGATTCTATTTCTTCTGGATAGATGTTTTGTCCGCTTGCGCTAAGTAGCATATTTTTGCAGCGTCCTTTAATGTAAACGTCTCCTTTTGAATTGATTATAGCCATATCTCCAGTATGTAGCCATCCGTCTTTGTCGAAAATCTGATTTGTAGCTTCCTGGTTTTTGTAATATCCCAGCATGGTATTTTCTCCCTTACATACCAGTTCGCCTGGTATATGTTCTGGATCGTCACTCAGAACTTTCACGCTCATTCTGTCGGCTACTTTTCCACATGACATGTATTCTGTTTCATTCCACGGGCTATGACAGATGATTGGGCCGCATTCTGTCATGCCGTAGGCGATGGAGTAGGGGAATTTAATTTGTCTTACGAAGGATTCTACTTCAGCATTAAAAGGTGCTCCCCCTATGATGACTTCCTTGATATGGCCACCAAAGAGCTTGATACTCATCTGGCGTGCGTATTCTTTTACCTTTTCATTGATAATAGGGATATGTAGCAGGAATTTTCCCAGTTTGTTGTTGATGTGTGGAATAATTTCCTTTTTGAATATCTTTTCAAGTACAAGAGGGACGCATGAGATAACTCGCGGGTGAATTTCTGCTACGGTAGTCATAATAATCTTGGGCGATGGCATGCGAGTAAGGAAATGAAGATGAGCACCATAGCATATACCATACAGAAAATCATAGACCAGGCCGAAAACGTGTCCCATGGGGAGCATGGATACAATATTGTCGCCTGCTTCTATTCCGATGGTACGGTTGCAGAACAGTATGTTAGAAACCAGACTTCTGTAGGGTAACATTACACCTTTTGAGAATCCGGTCGTTCCGGATGTGTAATTGATTACCGCTAACTGTTCCGGGCTTTTCTCGGGAGTGTATTTGATGTGTTTGGGCAAGAACATCATAGGGAATTTTTTACCGAAGAGTGCATTCAGATTTTCTCTTGCATAGTTCAGTTTCTTTGATCTGCTGGCTACTAATGTGAAATCCTTTACGCATATTACGCCCAAAAGTTCTGGCATGCAGTTTTCGTTCAGGTTTTCCCATACCATGTCTCCGACAAACAGAAGTTTTGACTCACTATGATTGACGATGTTATGTACATTGTCCGGTTTGAATTCATGCAAGATAGGAACAATGACTGCACCATAGGTGATGGTTGCCAGGAAGGCTACGCACCAGTTGCCGCTATTGCGTCCACATAATGCAATTTTGTCTCCCGGTTTGATTCCTGCTGCTTCCAAAAGCAGATGGATTTTGGCTATTTTTCGTCCTACATCCTTATATTGTAGCGTTTCACCTTGAAAGTCTGTGAATGCTTTACGGTCCCAATTGTTTTTTATACTGTTTTCAATAAGTTCGATTAAACGTTCTTCCATTTTTAGCAATTGTGTTGGTAATAATGACAAATATACTAAAAAAACACCTAAGTGCATAAATACTCAAACATCATTTTGTTGTTAGTTCGTCTTTGTGTATCTTTGCTTGATTTTTTATGGGAATAAATATGAATATGGAAAGTTTTAAAGGTAAGATGGTTGCATTATTTGATCTGGATGGTGTCGTGTTCAATACAGAGCCTCAGTATACTGTATTTTGGAGTGAACAAGGACGCCGTTATCATCCTGAAATATCTGATTTTGGACAGATAATTAAAGGCCAGACACTGGTGCAGATTTTTGATAAATGGTTTAATGGACAGGATGAAGTACAAAAACGTATTACAGCAGAATTGGATCAGTTTGAAGGGGAGATGACTTATGAATATGTCCCGGGAGTGGAGGCTTTCCTGGAATGCTTACGTTCTTTTGGTATACCGACCGCTGTGGTTACAAGCTCTAATGCAGTAAAAATGGCTAATGTATATCGTGAGCATCCGGAATTTAAGGCTTATTTTACGAAAATACTGACCTCTGAGTTCTTTAAACGTTCCAAACCAGATCCTGACTGCTATTTGTTAGGTGCAAATATGTTTGGTGTGACACCTGCTCAGTGTGTTGTTTTTGAAGATTCGTTTAATGGTATTCAGGCAGGCCGAAGTGCCGGAATGACAGTTGTGGGGCTTTCAACTACTAATCCAGCGGATAAAATACAGTCATATTGTCAACTGGTGATCCCGGATTTTACAGGTTTTTCAGTAGAAAAGATGTCAGAATTGCTTTGTCAGTAGACTTAATTTTGTAATTTTGCATGTTTTTTATTAAATAAATATAGCTATGGCAGGTTATTTGGTAGACGATACGCGTAAAGTAACCACGCACCGTCTGATTGAAATGAAGCAGCAAGGCAAGAAGATAGCCATGTTGACTTCTTATGATTATACAATGGCTCAGATTGTAGATGGTGCAGGTATTGATGTGATTTTGGTCGGCGATTCAGCTTCCAATGTAATGGCTGGAAACTCAACGACATTGCCGATTACGTTAGATCAGATGATTTATCATGCATCTTCTGTAATGCGTGGCGTAAAGCGAGCTTTAGTCGTGTGTGATATGCCTTTTGGTTCTTATCAGGTTAATCCGGCCGAAGGGGTATCTAATGCTATCCGTATCATGAAAGAAAGCGGATGTGATGCTCTTAAACTTGAGGGCGGTATAGAGATTATTGATACGGTAAAGTCTATTTTGGCTGCTGGAATACCGGTAATGGGGCATCTTGGTTTGACTCCTCAGAGTATCAATAAATTTGGTACGTATGCAGTTCGGGCTAAAGAAGAAGCAGAAGCGACAAAGTTGATAAGTGATGCTCATGCACTGCAGGAAGCAGGGTGCTTTGCCTTGGTGCTTGAAAAGATTCCGGCAGTATTGGCTGGCAGAGTGGCTTCAGAACTGACCATTCCTGTGATTGGTATTGGAGCAGGTTCCGGTGTAGACGGACAGGTGCTAGTTGTTAATGACATGCTGGGCATGAACCATGGATTTTCCCCTAAATTCCTGAGGCGTTATGCTGATTTGCATACCGTAATGACCGATGCGATTGGTCAGTATGTGGCCGATGTGAAGAGTGTTGATTTCCCGAATGATAATGAACAATATTAGCAGGTGGATAATGTATTGAGGATGCCGGAAACGGTATGTAATGCTAATTTTATAAAGATTATAGTGTCGAACTTTCTTGTAAGTTCGGCACTTTACATGTTTTATCCAGGCACTTCGTATGTAATGGTGCGTACAGGTGGTGATTATGCCCTGGATGAAGGTTTTTCAGGTGTGTTGTTTGTATTAGGTGCTGTGCTTGTAGCTCCATTTTGTAATTATTGTCTGGATACCTACAGACGTAAGACTGTAGTCTTGTGGAGCTTGTTGTGTATGTCAGTATGTACGGCTCTTTTTTTTATGCCGGTTTCTTTGATGCTGTTCTTTATTCTTAGGACGCTTCAGGGGGCGGCTTGTGGCGTTTTTCAGATTGCGTTGGGAAGTACGCTTCTGTTGGATTTGAGCTTGTCGAAGAACAGGACCCGTGCAGCTCATATTTACTATTGGATCATACGTCTTTCGTTGGCTATGGGACCGTTAATGGCGGCTGTAGCAGTGGAATATGCGGAGATTGGTCAGCTTGTTTTTATTCCTCTAGTCATGTTTTTGCTGGCTTTTGTTCTGTTGCAATCATTGCAGGTTCCGTTTCGTGCACCGTTGGAGCCATCCTTATGTTCTTTGGATCGTTTCTGGCTTTTGCGTGGTAGTCGTCTTTTTGTGCCTTTATGTGGTGTGGCTTTTTCTGTAGGTCTGTTTTTGGCAAGAAATTGGCATTTTGAACTTTATGTATTTTTGTTGGTGGGGTTTCTGTTGGCTTTAGCTTTGCATACCCGCTGTTTTGGTCAGTTGTATAATGTAGAAATATTCAGCGGATTAATACTTCTTTCTGTGGCATTTGGTTTATTGCTGATATTGCCGACAATTTCTGTTTGGGTGACGGGTGTGCTGGCAGGTGCTGGTTTAGGCTTGTTTTCCAGCCGATATCTTTTGGCTTATATCCGTGTTTGTGAACATTGTGAACGTGGAACGGCTCAGACGTCGTATTGGTTAGGGTGGGAGTCAGGCCTGGCTGCAGGAGGTTTTGTTGGAGTAATGATGTATTCTTTCAGTTCACATGTAGTTTCTGTTCTGGCTTTATTGGTAATAATAATTGTCTTTTTTATACATCTTTTTTATATTAGAAGATGGTATGAAGTGCGAAAACGTAAATAATACCTTATTTTATGATCAATAAATAGTGTTAAATTTAAGTTGATAGGGGTTGTCTATATATGTTTTACAACATGTTTCCGATATTAATTTTGATTTTATTGTGTGATTTTGTTTAAATATTATAACTTTGAAGAATAATAAGAGGGCTTAAGAACAATGTTTTTCAAAAAAGAATTAACGAATTATTAACCTAATAAATATGAAAAGCAGTAGCATAAAACGAAAAGTAGGTCGTTTGACATTCTCAGCTTGCGCTCTTTTGTGTGCAGGGGGTCTTTTCATGTCTTGTGAAGACAGTTTGCTCACTGGCACGCCGTCATGGTTAGGTAGCAGTATCTACGATGAATTGGCAAAGCGTGGTGAATATTCAACGACTCTGAGGCTTATTGATGATCCGGTTATCAATCAGTCGGAGGTGTTAAAGCTGACTGGTAGTAAGACGCTTTTTGTGGCGAATGACCAGGCGTATGAACGCTTTTTTGCCAACAATAAGTGGGGTGTGAAAAAGTATGAGGATTTGTCTGACGCTCAGAAGTTGACGCTGTTTAATAATTCAATGGTGAATAGCGCCTATTTGATTGAGTTGTTGTCAAGTATTTCTGCTTCAGGAAATGATGAGCCTCGTCAGGGTTTGTGTATGCGTCGTGCCACAGCAATGTCTGTGTATGACTCGGTTCCTAATCTTTTGGTAAGTACATTGCCAAAGAATGAATATTGGGATGACCTGCGTGAGGAGTATGGTGAAGATGGTCATGTTTTGATCATGCGAGATAATACATCTTCACCGATGGTTCATTTCTTGCCGGCCTTTATGTCTAATAATCAGTTGACTAATGAGGATATCTCTTTCCTGACAAACGGAAAGTGCACTTCAACTGATCAGGCTTATATTAACTCTCAGCCTGTTGTCGAGCAGGATATTACCTGTCAGAATGGTTATATCCATGTGCTGGGTGATGTAATGGAGCCGATGACTAATATGGCTGAGTGTATCCGTAATAATCCGGATTTCAAGATGATGAGTAGCTTCTTGGATCGTTTTGCTGTTCCTGTTCTTAGTGAAGGAAATACAACAGAATACAATCGTATCTGGGGCTTGACTGGTGATAATCAGAAAGATGTGTACAATTGGCGTTATCTTAACTATGGTTTTGATAAGACTCGTACGACACCGGGAAACAATAGTTTGAACGAGGCGGGCGGTACAGTGCTTGATTATGCTGATCTTTTGCCGTATGATCCAGGATGGAATAGTTATGCCAGTGCAGGTATCAATAAGACTATGGCTGAAGATATGGCTGTGATGATTGTACCTACTGATAAGGCTATTGAGGAATATGGTCAGAGTGGTGCAGGTCAGATCCTTTTGGATAACTTCGGTACTTGGGAAAATGTACCTGATCATATTATTGTGATGTTGTTGCAGAACTTGATGAAGGAATCTTTGGTTTCTACTGTTCCCAGCAAATTCTCAACCGTTGTTAATACAGCTCAGCAGAGCATGAATATGAAGGTTTCTGATATTGATTCATGCTTGATGTGTAACAATGGTATGATCTATAAGGCTAATGTAGTTTACTCAGCACCTGATTATCAGTCTGTATCTTTCCCGACAGCGTTGGAAGACAATATGAAGGTGATGAGATGGGCTATCAATCAGTTGGAATATGATGCTTATTTGAATTCAATGGATTCAAAGTATACTTTTGTAATTCCTACTGATACGGCTTTGTCTTATTATGTAGACCCGGTTGATTATCATAAGAACAGACCGACTATTTCACAGTTCTATTATGTGGATTATGATGCAACGGTTAAGGGCCCGACTGTAAAATGTCGTCGTTGGTATATGAATGCGGATGGAACGAAAGGTGATGAAATCAGGACTTGGTCTGGAATAACAGAAACAGACTATATTAAGAACCGTTTGAATGATATCCTTAATAATTCAATTGTGATTGGATATGTCGCTGGTTCTGATCCGACTCCGCGTTATTATTCAACTAAAGGAGGAAGCCCGATTGAATTCCGTCTGAATGGTGACAATACGCAGATCGCAGGTCCGTTCCAGATTGAGCAGGGTAATACCTTGTCTTTGAGAAGTGAGAACAATATGCAGGGCTCTTATGACATGATGACTGGCAACCAGGGAGGTAATGGTATATCCTATATTATCAGCAAGCAGTCTGGTAATGTGTCGGCTCAGCCATTGATGCCGGCTTCCAAGTCTGTGCCGACTATTTTGAGGGAAATGAGTCAGAAAGATTCAGAAGGTTTCTCGGAATTTTATGAGATTTTGAAGCACAGCAACTTGTTGTCTCTTTACTATGACGTGACTACTTCAACAAGCGGTCAGTCAACGATTAAGTCAATATCCAATGATACGACTATCAATGTAATGAACAACTATAATTATACCGTATATGTGCCTAAATCAAGCGAGATCAGAAACTTGTACTCTATGAATGTGATACCTGACTGGCGTACATTTGATATTCTGGAAGAGCAGTGGAGGCAGGAAGGCCTTTTGGAAGATGAGATAGAGGCCAAGCTTGATTCCATGCAGAATATATTGGATAATTTCATCCGTTATCATATTCAGAATAATGCCGTGTATTTAGGTGGTGATAATGAGGAAGTTAGTTATGAAACTACACTGCGTGACGGTGGCCGTTTTACTTCTGTTTATGTGTCAAACAAGAATGGTGTGATGACTGTTCGTCCTAATGATTTGAACGGTAATCCGCAGGTGATCACAGATAGTAAGGGTGAGCAACATACATCTACTGCTAGTACGGTGACCAGCTCAACCAACTATTTGGCACGTGAATATCATTTCCGTAGTAATTCCGGAGCTTCTGTAACCACTATTGAGTATGCCAATACTATTTATAATTCTTCATTTGCAGTGGTGCATCCTATTGATAAACCGTTGCTCTATGGAGATTTGGCGAAAAAATATTACGAATCTCAGGGGAATTAACCTTAAAGATTAAATAAAATGAAGAATTTAAAATATTTTATTTTAATTTGCTGTCTGGCCATAGCGTCGGCAGTGAGTGCACAGGGTATCACCAGTATCAGTGGTACTGTATCCGATTCGTTCGGACCGGTGATGGGTGCGGCAGTTGTTGAGCAGGACGGATCAAACCGTAATATCTCAGCTACTGTGACAGATATGAACGGTAACTTTACCCTAAAAATAAAGAACCCGAAGAATAAGTTGAAAATTAGCTTTGTGGGTTTGAAAACACAGGTTCTTCCAATTAATAAAAGAGTATATAAGATTATGTTGGAAGAAAATGTGGTAGCAATCAAGGATGTGACTGTAACAGCCAAGAGGATTATGGAAACTTCCGGTTTGGCTATTCCGGAACGAGAGGTTTCTATTGCTGCGCAGACTATTGATGCTAAGGAATTCGAAGGTTTGGGTTTGACTTCAGTAGATGAAGCTTTGCAGGGACGTATTTCCGGTTTGGATATTGTGGCCAACTCAGGTAACTTGGGTTCTGGTACAAGTATGCGTCTTCGTGGTGCTTCCACCATTTCTACTGTATGTAGTACAGAACCGTTGATTGTTGTGAACGGTGATGTATGGAATGTGGATCAGACGGACTTTGATGTTAATACTGCCAATGATGAAAAATTCGCACAGCTGTTGAATATTAACCCTGAAGATATTCAGAAAATTTCAGTGTTGAAGGATGCTGCCGCAACTGCTATCTGGGGTTCACAAGGTGCTAACGGTGTAATTGAAATTACAACAAAACGTGGACATCGTGGAAAACCGCGTTTGACTTATTCTTGTCGATTGACAGCTACTTATCAGCCTGATGGTGCTGATCTTTTGACTGGAGATCAGTATACTATGTTGTTGAAGGAAGCTTATTTTAATCCCCAGCAGAATGATGCTGCTGCCAATATTCCTGAAATCAGTTATCTTGGTCCGACCGGTGGTTTCTCTGAATGGCAGATGTTCAACAATAATACTGATTGGGTAAAGGAAGTTAAACAAGTTGGTCTTCGTCAGAATCATTACATTTCAGTAACTGGTGGTGATGATAAGGCTGTCTTCCGTATTTCCGGAGGTTATGACCGTGAAACAGGTTCTATTATCGAGCAGCAGTTGGATCGTTTTTCTACTCGTTTGGCTTTGGACTACTACGTGAGTGACCGTATCAAGATTATCAGTGACTTCTCTTTGACTTACACTGACAACCAGAGAAACTCTGATGATTTGTTGAGTATAGCTTATAGGAAAATGCCTAACTTAGCTATTTATGAGGAAGATGCTAATGGTAATTCAACAGGTCGTTATTATCAGATGCTTCAGTCTGATGATAGAAACGTATTGAATGACCAGAGAGGTCTTGTCAATCCGTTGGCCAGTGCAGAATATGCAGTTAACAGATATAAGACTTATGCCATTGACCCAAAACTGGAATTGCAGTATGATTTGTTGGGTGTTGATGACACACAGCACCGTTTGACTTATAACGGTCGTGTTGTAATGAACGTGTGGAATGCCTATACGGACACTTATTATCCACGTGAATTGTCAACTAAAGAATGGAATGCTGATGTAAGTAAAGCAAGCACGGCAAGTAACAAGAGCTTGGCCTTTACGACAACACATACATTGACCTTCGTACCTCATTTTAATAATGAAGATCATTCATTGATGGCGATGGGACGTTTCCAGTTGGTTTCCGGTACCTCTAGTGACCAGTCTACAAACGTGTCTGGTTTGCCTAACGGTATTGAAGCACCAAGTGCAGGTAATATCAATCCAGGTATGAGCAGTGGTTTCGGACAGTGGAGAAGTATGTATTATACATTCTCAACTCACTATGCTTACAAATCTAAGTATATGTTTGATGTATCGGTTCGTATGGACGGTACTACCAAGTTTGGTCCGAGCAAACGTTGGGGTGTCTTCCCTGCAGTGTCAGGACGTTGGAACATTATTGATGAGCCATGGATGGAAGGTACTCGTAAGTGGTTGTCAATGTTGTCAATCCGTCCGGGATGGGGACTTGTAGGTAACCAGCCGACAGCAGACTATTTGTATGTCAACCAGTATGGTACTGATAATGTTTATCTGGGATCATCTGCGATGAAACCTAATAACTTGAAGTTGACAACATTGCGTTGGGAGAGCAAGTATACTTGGAACGTTGGTTTCGACTTGGGATTCTTCAACAACAAGTTGACAATGGATATTAACCTCTATACTCAGACAACAAAGGATATGTTGATGGGTAATGTGAGAATACCAAGTATTTCCGGTTTCAGTACCTTATCTTATATGAATGTGGGTAGCATGAACAACAAAGGTTGGGAGTTCAATATCTTGGGTAACAAGTTTATCGAGAAAGGTAAGTTCTCAATGGATATGAACATTACGTTCGCCAACAACCGTAACGTGATTACCAAGATGGATCCGATCGTACTAGAGACCTTGAATAATGACTGGGTTCCTGAAAATGCGAAGTTGTTGCAGCGTGTACAGATTGACAATCCATTCGGTGCTATTTATGGTTTCCGTTATAAGGGTGTTTACAGTTACAATTACGACAGTTACGAAAAGGCTCTTGCTGAAGGTAAGACTGCACCTATTGTTTACAATGCTAATGGTGAGATTATCCGTGATCAGAACGGTGATCCCTTGCAGATGAAGTTTAACTATGGTGAGGGTAGTGAGTACAATTTCAAAGGTGGTGATGCCATTTATGAAGATGTTAACCACGACGGTAATATCAACCAGCTTGATATCGTTTACCTTGGTAACTCTTTGCCTAAGTTGACCGGTGGTTTCGGATTCAAGTTCAATTATGGACGTTGGTCTTTGAATGCACAGTTTAACTACCGTATTGATTATGACGTAGTGAATATGGCTCGTTTGAATATGGAAAGTATGACATCAAATAACAACCAGAGCCAGGCCGTCAACTACCGCTGGCGTAAGGAAGGTGATGTAACTTCTATTCCGCGTGCGTTGATTGGTAACCAGGGTATTGCTAACTATAATACAATGATTAGTGACCGTTTCGTAGAAGATGGTACATTCTTGCGTCTGAACTACCTCCAGCTTTCTTATAGCTTCCCGCAGAATATGGTGAAGAAGATTGGTCTGAATGAGTTACGTTTCTATGCAAGTGCCAATAACCTTTTCTGTCTGACCAAGTATTCAGGTGTGGATCCTGAGTTGGGTTACGGCGGATATGGTGTGACTACTGACAATGCGCAGACACCGCGTGCGAAATCTTATACCTTCGGTATTACAGTTGGTTTCTAATCTGCTAATATTAAGAAAATATGAAAAATATAAAGTTTAAGTCCGCAATCCTGGCGCTTGCAGGTTTTACAATGACATCCTGTGCAGATTTCCTGGATATCACACCATTGACATTGGTGGTGGAGGACAACTATTGGAATGAAAAGAACGATGTAGACCAGATTGTCACTGGTTGCTACACGCGTATGCAGGATGACGATTTCATGTTCCGTCTTTTTGCATGGGGAGAAATGCGTTCTGACAATGTCTACATAGGTAATGAATTGAGTACGACCTCTTCAGAATATAATCTGTTACGAGAAAATATCCTTTCTACCAACGCTTATACTGATTGGGCTTCCTTCTATTCAGTCATTAATCGTTGTAATCTGGTTATTGAACGTGCTCCGCAGGTGGCTGAAGTAGACCCTAGTTTTACGCAGAGTGATCTGAATGCTACAATAGCTGAAGTTTCTGCATTGCGTGCATTGTGTTATTTCTATTTGGTTCGCACCTTTAGAGATGTACCATATTATACGCATGCGATCACTAGCGACGAACAGGATATGGATCTGCCGGCAACTAACGGTGATCAGATTATCAGAAGCCTGATTGCTGATTTGGAGAATGTGCAGAACAATGCCATCAAGGTTTATGCTGACGAAGATTGCAATTATGGACGTATAACTCAGAATGCCATTCATGCTTTGTTGGCTGACATGTATCTTTGGATTCAGGATTATTCCAACTGTGAGCGTTATTGCCAGATGGTTATCAATGATAAGTTGGAAGAGTTTGAGGATAACGGTTATTACTATGACTATCCTTTGATTCCGGATGTGGATCGTAATGGAAACACCTCTTTGGCCTATCAGAAGATATTTGGTGAAGGTGGAAGTTTGGAAAGTATTTTAGAGCTTGATTTTACCGATGAAGATGACGGCTATAAATCCAATAATATGGTACCTACGTTCTTTTATCGATATAAGGACAAAGTACAGGCGGGAACCATAGCTCCATCCCAGGTATTGGTTACAGAGTTCACCACGGCATCTATTTTCTTGCCGACCAGCTCAACTAATACCAAGACGAGTGATTGTCGTTTGTATGAATCTATTATGGCTGACGATGTTGATAATGCGACTTCTGGTACAATCGCCAAGTACGTATATACTAATATACCGCAAATTATGCTAAGTGGTATGAGCAACATATATTCCATTTATTCAAGGACTCAGAAGAATGGAGCCAATTGGATATTTTACCGTACAAGCGATGTGATGTTGATGAAAGCTGAAGCTTTGGCCAATATGATATCATCAGACAATTTGGAGAGTGAAATGACCGAGGAAGACAAGGCACGTCTGAAAGAAGCATTCAATTTGGTTAAGGCTGTCAACGACCGTTCAAATCTTACTGTAGGTGCTTCATCATTGGTTGAAGGTGATTACAACTCAAAAAGTGCCATGATTGATCTGGTTTTGGAAGAACGACGTAGAGAGTTCCTGTTTGAAGGCAAACGTTGGTTTGATTTGGTGCGTTATTCACGTCGTGAAGGCAATACTCAGAAACTAAGAGATTTGGTGTCACAGAAGTTTGTGGACAATGCATCAGCAGCCACTTCAAAGTTGACGAGTATGGATGCCATTTATATGCCATACAATTATGATGAGTTGCGTGTTAATCCGAATTTGCACCAGAACCCGGCTTATGGAGATGGTGAGAATTCATCTTACGAAACAACAAAATAAGTTAAACCATGAGAAGATTAAGTCGATTTTTAATATCAGCTTGTATTGTAGCTTTGTCTGCATTACAGATGAACCTGTTTACGAGTTGCTCTGATGACATACCCGCTGAGAGTTATTATACTTTCACCGGAGAGATGATGAGCGACTATCTGAAAAACAATGAGAGGTTCAGTATGTTCGCCCGTATCGTGGAGCGGGCAAACGTAATGGACTTGCTTTCGGCTCGCGGTGAATACACCATGTTCCCGCCAACCAATGAAGCTGTGGAAACGTATTTGGAAGAATTCGGTTATGCGTCAGTGGAAGACATTCCAGACGATTATTGTGATACTTTGGCCTATTCTCATTTGATGAGATACGTGTATTCAACTGCCGATTTCGGAAATTCAACCACTTATTCCAACCTTTTGGATCTGCCTTTGAATATTGTGGCTTCAGACAGCTTGGATGAGAACAATTTGACCATAAGTATTATCAACAGTACCTCCTGCATCATTAACAGCTTGAAGAATGATTCAGTTGAAAATGGTATCATACATCCTGTTGACCATATTATTTATCCGAATACCGACAATGGTGCGGCTTTGTTGAAACAGAACAAGGCTAACTTTGAGATCTATTATGCGGCTTTTGATAAAGTAGGTTTGCTTGATTCGCTTGAAGTGCCTTACCTTGATATGGAATGGGAGGCAATCAAGGGTAATTATCCTGATACCTGGCCACAGATTTTGAGTTCAGGTGGCGACGGAAATAAATATTTGGCTAAGCGCCCGGATTACCGTCGTGTCGGATTCACTGTGTTTGTAGTACCTGACAGTAAACTGTTGCCGATATTGAAGAGTCAGACAGGACACAGCAATCTTTCACTTGACAATATGGATGACTGTCTGAAAGCGCTTTATGAGTTGGCGGTTAAGAAATATGAACCGACAGCCAGAAGTTTAGGCGTAGATCCGACTACATGGAAATCTTATGATGAAATGACGGAAGAGGATTTCAAAAATAAGAATAATCCGTTGTTTATGTTTATGGCATACCACATGTTGGATCGTTTCTTCTCCGGTACAGACAAGTTTGTCAACCGTTGGGGTATCAATACGGCAAAAGCCAATCCTTGTGAGTGGATCAACACCATGTTGCCTTATTCAACAATCAAGCTTGAGGCTGTTTATTCAGATCCTCCTTCAACTTCAAAGGGTGGTGCCTTCTATGTGAACCATGCTTCTCAGGAAGTATCCAGTGACGGTGGTGAGATCCGTAATCGTATACCAGGTGCTTTGGTTACTCAGCCGACTAATCACTTCTCTCAGAACTGTGCGTTCTATTATTTGGATAATGTAGTGGCATACGATGAGGATATGACCGGAACAGTAATGAATACCAGAATGCGTATTGATGTCATTTCATTGTTCCCTGAATTGACAACCAATAATATCCGTCTGAATGGTGAACCTTGGTACCCGCAGAACAACTGGGATACTGATCCTGATTTCCGTCATGGTACCAACTATTATATTCCAAAAGAGTATGCCAAGAATCTTTCCATCAATGACAATGGTCTGTTCTTTGTCATGCGTCCGCACAACACATTCTGGAATATGGGTGGTGATGAAGTCAACCTCTTCGGTTCTAGTTATAATGTAGAGTTCCGTATTCCTTCCGTGCCAGAAGGTACCTATGAAATCCGTTTGGGTGCAGCTTATGGTTGGGATACACGTGGTATTGCTCAGATTTACTTTGACGGTGCTCCTCAGGGAATTCCTATTGATATGCGTGTGAATGCCGATGCTGCTTCGGTAGGCGGTATCTATCCGGCGCCTTCTAATGCAGATGAATTAGCAGAAAACAACCAGACCATGAAGAATAATAATTGTTATCGTGGTGGTGGTGCTATCTTCTCTTACCATGGTGGTGAAGGACCAAATCAGAAAGAGCCGGGACGCTTCGTGCCAGGTAAGTGTGATACCCACAGTGATCTGACCAGCACATATCGTCGTATCATCTGTAAGGTGCATATTTCACCTAACGAATACCATACTATCGGTGTACGTTCTGTATACAGTTCTGGTTCATCTTCATGTTTCATGATGGACTATATTGAGCTTGTACCTAACAGTATCTGTGGTGTAGGTGGATTCGGTGAAGATTCTAATTAATAATCCAATTAGTGAAAAGCAATGAAGACAAAAATTAAATATTACTTGCATGCAGGTGTGGTGGCTTTGGCTGCCACCACAGCCTGTATCTCATGTACGGATACCTGGGATGAGCACTATGATATCAATTATGGTAGTGTACCTAGCCAGTCACTTTGGGAGACCATACAGCAAGACAGCGAATTAGCGCCGTTTGCACGGGTTCTTGATGCCTGCAATTATGACACTCTCTTGAGTGCGCAGCAGACATATACCGTTTGGGCGCCCAAAATTACTGATGCGGAGGCTGATGCTTATATCAATCAGTATCGTTTGGAGAAGAGTCAGGGAAAGAAGGAAGAAGAGAATTCTGTTGTCAAGCAGTTTATCAAGAACCACGTGGCGATGTATAACTACCAGTTGCACAGCACTTCTGCTGACACTGTGGAGATGATGAACGGCAAGCGTATGACTCTGACAAAAAGTTCATTCAATAACAATGTGGAAATTTTGGCCAATGCCGGTAAACCTGCCCGCAATGGTTATCTTTATAAGTTGAATGGCAAGGAGGAATTCTTCCCGAATGTATGGGAAAGAATTCAGGCTGATACCATTGGTGGGGACAATGCTCTCGACAGTGTAGCCAATTTTATTGCATCCTATAATACTTATATTTTCGATGCAAGTTCCAGTGTACCTGGTGGAGTCGTTGACGGACAGATCGTTTATCTGGACTCTGTGACTTATCTTTATAATATGATTTTCACCAGTTTCCAGGCTCATATCGACAGAGAGGACAGTGTATATTGGGCTTTGATGCCGACCAATAAGGTATGGCGCGAAAAGATACCGCAGTATGAACAGTATTTCGTGTTCCACAATGATATTGTTGACCGCGATTCTTTGCAGCATGAACAAGCGCGTATCGGGCTGATCTATGACGCTTTCTTTAACATGCGCAACAAGACTGAAGCTCAGGTACAGGATTCAATCTGTTCAGTCAATTATTATAAATATGCGGCTGAAAAGCAGAATGTATTCATGAAACCGTTTGCAGGCAATGGTATTTTTGCCGGATTGGAGCAACCGTTTGAGGCTAGTAACGGTCGTGTTTACAAGTCAAATGACTGGCGTATCTTGCCTGAACAGTCATTCTTGAGCAGGTCCTTGGTACAGGCAGAAAACTCCGGACGTTATGAATTGGGATCGCCCAATGAGGCTGCTGAGAACATGATCGGTGGTGTCATTTATGCTTCAGGAACCAAATATAAAGTGTCAGGCAGTGCTTATCTTTCCGTACAGGACAAGCGTGGATATCGTCAGCAGAAGCCAGCAGTGACCTTTGAGATTCCAAATATTTATTCAAACTGTCCGTACGATATCCAGATTGTGTTTGCCACCCCGTTGGCCATGGATACGCTGTCCAAGGATACCATGCCGCGTCGTGTGACTGCTTATCTGCAGTATTACGAATCTAATACAGCGACTAAATTTAAAACGCTGCAATTACAGACCAAAGAGATCTGTGCAACCCGTATGGATACGTTGACCTTTACGCAGCCAGAAGGTTTCACTTTCCCGATCAGTAATTTGAGAGATGATACGCCGCGCGTCAAGCTTTATATAGAGTCAGCAGCTGAAAGAACCGAAATCAGTAACGGTACGATTTCCAACAATTTGCTGATTGACTGTATAATATTTAAGCCGCGTACCGTTCCGGTCAGCAATGATGAGGATAATTGATTGTCGAATATTATAGTATAGATTACAATGAAAAAATATAAATTCTATTGTTTGGCATTATTGATGGCAGGTGCATTAGGCGCGCAGGCTCAGGAAGAGGCCGGTGATTCTGTTGCGGTGGCCAGAGCCCACAAACCAGCCCAGAATGTAAAGACGCGTCCGGTGTCTGGTCGTGTTTATAGTGCAGTGACCAAGACTCCTTTGGCCGGCGCATTGGTCAGTGTCAGCGGTTATTCCGGTTACAGTGCGCTGACTGAAGAGGATGGTACATTCCGTCTTGATGTGCCTGAATATGCTACAGCTTTGCAGATTACTGCACCTGATCACAACATGATCCGTGTAGGTCTTAATAAGTCTGGTGTATTGCCCGAAGCAACCATGTATGCATCAGTAACCAAGGGCAAGTATGAGAATGATATCAATATCATGAACAATGCCGTAGCTACCAATTTCGAGTTCAGTTCAGCCTTGAACGTGACATCTGAGATTGGCGACCAGTTGGGTGCTGCTGTACGTACCGTTTCCAGAGGTGGGACACCGGGTATCGGAAGTTATCTGAGCATTGACGGTATCAACTCATTGAACAGTAATGCGCAGCCGTTGGTTGTTATCGATGGTGTGATTATTGACCAGCAGTATGAGCGTACGATGATACATGACGGTTTCTACAATGACATGTTGACTGCAATCAATGTGAACGATATTGAGAAGGTAGAGGTCATGAAGAACGGAACAGCTCTTTATGGTGCCAAGGGAGCCAATGGTGTGATCCTGATCCAGACCAAGCGTAACAAGAGCTTGGCCACCAAGATCGATGCTACGGTTTCTGCCGGTATCACGCTGATCCCGAAGTCTTATTCCATGTTTGATGGTTCACAATACAAGTCATATACTTCGGACTTGCTGAAATCTACCGGAACGTCGGTGGCGGATTTCAAATTCCTTAATCCGGATCCTACATATTATTACTACAATAAGTATAATAACAATACGGACTGGAATGACATGATTTACCGTGAGGCTTTCTCACAGAACTATGGTATCAGCGTGCAGGGAGGTGGTGAAGTAGCCAGCTATAACTTGTCTTTGGGTTATAACAGTGCACAGAGTACATTGGAAGAGAACAATGTGAATCGTTTGAACATCCGTTTCAATACCGATATTGAATTGACCAAGAAGTTCCTGATCCGTTTTGATGCTTCGTTCAGCAATACAACCCGTAATCTGAAGGATCAGGGTGCACCCTCTTCATACGATAACGGAACGGTTACATCTGTGAATTTCCTGGGTTTGGTGAAGAGTCCTTTCCTGAGTCCGTATACTTATGCCGGTGGGCAGATTTCCGACAAACGCTATGATATCACGGATGAAGATTATCTGGACGAAGCATTGGCCCACATCAGCAATGTGAACTATAAACTGGCCAACCCGGCAGCGATCAACGAATATGGAACGGCTCAGAACAAGAATTATTTTGAGAACAGTTTCGTCAATATTGCCGTGACGCCGAAATGGATTGTTAATGATAACTTGTCTATCAGTTCATTGTTCAGTTATTCATTGACCAATACGAATGACAAATATTATGTGCCGATGAACGGTGTGCCCGATTATTATGTGGCTTCCATCGGTGAATATATGGAAAATGAGATCCGGTCTTTGTATTCTTCACAGAACTCCATTACCAGCGATACCAAAATCAACTGGGGTAATCTCTATAACGGACACCGTGTGGATGTCATGGGTGGATTCCGCTATATGAACGATGCCTACAGTGTCAATACGCAGTTGGGTTATAATACCGGTAATGACAAGACTCCGTTTATCAACAATACTTCGTACAAGACATCATCAGGTGCGGATAACAATTGGGTCTCTTTGACCTGGTATGGACAGGTAAGATACAATTACGCCCAGAAGTATTTCTTGCAGGGTGATCTGGCCGTTGAAAGTTCTTCTCGTTTCGGTCAGGATGTAAAGAGCGGATTCAAGGCGTGCGGAGTACCTTGGGGCGTATTCCCAAGCTTGCAGGCCGGTTGGGTTGTAACCAACGAAGATTGGTTCAATGTGCCGGGTATTGACTACTTGAAACTGGTAACCGGTTATAGCATGAGCGGTAATGACGGTATAGAGTTTGATGCGTCACGTTCATATTTTGAGAGTGTCTTGTTCCTGGATTACTCTAATGGTTTGACTTTGGGTAATATCGGAAACACGGAGTTGCAGTGGGAGACAACCAAGCGTTATAACTTCGGACTTGACATGAATCTCTTGAAGAACCGTTTGAATGTGAAATTAAATGTCTTTAAGAGTTGGACGGATAATCTCTTGACTTTGAAGGAACTTGATTTCATAACCGGTCTTGAAAGCAACTGGAGCAATGGTGGTTCTTTGGAAAATAAGGGATTTGATGTCAGTGTAAATGGTCATATTATTGCAACCAAGAACTGGAACTGGGAATTAGGCGCCAGTGTTGGTCATTACAAGAACAAGCTGACAGCACTGCCTGACGGTAAGGAATATATGGATACCGAAATATACGGTGGAACCATCCGTTCACAGATCGGCCAGCCGGTTAATTTGTTCTATGGTTACAAGACGGCTACAACCAATTCAGGTACCAGTGTTTATGCTACTTCAGAGGAAGCTGCAGCTGACGGATTGTATATCCTGGCAGAAAACGGTATTGACCGTATTCCGTTCGAAGCCGGTGACGTGAAGTTCGTAGATGTAGATGGCAATAAGGAGATCAATGAGAAAGATATGCAGGTTATCGGTGATCCGAATCCGGATATCTATGGTAATATCTTCACTTCTTTGAGCTACAAGCGTTTGCGTCTGGATGTGAACTTCAATTACAGTTTGGGTAATGACGTTTACAATTACGTCCGTTCACAACTTGAAAGCGGAAGTCGTTTCTTCAACCAGACCACAGCGATGGGTAACCGTTGGCAGTATGAAGGACAGGTAACCGACATGCCGAAAGTAACTTGGGATGATCCTCACGGCAATGCCCGTTTCAGCGACCGTTGGATTGAGGATGGCAGTTATCTTCGTCTCAAGACTGTGACTTTGAGTTATAATTTACCGATCAACAATACCTATATTCATGGATTGACATTCTGGGCACAGGCCAACAACCTCTTTACGTTGACCAAGTATCTCGGTGCAGATCCTGAATTCTCTCTCGGTAACGGTGTGCTCGAGCAGGGTATTGACCGTGGCTTGTTGGCAAACAGCCGTAACTTTATGGTAGGTATTAAAATCAACCTTTAATTTTGAGCAATATGAAATTCAAATCTTATATTTTACAAGCAATGCTGGTAGGTGCCTGCGCAGGAACGGTTTGTTCCTGCGAAGACATGCTGAACATGGATTCGGATTATGTCATCTACTCAGACGAGGATCATCTGAATACTCCGGCAGATACGGCCAACTCTTTGCTAGGTATCATTTACAGACTTCAGGCCATCGGAGACCGTACCAACTTGTTGGGTGAAGTTCGCGGTGACTTGGTGACCTTGCGTACAGCTGCCCATGCCGACCTGCATGAATTGGCCAACTGCAAGATTTCTGATGACAACAAATACAATAATCCGCGTGATTATTATAATGTGATCAACAACTGTAACTATTATCTGGCTTATGCCGATACGGCTTTACGCGATAACCGTAATAATCTGATTTTTGAAAAGGAATATGCACAGGTAAAGGCCATCCGTGCCTGGACTTATCTGCAATTGGCTCTCAACTATGGTAAGGTGCCTTTCTATACCGAGCCTATTCTGAAGGAATCAGATGTGGATAAAGTGACTGAGCGTCGTGATCTTCAGCAGATCTGTGATTACTTTATCAATGACTTGTTGCCTGAGCGCGGTATCAACTTCCCGTCATTGAAGACTATCGGTTCTGTTTATATGGCTAACTGTTATTTCCCTGTAGAAGCTGTCTTGGGAGACCTTTACTTGTGGAGAGCTTCAAAAACACAGTCACAGCAGGATTATTGGAATGCCGCAGAATGCTATTACAGTTGGATTATCGATGACCGGACTATTGGTGACGGTTCAAAGAAAGAGGTATATAAGATGAGTATGTCTTATGGTATGGATCTTCAGGTCGTAGAAGGTGCTTCAGAACCGTATATTAGCTCAACATATAATGGCATGTTCAGTTCGGCTGTGAATACTTATTCTCCTGGTGATCTGGTTACCATGATCCCTATGGACTCAGCCTCAAGTGCCGGTTATTACAGTGAAGTGAAGGGCTTGTACAATTCAGATATGAATACCATGTCAGAATATGTGATTTATCCGTCACAACACATGCAGGCCATTAGTCAGGCACAAAAATACTGTATCTATGATTATGATGAGGAGAAGTATGAGATAGCCCCTGTATTTGAGGATAATGCTTTATATAACGGTGACTTACGCTTGTATGCTAATTGGGACAACGGAAGCAATTATGTGTTTGGTGGTAATTTAGAGGATTTCAATTATCAGCAGATTCAGAAAGTGAACCAGCGTCATATTTGGGTATACCGCAAGACAGACATGTATTTGCGTCTGGCAGAAGCCATGAACAATGCCGGGTATCCGCGTTTTGCCTATGCGATTCTGGCTACCGGTTTGAGCGGATCCATCTTGCGTGACAGCATTGCTTCTTATTATTCAGAGAGTGACAGTATCCGTTTTGAGAATCTCTTCAATCAGGATAATATGATTGTCCGTGACTTCGTAGCCCGCAATGGTTATAGTTCATCAGGTGCCAATAACATGGGTATCCATTCACGTGGTAGTGGCTTTAGCGAGATGAATCCGGCTTACAGATATCCGGCTGACTCTACGATTTATTGGCGTATCTATAATGAGGAAATGTCAAAACCGGAAAATCAGGGTTCTGTAAACAAGGATTCTCTTAATAAAGTTATCAAACGCAGATGGTCACAGGAAGGTATGGATGGTGATAAACTTCGTGTCGACAGCATGATCCTTAATGAAATGGCTCTTGAAAGCTGTTTCGAGGGTAAGCGTTATTATGATTTGATGCGTTTCGGTTTCCGTCATGGTGCCGAATGGTTGGCAGATCCGATCAGCCGTCGTAATTCTACTGACGGAACTCAGGATCCTTCAATGTACTCTTACCTGTTGAATATGAACAACTGGTATATGAGCTGGAAGAACAAGATCGGTCCTAATATGTAAATATCGGTTTATTGATAAACGTATAAAAAAGCCTGCTGCTGGATTTTCCGGCAGCAGGCTTTTTTGTAAATATCGGGTCTTTTTTACCGTTTCAGAGCTTCCATTAATCTGTCTAATGCCAGATCTGCTGATTTGTATTCGTCCAGGTATTGTACGAAACGGCTGCCTATGATGGCACCTGAGGCACTATTGTAGGCCGACTCCAGCGTCTGTTTGTTGCTGATGCCAAATCCAATCATTCTGGGATGAGTAAGGTTGAGTGACTGCACATGGCTGAAGTAAGCCTGCTTGCGTTCATCGAATGATTTCTGTGCTCCGGTGACTGCTGCAGAAGAGACCATATAGATAAATCCGTCGGTATGTTCATCAATGAAACGGATGCGTTCGTCGGATGTTTCAGGTGTGATCAGCATGATGATGCGCAGGTCGTATTTGTCGGCAATAGGTTTGAAATCATTCAGGTAGTCCTTGAACGGCAGGTCCGGAAAGATCATGCCATCTATGCCGCAAGCCTGGCATTCACGGCAGAATTCTTCAAATCCGAACCGGATGACCGGGTTAAGGTATCCCATGAGGATCAGCGGGATTTTCACATCCCGGCGGATGTCTTTAAGCTGGCTGAAAAGCAGGCGCAGGTTCATGCCGTTTTTCAAAGCCTTGGTGGCCGCATCCTGAATGACCGGGCCGTCGGCCATCGGATCGCTGAAGGGGATCCCTATTTCGATCATGTCAATGCCTCTGGACGCTAACGTACGTATGATATCGGCCGTACTGTGGAGTGAGGGATGTCCTGCACAAAAATAGAGTGACAGGATATGGTGTGATTTCTCTTGGAATAATTGGTTGATTCTATTCATGGCTTTTTTGTTTTTTATTGTACTTGATCTGTGAATGGTGAATGCAGGATTCCCTTTTTCCTGAGCGTGGAAATGAAGGCATGAAGCAATTGGATGTCTTTGATGCCGGGTTCGCTTTCGAAGCGCGAATTCACGTCTATGCCGACACATGACGGATGTGAGAATGCAGCAAGTTCCGTGATCATTTCCGGACTGATGCCGCCACTTAGCCAGAAAGGTGTGTGTCCATGGTAGTCAGACAGAACGGACCAGTTGAAGCTGCGTCCGCTACCCCCTTTTCCGGGGCATGAGGTGTCGAACAGAAAATAGTCGCAAACGGTTTCGTATTCGCTTGTAGACGGCATTGTCATTTCAGTTCCTATCGGGAATGCCTTGATCAGTTTAATATTGGGGCAGATATTCTGCAGGTCGATTTTGACTTCATGACAGAATGCCGGAGTTTCTGTTCCATGAAGCTGGATGGTATCCAGTCCGAGGCGTTCTGTTTCACGAAAGATATCCTCAAGGGACGGATTGACAAACACACCGGTTCGCCGGCAGGATTGTGGCAGATAGTCAGGTGTATGGCACGCATATCGTGGTGATTTGTTCCAGCAGATCATACCGATCAGGTCTGGATGAAGAGCTTCAACCTGCCTGATGTTGTCCCCTTCGCGCATGCCGCATATTTTGATGGCTGCGTTTTTCATATTTTGATCTCCCTGATAAAGTCGGCCAGGGCCTCGCCAGGTTCCGGTTGCCGCATGAATGATTCGCCGATCAGGAATCCCCTGAAGCCGGCCTGACGGAGACGGCGGACGGTATCCGGTGATGATATGCCGCTCTCAGACACTTTAAGTACGTTTTCCGGCAGTTTGTCTGCCAGTGCGAATGAACATGCCACGTCCGTATGGAACGTTCCTAAATGGCGATTATTGACGCCGACCATGTCAGGTTCGCCGCAGAGATAGTCCAGTTCAGCTTCAGAATGGATTTCGAGCAGTACTTCCAGTTCCAGTTCGTGGGCCAGTGTGATCAGATTCATGCAGGTCTGCTTGTCCAGTCCGGCTGCAATAAGCAGAATGGCATCAGCTCCGATCAGACGGGCTTCGAAGACCTGGTACTCGTCGATGATAAAGTCTTTTCGAAGTATAGGGATATGCACCATCGGTCTGACCTGGCGGATATAATCAATATGACCGCCAAAATAGTTTTTTTCCGTCAGTATGGAAAGGGCGGATGCGCCGCCTCGTACGTAAGACGGTATCACGATGTCCGGTTGGGCATCTGCATGTATCCAACCTTTCGAAGGAGAGCGCCGTTTGAATTCGGCAATAATGCCCGAATCGGAGGATGCCAGACTGTTCCGCATGGAATAGCGTTGTGTCGGTGTTTGGCGTTCCGGGTGAACCGGGATTTGCTGCATACGCAGGGACTGCTCAGTTTCTATCAGTTTTTCTGTATCTGCATAGAGCTTGCGGAACGGATAAATGTTTTTCAGTTCATCGATCTCGATTTTCTTTTTGGCGATGATTTCTTCCAGGATATCTTTCATAAGGCTTTGCTGTTGAGTGATACGAAACGGTTGAAGACGGAGAGAGCACGGCCGCTCTCAAGCGATTCACGGGCCATGGCGAGACATTCCTCCAAAGGCTTGTTCTGTTCGATGACCTTGATGGCAAAGGCTGCATTAGCCATAACGACTTGTTTCTGGGCTTCAGTGGCTTTGTTTTGCAGCACACGGTCGAAGGTCTGTCGGGCTTCTTCTACGGTTGTTCCGCCATAAAGGTCGTCCGGCGAAACCCGTGCGAAACCCAGGTCTGACGGGCTGAATATCTTTTCCATGCTGTTTGTCTTGACTTTGAATTCACCGGTCAGTGAGATCTCGTCATAGCCGTCAATGCTGTTGATGATGCCGTATCGGATGCCGAGCTTTTCATAAACACTGCTGTATAGACGCATCTGGTTAAGATCGGCCACTCCCAGGAGCTGGTAGTCCGGCCTGCAAGGATTGACCAGTGGCCCGAGCAGGTTGAAACAGGTCGGTATCTGGAGCAGTTTACGCACTGGTGCTACGGATTTCATGCCGTAGGCGAACAGAGGAGCATGCAGATAGGTGAAATTGCATTCTTCAAGGTTTTGTTTGATTCGTGCAATGTCATTGGTCAGGATCACTCCGTGGCTTTCCAGTACGTTGCTGGCTCCCGATGTAGAGGTTGCGGCATAGTTGCCGTGTTTGGCCACTTTGTAGCCGGCACCTGCAACCACAAAACAGGAGCAGGTGGAAATATTGAAGGTATTTTTGTGGTCGCCGCCTGTGCCGACGATATCAAGAACTTTATAAGGCCGGAGGTCAATGGGACAGCCGGTTTCTATCAGTCCGTCTCGGAAACCGAGAAGTTCGTCCACCTTGATGCCCCTCATGACCAGTCCGGTCAGCAGGGCGCTGATTTGTACGTCGTTATAGCGTTGGCCGACAATGTCGTGTATGATCTGGCAGGTTTCCTGTCGGCTAAGAATTTCACCGCGGACGATACGTGAAAGAATCTGTTTCATAATGTGAGTGTGTTTAGTGTTGTTGTAGGAAATTGGAGATAATAGTTTTGCCCTCAGGCGTCAGAACGGATTCCGGATGGAACTGGATGCCGAAAACGGGCAAGTGACGGTGCCGGATGGCCATGATACGGCCGTTCAGATCAGTGGCTGTGATCTCCAGACAGTCGGGGAAACCTTCGGTAGAGATGCCCCATGAGTGATAACGGCCTACCTGGATGATGGCTGGTAATCCTTCGAACAGATCGTCGTGTTGCAGAATCTTGCAAGGCGTCTGTACACCATGGAAGACATGGGGCATATTGATAAGGTGTGCGCCGAAAGCTTCACCGATGGCCTGATGTCCGAGGCATACCCCCAGCATCGGTTTGTGCTCGGCATAATATTTGATGACAGCCGGCATCAGTCCGGCTTCTTCCGGAATACCCGGACCCGGTGAAAGAATGATCTTGTCGAATGGTTCCAGATCTTCGAGTTTGAAACGGTCGTTACGGAGTACCGTGACTTCAGCTCCCAGCTCCTTGACCAGGTGGCTGAGATTATATGTAAAGGAATCGTAGTTATCTATGATGACAATTTTCATAAGGCTTGAATGTTTTCAGAGTTTTTCCGCTATTTCGATGGCCCGTCTCAGGGCACCCAGTTTATTGTTGACTTCCTGAAGTTCGTATTCTTCATTGCTTTGAGCTACAATGCCGCCTCCGGCTTGGAACCACAGTTCGTTGTGGCGGCTGACGAACGTACGGATGGTAATGGCCTGGTTCAGGCTGCCGTCCAGTCCGATATAACCGATACAGCCGCCGTAGGCTCCTCTGTTATGAGGTTCGAGGGCGCTGATCAGCTGCATGGCTTTCACCTTTGGAGCACCCGAAAGGGTGCCGGCAGGGAACGTATCGATAAAGGTCTTGATAGGGGATGCACTGTCGTCGAGCGTACCGCTTACTCTGCTGACCAGATGGATGACATGGCTGTAATACTGCATTTCCTTGTAGAATTCCACATGTACGTCATGGCAGTTCCGGCTGAGGTCATTTCGGGCCAGATCCACGAGCATGACGTGTTCGGCATTCTCTTTCGGATCATTTTTCAGATATTCGGCATTTTGTGTATCCAGTGCCGTATTTCCCGTCCGTTTGGTCGTACCGGCTATAGGGTCGATATAAGCTTTTTGTCCGTCTATCCTGCAATGGGTTTCGGGTGAGGAACCGAAAATGCGGAAACCCCCAAAATCAAAATAAAACAGATAAGGGCTGGGATTGATATGGCGGAGTGCCCGGTAGAGTTTGAAGTCATCACCTTCAAAATGCTGGATAAAACGGCGGCTAAGTACGATCTGGAACACATCTCCGCGAAGGCAGTGGGCAATGCCTTTCCGGATATTGGCCTTATGTTCTTCGTCGGTGAGCGTGCTGGTGGTTTCGCCAACGGGATGGAAGTCGTATGTCGCGAAGTTGTGGTTGCGGATTACCCGTTCCAGTTCGTCGAGCGAATCCGGTTCACCGTCTTCGATCAGTTCGATGAGGGTGAGTGAATTGTCAAAGTGGTCGAATACCATGACATATTTGTAGAGAATGTACAGCAGGTCGGGGGCATCATCCTTTTCCTGCGTGCAGTCCTTGATGTCCACCGGTTCGAAATAGCGTACGGCATTGAATGAAGTATAGCCGTACAGACCGCAATGCTGTTTGTGCTCGCCTTCAATCTGGAATGTGTGCAGAAAATCAGTGAGGAATCCGTCCGGCATACAGGTCTGCCCGAGTTTTCCGGTCTGGCTGCTGCCGTCAGGGAATCTGGCAATGGCTGTACCATGGTCGAAGCTGACCCGTGCGATGGGATTCAGGGCGATAAACGAACGACTGTTGTCGTGGCTGTGGAAGTCAGAACTTTCCATCAGTGCGCTTTGAGGATACAGGTCGCGTACTTTCAGGTATGTGCTGACCGGAGTGTATAGGTCGCCTAAAATACGCCGGCAGGCTGTAGTGTAATGAAATGTTTTCATAATGACTGTGTGTGAAGGTTTGGTATATGGTTGTGTTTGTGTTTCGTTTGGTCATCAGAGGCCGATATACTCATCGTGCATGTGTGCCAGATAAGTTTCAATATCCTTGTCTCCGCGTCCGCTTACGGTCAGTACGACCACATCGTCTTTGTTGAATTTCATTTTAGGCAGCATGCCTAAGGCATGGGCGGATTCCAGAGCCGGGATGATGCCTTCCATACGGGTGAGCTCGAATGCGGCTTTCAGGGCTTCATCATCATTGATGGCCATGACCGTGGCCCGTTTGCACTGTGCCAGGTTGGCATGCATGGGACCTATTCCCGGATAATCCAGTCCGGCCGAGATAGAGTAGGGTTCTGTCACCTGTCCGTTTTCGTCCTGCATTACCAGCGTCCGGCTGCCGTGGAGTATGCCGAGCGAGCCGCAGTGGATGGTAGCAGCCGTTTCGCCGCTTTCGATACCGTGTCCGCCAGCTTCACCCAGTACAATCTGTACTCTGGCATCGTCAATGTAATGGTAAATGGTACCGGCCGCATTGGAGCCTCCGCCTACGCAGGCCATCAGGTAGTCCGGATAGTCGCGTCCTTCGTGTTCGGCCAGTTGCCATTTGATTTCTTCGCTGATGACACTTTGAAGTCGTGCAACCAGATCCGGATAAGGATGAGGTCCGACCGTGGAACCGATGATGTAGAAAGTGTCCTGCGGGTGGCAGCACCAGTCTCTGATGGCCTCATTGGTGGCATCCTTCAGCGTCTTGTTACCGCTTTCGACCGGAAAGACCTCTGCTCCCAGCATTTTCATCCGTTCCACATTGATGTGCTGGCGTTTGACGTCCGTGGCACCCATGTAGACCCGGCATGGCATGTTCATCAGTGCGCAGGCGGTAGCCGTAGCCACCCCATGTTGTCCGGCACCTGTTTCGGCAATGATGCGTGTTTTACCCATTTTGCGTGCCAGCAGGATCTGTCCCAGGGCATTGTTGATTTTGTGTGCGCCGGTATGGTTCAGGTCTTCTCTTTTCAGGTAAAGCCGGCAACCGTATTTTTCGCTCATGCGCCGGGCAAAGTAGAGTGGTGAAGGCCGTCCGACATAATCTTTCAGAAGCTGATGATACTCTTTCTTGAAATCCTCGCTCTCGATAATGGGCAGGTAAGCTTCTTTGAGCGTTTCCACTGTGTGATAGAGAATTTCCGGGACGTATGCGCCGCCGAATTCTCCGTAAAATCCTTCTTCGTTGACTTTGTATGATTTCATCGTGTTGAATGTATTTTGATGGGTTTGAACAATCGGGTGAATGATAGGGATACGAAAAAAGGCTTGCCGTGATTACGGCAAGCCTTTTAAATAATTATAAGTAGATAATCATGTATACAAGGCATGCATCTCACGACCAAACCGGTTCTGAGTTGCACCACCACCAATATGAATTTCTGTTTGTATACATGTCCTTTTTTAGAATTTTGAACTTATAATTTAAAATTATATCCTACGTGTGGCTGCAAATATATGGAATAATGCTTTTACTTCCAAATAAAATGAAACTTTTTTGCTGGAAAAAATAATAATCACTCATTCATGGCCTTGTGAAGGCTTGCCTGGACCGTGATATACGGTGTTATTCCGGGCCGAAACGTTTAAGATGGATGGTCGTGGTTTGGAATGCCTTTGCCCTTCAATAAAGGCTTTGCAGCAAAAACTGTCATGATCCCTCGTGTCCATGCCTATACGGACCGTATAAGTTTGGCCGTTTGCGTTTTTTTTCTTATTTTAGGGCAGAAAAACCAAAATGTATGAATATAAAAGACCAACAGGCGAAAAATGTTTTGTTTTGGGACAAACATGGAATAAAATCTTTATTTGAGAAAAACATTCCCGAAGTGGTCCGATGGGCCAAGATGAGCCCGGACGAGGCCGGATTTGTCGGATTGTTGCGTGAGAAGATCTGTGAATGTTTTCCTGACGGAAGGAATACAGGGCTTTTGCTCCGGATGACAGGACAAGAAGGGCAGCGGGTGCATGAAATATCCCGTGATGAGGATATTGGCTTGGATACGTTTTCTATGTTGTGGCGTGTCCTTTCCCAAGAGGATGGTACGGAGGATGTTTCCGAGGACTTTTTGCTGGACTTGTATTTTTTGTTTTTGGGTTGCAAAAGCAGTATGCCTGTTGATCGGCCTGAACGGAGCAGCGTGGTCAAATGGATGCGCCGGTGGCCCGACGGCATGAATGAACGTGTGTTGTCTGTCAGGGAAGAAAACAAACGCAGGATCATCAACGTGCTCATACAAAAAGTGGCGTTGCGGAAATCATCGTCCGGACGTTATGTTTTCCCGGATGGAAGTACGGAAACAGAAAAACGGCTGTTGGTGGAAAACTGGTGGAACGATTACCATTTCCATTTGGCCATGGCTGCGAAAACGCCTCAGGAATTGAACCGGATGCTCGGAAATAAATTGAGTCCCGATACGCTTCGTTTGTATCGTAAGGCTCAGGAAAAAGGTATGCCGGTTTTTGTTACGCCCTATTATTTGTCGTTGCTGGATCCGTCGGGAGAAGGTTATGATGATGCGGCTATCCGGAGTTATGTGCTTTATTCGGAAGGGCTTGTTGAAACTTTCGGCCGAATACGTGCCTGGGAACGGGAAGATGTCGTAGAACCGGGAAAGCCCAATGTGGCCGGATGGTTGTTGCCCGAAGGACGCAACATTCATCGGCGGTATCCCGAAGTGGCCATTTTGATTCCGGATACGAAAGGTCGCGCTTGCGGTGGTCTTTGCGCTTCCTGCCAGAGGATGTATGATTTTCAAAGCAAACGGCTGAATTTCGATTTGGAAAGTTTGAGGCCGAAAGAGAACTGGAAGACGCGCCTGAACCGGTTGATGGCTTATTTTGAACAGGATACGCAATTGCGGGACATCCTGATTACGGGTGGCGACGCCTTGATGAGCGAGAATGCCACCCTGCGCTATTTGTTGCATGCGGTTTACCAGATGGCCGTCCGGAAACGAAAAGCCAATGAGGGCCGTCCCGAAGGAGCGAAGTATGCGGAGTTACAGCGTGTGCGCTTGGGGACACGCCTGCCGGTATACCTGCCGATGCGCATTAACAAAGAATTGCTTGATGTGTTGCGGGAGTTTAGGGAACAAGCCGCGTCCATAGGCGTCAGGCAGTTTTTTGTCCAGACCCATTTCCAGTCGCCGTTGGAGGTCACACCGGAAGCACGGGAAGCTTTGCGGAAAATTATGGCCACCGGATGGATGGTGACCAACCAGCTGGTTTATAACGTGGCAGCTTCGCGGCGCGGGCATACGGCCAAGTTGCGTAAAGTACTCAATGAATTAGGGGTTGTTTGTTATTATACGTTCTCTGTAAAAGGGTTTGAAGAGAATTATGAGGTTTTTGCACCTAATGCGCGTTCCATGCAGGAGGTTTGCGAAGAGAAACAAGCCGGGCGCATGTCGCCGACAGAAGAACGGGAACTCTCGGATGCCTTGTTGCGTGGGGATAAGCCGGCAACTGTGTTTAAGCAGTTCTGCGCAAGGCATGCGCTTCCTTTTGTAGCGACAGACCGTAATGTCTTGAATTTACCCGGTATCGGAAAGAGCATGACGTTTAAGTTGGCGGGCATAGCAGCAGATGGCCGTAGGATTTTGAGATTCAGCCACGACCATACGCGCCGGCATAGTCCGGTCATTCATCGTATGGAGGATATGTATATTGTTGAGAACAAGTCGATCCGCCATTATTTGCTGCAATTGCACGATATGGGAGAACGCATTTCGGAATATGCCGGTTTGTGGGACTATACGGAAGGAGATACTGAACCCCGTTTCCCCTTCTTTGAATATCCGGAGCAAGATTTTAAGGTAACGGAACAGTTAAGCCACTTCAGTTTTTTGCCGTAATGGAAAAGAATTAGCGGGGAAAGAAGAGGCCCGGCCTAATGCCAAAGAGGCACGCTCGGATGGTGGCAAGGACAGTGTTGCTTCTAATATTTTTTGAAGGTCCTTTTTTATGTTTTTGCCGGATAAAGATGCTTTTTCGCTTTTCATGGGAAGAACTCTTGAATCCTGAAGGGACATGGTCTGTTTGCTTATTTATGAATTCAAATTATATTTGGTATATTTGCATTGTTTTAATGTAAAGGTTATAATGGGAGCGTCTTTTAACCGTATCAAATTCGTTTTCCTTAAAAAGGAGAAACTGCCATGTGGTTTTCTGGACGGCCTGGACAAAGGTCCGGCTGCCGGTAATATCAAAACGGGTGATTAAAGAAATTCTTGATTCAATATGCGGATACCGATTCGGATGGCTGGATGTGAATGTGGATACTTTTATAAGGCACAAGGGATCATGGCCGGAAGAGAAATAGTAATCAGTAATTTTGTATTGACAAAAAACCGAAAAGTTAAATCATCACGTTTTTATTGCTATATAAAGATTTAATTCCCAATAATTGACATTAGCCTGTTTGGCGGATTGATGAAAGCACATGGTTCTCCTCCCCCCCCATACTGTTTTTCCGTAAAACCCCTTCACCCCTTCACATCCCTTTGTCTATGCGGGTTTTGGGAGACAGGATCCTTCACGACTCCTTCACCTTCTCCTTCACCATCCTTTTTCAGAGAAAAAAGGCTGAATATGACCGAAAAAAAGAATAGGACATTTCAAAAAAAGTAAAGCTTACTTTTTAAAAAGTAAGGCTTACTTTTTTGAAAGTAAACCGGACTTTTCCGGAAAGATACCGAAGTCCGGAAATGCTGTTTGGTAGTATTTATTTACAAATTTAACTTTTGTAAGGTTTATGGATAAAAAAGGTCGGTGAACCATTGATGTTCATTTGTAATATATTGATAATCTTTGTGTTATGTTATGGATTGAAGAGGTGAAGGGGTTTGTGTGGATTCTTTTCTTGGGAGTGGGTTTTTTTCCGGCCGGCAATGGGGGGAATCAGGGTTTTGAAATGTTTTTATCCGGCCTGAAAAAAACGCTTTCAGGAAAAACATAGGGACCAAATCCTTAAAAAGACCTGTAAGTAACCTGGAAAAACCAAAAGTGACACTAGATGACCATAAAGACACATAGGGCTTTTAAGATGTGTTATTTTTGTATAAGAATCAAAATGTGTATACAATGGAAAAGCTGAAACAGGCTGTCCGTCGGGCGCTTGGCCGCTGGATGGAAAAAAGAAAAGCAACGGGCGGGGAAGAGATCGTAGAAACTACAACAGCAGAGACGACTGTTGCAGCCGTGACATCTGAAACATCAGAATATCCGGAAAAGAAAGAAACCGTCACTCTGTATGGACAGTCCGGTCATTCTGCGGAAACTGTGTATCCTGTCATTATCCCGTGTTGCATGTGTTTGTGGTATAAAACGATGTTTGGTCTTTATCCGCAAGGCCAACCTTGGCAGTCGGGAGGTTGGATGTCAGATTTGGGGCCATGAAGCCAGGAAGCGACCCAATTCTTCAAATGAGGTGAAGCGGAAAGTGTCTTCCCTGGTTTGTAACAGGAGATCGTCCGCTTGTCTTACGGTCAGTTTAGGAAAGGGCTCCTTATGCTCCTTTGTACCGTGGAATCCCATTCGTGACAGGGCATTCCGGCTCCAGTGGAAGAGGGTTTCATCTGCTGTTTCCAGCCAGATGGGTTTCTGTTCTCGGAGGCAAACCGTGTAGTTGCCTTGCCGGCTGTCGAAACTGATTTCCGGGTGTGACGGAAAGAGCCGGTCCATGGTTCCGTTAAGAATCAGATCCTCCGTAACTCCGCTGACCAGTCCCGACTGGCGGTTCATCAGCCAAAGCCGGTCTGCAATGGTGAGGGCGTGACTGATGTCGTGGGTGGAAAGCAGGATGGCTTTTTGTTCTTCGATGGCCAGTCTATGGAGGAGTTGCATGATCTCTATCCGGCTTACCACATCCAGGAATGCGGTCGGTTCGTCAAGCAGTATCAGCGGACATTCCTGAACCAGAACTTTGGCAATCATGATTTTCTGGCGTTCACCGTCGGAGAGTTCCGATACGTAGGATTCTGATTTATGTGACATGCCTACAGCTTCAATGGCTTGTCTGACCATCATCTTGTCGTGAGCGTGGAGGCGTCCGAAGAATCCCGTGTGCGGCTGTCGTCCCAAGGCCACCAGTTCGTATACAGTCAGTCCTCCGGCATAAGTCTTGTCGGTCAGTACAATACCGATGGTACGGGAGCGTTCGCGTTCGTCCATATTGGAGAGAGGATGACCGTTGACGAGCAACTCGCCGCCAAGTGCAGGTTGGGAGCCTGCCAACGTGCGGAGTAAGGTAGACTTACCTGCTCCGTTGGCACCGAGCAGACAGGTCAGTTCACCCCGGAACAATTGGAATTGCAATCCTTTCTGTATATAGCAGGGGGTATGGTGCTGACGGTAGCCAAGATCCAGATTGTGGCCTTCGATAAATGCTTGATCAGTTGACATCAGTTGAAATAATGGATTTTACGTTGATGAATGAGGACATAGATGATGATAGGGGCTCCCAATATAGGAGTGACCGCATTGAGCGGGATCAGTCCGTTTTCGCCGGGCAGGATGCAGATCAGGTTACACAGCAGGGCTACGGCACTTCCCGTGAGCATGGTGACCGGCATGAGTGCATTATGGTTGGAGGTTCCCAGCGTCAGTCTGGCCACGTGGGGCACTGCCAGTCCGATAAACGAAACCGGACCGCAGAAAGAAGTGGTGACGGCTGTCAGGATGCCGGTAGCCAGCAGCAGGACATTCCTTACGCGCCTGATGTTGATGCCGAGATTTTCGGCGTACCGTGGTCCGAGCAACATGGCATTAAGCGGTTTGATGAGCATGACCGCCATGGACAGTCCGATGACTGTAAGCAGGGTGAAGGCCGGCAGTTGGTCGAGTGAAACCCCTCCGAAATTGCCCAGTCCCCAGATAATATAGGAATGGACGCCTTCTGCTGTAGAGAAAAAGTTTAATAGCGAAATGGCAGAAGACGTGATGTAACCGGTCATGATTCCGGCAATCAGCAGCATGACCGGATTGCGGAGTAAGGTGGAAAGGAACAGAATGATGCCCATGATCAGGGAAGCTCCGGCCAAGGCGCCCAGAATGACGGAAAGAAAGCCGGAAAGCGTGAATGCTCCGGCGCTTAAAGTTCCTCCTCCTGCCAGCATGACCAACGCCACACCCAGGCTGGCACCGGAACTGATTCCCAGGATAGACGCGTCTGCCAGAGGATTGTTGAAGACTGTCTGGAGCATCAGACCGGATGCTGACAGTGCGGCACCGCAGAGTGCAGCCGTAATGCATTGCGGCAGGCGTGATTCCCAGATAATGAAACTCCAGCTTGATTTCTCCACCTCATGGCCAAGCAGGATGTCGGCCACGGCATCGGCCGGGATATGGACAGAGCCGAACATCAGGCTGGCTGTCATCAGCAAAAGAATAAGAGCGACCAGAACGGTCATGTAAAGACAGATTTTTCGATTCATTCTGCTAAGTTAGTGAAATATTGCGTAGAATATCCCTCCAGAAGCTTCGGATGGAGAATTTTTATCAAATCTTTCAGAATCCGTTCCGGATGATAGGGTGTTTCTTCATAAAACGGGACCCGATTGGTGTTGCATCCGAATATGCGTCGGTTCTTGAAAGCATCGAAATGACTGTATGGTGCATAGTCGCGCTGGAGTTCGCTGTAAGTCTTGTCTATGGCCTGGTTGTATTTGATGAACCAGAAGTCGGCATGCTCGCCTTTGTTGAATACGGTTTCGAATGACAGCGGGACGGAACCACTCTGTTTCAGGGAGGCGAAAACATAATGGCTGCCGGCATCCTCGAAAAGCTGGCCTGTCGTGCTTTGTCCTCCGGGGACATACCAGGCCGCACCGTTTTTCAGTTCGCCTAATACGGTAGGACGGTCTGGTTCGTTTTGTGCCAGACGGCTTAGTGACAAATAAGTCTGTTCTACTTGATTAAAGAGTGAATCAGCCTGTGAGGCCGTACCGGTCAGCAGACCGTAGAACCGCATCCATTCCGCTCTTCCCAGAGGAGAGCTTTCCATGTAGTCGGCACATTCGATAATGGGAATATCCAGTTTTTCCACACGTCCGTATCCTCCGCTGTTTTCGAACGGGGAAATCAGCAGCGCGTCAGGATGCAGGTCGATGATTCGTTCGATATTCGGATTCATGCCGTTTCCGCAGTCTGCTACACGTCCTTCAAGACAAGCTTTTCTTACTTTTTCCAGTTTGATATATTGCAAGTCACAGATTCCGGCTATGTGGTCGGCTATACCCAGTTCGTCGAACAGGCCACAATGGACGGAAGAGTAGATCAGTGCCTTTTCTACCGGTATCCGGACTATGGTTCCTTCAGGGAGTGATGACGGTTCCGGGCTGTTCTTGTCTACGAGAATATAGGTATGGAGCGTTTTCAGGGTATCCCATGGATTGCGCAGCTTTACTGCCGTATAATGATCATAATGTATGACAGTCAGGTTTTTGGCATGGCGCATGACGAGCGTGTCTCCTTCCTGATCATTGGAAGAAGAAGCAGTCTTATGCCCCCCGCAAGCGGTAAGACACAAGACTGCACACAGTATATGGAGATAAAAGAGATTCCGTTTCATTCCGGACTGTTTGTTCTTATTTGTTAACAAAACGCATGTTCGTCGTATAGTAACCGGTTTCCAGGACATTGAGCTGGTTGCCGCTCTTGTCGAAACGGTATACATCGTTGTAAGAACCGTCGTAGTTGTTGTTGCCGATGTAGATGTCGCCGTTTTCGGGATCGGCTGCGATGAACTGAGGATTGGGGATGGTGTTGATGTCAATAAATGACGTCTTCTCGCCGGTGTTCAGATCGTAGATGAAGGCTTCCTTGCTGGAAGGCAGATAGTATTCTGAGTAAAGAACGTACATCTTGTCTTCGTAGTTGGTGATGTAAGAAGCGCGGCAGAGCGTGCTGACTTCATCCGTGTTCGGGTCAATACATTGCAGGGTCTGGTAAATATACTGGTCCTCGGTCAGGCTAGGACTTCCGGCATAATTACCGTTAGACACGAAATAGACTTTGCCGTTCTTGGCAGTCAGGATCTGGTTGTAAGGATTGAGCATGACATCAATACTCTTGGTAAACGTGAATGACGGCACGTCAATAACGGAAATGCTCTTGCCTTCACCGTTTCCGTAATAGTCCGACTGGCAGACGTAGAGTTTGTGGTTGGCATAGGTCAGTCCTTCAGGCTTGCCTCCGAGCGTGATCTTCTTGTCTATTTCAAGGGTTGTCGTATCAATGCGAGAAACGGTACCGTCATAAGCAGTGAAGAATACTTTGCCTTCTGCACTGGTGATGTATCGCGGCGTGACAGGCTGGCCGGCTTCATTCTTCAGGGTATCAGCCTTGATTTCCTTGCCTTGGAGATCCAGGATGACAAGTTTGGCAGAAGTGCTGCAAGTGACATAAAGCTTGCTGCCGTATACGCAAACGTCCTGTACGTCGCCTATACCTTTGCCGTTGGCCTGAAGGTAAAGGTCAGGGCTTACAGTCTGGTCTGCCTTGTTGTACCACATGATACTGCCGTTGTTGGTACCCCAGTCGCCTGTATTGATAATGTAAGCACCTGATGTCTCTATGTTTACAGGTGGGATGACAGGCGGTGTATGAGTGGAATCATCGTCTTCGTTACAAGCTGTCAGGCTGCATACAGCTACAGCTGTCAGAGCCAGTTTGAACCATTTCTTTTCCATAATGTACAATTTTTACAAGTGTTATTATAATTGATAATTCAGAGTCAGTTTGTAATGCCGTCCGGGCATGGGATAGTATCGTATGACTTCATAGTTATATCCCGCCAGGTTAAGTGCATCGGCCTGTATGCGGAGCCGGTGTCCTTTGAAATGGAATGCTTTGGATAATGACAAACCGTGGTCGGCATAAGGCTTGATACGGTTGTCTGGCGAATTTTGCGTCTTGGTATAACGTTCTGAAGCATAGGTGACATTATAGGTCAGGCTACACCAAGGCATTTCGAGGGTCACGCTTCCGCTGCCCGAATGGCGGGGCGTATAGGCAATCTGCTGGCGCCATGTCTTGTTCTGACGGCTGGTGATATCCTCTGCCTGCATGAAATTATAGCTTCCGGAAGCGAAAATGCTCCATCGATCCCATGGACAGAGTTCTGCGGCCAGAGTCAGATCTGTGCCGATGGTTTCCACTTTTCCGATATTGGACATCTTCCATACGAACATGGTCGGTACGGCTATGATTTTATCATTTACGATATTGTAATAAGCGTCTGCTGAAAAACTGACGGATCGGAATATACCGTTCCAGTCTTCTGTCCATGTGATGCCCATATTGCCCTGACGGGTGGTTTCCGGACGGAGCCGGGTGTTACCGATGACCAGATAATAAAGGTCATTGAATGTGGGGTTACGGAAGATATCCTTGTAGGATGCCCTTAACCGCAGGCCGACCCGGTTGAAAGGTTTCCAGGACACACTGAATGCCGGTGACAGTTTTTCCCGATCATCAGCCGGTACACCTGTCTGAACACGTTCCGTAATAAAAGTGTTCAGCAAAGAGGCTGTAAGAGTCACATTTTTGTAATTGTAGCGGGCTGCCAGGACACTCAACAAAGTATACCGGGAAGGATGTTTGCAGTCAACCAGATTGTCACTCAGATGATTGAATGAAAAATCCTGTGCCAGTGACAGCTGCAGACCTTTCAGTGGGATTCCCCAGATAACAGCAGAGAGATCGGCTTCAGTCTGTCGGTAGCGGTTGTCTGTAACACCGGATGATTCGTTGTTGTAATCACGTGTCCAGCTATAATTGTATTTGCCGTTGACTTTCAGCTTTAACCGTTCATTAAACCGGTTTTCGTATCTGAACTGTCCGAAATAGTTTTTGTCATACAGTCTTTCAACTGCATAAGGGTTGTCGTAGATGATGCCTCCCGGCAGTCCGCGACGTGAGTCGAACAAATAAGCCTTTACATTGAGTGACTGTCTGTCTGTTAATGAAGCATAATAATTGGCCTCCGTGCGGAATGTCAGTATATCGCTGTTGTTGCGCTTGCTGTTGATGAATACATTGCCATTGCGCATGGTGAAAGGATAGTTACCGTCTGCTCTCAGCAGATCACCGTAGAATGAAAGACTGTGCCTGTCATTGATTTTCTGCTTATAAAGCAGAGAGGGGTTGAGCAGTCCGAATGATCCGGTTCTGACCATGGCGTTGAGGTTGAAGTTCCGTGTATCAAATACCGGCTGTGCCGTTTCGATATGCAGTACTCCGGCAGAAGCGAATGTGCGTGCACTTTGGTAGATATTGTCGCTCTGTCCGATGGACATGGTAAGCTGGGAGACGTTGGCCAAAGAAAATCGTGAAATGTCAACCTGTCCGGACTGACAGTCACCAATGGCTACACCGTCGTATGTCACTCCAGTATGTTGTGCACCCATACTGCGTACAGATATGGTCTTCAATCCACCGATGCCTCCGTAGTCCTTTACGCTGATGCCCGCAAAATGACGGACAGCATCGGATACTTCCAATGCCCCCATGCGTTCCATCGCTTTTCGGTCAATGGATTGGAGCGGAGCTGAGGCGGACATGTTGGAAGGTATGTGGCGGGCGCTGACTGTGATGTTGCTGATCACGTGCGAACTGTCCTGACTGGTAGTTCTGTCCGGTTGTGCGGACAGGGTAGGGACAGTAATCAGGCTGTGGCATACCATCAGACATATACCGGCTTTGCAGACGGGATACTTACTGTTCATCTTACTGTTTGTTTGTTGCATATTTTAATGCATGATCTTGCTGTTCATTCCTCGTGAACGCAAGCACGGCTTGGGTTTTGCAGGTCTTCTGACTTACTCCAGTTTGCTTGGCCTTCCCGCCTTTTCTTTTTTATGGAAAAGACAGTGGCTGGGGTAATAAGCAAACACAATAACGGAGCTTACAGCAGCGGGACTGTCCGGGACTTTCACCCGATTCCCTTTTCATCCGCAGCATCGCCAATGGAAGCTGGCGGAACAAAACGTTGCAAAGATAATCTTTTTTATCTTAATGCAGGCAAGAAAGGACTGTTTTTTTGTAAGAAATGAAATGATGAGGTGTCTCCAACCATAAAGGATACACTGGCAAAAATTGGCTCAGTGTATCCTTTAGTAGTTGATTATAAGCTGTTTGTAATAAATAGAACTCTTATTTTTCCTCTTCTACGCAGAAGTCATAGGCTTTAATGTCACCATATTGGTTGACGCTCTTTTGAGAGATATCCAACAGGATGTATTCGCCAGGGAAAAGAGGAGTGAGCGGTGTTACGGCAAATCCCATTTCGGGCAAATTTTCGATTTGAAACTTGTCCGGTTCAATACGCACGTAGTCGCAGTCCTTGAATTCTGCTGTCGGCAACCTCCTGTATCCCTTACGTTCTTTCAGACGGATAATGACATAGTCGTTGAGATGTTCGGATTTGGGATAAATGGCAAACTTGGGCTGATTGCCGGTGAGTTGTTTGGCATGTTCCCCTGAGAAATAACGGATGGTTTTTTGTCCCACTGTGATACCCTGTATGTCCCATCCTCTTTTTTGTTCTGTCTGACTGGTGATAGCAGTCATGGGATGAGGATTTCCGTTGACATAAATGAAAACGGTAGGTGCAGGCTGATCCATTTGTGCAAAGACCTGCAGAAGGAGCAGGGACAGTAGCCCGGTCAGAATTAATCTTTTCATGTTTTATCTGGTGTTTATTTTAAAAGAAACGGATTTGTCCGCCATCTGAGAATGCATATTTTTGAAGCAGTTCCTGCATGAATTCCGCACAGGCCCGGACTTGCTCCCTGTTGCCGTCATAACCGTTGACAATAGCCAGAATCCGTTGTGATTCCAACGAAAGTTTGGTCCGCTCGTGGTCGCTGGTAGGAGTTCCGATACCACCCATGGTGTCGCGATAAACGGGCAGACCTTCTATATTGAGCGGGCCTCTTCCGATACCTTCATAAGGTTCGCCTGCCTTGCCGATGCCCAGAGTAAGGGTATGACCTTGGATTTTGTCTTTATCAAATCCGCCAATGGAATAACCATAGGCAATAGAAGCCAGATTGACCAGGTCGACTGCCGTATTGATCTGGTAGAGATCGTGTCCGTTGAGCATGCGTCTGACTAAAGCTTCCCCTGAAGGCCTGTATCTGCTGGGATCCTTTCCGCAGCGTTTATAGGCAGTACGGGTAGCCTGTATGGAAGGCATTTCCTTTATGGAACTGATAGTGTACCGGCTGGTATATGAGGTCTGGAACTGATGGATTTCATTCCATAAGGCTTCTGAATACGGTGAATTGGAGAATTCTGCCTCCAATGCGGCTCCGACGAAATCCGGGCATACGGCACGTATTTCATTGGAAACGATGATTTGTATATCGCTGTTCATTATATATATTAGTATATTCTTGCCACATGAAGTGAATCAAGATCGCGGCTTTCGGGCTCACTGATCAGTCTGTTGAAATAGAGGAAAGGTTTTCCTCTTAATCCGAGATCGATGGTGAGATAGAGTGGCGGACCGTCATGACCGCTTCCTTCACGGTTGGCCCATACAACTTCACCATCGAGCAATTCGAATGCTTTGACGATTTTCAGCAATTCGCAGTTGTAGATGGATGAACTGTGTTCGGCAGATTCTGATTCGAAATAAGCGTACGCTTCGTCCGTATCAAAAGCAGAAAATGCCGGAACGATGATTTCTCCCTCCGGATTGCGGCAGACCAGTATATAGACCTGCGTGCGGCGATCTTCTTGACTCATAGGCTTAAACGGTTTAACTTGTTCTTATCTTCTGTATCCGGAGCAAAGATAAAAAAGAAATCGTAAAATGATATATTTTCCGGACGAAAAATCAGAATCGCCAGTATAATTGGATTTCAGCCTGATTATAGTGCTGGTCGCCGGCATAGGAACGATCGTCGACAAAGTTATAGAGTGCCTGGATCTTCAGATTCTTGTAGAAGTAGTAATTCATGGCCAGACCATAGAGGGATTTCTGAGTGTTGGAGGTCTTGTCATCGCGGTATACATCCCATTTTCCATAAATCTTGCAACGTGAAGTGACCGGTACACCCACCATGGCATACCAGGCATCAGCGTGGTCATTGCCGCTTACCGTGGCTTGTCCGTTTTCGTCAACACTGTAGTCGCTGATCTTGTGGCCCTGACTGGTAACATATTCTGCCCTGACAGTCCATTTGTCTTCATACTTGAGTCCGAAAGCCATACGGTTACGGTCTACTGTAATGTCTTTGCCGTTGACCGTTTTGGTATAGTCGCCAGCCCAACCGAAAGCACCTATACATAAGTTTCTGACAGGTGAAACCCAAAGTCCGCCTATGATGTCTTTTGAATTGTTCTGGTCAGCATGGTTAATGCCTTGTCCGTTGTAGACTCCGATCTGGTAGTGTAGGAAACTGTGACCGTCTTTTTTCGAATCGAAAAGGTCACCCTGAAGCTGGATACCAAGATCACGTCCGCTGCTGGCGTGTTCTCCAACCCGGTCGTTCATACCGGCCAGTTTGTCAATGGCTTGTGAATTGGCACCGAATCCTACATCCCATGGATTCATTGGATTTTCGAACGTGAAGGCACGTTTGAATTCTCCGAATTTGATGCTGGCAAACTTGAATTTACACCATTCAGCCCATGCATCGATGACTCGCGGTCCTTTTTCGGTGCTTCCTCCTGCCACACCGCTCATGTCCATCTGTAAGCCATATTTGAAGTCCCATACCTTTCCATTGACATAGGCACGGATCATACGGATATCGAATGTACTGTGACTTTTGTTCTTGCTGTCCAGATCCTGATCATTGAATGCTGCCTTTCCGACTACATATCCACCGAATGTGGTATTTTGCTTGATGTCTTCCCACCATTTTTTTTCTTCGTTCTGAGCATGTGCTGCAGTGAGGCACAGACTGCAGACTGTCAATACAGTAATTATCCGTTTCATTATTCCTTATATTTAAATGACATGCAAATTTATGAAATTTTAAGTAAGGAAGGGCAGAAGTGGGTCCGAAATTGCAAAACTTCACAGTTATGTTACATTTCAGGCGTTTTTTTCGGCCTGATTTTTCAATTGTAACAGGATTTTAACATCGCTGTTACATGTCTTACATATGTGTGCCGTATTTTTGCAGGCAAAATAATAATCACAAAAATATCATTTTATGGAAATCGTTTATTTTAGTTTTATTCTGTTTCTGTTCGTTCTGGCTATCGTGGACTTGAATGTCGGAGTCAGCAATGACGCAGTGAACTTCCTGAATTCGGCCATCGGAGCAAAGGTGGCTCGTTTTCGCACGATCCTGATTATTGCGTCCATTGGTGTTTTCATTGGAGCAACCATGAGCAACGGGATGATGGATATTGCCCGACACGGCATATTCCAGCCACAAATGTTCAGTTTCAATGACCTGCTTTGCATTTTCCTGGCTGTTATGGTTACTGATGTGGTCTTGCTGGATGTGTTCAATACTTTAGGTATGCCGACATCTACTACCGTGTCCATGGTATTCGAACTTTTGGGTGGTACGTTTATCCTGGCTTTGCTGAAAATTGCTTCGGATGAGACCGGTATGTTGGGTTTTGCCGAACTGATGAATACAGATAAGGCTCTGTCTGTGATTTTGGGTATATTCCTTTCTGTAGCTGTCGCTTTTGTATTCGGTGTGATCGTACAGTGGATTTCCAGAATGATATTCACTTTTAACTATACCAAGAATTTGAAATGGACCGCTGGTATATTCGGTGGAATCGCCACTACGGCTATTGCTTATTTTGCCTTGTTGAAAGGACTGAAAGGTTCTTCTTTCATGACTCCTGAGATTATGGCATGGACCAATGAACATACCTGGACAATGATTGGCTGGTGTTTTGTGGTGAGTACAATACTTATGCAGATTCTGTATCTTTGCAAGGTAAACGTGTTTAAGATTGTGATCTTCATGGGTACGTTTGCATTGGCAATGGCTTTTGCCGGTAATGACCTGGTTAACTTTGTCGGAGTTCCCTTGGCAGCTTATTCTGCTTATCTTGATTTTTCGGCCAATGGTGCAGGTCAGGCAGATACGTTTCTTATGGGTTCTCTGAATGAAAGTGCGAAGACTCCGTTTATATTCCTTTTCCTTTCCGGTGTCGTCATGGTTTATTCACTGGCTACTTCCAAAAAAGCTCAAAATGTGGTTAAGACTTCTGTTGACCTGTCCAGACAGGATGAGGGTGAGGAAATGTTCGGATCATCAAAAGTAGCCCGAAGCATTGTGCGTGGTTCAAATAATGTGGGTGAGTTCATTACCAAATATACACCTAAGAAAGTACTTGACTGGTTGGATTCCCGCTTTAATAAGGATGAAGTGATTCTTGAAAAGGGTGCAGCATTCGATCTTATCCGTGCTTCGGTCAATCTGGTTCTGGCAGGTCTGTTGATTGCAATGGGTACTTCATTGAAGTTGCCGTTGTCAACTACATACGTGACATTCATCGTGGCTATGGGTACTTCTCTGGCAGACCGTGCCTGGACACGCGAGAGTGCAGTATTCCGTATTACCGGTGTGCTGAATGTCATCGGTGGCTGGTTCCTGACTGCCGGCATCGCCTTTTCTGTCTGTGCGTTGGTTACTATCGCCATGTATTATGGTGGCGTAGTTGTGATGGCATTGTTTGTGTTTGCTGCAATATTTATCCTGATCAAGAGTAATTTCATTTTCAAGTCAAAAGAAGAAGTGGATTCACAGGATCTTTTGTTCAGAAACATGATGGCAACCAAGGATCCGGAAGAAAACTGGAATCTGTTGAGAAAGCACGTTTGCATTACCCAGCAGAACATGTTGGACTTTACATGGAAAACATACGAGGAGGTGGTGAACGGCTTTGTCAATGAAGATCTTCGTATGCTGAGAAAAGCCATGAAGCGTCTGGATGCAGAGAAATCACACCGTAAAAAACTACGTCAGAGAGAACTGGTCGGTATGCGACGTATTGACAAACAGCTTTCGTTGGAAAAGAATACGTGGTTCCATCTGGCTTCAAACAGCGGTGAGCAGTTACTTTACTGTCTGAAGCGTATGACAGAACCCTGCAAGGAGCATGTGGACAATAACTTTAACCCTCTGTCTAAGGAATGTATTGAGGAATTGCTTCCGGTGAAAAAGAAAATCGTTGATTACATCATGCGTAGTGAGCAGATTGTTGAAGATCATGATTATGAAAGAATAGATGCGCTTTTAGCTGAAGAAGATGAATATAAAGCGACTTTGTCGGCTATGCGCAAGGCACAGGAAGACCGTATTCAGATGGATCTGTCACAAGGACTTAAAGTTTCGCTGGTCTATTTGAACCTGTTGCAGGAAACTCAGGAGCTGTTGAGCGGATTACGCCATTATTTGCGTGCATACCGCCGCTTCCAGCAGTAGTGAATGAAACAAGAATGTAAAGGCCGTATGGATGATACGGAAAATTGAAAGAAAAACCTCTTTTTTGGAATATTTTTCAATAAATAATATTCCGGACAAGAGGTTTTTTTGCTATATTTGAGGATAATAGAAAAAGAACAATAATTCACAAAATATTTTTTATGAAATTGAAGCAGATTGTAAAGAACTCATTGCCGATGATTCCGAGAGATGTGAGTTGGATGTATTTTAATTACCGCATATTACAGGAAGCACAGAACAAGTCTGTACCTCTGTTGGAACGTTTGAGTTTTATGGGCATTTACAGTAATAATCTGGATGAATTTTTCAGAGTGAGAATGGCTACTTTAGCCAGACTTGCAGAAAGTGATGTCAAGAAAATGAAAGCGCAGCGTGAAGAAGCACGCAGTTCCATGGCTTATATCAACAAATTGAATGCACAATACAATAAGGAATTTGAATATGTCATGCAGTCGCTGACAAAAGAGCTTGAAGCTGAGAATCTTTGTATTGTCAATGAAACACAGTTGAATGAATCGCAGCAACAGTTTATTAGCCGGTATTTCAGAAATCAGTTGGCAGGCTTTACCAATCCGGTGTGGCTTTCGCAGGTAGATCAGTTGGCTAATGAGACTGATGATACGATTTATCTTGCTGTCAGGCTGATCAAGTGGGCTGACGATCATAAAAAGGAAAAGAAAGAATATGCTCTGATCAGAGTGCCGGTAGAAAAATTCGGGCGTTTTTTGAGATTGCCTGATGAGGGCGACCGCCATTATATCATGTTTATGGATGACGTGATCCGTTATTGCCTTCCCATGATATTCGTGAGTGTGGATTTTGATCATTTTGAAGCTTATTCCTTTAAGTTTACGAAGGATGCGGAAATGGAGCTGGATAATGAACTGGATGCCGGTACGTTGCAAAAGGTGCAGCGTGGTGTGAAGAGTCGTAAGAACGGTCAGCCTATCAGAGTCATTTTTGACAGCAGTATGCCAAAAGACCTTTTTAAACGCATTATGTTCAACTTGTCTTTGGATAAGTATGACACCACTTTGTCTGGAGGCCGCTATCATAACCATAAGGATCTGATGAAATTTCCGGATTGTGGAAGAACGGATCTGAAATATCCTTCATGGAAGCCACTTTTTAAACCTGAGTTTACGGGAGCCAGAAGTATGTTGGATCTGGTATGTGAGGAAGACCGTTTCCTTCATGTGCCTTATCATTCATTCGATCATTATATCCAGTTGCTTTGCGAGGCTGCTATTTCACCCAGAGTCAAGGCCATCAAAACTACATTGTATCGTTTGGCCAAAGACAGTAAGGTCGTGGAAGCGTTGATTGCTGCGGCCAAGAATGGCAAGAAGGTGACTGTCGTGATAGAGCTTCTGGCGCGCTTTGATGAGGCTAGCAACATAAAGTGGAGCAAGCGAATGAAAGATGCCGGTATCAATGTGATATTTGGTGTGGAAGGCTTGAAGGTGCATTCCAAACTGTTGTATGTAGAGATGACGGGCGGTAGCAGTATAGCTTGTGTGGGTACAGGTAACTTTCACGAAGGCAATGCCAGGATATATACAGACTGTCTGCTGATGACGGCTTCACAGCCTATAGTCAAGGATGTGGCCAATGTATTCAGCTTTATCGAGAAACCGTTCTTGCCTGTGAAATTCAAGGAATTGTTGGTGTCACCCAATTCGATGAAGAAAAACATTCTGGCTATGATGCAGACGGAGATCAAGAACAGACAATTAGGCAGACCTGCTTATATAAAAGTGAAAATCAACCATATTACGGATCCGGATATTATCAAGAAACTGTATGAGGCTTCAACTGCAGGTGTACAGATCGATTTGTTGGTGAGAGGAAACTGTTCGATGGTGACGGGGATACCAGGGGTAAGCGAAAATATACGCATTCATGGTATTATCGACCGGTATTTGGAACATAGCCGTATCCTGATTTTCTGCAACGGCGGTGATGAACGTTACTTTATTGGAAGTGCAGATTGGATGCCGCGTAATCTTGATCACCGTATAGAAGTGATGACTCCGGTTTATAATCCGACCATCAAGGAAGAACTCAAAAGGATTGTAGAGTGGGGACTTGCCGATACATTGAAAGGAAGACTGGTAGACGGAAGTGGTGATAATCTGTTGCTTGCTTTGGAATCAACAGCCAAACCTTTCCGCTCACAGGAAGAGTTGTATAATTATTATGAAAAACAAATTGCAGACTCACGGGCTGCTTTAAATGAAAAAAACGTATGACGAAAGGACAGAATTATGCGGCTATAGACATCGGAACCAATGCCGCGAGATTACTTATCAAGAACATTGATCATACCCCGTTGGGTGAGACCAAGTTCAGGAAAGTGTTGTTCCTCAGATATCCGCTCCGTTTGGGACTGGATGTATTCTCAAAAGGAAAAATCGGTGAGGAGCGTGCGGACATGATGATGAGGATGATCAAAGGCTTTAAGGCTATGATGCGTCTTTATGATGTGGTTGATTACAGGGCTTGTGCTACCAGTGCCATGCGTGACGCCAAAAATGGCAAGAGCCTGATCAAGAAGATAGAAAAGAAAACCGGTATCAAGATAGAGATTATCGATGGAAAGGAAGAGGCAGGCATACTTTACAGCAGTCATATTGAGAATGTACCCAGTAAGGATGCCACGTACATGTATGTGGATGTGGGTGGTGGAAGTACTGAAGTGACTCTGATTCATAAAGGGCGTCTTGTTGGTTCTGTCAGTTATAATGTAGGTACGATCAGATTGCTCAACAGGGCAGTCAAGGAAGGTATCATTGATGGCCTGAAAGCTGATATGGAGGGTATGTATGCCAATTACGGACCTATCAATATTATCGGTAGTGGCGGTAATATAAACAAGCTTTATCGGCTATCAGAGGAAAAGGACAAAAAGGAGCTGAGAATGCCGGTCTCTTCACTGAGAGGGTTGCACAAACAGCTTTTACCTTTGTCGGTAGATGAGCGTATGAACCGTTTTAATCTTAAGCCGGATCGTGCGGACGTGATTGTGCCTGCTGCAGAAATATTCCTGATTATTGCAGAATGTATTCGGGCAGAATATATTTATGTGCCGACTATTGGATTGGCGGACGGTATTATTGATTCTCTGTATACAGACGATGAACGTAAGAGACGGGAGAAAATCAACAAGAACAGGCTGTTGCTTTCAGCTGAAGCAGAAGGTGTTCTGAATGCTGAAACTGTAGAAGCTGACAAATAAATAACTTTTCCATGCAAATAATGAGAGATAGCCGGATCCGGAAAAAAGGTTTGGCTATCTTTTTACTTGTTTTTCCGTGAAGTTTGTATTTGGTATGAATAGGGAAACAAACTTTTTTCGGTGTAAAAAGAATGAAAATCAATCGGAAAAGTGTTATTTTTGCACATAAAAACTTTAAAAAATGAAGATTTCACATACCGTTTTATTTTTTTTGTTGTCTGCTCAATTGTATGCCGTTCCGGCACTTCAGAAACGGATCACGGTCAGAATGTCTGATGGGACGTGGCAGACGGTCAGATTCTGTGGTGACGAGAACAGAAGCTTTTATCTCAGTGAGGATGGTTTTGTCGTAGAGCCGGATGAGGCTGGACAGGTGTTCAGAAAGACTGATCTGAAACCCGATAATCTTCCGGTTCTCAAGCCGCTCACCCGTGCAACAGGTATCGGCGATCCTGATCAAGCAGCCATGAAGGCGGTAGGTTCTCCCAAAGTGCCTGTCATTCTGGTTAATTTCAGTGATATGAAGATGAGTGTGGCAGATACGGATGAGAAAATCAATACCTACTACGATTTATATTGTAACGGTACACGTGACGGACAGCTTTATACAGGTGCAGGAAGTGCAGGTGCCGTACGTGATTATTTTGCACAACAGAGCGATAGTCTGTTTCTGCCTGATTTTGAAGTGATAGGTCCTGTGACATTGAGCAAACCGATGGCTTATTACGGAGAGAATTCCGGTAGCAGGAAGGATATTCATTTTACAGAGTTCTGCAGTGAAGCCCTGCAGCAGGCCATGTCTGTTGCAGGTGACCGTTGGTCTGATTTTGATAATGACGGAAATGGAACAGTGGATCTGGCTTTCTTTATTTATGCCGGTGTGCCGGAATCTGATTATGGCGCAGATCCCAATACGATTTGGCCGAAAGAAATGGTGAGCCCGACAGTAATAGATGATGTAACAGTGTCTGTAATGGCCTGTTGTAGTGAACTGACCAAGCGTAATGATAAGAATGTGGCATCTGGAGTTGGTACGATGTGTCATGAGTTGTCGCATGCAGTCGGTTTGCCCGATGAATATGATTATAATTACGTGGCATTGGGTATGAGTTATTGGTCTTTGATGGATTGCGGCAATTATTGTGTGAATGGTTATGTGCCTTGCGGACTGACTGCCTATCAGCGCGATTTTCTGGGATGGCGTCCATTGGAAACACTTAATGAAAGCCGAACGGTTACGATAAGGCCACTTGAAAAAGGGGGCAAGGGCTATAAGGTTGTCAACGATGCTAATCCTGACGAATATTACATCCTTGAGAACAGACAGGATGAAGGCTGGGACTCAGGACTGGCTTCTCTTGGAAGAGGTTTGTTAGTCACCCATGTGGATTATGATTATCAGAAATGGGTATCCAATCGGTTAAATTCAGATGCCAAACATCAACGTATGAGTTTCATACCTGCTAATAATCTGTATATTGGTCAGTATAATGCAACCAGTGCCGAGGAACTGAAACAAGCTTTGGCTGGACAGGCATACCCCGGTAATACCCAGAATACAAGTCTCACGGATTATACCATACCTGCAGCTACTGTCTTTAACGGACAATATATGGGAAAGCCTGTAACTCAGATCCGACAGCTGGACAATGGTGACATTGTTTTTAAATTTATGCCCAAAGGTGTTTTGGAAAAGCCGGATTGTGAGGGTGTGACTATAAGCAGAGATGATGAAACCGGTGATTGGGTTTTAAACTGGAATAAAGTAGACTACGCTGAGGCTTATCGGATGCAAATATATAGTTTCTATGGTCAGAATAATGAAACACTGATTGTAGAAGAGGATTCTGTACGCGGAACTACCTATGTGATAAACAGTGATAGCTGGGATCAAAAAACGGAACTGACATGTCTGTTGACTGCTGTGGCTGATCAATATGAAGATTCTCCTACGGCAGAATGTGTCTTGAGTTTGGATGTAGATGCTATAAAAGAGTGTCAGGCTGTATCAGAGTTTGTTCGTGTCTATAATTTACAAGGTGTTTATCTGATGTCTGGTACTGAAGAAGACTGTCGCAAGAGTCTGCCTCCAGGACTTTATATTTTCCGCTCAGAAAATCAGACCATAAAAGTTCGTTTATAGCCTTAAAAGGTTTACTTTCAGATAAGGAGGCTTGAATAATTGTATTGTCTAGAATGCTTTATTCAAGTCTCTTTTTGTTTTTGATCTGTTCTATATACGGGATATGATGTAATTGTAAAATTAAACTGAAAAACATCTATGCTTATATATAAAATAGGCTGTAATGATTGATTAACAATACATTACAGCCTTATTTGTTTATTGTCTCTATCTCAGATTATGCCTCTTCTACGGCAGCCTGCGCCGCCGCTAAACGTGCGATCGGCACTCTGAAAGGAGAGCATGATGCGTAATTCATACCTACTTTGTGACAGAACTTGACTGAGTTTGGTTCACCACCGTGCTCACCGCAAATACCGGTACGCATTCCCGGACGTACAGCGCGACCTTTTTCTACAGCCATTTTGATAAGTTGTCCTACACCGTTTTCGTCCAATACCTGGAATGGATCTACATTAAGGATCTTCTGTTCAAGGTAAACCGGAAGGAAGCTGGCAATATCGTCACGTGAATAGCCGAATGTCATCTGGGTCAAATCGTTGGTTCCAAATGAGAAGTATTCTGCTTCAGAAGCAATCTTGTCTGCTGTCAATGCTGCGCGAGGTACTTCAATCATAGTACCGATTTCAAATTTAACTTCTATTCCCTCTTCTGCAAATACTTTCTTGGCAGTCTCCTCGATAACTTTCTTCTGTGATTTGAATTCATAAAGAATACCGATAAGTGGTACCATAATTTCTGGCATCGGATTCTTTCCTTCTTTCTTCAATTCACAAGCTGCTGTCAGGATAGCACGGGTCTGCATTGCTGTGATTTCAGGGAATGTGATACCCAAACGGCAACCGCGGTGACCTAGCATAGGATTGTGTTCACACAAGCTTTCTACGCGTTTCTGAATTTCGGCTACGCTGACACCCATTTCTTCTGCCATTGTTTCCTGACCTTTCAGATCGTGTGGAACGAATTCATGCAATGGAGGATCAAGCAGACGAATGTTGACTGGATAACCGTCCATAGCTTCAAGAATGCCCTTAAAGTCAGCTTTTTGGTATGGTAACAATTTGGATAATGCTTTTTCACGACCTTCTACGGTATCACTCAGGATCATTTCACGCATGGCAATGATCTTCTTGTCATCGAAGAACATGTGTTCTGTTCTGGTCAAACCAATACCGCGTGCACCAAATGCGCGTGCTATCTGAGCATCGTGAGGAGTATCTGCGTTAGTACGTACTTCAAGTTTGGTATATTTGTCGCAGAGATCCATAAGTGCTTTGAAATCACCGCTTAGTTCAGCTGCTTTTGTCGGAACCTGTCCATCATAAACTTCACCGGTAGAACCGTTCAAGGAAATGTAGTCGCCTTCTTTGAATACCTTACCTTCGATTTCCAAAGTTTTTGCTTTATAGTCTACATTGATGGCACCTGCACCAGATACACAGCATTTACCCATTCCGCGTGCTACTACAGCTGCATGAGAAGTCATACCGCCACGTGCAGTCAAGATACCTTCTGCTGCAGTCATACCTGCCAGGTCTTCAGGTGATGTTTCAATACGAACCATAATTACCTTGTGACCGTCAGCATGCCATTGTGCAGCATCGTCAGCAAAAAATACGATTTGGCCTGTTGCAGCACCTGGAGAGGCCGGAAGACCGCGAGTAAGTACCTTTGCTTTGCTTAAGGCTTCTTTATCAAATACCGGGTGGAGTAATTCGTCCAATTTGTTTGGTTCGCAACGCTCCAATGCAGTCTTTTCGTCGATCATGCCTTCGCGCAGAAGATCCATGGCAATTTTAACCATCGCTGTTCCTGTACGTTTACCGTTACGGGTCTGGAGGAACCACAGTTTGCCTTCCTGAACTGTAAATTCCATATCCTGCATGTCGCGATAATGGTGTTCCAGCTTGTCCTGCAGTTCATTGAGCTGGTTATAGATTTCCGGCATGGCTTCCTCCATAGAAGGATATTTTGAAGCACGCTCTTCTTCTGAGATACCCTGTAATTTAGCCCAACGCTGTGAACCGATCTTGGTAATTTGCTGAGGAGTGCGGATACCTGCTACCACGTCTTCACCTTGTGCATTTACCAACCACTCACCGTTGAAGAGGTTTTCGCCTGTTGCAGCATCGCGGCTGAAACAAACACCGGTAGCAGAAGTTTCGCCCATATTACCAAATACCATGGCCATGACGCTGACTGCAGTACCCCATTCTGCTGGTATACCTTCCATCTTACGATAGAGGATTGCACGTTCGTTCATCCAAGAATCGAATACGGCACAGATTGCTCCCCAAAGCTGTTCCATCGGGTCTGTCGGGAAATCAATACCTGTTTGTGCCTTAATGCCTTCTTTAAACAGTTTAACCAGCTGCTTGAGTTCATCTACACAGAGATCCTTGTCGAGAACAATGCCGCGCTGTGATTTAACTTTTTCGATAATGGCTTCGAACGGATCGATATCGTCTTTATTGACAGGTTTCATACCGAGAACCACGTCACCATACATTTGTACGAAACGGCGGTATGAGTCGTATGCAAATTTAGGATTACCTGTCTTACGTGCCAAGCCTTCTACGACTTCGTCATTCAAACCAAGGTTAAGAATGGTATCCATCATACCCGGCATAGATGCTCTTGCACCAGAACGGACAGAAACGAGCAAAGGATTTTCCACATCGCCGAATTTGCTTCCCATCAGGTTTTCGATGTGTTTTACAGAAGCCTCTACTTCTTCCTTGAGCAATGCGACAACTTTTTCTTTGCCGATAGCATAATATTCGTTACATACGTCAGTAGTGATTGTAAAGCCTGGAGGTACGGGAACACCAATAAGGTTCATTTCTGCAAGGTTTGCGCCTTTACCACCTAAAAGATTTCTCATGTCTGCTTTACCTTCGGCTTTACCGTTACCAAAGGTATAAACTCTTTTTACACTCATTTTTCAAAGTTGTTTTTTAAGTTAACAAAATCTGTTGCTGCAAACTTAGTCAAAAAATATAGATTACAAAAGGATTTTGGGAAAAAATGAAAAAAAAATGTTACTTTTGTAACGGTACAATATTACACTTATAAACGGAAAAAATACATATGTCTCGGAAAAAGAAAAGTTTACCTATATTGGAGCAGGTTACTATTACGGATGTGGCAGCTGAAGGAAAAGCCTTGGCTAAGGTGGATGAGCTTGTCATCTTTGTGCCTTATGTGATTCCCGGTGATGTGGTCGATTTGCAAGTCGTGAAGAAAAAGCATCATTACTGTGAGGCTATAGCTGTGAAATTTCATTCTTACTCTCCATTGCGCGTAAAGCCGTTTTGCCCTCATTTCGGTGTTTGTGGCGGTTGCAAATGGCAATGTCTGCCATATGAGAAACAATTGGAATATAAGCAAAAGCAAGTATTGGACAATTTGCAGCGCATTGGTAAGGTGGAGTTGAATCAGGTCTTACCTATTTTGGGATCTGCAAAGACAGAGGAATACCGTAATAAACTTGAATTTGGTTTTTCCAACAAGCGTTGGCTGACAGCGGATGAGATTGCTTCAGGAGATGAGTATACTCAGAATAATGCTGTGGGATTCCATATTACAGGTTCTTTTGATAAGATATTGCCCATAGAGACCTGTAAGTTGATGGATGATGTAAACAATAGAATCCGAAATGGAATCAGAGACTATGCTTATGCTCATCAACTGGAGTTCCATGATCAACGTGAACATCGCGGTTTGCTCCGTAATATGATGATAAGAAACTCTAATACGGGTGAACTTATGTTATTGATGCAGTTCTGCATACAAAATGAGAATGAACATCAGCAGGCAATGGATCTGATGGAATATATCAGCGAGTCATTTCCTGAAATTACATCTCTTTTATATGTGAATAATCTGAAATTTAACGATACTTTCGGTGACTTGGAGGTAGTTACTTACCGTGGAAATGATCATATCTATCTTCAGATGGAGCATCTGAAATTTAAGGTAGGTCCTAAAAGCTTCTATCAAACCAATACCGATCAGGCTGTGGAGTTGTATCGTGTGGCCCGTGGTTTTGCAGGACTGACTGGTCAGGAGCTGGTATATGATCTTTATACAGGAACCGGTACAATAGCTAATTTTGTAGCAAGTCAGGCAAAACAGGTTATAGGTATAGAATATGTTCCAGAAGCGATAGAGGACGCGCGTATTAATTCTGAGATCAATGGCATTCATAATACCTTGTTTCTTGCAGGTGATATGAAAGATATTCTAACCGATGATTTTATCGGACGTTATGGCCGTCCGGATGTCATTATTACAGATCCTCCTAGAGCTGGTATGCATAAGGATGTAGTTAATACGATTCTGATGGCAGAACCCCAAAAGATTGTGTATGTAAGTTGTAATCCGGCAACTCAGGCACGTGACCTGAATTTATTGGATGTAAAATATAAGGTAGCTGCTGTACGTCCTGTCGATATGTTCCCACATACACAACATGTAGAAAATGTTGTTTTATTGGAAAAACGCTAATAATAAGCATGGACTCTTCAAGAGGCGTGAAAACGCTGAATGAAGAGTCCATGCTTATTATTTTCTTTTCTGTTATTGTTATTTGCAAGTATGAATGTCAAGTACGGACATTGTTTCGTTGCAGGAAATAATGATATGGATGTTGTGGCTTGAAATCTAGAATCAGTTTTCTGCCTGAAAAATGAATTTCTCTACTACAGCGGCGACACCGTCTTCTTCATTGGATAAGGTAATATAATCAGCTTCATCTTTGGTTATATTCTGGGCATTGTCCATAGCTACGCCTAAACCTGCAAATCTGATCATGGACAAGTCGTTGAATCCATCTCCACAAGCGATCATTTCTTCTTTTTTCATGCCTATTTCATCGAGTAAAACAGCTAAGCTTTTTGCTTTGTCGATTCCATTTGGTACAAGTTCCAAGAAGAAGGGCTCGGAACGGAATACATTCATACGTCCGGATAGCTCTGTTTTCATTTCCTGCTCCAAGGCTGAAAGGGGTTCCGGATCTCCTACAATCAGACATTTGGCAACTGGAAAATTGATAACATCCAAAAAGCTAGGTACAGTGATGCTCTTCATTTTATTAAGAAAAGCTTCGTGTCGTACATATTGATCCTCAGCATTTTCAGATACAATGTATTCGTCCTTATAGCTAAGGATTGTAAAACCGTTTTTTCGTGCACATTCGTAAAGGTACGGATAGACTTCAGGGTCGAGTACATTTTCATACATGCATTTCTTGTTTTTCCAGTCGATTATCTGTCCGCCGTTATATGCAAGAACGTATCCTTCATACTGATCTAACTTTAAAGCGTCTGCCAATGGGGCAATGCCATAAGTAGGCCGTCCGGATGCAAGTACAATCTTAATACCTTGTTCCTGTGCCTGTAAAAGAGTGTGGAGAGTATGAGGAGTAATTTCTTTCTTGTTGTTGGTTAGCGTACCATCAAGGTCGAGTACCAGAATTTTATATTTCATGCGATTTTAAATCTGTTATAATTTTAATGATAGTCCTATTCTTTGTCGTGATTTGTCTATTTGGATGACTTTAACCATAACCTGTTGGTGAAGTGATACTACTTCGTTGGGATCTTTGATGAACCGGTCAGCCATTTGTGAGATATGGACAAGACCTTTTTCATGGACTCCTATATCAACAAAACAGCCGAAATTGGTGATATTGGAAATGATGCCCGGAAGGATCATGCCTTCGCGCAGGTCGTCGATGGAGCGCACATTCGGATCAAAAGAGAATGCTTTGATTTGACTGCGTGGGTCTCGGCCTGGCTTGTCAAGCTCCTTCATGATATCATGCAGGGTCGGGAGCCCGCATTCGTCTGTGATGTAGTCTTCCAGATGGATTTGTTGACGTAAGGCTTTGTCTTGTATAAGATTCTCTATGGTCGTATGGAGATCTTTAGCCATCTTTCCTACTAAAGTGTATCTTTCCGGATGTACGGCGGTATTATCTAATGGGTTTTGCCCATTGGGTATACGTAAGAAACCGGCACATTGTTCGAAAGCTTTACTTCCCATGCGGTGAACTTTCATCAATTCCTTTCTTGATGAGAAAGGACCGTTTTCCTTACGATAGTCAACAATGTTTTTAGCTAATTGCGGACCTAATCCGGATACATAAGTCAATAATTGACAACTGGCAGTGTTCAAGTTGATTCCTACTGAATTAACGCATAATTCGACTGTTTCATTCAATTGTTTTTTAAGACGTGACTGATCAACATCATGTTGGTATTGTCCAACTCCAATGGATTTAGGATCTATTTTAACTAATTCAGCCAAGGGGTCCATCAGTCTGCGTCCAATAGAAACGGCACCACGGACTGTAACATCATAGTCAGGGAATTCCTCTCTTGCTACGGCTGATGCAGAATAAACAGATGCCCCATCTTCACTGACCACAAAGGCATGAACTTCACGGTCAAATCGTATACTCTGTATAAAGTCTTCTGTTTCGCGACTGGCAGTTCCATTTCCGATGGCGATAGCTTCAATCCGATATTGTTCTACCAGCTTTTGTATTTTACGCTGGGCGGTTTGGTATTCGTTTTTAGGTGGATGCGGGTATATGGCTTCGTTGTGAAGTAAATTACCTTGTGCATCCAGGCAAACTATTTTGCAACCTGTCCGGAAACCGGGGTCAATACCTAATACTCGTTTAGGACCAAGAGGGGGAGCTAAAAGTAGTTGATGCAGGTTTTGTGCAAAAACCTTTATAGCTTCATCGTCTGCTTTTTGTTTGGATAGAGATGCAAACTCTGTTTCAATAGACGGTTTTAACAATCTCTTGTAACAATCTGATATAGCTTCGTTAACTAACTGACTACAAGCATTGTTTCCTTTAATAAATATCTTCCGAAGCAGATTCAGGCTTGATTCTTCATCTGGCGATATGTCTATTCTCAGAATGCCTTCAGATTCTCCTCTCCGCATAGCTAGCATGCGATGCGAACTACAGTGTTTTAAAGGTTCATTGAAGTCAAAGTAATCTCTGTATTTGACTCCTTCTTCTTCTTTACCCTTAACGATTCTTGATGTGATAACAGCTGTCCGTCTGAATTGTTGTCTGATTGCATTGCGACTTCTTTCGTTTTCATTCAGAAACTCCGCAATAATATCTTTTGCACCATTTAAAGCATCCTGTTCAGTTTGTACTTTCTCATTGATAAAGGACTTGGCCTTTTTTTCTGGATCAGTTTCTTTTTGCTGCATGATCAGGATAGCCAATGGTTCGAGCCCTTTTTCTCTTGCTATTTCTGCTTTGGTTCGTCTTTTGGGCTTATATGGCAAGTATATATCTTCCAGCTCGTTGGCATCCCAACAATCGATAATTCTCTTTTGAAGTTCATCGGTTAATTTGCCCTGACTGCTTATTGCAGACAAAATAGTGTCTTTTCGTTTCTGAATTTCATTATATTTTTCAGAAAGGCGTTTGATGTCGCCGATTTGTACTTCATCCAGATTTCCAGTTGCTTCTTTACGATATCTGCTAATAAAAGGAACAGTTGCTCCTTCCTCTAAAAGGGTAAGGGTTGACTCAACTTGTTTTACTGGTATGGATAAAGAGTTGGCAATTAATTGAATGATGGCTTTTTGCATGTGTCGGTTAATCTGAATTGGCTGCACGCAATATTAGTGTGGTGGCTCCAATGGTAATAATAGCACCGTCTTCCAGACGTACACGGTCGTAGTCGGTAAGAATGTCGTTCATATAAAACGTACCGGTATTACTGGGAGCATCTCTTAATGTATAGACAAGTTTTCCTTTCTTGTCTTTTTTGACATTAATAATACAATGTTTGGTATCTACACTAGGATCATTGGTTTCTATTGGAGTAGAAATGCTGGTGCCTTTTACATAGCGTCCTATGACGTTATCACCAGGCTTTAATGGTAAAATTTGTTTGTAATGAAATACGTTTTCTACTACGACTATACTACCGTATGCTTCTGCATTTTCGTTTTCGTCAAGAACTTCTTCTTTTTGAGTTGCTCTTAATTTTGATTGGCCGATGCGTATGCCGAACTGCTTTTTGCAAACTTCACACTCAAAGACCAATGATTGGCCTTCTTTATATTTAGTTTCGTCAAATGTAATATAATTATCACATTTGGGACAACGTACTCTTTTCATTTGAAGATGATTATTTAGTAGAAAGAACCCAAGCAGAATTGAATCTGTCAGAACGTTGGCGTAAAGACTTCAGTTTTTGATAAGCTTCAGCTTCTGTTGCAAATCCGGAGAAAACCACCCTTACCATTTTCCCTTTTTTATAGATGGTTGCATCAGTAAAACCTTCCTTATGTAAGTTAGATACAAATATCTTTGCATTGGATTCAGGAATAGCACTAGCAACGACTACACAGAAGCTTTCTTTTGTGATTTTTTCCGTAGATGCTGTTTTAGCAATAGGTTTTTCAACAGCCTGGGCTGAAGTTGGTGAAACAGCCTTTTCCGTTTTATTGTTGTTGGATTCCATTGCTTGTTTCGGAACCTTCTGAGTCGGAATCGTAAGATTGTGGTTTTCAGAAGTACTGACTGATGGCCTTGTTGACATCAATAAGGCAAAATCAGCTTTCTCGCTAGAAATAATACTTGTGTTTTGCGCTTTTGGTGAGATCAGCAAGAACATGATGACAACTGCTGCTACGGCGGCAATGTTATTTAACCATGATTTTTTGATTCGTATAACAATTTCATCAGACTTGATGCTGAGCTTTTTGTCTTTTATTTGATTCGTAGAGTTCGGCGCTTTTTCTTGTGCTGCCAGTTTAGGGAAGACCAAAGCGTCTAAACCATAGAAGGACGGGCATATAGTACCAGCTTCACATGGGGAAAAACGGACGTTGTTGTTTTCCATCGTGAATATACCGATACTGCCTAAATCGCATGTGCCGTTTTCTAATAATTCATTTTGAATTGCTTGTATGTGTGATGCAATAAGATTCTTGGCCTCTTGTTCTGAAATATGGTAGGTCGTACAATAAGTTTTGCATAATAAACCGTCGTCTTCTTTCAGTTGCTCATTGAATCCTACAGTACGGATAGGGGGCAGAAATAACTGTTCATCTTCTATATATGTAGAAGGTGCATGACTGGTTACAAAGCCACCAAATCCTGGAATAACGACACAATCGTTATCCAGAAGTAATATTTCGATATGTCTGATAAACTCTTTCACACTACAAATATAGTGAGTTTTTTGCAAAGAAAAAATCGTTTTGAGCTTTTTTATAAACTTCTCAATACGAAAAATGGTATTATACAATTATTTTTATTTACCTTTGCTTTTAAAATAGATGTTGTATTGATTATAGATAATATGAATATAGCAATAGTAGGAAGCGGTTATGTCGGATTAGTGACAGGCGCATGTTTTGCGGAGATCGGAGTTAATGTTGTATGTGTTGACGTTAACGAGGCTAAGATTGAAATGCTTAAGCAGGGTGAAATTCCCATTTATGAACCCGGATTGAAAGAAATGGTTTTAAAGAATCATAAAGCAGGTCGTTTGGACTTTACCACTTCCCTTGAAAGTGTATTAGATGATGTTCAGGTCATATTTAGCGCTGTAGGAACGCCGCCCGATGAAGATGGTAGTGCGGATTTAAGTTATGTCTTGCAGGTTGCCCGTACCATAGGTGCGCATATGAATGATTATAAACTGGTAGTCACAAAGAGTACGGTTCCAGTGGGTACAGCTCAAAAAGTCCGTCGGGTTATACAAGAAGAATTGGATAAAAGAGGTTTGAATATCAGTTTCGATGTAGCGTCTAATCCTGAATTCCTGAAGGAAGGTAATGCTATCAGTGATTTTATGAGTCCTGACAGGGTTGTTGTAGGAGTAGAGTCTGAAAAGGCAAAGGAATTGATGACTAAATTGTATAAACCGTTTTTGATAAATAATTTCCGTGTCATATTTATGGATATACCATCTGCAGAGATGACTAAATATGCCGCAAATTCAATGTTGGCGACACGTATCAGTTTTATGAATGATATTGCCAATTTGTGCGAATTGGTCGGTGCAAACGTCAATATGGTGCGTAATGGTATTGGAGCGGATACACGGATTGGTCGTAAGTTTCTTTATGCAGGTTGTGGGTATGGTGGTTCATGTTTTCCTAAAGATGTGAAAGCACTTATCAAGACGGCAGAACAGAATGGTTATTCAATGTCAGTACTTAAAGCTGTGGAAGACGTTAATGAACGACAGAAATCCATATTGTATGACAAGCTTGTAAAACTGATGGGGGATGGTCTTCAAGGTAAGTGTATTGCTATGTGGGGTTTAGCGTTTAAACCTGAAACGGATGATATGCGTGAAGCTCCTTCTCTTGTATTAATTGATAAATTGCTTAAATCCGGTTGTACGGTAAGAGTGTATGATCCGCAAGCTATGGTGGAATGTAAGCGTCGTTTAGGTGATGTCGTATTTTATGCAAGAGACATGTATGATGCTGCATTGGACGCAGATGCTTTGTTGATAGTAACAGAATGGAAAGAATTCCGTATGCCGGCTTGGGGCGTATTAAAGAAAGCTATGCATAATCATTTGATTATTGATGGCAGAAACATATATGATAAAGAGGAAATAAAGGAAACTGGTTTTGAATACCATTGTATTGGGTTATGATTAGAAAATGTTTCTTATTTTTGTCTTGTGTTCTTTTTGGTTATTTGCTGGTGTCTTGTAGACAGGGGCAGGGCTATAAGAATGTCGGACAGAAAGAAGGCTTTCATGAGGATATGGAATCCAAGCGGAAGTTTCAGGGAATATGGCTAGACAGAGAAAGCGGTGATGTCATGTTGTGGGCCAAAGGGGACTCTGTTTATTATCCGGATACGGTGAATATACCTGTGAAATTTTGGTTTTCTGATGATACCTTGTATCTTTCGGGGAAGTCTGTTGTGGCATATCCGGTAGACACAATGGGAAATTATGTTTTTAAATTTCATTCTTTGATGGGAGAAGTTGTCAGCTTGGAACGTTCTCAGAATCCTGATGATACCATTTATTTTGAGCGTAAGAAAGCTACCCCGTTGGTGTTAAGTGATGTAACTAAAAAGGATACGGTGGTATATTACGATAATGAGCGGTATCATTGTTATGTGTATGTAACACCTACAAAACAGAAGGTATATAAAACAAGCTATACTGATGAAGGGATAGCAGTGGAAAATGTTTATTTTGACAATGTAATTCATATTTGCGTTTACAAAGGGCGGGTTTGCTTGTATTCTAAAGATTATAGCAAACGGAGCTTTGTGGATCTTGTTCCGGATAATTTCCTTTCTCAGGCCATTTTGTCTAATATGGAATTTGCAGGTGTAGATGGTTCTGGGTTTCAGTTCTATGCTACTGTTTGTATTCCGGATGGGGCAAGTTGTTATATGATGAGTATATTGGTGGATTATAAGGGGAAGGCTGTAATAACTTTGGTTGAAAACTGATTTTGCTAGCAAAATGTTTGAAAATTGAAGTCTGGATCTTTATAGTTAAAGTGTGCTTTTACAGTAATAATTCCCTGTCTGTGAGAATGGAAAATTTTTGGATGGGAAGATTTTGTCTAAAATAGAATTGTAAGTCACAAAAATATAGGATAGCCGTATTTTCACATACGGCTATTATTATAATATGTTTTTATTTTGTAGGATAGTGCTTTGGGTTATATAGGTTGGTGCATAAATAAACATGACACTACCGTTTTTGATGGTATCAATAATAGGTTTGGTTAAAGCTTGTGGAATGGCGGGGCATCCAAAACTACGACCTAATCTGCCGTTCCGGGCGACAGATGGATTAGCATATGGGGCACCGTGTACAACAATAGCTCTGGCTCTTGCATTATCGTTGATGCCTTTTTCCAGGCCAGCAAGTCGAAGAGAGTACCCATTACTGCCGTAATAAGTTTCTTGGGTCAGATAAAATCCCAATGAACTCTTATAGGAACCACTTCTATTGGAAAAAGAAGTAGCATAAACTTCGCCACTGTTCTTACCGTGTGAAACCAGTGAAGAAAATAATATTTTATGATTTTTCATATCTAATACAAACAGTCTTTTTTCGGTAGAGGCTTTGGAGAAGTCTATTAAGGTCAGAAATTCTCTTTTCTTCTGTTTGATCATATGATACCCGTTTATGGCTTGTTGAAATGCATCAGGTGAGATGATACTATCTAATTTCATTTCGTTATATAGATTCTGCCATTCGTCTGTTGTGTTATGACAGTGTGTCTTTGAGAATACAATTTCTTTTTCTTTTTCGATGGTTGATCCGGCAAAGAATAATAAAGTGGGAATAAAAAATAAAATAAATGACAAAAATATCCGTCTCATAAATAATTAAGGTAAGGGATTTTAAAACGGATGCAAAGTTAGAGATTTTTTTATGATTTTCAAAATCAGATAGTTAAAAATATACAAGTTTTCCTTATTCTATTACAATTATTAAGGTTCTCCAGGTTGGTGCCCAGTCGTATATAAATTTAGCATGTGAGGTTGCGTTGCGTACGCACATATGTGACCTTGGAGTTGTGCCTAAAGTCCAACTGTATTCTATCATTTCTGTACGAGGTAAATTGACAGGTACACCGTGAATGTGGGCTCCACCGGTAAAACGGCTGGCGAATGGAGCGTATCCTGCAAGTTCGTTTTTACCGTCTTTTAAGAAATTCATGCGTGATTTTTTCTGTTGTAGTAAAAATATTCCTAATGGGGTTTCTTGGGCAAATGGAGGCTTGTTAAGTCCTGTTGTAGCGGGGTTCATGCTCCTTATCTTCCATTCTCCGCGGTTAACATGTTCTAGAGTTGTGATATTCTGATCTAATCGGTCTATAAATATTACATGATGGAAATAAACGTCTTCGCCTAATTCTTTAAGATATTTACTGGGGGTAAGCCACAATCCTTTATTGAGTATAGGTTTGATTTGTTGGAAGTTTCCATATTTTTTGTCCAATCTGGCCAGACTTCCGTCGTATGCGTATATTTCGGGAGTAATAGTGTCGTTAGGAAGATAAAGAGGGATGGATTGGCTTCTTGCAACTCCAAGTGTATCAGAGATGGATTTTGATTTTTTGTTATAAATGTATTTCTTTACAAGAGGAGGCTGGGCGTTAATGTTTTTATAGTTTTGCAGGACGACCCATTTTGTAGAATCTGATTCTTGCATATTTTCTATAAAGGCCAGGCATTGTTTGATGATTGCCCATTTGAAACTTCTTAAAGTGTCTTTATATGGGTAATTATCTTCTAATGTATATTGATCATATAGGAAGTCCTTTGTTAGAATGATGTCATGTGCTGATAAGGGAGTTTCTTTTTCTGTGGATTCTTCTATAGATAAACTGTCGAGTTGAATCGTTGTTTGGTTTGATGGAGTTGTTATTTCAATCCTTTCTTTTTCGTCCTCACATGAGAAAAAGATAATAACCAGTATTCCTATTATGAATAACCCTTTATGTTTCATGGTTAACAAATAAGTTGTTTTTTCAAAAATAATGGCTACATTAATTATTAACAAGAATATTATATTAAAAAATATTAAGATTTATCGTAGGGGGATTTTTGTCATAGTTTATAGGATTGAAATAAAAGTTAATAGTAGGAGCTTTTGAAATATGTGTATAGGAATTAGTCGTTTTTTTCTTATTTTTGCTATGAATAAAAACAAATTGTTTTTTTATCTAAAAATAAGAGTTATGCTGAATAATTTTGAGTTTAGAAACCCAACTAAATTAATTATGGGTGATGGTGTCATTGCTAAATTAAGTGAGGAGATTCCGAATAGTACAAAGGTAATGCTTACTTTTGGTGGGGGAAGTGTGAAGAAAAATGGTGTTTATGATCAGGTAAAGGATGCACTAAAAGGATATGATATTGTTGAGTTTTGGGGTGTTGAACCCAATCCGGCTATTGAGACTTTACGGCAAGCTATAGAATTAGGAAAGAAAGAAAATGTTGGTTTCCTGTTAGCTGTGGGTGGAGGATCTGTGATTGATGGTACAAAATTGATTTCTGCTGGTTTGTTGTATGATGGTGATGCTTGGGATTTGGTAAAGAAAGGATTTGCAGCAAAAACATTGCCTTTAGGTACTGTCTTGACATTGCCGGCAACTGGTTCTGAAATGAATAATGGTGCTGTGATTTCATGTAGGGAAACAAAAGAAAAATATGCTTTTTATTCCAATTATCCCGTTTTTTCAATTTTGGATCCTAAGGTTACTTTTTCATTGCCGGATTATCAGATAGCTTGTGGTATAGCAGATACATTTGTACATGTGATGGAACAATATCTTACTAAGATAGGAGAGTCACGTGTGATGGACAGATGGGCTGAGGGGATCGTTCAGACATTGATAGAAATTGCTCCGCAAATACGTCGAGATAAACATAATTATCAGTTAATGGCGGATTTTATGATGTCAGCAACGATGGCGCTTAATGGCTTTATTGCTATGGGTGTTTCGCAGGATTGGGCAACTCATATGATTGGTCATGAAATAACCGCTTTGACGGGATTGACACATGGGCATACTTTAGCTATAGTATTACCGGGAACAATGCAAGTGTTGCGTCTTGCAAAGGGTGATAAAATAATCCAATTAGGTGAACGTGTGTTTGGAGTAAAAGGTGATTCTGTTGATGAAAAAATTGATGCGACAATTTATGCGGTAGAACAGTTTTTCCGTTCTTTGGGCTTGACTACTCGTTTGAGTGAAGAGAATATTGGTCAGGATGTAATAGATGAAATCGAAAGACGTTTTACCTCTCGTGGGGTGCATTTTGGAGAAGATGGTTTGGTGACAGGTGATGTAGCAAAAGAAATACTTATGAAAGTATTTTAAAATCAATCTTTTAAAATAAATTATAATGAAGAAAGTCAGTTGATTTAAATCTACGGATTATAAATCAACTGGCTTTAAAAAAACAGAGATAGTCATATAAGATAAGAATATTCTTCCTGAAATATTTTATTAAGAAGTATGATAAAATAAACAGATGACATACGCATTTAATTTTAAGGACAATCAAATTTGCTCAAAAGTGAGGTGAAGATCTTTTTTAAAAATTAAATACTAAAGTCTTTTGTAAGAAGTCTTTTGGAAAATATCAGATAATCAATAGATTATCTTTGTCTGACTATGGAGCCGACACGGGGACTCGAACCCCGGACCCTTTCATTACGAATGAAATGCTCTACCAACTGAGCCATGTCGGCTTTTTATTTCGCGTGCAAAGGTATGCTTTTTTTTTGTAATGGAGAAATAAAAAGATCTTTTTTTTGATTTTAGAGCAAAAAAAATCTATCTTTGCTTAATTAAGTTAACCTAATATGAAGAGAATATCTGCTTTGTTCCTGTTTATTGTATTGACTGATTGTTTGTTAGCTTATAGTGGGCTAAAAGCAAGACGAGTTTTGCGTGATATAGAATTAGCCAATCATTATTTTATGGTGACTCATCCGTTACCTGGTGATTCAATTAAAGGGCGTAAGCTTTATCCTTCCAATATATGGACGCGTGGAGTTTATTTTGAAGGTTTGATGGCATTATATCAAATAGCTCCTAAAACTTATTATTTAGACTATACTGTGCAGTGGGCTGAATCTAACTCATGGGATTTGTATGGCGGGCATCATACACGTAACGCTGATAATCTCTGTTGTGCCCAGACATATATAGATTTATATCGTTTGGGAGTAGGAAAGGACCTGAACAAGGATATTTTAGGTAATGTGACTCGTGCAGTCAATTATATAGTAGCCAGTGTAGGACGTGAAGATTGGTCTTGGGTGGATGCTTTGCAGATGGCTATGCCTGTATTTGCGCGTATGGCTGTAGAAAAGCGTGATATACGTTATTTGGAGGCAATGATGGAGCTATATGTGAATACTCGTGATCATATTGCCAGAATTGGTCTCTTTAATGAGATAGAAGGATTATGGTGGAGAGATCAACATTATATTCCACCTTATAAAGAGCCAAATGGTAAAAATTGTTATTGGAGCCGGGGTAATGGATGGGCTTATGCAGCTTTGGTGCGTACAATGAATGAGCTGATTGTTGCCAAAGATGTTTTTGAGGAAGAAGATAAAAAAAAGTTAAATAATTATTATCAGAGACTTAAGTCTGATTTTTTAAAGATGTCCTGGTCTGTAAAATCATGTCAGAGGGAAGATGGATTCTGGAACAGAAGTCTTATGGATTCATGTCATTATGGAGGAAAAGAAACCACTGGCACTGCTTTATTTGTGTATGGTATGTCATGGGGGGTTCGTCAGAAATTACTTTCGCCTGAAATCTATTATCCAGTAATAGAAAAAGGATGGAATGGATTGTCGTCAGATGCTTTAAAGGCTGATGGATCTTTAGGTTATGTACAAGGCACAGGGAAAGAGCCGAAGGATGGGCATCCTGTTGATTATGATAGTAGGCCGGATTTTGATGATTTTGGTTTGGGCTGCTTCTTGTTGGCAGGAACAGAAGTATATCGTCTTTTACAGGAGATGTAATTAAAATAAACACATAGCGAAAAAGTAAATTTGGGCAGAGCGTAGCGAATTAGCTGATAGAGCGTTCGTTACGCTTTG